>Ga0214921_10000568_pt1 | contig 68222 bp, 61 predicted proteins | sample LL1505_MetaG_FD_177992 | JGI IMG/M metagenome (GOLD analysis project Ga0214921, IMG submission 177992) | Freshwater microbial communities from Lake Lanier, Atlanta, Georgia, United States - LL-1505 | ecosystem: Environmental > Aquatic > Freshwater > Lake | place: USA: Georgia | collected... | reverse complement strand
AGGTGGAGGTTGGTATGGTGGATGTACCAGCTGGTGTACTTCAACCGGTGGATCGGGGTATGTGTATACCTCAAGCTCTTATGTTCCGCCAGGATATACCCCTGCTGCAAGCTATCAAATGACGAATACGCAACTCATTGCTGGAAATACAATCATGCCAAATCCGCTGGGAGGAACCATGACTGGAAACGCTGGAAATGGAGTCGCTAAAATTACTTGGACAGGAACAGGATGTGTCTCTGCTGTAACTCCGGTTACTGTAACGGTTGGACAAGCGCCTATCGTAAGTGCAGGAAACAACATCTCAATATGTGCTGGCGCCCCAGTAACATTAAGTGGTAACGGTGCAGCAACGTATGCATGGGACAATGGTGTTGCAAATGGTGTTGCTTTCACCCCTGCATCAACACAAACATACACTGTGATTGGTACGAACGCTAATGGTTGTTCAGATACAGCGCAGGTAACTGTGACTGTGAATGCATTGCCAACCGTAAGTGCTGGGAATAACCAAACCGTATGTGCAGGAACAGCAGTAACCTTGAACGGATCAGGTGCCGCAACCTATGTTTGGGATAACGGTGTAAATGACGGTGTTTCATTTAGCCCTGCCAATACACAAACCTATACAGTTATCGGTACCAACGGAAATGGTTGTACAGATACAGCTCAAGTGACAGTTAATGTCAATGCTGTGCCAACGGTAATTGCTGGAAACAACCAAACGGTATGTGCAGGAACACCCGTAACCCTTTCCGCTTCGGGTGCATCTAGTTACACTTGGAACAACGGCGTTACAAATGCTACACCTTTCACGCCGATTGCGACACAAACCTATACGGTTACGGGTACGAATGCAAATGGATGTACCAATACAGCTCAAGTAACTGTAAACGTAAATGCATTGCCAACCGTAAGTGGTGGCAACAACCAAACGGTATGTGCTGGAACAGCAGTAACCCTTTCGGGATCAGGAGCAAGCAGTTATACCTGGAATAACGGTGTTACGAATGCTACACCTTTCACTCCGATTGCGACACAAACCTATACGGTTACGGGTACGAATGCAAATGGATGTACCAACACGGCGCAAGTAACGGTCAACGTCAATGCCTTGCCAACCGTAAGTGGTGGCAACAACCAAACTGTATGTGCCGGAACGGCTGTAACCTTAACAGGTTCAGGAGCATCATCTTATACTTGGAACAATGGTGTTACGAATGCTACGCCTTTCACACCGATAGCTACGCAAACTTATACCGTAACTGGTACAAACGCGAATGGTTGTATAAACACAGCTCAAGTAACCGTGAATGTGAACGCATTGCCTACGGTTAGTGCTGGAAATAACCAAACCGTATGTGCTGGAACGCCAGTAACCCTTTCTGGTTCAGGTGCTACAAGTTACACTTGGAACAATGGTGTTATCAATGGCACACCTTTCTCGCCGATTGTAACGCAAACCTACACGGTTACAGGTACGAATGCCAATGGTTGTACGAACACGGCGCAAGTAACTGTGAATGTGAACACATTGCCTACGGTTAGTGGTGGTTCGAATCAAGCGGTTTGTGCTGGAACAGCTGTAACCTTAACAGGATCAGGTGCTACAACCTACACTTGGAACAATGGTGTAACGAATGGTACACCTTTCACGCCAATTGCTACGCAAACCTATACCGTAACAGGAACAAATGCAAACGGGTGTTCAAACACAGCGCAAGTAACTGTAACCGTCAACCCATTGCCATCAGTGAGTGCAGGTCCTGACCAAAACGTATGTGATGGTTCACCGGTGACATTGACAGGTACAGGCGTCTTGGGTGCAGGTTCTTACACATGGAACAACGGTGTTTTAAATGCGATTCCTTTCACCCCTACCATGACACAAACCTACACCGTGACAGGTAGCAACGCCAGTGGTTGTACAAATACAGACCAAGTGGTTGTTACCCTAATTGCAACACCGAATGTAAGTGCAGGAAACAACCAAACCGTATGTGATGGAACCCCTGTAACTTTATCAGGTTCAGGCGCAATATCCTATACATGGAACAATGGCGTAACCAATGGTACAGCGTTTACACCGTCAACTACACAAACCTATATTGTAACGGGTACCAATGCTGGTAACTGTTCTGATACAGCACATGTGGTGGTAACCGTAAAACCTAGTCCAACGGTTTCTTTGGGTGGTGATACAACGGTATGTGACTACAACTTCCCGATTAACGTTCAAGCCAACGCAAGTGCCGGGGCGAATGTAACGTGGAGCAATGGCGCTACTGGAAATCCAGTTCTAATTACGGGGCCAACAACCCTTACGGTAACTGCTACCAACAACTTTAACTGTACAGCGACAGATGTGATCAATGTAATTGCGGATCCTTGCTTAGGATTAGACGAGAACAGCTATACCATCTCCGTTTATCCAAATCCATTCACGGATGTGATTCAAATTGTTTCGTCCATTGCGCTGGACAATGACCTAGAAGTCTATGCTGCTGACGGACGTTTGATCACAAGCACGAGAATGATTGGTACAGAGAAAGTAATCAGATTAGAAGGATTGGCACGTGGTAATTACTTCGTGAAGATAAACCATGACGGAATCACACATGTGACCAAAATGGTGAAACAATAAGCTATCTTAACCTACTGTATAAAAGAGGGCTTCGGCCCTCTTTTTTTTGTGCTGTATTTTTTGCAATTGATTTTCAGGAGATTGACTTAGGCGGACGTTCTTCCTTAACTTAACCATAACATGGTTTTGGATTGTTGCAAAGTTTTTTTTGAGATTTTTGTTCAACTAAACTATGTTTTATGAAAATTAAATATGTATTTATCCTGTTGGCCTTTGCGATAACGCCTGCAAAAGCTCAGAACATCATCGCTTTGTGGAACTACAATTCCATTTCAGCGGCTGCGGTTTTAACCACCAGTGCGGATGTTGGTACCGGGGTTGGTACCATCGTTGGATCATTGTCTGCATCAGCTAACAACACTGGAATGGACCCCATCATCAACAATGGATGTGGTGCTCAAAATGGTTTAAATCCAGGTGCTTGGTCTTTTACCGCAAATCCAGGGGTTGCAAATCAAAGCTCAGGGGTTCAATACATGGCTTCAACGGTTGGGAATTACAACATCAACTTTACTTGGGACCAAAGGGCTTCGAATACTTCAGCCAATACCATTCGATTGAAATATACTACAGATGGTGTTACTTGGAATGATTTCACCATGACGGCAGCCAATACCACTTTTTGCAATGGTTCCATTAATGCAAATGGATGTTTCGAGCACAATACGACAGGGGACATTTACCGAAGAATATCTGTAAGTTTCGCCGGTATACCTTCCGTAGAAAATAACCCGAATTTTGGCGTAAGGTTATTGGCATCACACTACCAAGCAACAGGACAATTTAGGCAAACCTTAACCCCCGCATCGATTGCGTCAGGGGGTACTTGGCGGTTCGACAATGTCAAGATTGAAGGTCGTGCAAATGTTTCCATTCCCGCAGCATCAAACTTTTCCCAATACAATGAAAACGTAGGTGCCATCAACGTTCCGATAACCGTTTCAAATGCGAATGCCAGTCCGATTGTTTTGAACTTTGCCTTGTCGACCTATACGAGTGCAACAGTGTCAACAGATTTCACATGGACAGGAACCTTAACCATTCCGGCAAACACGAATGGCATCACGAACATGCCTATAACCATTATCGACGATGCCTTGGCTGAAAACGCTGAAAGAATTATCGTGAAAATAAGTTCTGCAACCAATGCAATCATATCTGCAACAGATTACTACCAAATCAACTTTATTAAGGACAATGATTATGTCGCACCTACCCCAACAAATGAAATTAACCTAAGCCTATTGACTTCTTTTTCCAATGGTGCGCCAGTTACCAATTCAGCTGAAATCGTAACTTTTGACAAAGACGTAGACCGACTTTACATTGCAAACAGCATCGCTGGAAAATTGGACATCGTAAATTTCAGCAATCCAAGCAATCCTGTTCTTATCAATTCCATCGTATTGTCGGCTTATGGGAATATAAATTCTGTTGTTGCCCACGACAGTGTAGTAGCCATGGCTATTGAATCGGTTCCAGCCCAGAACAATGGAAAGGTCGTATTCTTCGACTACAACGGAAACTTCATCAGTCAAGTAACCGTTGGTGCCATGCCAGATATGATTACCTTCAATAAAACCTACACAAAAATCATAACAGCAAACGAAGGCGAGCCGGATGCAACGTATGCGAATGATCCGGAAGGGAGTGTTTCGATTGTAGACCTTACCCCTGGGTATGCAAACTTAACCAATGCGAATGTTACAACACTTGGGTTTACCTCATACAATGGACAAGCAGCCAGCCTAATTGCGCAAGGAATTCGCATTTTTGCAACCAGCGCGTCGGTTGCCCAAGATTTAGAGCCTGAATACGTCGCCGTTTCTGACGATAACACCAAAGCATATGTCACCATTCAAGAGAACAATGCCTTGGCCACCATCGATTTAACAACCAACACCTTGACTTCTTTAGCTGCTTTAGGGTATTCATCCTACAACACTGCTTCTGGCAATGCTATGGATGCTTCTGACCTAAGTGGCGCAGTTCTTATCACTGGAAGTTTACCGGTGAAAGGCGCTTACATGCCAGACGCAATTGATTTTTATACCGCAGGAGGAACAGGATACCTTGTTACCGCGAACGAAGGAGATTCTCGAGAATTTGGATCCGTTATCGATGCGAATAGAATTTCATCAGCTACCTTTTCTCAGTTGGATGCAACCGCATTCCCTGATCAAGCAATTTTAAAAAACAGCAAATTTTTAGGAAGACTTTACGCGCTTAAATACAGTGGTGATACAGACGGTGATGGAGATTACGATGAGTTACACGTAATGGGTGGAAGGTCTTTTTCCATCCGAAATGCTGCTACAGGTGCTGTGGTTTTTGATTCAAAAGCGTTGCTCGAACAAATTACTGCCAACCACCCAACATTTGGTGCGATATTCAATGCTTCCAATGCAACGGGTGTCCCTGCCCTTAAAAACAGAAGTGACGACAAAGGACCTGAGCCTGAAGGAATTGAAATTGCTTCCTTATATGGTTCAACCTATGCCTTTGTTGGTTTAGAAAGAATTGGCGGGGCAGCAATGTTTAACATCGACAATCCTGCAGCGCCCGTTTTTGTTGGGTATGTAAACAACCGTTCCACCTCTGTAAGTGGTCCTGATCTGGGTACTGAGGGAATCATCTTTATTTCTGCGGCAGATTCTCCAAATGGAAATGCTTTGCTTATCCTTGCGAATGAAGTAAGCTCTACCCTATCGATTTATCAAATCAATTCTTGTGCTGAATTGTCAGGAACCCCTATAACGACTCCGACCACAAACATTTGTGCGGGTCAAAATGCCACGTTAAGCGCGACAATTGTTCCAAACGTTTCTTATGAGTGGTTGTTAAATGGAAGTCCAATTGCGAATGCAACTTCGAGTACGTATGCAGCATCACAAGCGGGCATTTACACGTTAAAGTTCACCAATCCTACCTATGGCTGTGTGGATACTTCGAATGCCATCAATTTTACCGTTTTTGCTTTGCCAAGTGTAGGTAGCGGAGCTGCACAAACCGTTTGTTCCGGAAGCCCTGTAACGTTGACAGGAACTGGAGCCTTTACATACGCATGGGACAACGGTGTAAACAACGGCATTGCCTTCTCTCCACTCAATACACAAAACTATACGGTTACAGGAACGGATACCAATGGATGCGTTAACACTGCCCAAGTGACCATAACAGTGAATTCCTTGCCTGCCGTTACTGCTGGTAACAACCAAACCGTTTGTGCCGGAACGTCTGTTAACTTGAATGGTTCAGGTGCATTGACGTATGTTTGGAACAATGGCGTAACCAACAATACACCCTTTAGCCCTTTGACGACCCAAACGTATTCAGTCACTGGAACCGATGTGAATGGATGTACGAATACCGCACAAGTAACGGTTACAGTGAACGCTTTACCAACGGTAAGTGCAGGTGTCAATCAAACGGTTTGTGCTGGATTACCGGTAACTTTGAGTGGATTAGGTGCCACAACCTATACATGGGACAATGGCGTGGTCGACGGAGTTTCTTTCACACCGCTTGCTACGCAAACCTATACCGTCACAGGTACCGATGCTAATGGATGTGTCAATTCTGCTGGTGTAACGGTAAATGTCAACCCATTGCCCAATGTAAGTGCTGGTACGAATCAAACCGTGTGCTCAGGGAGTTCCGTTATCCTATCTGGGTTTGGGGCAACAAATTATACTTGGAACAATGGCGTAACTGATGGCATCGCTTTTACACCCATTGCCACACAAACGTATACAGTAACAGGGACTTTGGCCAATGGATGCGTTAACACTGCCCAAGTTACCATAACAGTGAATGGCTTACCAACCGTTACCGCAGGAAACAACCAAACCATTTGTGCCGGAACGCCGGTTATCCTGAATGGTTCAGGTGCCTTGACGTATGTTTGGAACAATGGCGTAACCAACAATACACCCTTTAGCCCATTGACGACTCAAACGTATTCAGTCACTGGTACCGATGTGAATGGATGTACGAATTCTGCACAAGTAACAGTTACAGTGAACACTTTACCAACGGTAAGTGCAGGTGTCAATCAAACGGTTTGTGCTGGATTACCGGTAACTTTGAGTGGTTCAGGTGCCGCAACCTATGCTTGGAACAATGGCGTAATCAATGGAGCATCTTTCACACCGCTTGCTACGCAAACCTATACCGTCACAGGTACTGATGCTAATGGATGCGTCAATTCTGCTAATGTAACGGTAAATGTCAACCCATTGCCCAATGTAAGTGCTGGTACGAATCAAACGGTGTGTTCAGGAAATTCAGTGATCCTATCTGGAGCTGGGGCAACAAGCTACACTTGGAACAACGGCGTAACCAATGGCATAGCTTTTACGCCAATAACCACACAAACCTACACGGTTGTAGGCACATTAGCCAACGGCTGTGCTAATGTTGCCCAGGTAACCGTTACTGTGAATAACGTCCCTACAGTAAACGCTGGAACCAACCAAACCGTTTGTGCGGGTACAGCGGTAACATTGTTGGGATCTGGCGCACCGACGCTAACTTGGAACAACGCTATTTTGGATGGCATTGCTTTCACACCTACAGGAACCCTTACGTATACGTTAACAGGTACATCGGTCAATGGGTGTACGGACACAGCGCAAGTAACTGTGACGGTAAATGCGGTACCTGTTGTAAATGTAGGCGCGAACCAAACGGTATGTGCTGGAACTTCGGTAACCTTGACAGCGACAGGAGCCAATACGTATTCTTGGAACAACGGGGTTGCCAATGGCGTTTCTTTCATTCCAACATCTACCCAATTGTATACTGCGACTGGATCCAATGCAAATGGATGTACAGATACTGCGCAAGTAATTGTAACAGTCAATCCAAATCCCACCGTAGCACTTGGCTCAGACACTACCGTTTGTGATTACAACTTTCCAATTTCCGTATTGGCCAACGCATCGAGTGGATCCGCTTTATCTTGGAGCAATGGTTCAACTGCGAATCCAGTATTGGTTAACGGAGCCATCACTTTAGCCGTAAGTGTGACCAATAACTTTAACTGTACGGATACAGACACCATCATCATAACCGCAGATCCATGTGCTGGCTTAGATGAAAATGCGTTTACGCTTTCAGTATATCCAAATCCTTTTACCAATACCATTCAAGTTGAATCCTCAATTGCAATCGATTCAGATTTGTTCGTGTATTCTTCGGAAGGAAGGTTGGTCGCTACCTTACATATGTTTGGTACAGAGAAAGAAATCAACTTAGGTGACCTTGCTCGTGGAAATTACTTTTTACACTTTACCGTAGAAGGAAATACGCAAGTGCTAAAATTAATCAAGCAATAAGCTTTTAAGAACTGCATTAAAAAGGGGCTTTCGCCCCTTTTTTTATGATTAAGTATTTGGTTACAATCCCAGTTTAAAAATAATCTCATCCACTACACCTGGATCCAATAAGGTACTCGTATCTCCCAAATTCGAAACATCACCCTCAGCAATTTTTCGAAGGATCCTCCGCATAATTTTTCCACTCCTCGTTTTAGGCAATCCCGAAACCACAAGGATTCGATCAGGCTTGGCGATCGGTCCAATTTCCTTTGAAACGGTATTCAACACTTCTGAATGAATGACTTTATCGTCAAAATCACCCGCATCCAAAATTACAAAGGCGAAAATTCCTTGTCCTTTTATGTCGTGAGGATATCCAACCACAGCACTTTCAATTACTCGGTCATGCATGTTGATTGCATTTTCAACTTCAGCTGTACCAATTCTGTGACCGCTTACATTTAACACATCGTCTACCCTGCCTGTAATTTTATACATTCCATTCTCATCTCTGTAACAACCATCCCCTGTGAAATAGCGGTTTTCGTACACAGCAAAATAAGTGGTTCGGCATCTTTCATGGTCATTGTAGGTCGTTCGAATCATTCCGGGCCAAGGAAACTTTATGCAAAGATTTCCACTTACATCGTTCCCCACTAATTCCAATCCATTTTCATCAACCAAACAAGGCTGAACTCCTGGAAGTGGCAAAGTAGCATAGGAAGGTAAAGACGGAGTAATTCCCGCAAGATTTGAAATCAAGATCCCGCCGGTTTCGGTTTGCCACCAAGTATCTACAATGGGACACCGGTTTTTTCCAATGTGGTCATCGTACCAATGCCAGGCCTCTTCATTTATGGGTTCACCAACGGTGCCTAACACTTTCAAGGAACTTAAATCCTTTCCTACAATGGGATCTAATCCGAATCCCATCAAGCTTCTAATGGCAGTGGGTGCAGTATACAAAATATCCACTTTGTGTTTTTCAACAACCTCCCAAAACCTTCCCGCATCTGGATAGGTCGGAATGCCTTCGAACAACAAGGAAGTCGCCCCGGCACTAAGCGGTCCATACATAATGTAACTGTGACCGGTTATCCAACCTATGTCCGCGGTACAAAAGTGCACTTGCCCATGCTTGTATTGAAAAACATTAACAAAAGTATAATTCGCCCAAACCATGTAACCTGCAATGGAATGCACGACACCTTTTGGCTTACCTGTAGAACCCGAGGTATATAAAATAAACAGAACGTCTTCCGCATCCATTTCAACGGCATCCACATTTGGATTTCCTTGTGCTTCTACCTTGGCAATCTCCTCGTGCCACCAAACATCTCTCCCAAATTTCATATCTACGGCCACCCCTGCCCTTTCGAAAACGATGACTTTTTGGACATTGTTGGGCGACTGCAAAGCTTCATCCACCACACTTTTCAAAGGAATTTTTTTCGCGCCGCGATAAGCCCCATCGCAGGTTACCACAAACGCAGCAGAGGCATCTTCCAAACGGTCAGCTATGGCTTGGGCCGAAAAACCACCAAAAATTACTGAATGTATGGCACCGATTCTTGCGCAGGCGAGGGTTGCAATCACAAGTTCAGGAATCATCCCCATGTAAATGCAGACGCGATCACCTTTCTTCACGCCATTGTTGATTAAGACATTGCTAAATTGCACTACCAAAAAATGAAGTTCTGAATAGCTGATTTCACGGTGTTTTTCAGTTGGATCGTTGGGTTCCCATAGCAAGGCAATTTGATTACCATGTTCAGCCAAATGTCGATCGAGACAATTTTCCGTTATGTTGAGTTTCCCACCTGTAAACCAAGAAATCTTTGGTTTCTTAAAATCCCATTCCAAGACAGAATCCCACTTTTTTTTCCAAAGGAAATCTTCAGCGATGTCCCCCCAGAATTTTTCTGGATGCTCCACACTCTGTTTATATTTATCGGTATAATCAGCCAGAGAGGTAATTTGATTTGGGTATTTCATCGGTTAATTGTTAGGTTTGAATGCTAAAAGTCCTTAAAAATATAGAATTCGTCTGAACAAAAGCAACATGATCGACAGAAACGGCGTAAGTTTGTATACGTTTATTGGGGTCGACATTGGATTTGACAGCAATAGCGGCAGACAAGTATAAGCATGCAGAGGGTTGTGCGGAACCTCTATAATATCTTTTCACGAACAATAATTGACAATACGTCATACGCGCTTGCTGCTTAATTAACTGAATGTTAATTGGCTTTATCCGACTGAAGGACAGTAGGTTGGACGAGCACTCTCGGTAGATGGCCGCCCGTTTCATTTACCAATCGAGGGTTCATCCCATCGGGCTGGTGTTGGCAATGCTTCTAAGCTGACATAAGATTTAAGAAGCTAAGCTTATAACCGGGTGTTCTTGTCCACTTATAAGCCGACAATCAATCAAGAACTAAGCATGTAGAAACCTTGAATTCCCGTTGTTTGGACGAGGGTTCGAACCCCTCCGACTCCACTCTGATGAAAGCAGCACCCTTGGGTAGCTGCTTTTTTTTTTGTTTCGAACAAAGCGTGCTTTTGTGAGAAAAAGAAAAAAAAGAGCGAATGAACGCAGTGAATAACTGCTTTCATCCATTGCACGTTAGTGCAGGGGTTCAGCGCAGCTAACCCTCCTCTCCGACTCCACAAGATTAAAGCGTAATTACTTTTTTATAAAGTGATTACGCTTTTTTTTTGCACATATGGATTAATTTTATAATCGAACAAAATCCTTACAAATACTTTGGATAATGCGTGGAGGCAAATTCAATTGCTGCGCTTGGTCTATCCAGTAGCTTTTAGAATCTTGAATTTCTTGAACTACATTTTTCGCGTTTTTAATGGTATATGAATCGGCAATGGTAAGTAGATCTGCTAGCGTAATTTCGATGCGCTTGCCATTTATCGACAAGGCCCTGCTGGTTCTCGTGTAGTTCAACAAAGGATTTAATGAATAGGTGATATCATACGCTGGAGAAATACTCCAACTGTCTTGATTCTTATGGTAAATGAAGGAATGATTTTTCAAATGATCGTCCGAATTAAAAAAGACTACATTAAAAACCATGCGTTTAAATAGTTCTTCTAGGTCTCGATGAGGTACTTTTAGAAACAACGCCAGTTCGAATAGATTCTCGTAGCTCGAATTTTTTGGGCTTTGGTAATCCCAACCTGTTAATCCTGTTGCAGTCAAAACATGTTGCTTTTCGCCATTTTGACGGTCGAAACGGAGTGTGGCAAAGTGTTTTTGCTCAATCAATTTAGATGGCATCATGTTGATTCCGATGTGATTCGCCGTAAGGTAGTAACAGAATTCAACAACTTCCCTGCTATATCCTAATTCATCATCCAAATGCAGCTTGATTAAATAGTGATTGAATTCGGAAGAATAGGTCAAATCACCTGGGATAATTTCACCTGAAGTTTTGTGTTCAGAAATAAGAATTTTAGGTCTTGCTCCACCTGCTGAAGAACCAATTTTGAAAATATTCAACAAGGACTCATGGTTTAGCTTTGTTTCTTGCTGCTCATCTTTTGTTTGCAGCACTTCTTTCAAAACTGCAATAATTTCTGTCAGGTCAATCGATGAAGATTGAGGCAGTTCCTTGCTTGGTCGATATTCTAGCGCACCCATACCTCGATCTGCAACATAGGCCAATTGCTCAATGATAGAAATTTGACTGAATTCCTTGTTTGCTGCTTCCATCCACTTTTTGAAAATAATATTTCCAAATACATCGGGCAAAGAATCAGCAATCATGGGTGGGAGCCCCCGAAATGTTTCTGAATTAAATTGACTAAACACCTGAACATGTGGCGTTCGTTTAAAGATGCCTGTTGACGGAAACAAGTTGTGAAAACGCTCACTTTGCAGAAATTCAGGGTTGTATTGAAAAAATGATTTCTGTTGATTTTCATCAAATCCTAATCTCCCAATTTCTTGATCGAAACAAAATACACTGATGATGTCATTTTTTGCCATGGCACTAATATAATGAAGTCAATTGTTCGTTTTCTTTGCGTTTATCAATCAAAAATTGATTGAACTCGACCAACACATCAAAGTGGTTTAAAACCTTGAGTAAGGTATCAATGGTAAAATTTTTACCTGATTCCAAATTCTGAATCGTAATTCTGGAAAGTTCGAGTTCTTCAGCCAAGTCTTGTTGCGAAAGCTTTTGCTGTTTGCGATAAGACTTCACCAACTGTCCAATTTCAGATTTAACGTCCTTAATTTTGAGGTTTCCAGTAAACATATTGCATAATATAATATTCAAATGTATGATATTTTAACATATTTGCATAATATAATATACTTTATTTTGAAAGATTAATGATCGAGAAATGTTTGCGAAGAATTTTGAATGAACTTAACTATACTCATTAATTGATTTGTAGAGCAGGTTTAATTGATTCAAATCATCAATAAATTGGTTCGAAAAAATGTCTATAGACTCCACTCTGATGAAAGCAGCACCCTTGGGTAGCTGCTTTTTTTTGTTTCGAACAAAGCATGCTTTGGTGAGAAAAAGAAAAAAAAGGAGCGAATGAACGCAGTGAATAACTGCTTTCATCCATTGCACGTTAGGCCTTGGGGTAAGCGCAGCTAACCCTCCCCTCCGACTCCACCTCCGCCCTGCGAAGTTTGTAAAAACGAAGCAGGGCTTTTTTTATGTCATTAAGGTTCAATTCTCGCCAAACAATCAATTGCAAAGCAGGGCTACGGCGGACTCGGTCCACTTAAATTCGTTCTTAGAAACTTTCTATGGGAATCACTTTGGAAATCCAACCGTATTATTCTGTAACTCCCACTATCTTTGCCACATGAGTTCAAAACAACAAATTCATTCCGTTCTTTCCAACATTGGATTTTTAGAACTTAATGCCTTACAGCAAGAAACCCTAAGTAAAAGTGAAACTTCGCGCAACCTTATGATTCTTTCACAAACTGGTACTGGAAAAACATTCGCCTTTTTATTGCCCTTATTTTTAAAACTCGAACCAAGCTCCAAAGAAATTCAGGCGGTAATTTTAGCGCCATCAAGAGAATTAGCCATTCAAATCGAAGGAGTTTTTCGTGCTATGAAAACTAATTTTAAAGTATTGACTTGCTATGGCGGTCACTCGATGTCGGTGGAAAAGAAAAGCTTAAAAGAAGCTCCGGCCTTACTTATTGGTACACCTGGAAGAATTTGCGACCACATTTCTAGGAATACACTGGATTTATCAAAAGTTACGCAATTCGTTGTGGATGAGTATGATAAAAGTTTGGAGTTTGGTTTTGAAGATCAAATTAAATTCATTTATCAAGAATTACACGCCTTGGTTTTTACAACCTTGGTTTCAGCCACGGAACACAAAGAATTCCCTGGTTATTTAGCCTTTCGCAATCCTGAAATCGTAAATCATTTAGCAAATTCAGAAGCTCCAGCCATTACTTTTTGGAATTATCCTGTTCGAAATAGCAATAAATTCGAAAAGCTTTTTGATTTACTTTGTTCTTTCCATGGAGAATTAACGATTGTGTTTTGCAATTTCAGAGAAGCTACTGAATCGGTTCGGGATCATTTGCTCGACAACGGTTACGATTCGATTATTTACCACGGAGGAATGGAACAAGACGAGCGTGAACGAGCTTTAATTCAGTTTCGAAATGGCAGCTTTCACACGTTGATTTGTACCGATTTAGGTTCACGCGGTTTGGACATTCCTGAAATTCAACACGTGGTTCATTTTCAGTTTCCAAACAGCGAAGAAGCATTTATTCATCGAAACGGTCGTACGGCACGCATGAAATCGAATGGTTCTTCCTATGTATTGCTCAACAAAGACGAAAATACTCCTGATTATTTGGAAGTTCCAAGATCAGAATTCAAATTACCATCAAATCGATCTCATCCAGTTGCAAGTCCTTTGGTGACATTGTATTTCAGTGGAGGAAAAAAAGACAAAATCAATAAAATCGACATCGTAGGATTTTTAGTTCAAAAAGGAAATCTATTAAAAGAAGAAATTGGCTTGATTACGGTTCTTGATTTTGCGACTTATGCTGCTGTGAAAAGAGACAATGTGAAAACGCTTCTTGCTACAATTCGCCACGAAAAAGTGAAAGGAAAGAAGTTGAAGATTGAAATCTCCAAATAATTTCGATTTTTTGAATATTCTCGAGCCCTCCCCTCCGTCTTTTCTCTATCAATAATTTTTGGTCGTCTTTGATTTCTCCTGCTTAAGTTCCTTTTTATGCTTTACCCCATGTTTTGTAGAATCTAAATCGTAAGCAATCGCGCCCGCGAGTTGACGACTCCGACAACCGGTTAGGATGAGTAGAGATGAAACAAGGAATAACATCATGGGCTTTAAAACACGGTAACGGTAGCTTGATGCTTGAACCGTTTGGTACCAAAAGATTATCTTATCTTTCCAATTCCCAAAAGGCTTGTCTAATTGTACCGCATAAAAATTCCCACACCGATGGGCAGAATTGTCCGTGGTTACTTCATTATGAATTTCCTCTGATGACAAAGACCTAAAATCCTTGACTGAAATCTTGCAATCAGCACAAAACCTACCTGCAGCATCCGGAGTCATATCACTGAATTTTTTCGAGCAGGTAAATGTAAGGTTCGGTTTTGTTGGTTCCATATGAATAAAGATAGCGAAAAAAATCATGTTGTCCTTTGTGCTATCCATTGTGATTGTATGCGTGCTTAATGAAAAACAGATGTTATTAGAACTCAGACAAATCGAAGTCGCCTCCATCTCTACCTCACCCAACAGCGCTTCGTTCCCCCATTCAACCCCTTACTTTTCCTAAGGTATTTACCCCTAATGCCATTGCCATTCCTAGAACCGAACGAAGTACTGAACGATGGATGTTTGGGCTTTTGCCTTTGCCCATCAGATGAATTTGATCGGTATACCAAACAATTTCCAAGGGGAAGGTTCTATCCAGAAATGGGAATCCAGTGGTTAAAGGCTTCACCAAACTTTTCACATTCTTGCCAGAAAGCAATTCATTGGAGAAATCCGGGTTAAGGGCTAGAGAACGCGCAATTCCTACCATGTCGCAAACACCCGCCGCCAAGGCATCGTTCATGCCTTTTGAAGAGCGAAATCCGCCCGTCAACATTAAAGGAGACGTAACTGTTTTTCTGACCTCTTCACAGTAATCCAAAAAATAGGCTTCGCGCGCTTTGGTGGATTCTTTGACATGGGTTCCCGTCATTACAGGGGTTTCGTACGTCCCGCCAGAGATCTCAATCAGGTCCATGCCCAATCCAGACAAATGCTTCACCACAGCCATGGAATCCGCTTTCGAAAATCCACCTTTTTGAAAATCAGCGGAGTTCAACTTGATGCTAACCGGGAAATGTGGCCCAACGGCCTCACGTATGGCTTCATATATTTCGCTGACAAAACGCATCCGATTTTCAAGGCTCCCTCCCCATTTGTCTGTGCGTTGGTTGTGTGTCGGCGAAAGAAATTGACTCACCAAGTATCCATGCGCTCCATGGATTTGTACCCCTGTAAATCCATTTTCTTTGCACACTTTTGCAGCAAATGCAAAGCGATCGATGATGTCTACGATTTCAGTTTCGCTCAATGCACGTGGGGTATTGAACACGCGGTTCAATGGTTTCTTCAAGGGAATGGCTGAGGGCGCAACGGGCAAGGTGCTCAAAAACTTTGGGGATTGTTTTCCGGGGTGATTCAACTGAACCCAAACATGCGTGTCGTTACGTTTCCCTGCTTCCGCCCACAATTTCAAACTTGGGTCGTTTATGCCTTTTTCGATGACCACATTGTGTGCCTCTCCCAAAGCACGTTGGTCTACCATGACATTTCCGGTAATCAGCAAGCCTGTTCCACCATCCGCCCAACGTTGATAAAGTGTTTGAAAAGAGTGGTTCGACAAAAATCCCTGAGACCCCATGTTTTCACTCATGGCCGATTTGCCAATTCTGTTTTTGATCACTGCACCACAAGGAAGGGTTAAAGCATCTGTTATGTTGACTGAACTCATGTAAAGTTGATTGTTACGAACACTGCAAAGGTATTTAATTCATCGGAGGTGGTGGCCGAGGCTTCGAAATTGAAAATTAGCTCCTTCCCTTTCATTGTAAACCTCTAAAATTGACTAGATTTAATGCCTAAAAGTGAAACAACGGCATCGATTCAACGAATTCGAGAGATTGGATGCGTTGTTATAAAATGTTTACCCAATGCGACTTAATAAATTCATCAGTGAAAGTGGCCTTTGTTCGCGGCGCGAAGCGGATCGATTCATTGAACGTGGCTTGGTTACCATCAACAGGCGAAAAGCAGTCATCGGCGACCAAGTAAAAGTGGGTGACAAGGTAAGCGTCAATGGACGTGAACTGGAACCAAGAGAAGGTGAAGACGTGGTTTTTATTGCGCTGAACAAACCCGTGGGCATTACCTCAACCACCGAAGAAAGTGTGCACGACAACATTGTTCACTTTGTGAATCACAGCAAGCGGATTTTTCCCGTGGGACGATTGGACAAAGATTCACAAGGACTTATCTTTTTAACGAACGACGGTGACATCATAAACAAGATTTTACGTGCGGGAAACAAGCATGAAAAAGAATACATCGTCACCGTAAACAAACCACTTACCCAGGAAATGCTTACCTCGATGTCGAGAGGGGTTCCCATGCTTGGCGTTAACACGAAAAAATGCAAAATCGTACAAGAAGGAACGCATGTTTTTAGAATCACATTGATCCAAGGGTTGAACCGCCAAATTCGCAGGATGTGTGAACATTTTGGATACGAAGTCCAAAAATTAGAGCGTGTGCGCATCATGAACATTGGTTTGAAAGGCCTTCCGCTCGGAGAATGGAGGGACTTAACCGATGAAGAAATGGACGTTATTTATGGCCTCTTGGAAGGATCTTCCAATGAAGACGTTTCAAAAACCCAAAAAAAACCGACGCAAAACAAAGCCAAAACGCCTTCCCAACCCAGCAACGCGCGTACTTCAAAATCTACGTCGACCAGAAGTCCTTCAAGGGGAACTGTACACAGAAAGACGGATAAAAAAATCGTTTCAAGGAAAACCAAACCGAGAAAATAACAGAAACCTCCCTCCTATTTGATCGCTTCAAAAAACTCTAAAGCGATTTGCGCATAGTTATATTTCTTTTTGGAAACCGCAGGAAATCTAAGCTTTCCGAATTCAGAACGAATCACTTCCTCAGATTTGTAAAACCCCGTATTGTAAGCGGTTGCATAGAACTTTAGTTTTTCTTCTTCATTGGCAAAATCAATTTCCCGTTTCGCTAGCACCGCACAAAACATGTCTAGGTAATGAAATTGACCTTGAACCGATTCCAAGGATTCCAGCCGTTTGCTTCGTGCATTTCGATTGTTGTGCTCATAGAGATAGGCTGCATAGCTCCTTTTTAATTTCGAATGCTTTTTTACCTCGGTTTCCAAGCGTTCGACAAAGGAAGGTTTCATTTGAAATTGTCCCACGGAAAAGGCCCCGTAATCTGATCCCAGCTGAAGGTATACAAGCTTGATCGCATTTAACTCCATGAAATTCCTCATTTCCGAGAAGTTGGCCAATTCAGGGGATACGATGCAAAATACAAATTTCGGGGAAAGGTGATGATTCGTAGCAATCTCCGAGAATTGCTTTTTATGTTTTAGGTAAAACGCCTTTGCTTGTGAAAATCCTTCTGAATGGGTTGATTTGTAAGATTGACTCCAATTCGAATAACAAAACAATAAAAGTAGACATCCAAAAAACAAGCCCTTCATACTTCAAAATTAAGCAAAAGGCCAAATTAAGACAGAAATAAATTTCAGCGACATTGCAATGGCTTTCATTTCTAGTAAATTACCATACCATTTGTTTATTCTTTTTGATTTTCCTTACTTTTGACGAACCTTTTTTGTGGAGATACTTTAAATGACATCTGAAACCCCTGTACAAAAACCAAAAATTGCCAAAACAAAACGCTGGAAACGCGTATTGAAATACAGCTATCTCACAGCGCTTCACATTCTCGCTGGAATCGCGGCTTTTTTGATTTTTACGGCTTTGGCTGTTAAATTCAAGTGGACCAACGACAAAGGAGATGTAGACATGAACAATCGTTACTACGAAGACATCGCTAACAAATACGGGAAAGATTTAAAGACCGACAGCTTATCTATGGTAAAAGATGAGTACATCATGTTTCAGAAACTCGGCATCTTGGCGAAATACTACCCCCAAAATGCCAAAATCATTCTCGATGCCTACCAACAAGAAAAAAACATTTACACAGGACTTCGGATGCTGGATGCAATTTCAGTAATGCTAAAGAAAAACAAAGCGTTCATGCGTGAAATGAATGCGATTCGTGCCAAAGACAACATCAGTAACCAATCTGCTTATGAATGGTCGAATTACAAAGTGTGGAAAGATTTCTGTAAAACCATCGCAAAAGACAAGGCATCCATAGATTCGGTATCAAGGTTAACAGGTGTAGAATCGAGAATCATTGTGATGTGTGTGGTTGGCGAACAATTGCGCATGTTTAATTCTGGAAGGGAAAAATTCAAGCAATACGTTTATCCATACACCCGATTGATGATGCCGACAAACAGAGGATATGGCGTTTCAGGAATCCTTGAACACACCGCCATTCGAATCGAAAGAACGCTTTTCAACAAGGATGATCCATTTTATGCCGGCGATTACTTCCAAAAATGCATCAATGTAAACGATTCTTTTCCTCAAGTAATCAACGATACCATTGCTGCGCATAAGCATAAAACCATTCAACGGTTGATTAAGGGGGGAGATCACTATTACTCCTATTTGTATACTGCTTTTTTAATGCGTCAATTTCAATCCCATTGGGAACGCGCTAACCTAGACCTATCCAATCGACCAGAAATTCTTGGAACCCTTTTTAACCTTGGGTATCAAAAAAGCAAACCAAAGAAAAACCCTGAGGTTGGTGGGTCAACCTTTAAAGTAGGTGAACGTGACTATACCTTTGGGGGACTGTGTTTTGAGTTTTACTACAGTGGTGAATTGCAAAAAGAATTTCCAGTAACGGGCAGAGGTTTTATTCCCGTCAAAGAACTGGAATCGAAAAACAAAGAATGGTTGGAAGCCATTAAAAAACGCATAGAAGAACAAAAGGAGGAAGCCGAAAAACTTTTACTTCTGCAACAAGAGGGCAATTAGCTCAGTTGGTTTAGAGCACTACCTTGACAGGGTAGGGGTCACTGGTTCGAATCCAGTATTGCTCACATCTCTTGGGTCCGTCGGAAACGACGGACTTTTTTTTGTGGGCAATCGTTGTGTTTACACATAAGCTTTGCCTAAAAAAAAAAGGTTGTAATGCAAAGCATTGGGCCCAAGGATGGGTACCAGAGCCTCGCTATGGTTAAACCATCCAGTATTACTCACATCTCTTGGGTCCGTCGGAAACGACGGACTTTTTTTGTGGGTAAATTTGAAGGGGACTCCCCTATTTTGTTAGCTACGGAACCAAATTGAATTCAAGCACGCTGATTACATCTGTAGTACAAGCCGATCGAAGGGTACTGTTCGCAGGCAGCCACATCGGCAATGAATTCCCAACTGCCATATAGGTACCTGAACTTCCATGACCTGGAGATCCATTGATCAAATAATACGGCTGGTTATTGACAATCATTGGGTGATGCCTCCCAGGATAATTACATGCGGTACCAAATTCCGTCATATCTGTTATGGTAATTCCACTTTGCATATAGGATTCAACTTTCCAAACTTTTCCCGCAGGTACCGTTTGCGTAGTATTTCCAACCAAGATCACTTGGTTTAATTGAAGATTGTATTGCGCTTGCAAGCCAAAAGAAAGCGCAAAGAAACAAATCGAAAAAATGTACTTGGTCATGTCAATTGGATTTTCGTCTGAGGTATTTTCCTCGGGTTTTGTAATAATACCTAGACCTGTTTTGAGATCTTAAGGCGTCTTTCTTGGTGCTTACTTTCGAACGCACATAACCTTTTCTAAATTTGCCATACCGGGAAATACTTGGTTTAACGTATTCGTAGCTGGAACCTCCAGAACCACAATTAACGAGAAAGAAAGACACAAATAGAATGAAGAGAAGGTTTCGCATCCGCTTATTTCGCTTGCGGAAGGAATGTCATTCCTGCGGCAACGATGTGTCCATCTGCATACATCCAGATATCGAAATCGTTTTTCTCCGCCCCTATTCCATTCACCAAACCAAAACCTGTTGCAGGCTGAAAAGTTAAGTTTGTAAACAATTTTCTTTTTCCATGCTCATTGGAAAGAACCAATGTTGGTTGGTTGTTCAGTTGCTCAATTTCCAACTGCATTGGAAAATCTCCTAATTCCTCCGCTCTGAATTTATTCGCTGTTAAAAAAGCCATAACTTCTTTTTCAGAGTTAACATCAATGGAAACTTGTCCAAAAGACTCAAAGCTTAAAAAGGCTACCAAACAGAATAAAAATAAAGATTTCATGTGTGTAAAATTTGAATTCAAATCTAAGAAAATTATCTTTAAACGCAATGACAAAATCGACTAAAAACGAAATTAAAACCCTCAATAAAGGATTGATTTCTGACTTGAAATTACCATGATTTTTCACCCTACCCTACCTATACTGATCTGCTTATGCCGATTGTTGTAGCTGACTTCAAACTTTAATTGAAAATTTTCATTATTTTCGCAAACAAAAAAATCAAATGGATAAATTCAATTGGAACTGGGACGCCATCAAAGCAAAGTTTAAAGAAAACAAACGATTTCAAATCATTGTATACATCGTTGGAGGCAGTTTGGCTTTGGTTATTGGAATCCTAGGCTACCGACAACTGATGTGGATGCCAGCAGATGAAAAAGCAGATGATGGTTGGTGGTCCGCCCTAAACTACATTGAAAAAGATTCAACAGACCAAGCGATTAAGTTATTGGTGCCTTTTGTAAACAAATATGACGGTCACACCGGAGGTGAAATCGGTCAATTTCTTTTAGGTTCTCAATACATGAAAAAAGGCGAGTTTAGAAAAGCATTGAATGAATTGGAGTCTGTTAACTTAAACGATACCTACGTTTCTGTTTTGTCTGTTGGACTGCAAGGCGATTGTCAATCTGAGTTGAAAAAATACGAGTTGGCGATGGAGAAATATGAAGATGCTGCTGAAATGGATGAGAACGATTTCACAACACCCATGTTTCTTTTTAAAGCAGGCTTAAATGCTGAAGCAGCTGGTAAAATTGAAGAGGCCGTTGGTTTCTACACCAAAATACAAGACGATTACGCAGATTTCGGAAATCAAAAAACCATCGAGAAGTACATCGCTCGCGTTTCTTCTGTAAAATCTAAATAAATGGCGACTGAAGGCCGTCCATCCTCATCGCTTCTAGATACTGATTTACAAGACAGTGCAACTTTTAACATTGGAATCGTCGTTTCTGAATGGAATGAAGACATTACAAATGCACTCTTAGAGGGTGCTTTGGTGGTTTTCAAAAATGCAGACGCAAACATCATGCATTTGGCCCATGTGCCAGGCGCATTTGAACTCCCTGTAACTGCACAAATGTTGTTGACAAAAGACCCGAAATTGGACGGCATCCTTGTCATCGGCAGCGTAATTCAAGGAGAAACCCGTCATTTTGACTTTGTTTGTCAAGGCGTAACCCAAGGCATAATGGATGTCATGTTAAAATTTAACAAGCCCATCAGTTTCTGTCTGTTAACCGACCTGAACCTACAACAATCCGTGGATCGGTCCGGAGGTAAACATGGAAACAAAGGAACAGAGTGTGCTGTGACCTTGCTTAAAATGATTCACCTACAAAAAGCCATCCAGTGACATTAATTAAATCCATTTCCGGCATACGAGGCACCATTGGTGGGCTTCCCGGAGAAAACCTAACACCCTTAGATACGGTACTTTTTGCCTCTGCCTACGGAAGTTGGGTAAAGACACAATTCCCAGAAGAGAAAGTCACCATTGTAATCGGAAGGGACGCAAGGATTTCAGGGGAAATGATTTCAAATTTGGTATGTCAAACGCTGTTAGGCTTGGGCATAGATGTAATTGACCTTGGGCTTTCCACTACCCCAACCGTAGAAATTGCTGTGCCTTTTGAAAAAGCGCAAGGAGGAATCATTCTTACCGCTTCCCACAATCCAAAAGAATGGAACGCACTGAAATTATTGAACCACAAAGGGGAATTTATTTCTGGAGAATTTGGTGCCCAAGTATTGGCAATCGCCGCAGCCAATCAATTCTCTTATGTCGACGTAGATCATTTAGGAAAACTTACAAAAACCGACGTGTATTTACACAAACACATTGCATCCATCCTCACCCTGCCACTGGTTGATGTCGAAGCAATTAAAAAAGCCAATTTCAGCATCGTTGTGGACGCTGTGAATTCAACCGGAGGTATCTTTGTACCCGCTTTGCTTCGGGCCTTGGGTGTTCAACAAATCGTTGAAATGTATTGCGAACCCACAGGTCATTTTCCACACAACCCAGAACCCCTTCCGGAACACCTGGGCGATCTTTCCAATGCCATCCTCAACCATAAGGCGGATCTTGGGATAACCGTAGACCCAGACGTAGATCGCTTGGCGTTTGTCTGTGAAGATGGTAGTATGTTTGGCGAAGAATATACCTTGGTCGCTGTGGCCGATTATGTTCTTTCCATAAATCCTGGTCCAACAGTTTCCAACCTCTCATCTACCCGTGCACTCAGGGACATCACAGAAGAAAAATACAACCAACGATACGAAGCCGCAGCCGTAGGTGAAGTAAATGTCGTTGAAAAAATGAAATCCATTGGCGCCGTAATCGGAGGTGAAGGAAATGGAGGAATTATCTATCCGGAATCCCATTATGGACGAGATGCCTTGGTAGGAATCGCTTTGTTCTTGAGCCATCTCGCTAAAAAAGGCGGGACGGTAAGTGAATTGAGAGACAGCTATCCTAGATACACGATTTCCAAAAACAAGATTACCCTAACGCCGTTTATCGATGCAGATTTCATCTTGAAAACGATGGAAGAACGCTACCAAAGCGCTGAAATTGACACAACGGATGGATTGAAGATCTACATCGAAAAGGAATGGGTGCACCTCCGAAAAAGCAATACAGAACCCATCATTCGGATTTATTCTGAAAGCCAAGATGCCGCTTCAGCCAATCGATTCGCAGAAAAAATAATCGCTGAAATTCAGGGACTTATAAACTAATTTGGTTTTTTTCTGAACCGAATAAGCATCGGAATGTACAAGACGCCAAACCAAAAATCATGAAAAAAATATGGCTATTCGCTTGTTTGACATTAACAAGCACCCTATTATGGGCAAATGACAAAGACCTTATTAAATCAACCCTTTCGGAAGTAACTGTTTTTTCCCAAGGCGCGCAGATGCATCACAAGGCAAATTACACCCTTAAACCTGGAATCACTGAACTGAGCATCGAAGGAATCAGTTCCTACATTGACCCAAAATCACTTCAGTTAAAAGCCACAGGGAATGTAATCATCATCGATACCAAATACACCCTTTTTTACCCACAACCAGAACCCAAAGCAGTTGAAGGCATTCCTTTAAAAATTAAAAAGGAAATGTCCCAAATTTCAGATTCAATAGAAACATTGCTTTTCGATTTGAATGAAATTCAAGATGAAATTAATGTCTTGAAGGCAGCGCAAAACATCATTTCAAACAACGGTGCGGTTAAAGGACAAGGAAAAGTGAACGATTCCATTAATTTATTAAAGTCAACCGTTGAATATTATTCAAACAAAATGAATGAAATCAATAAAAAAATGTTGGCCTTGGAGAAACGAAAAAAAGAAAAAGGGAAAACCAAGGACAGATTGCAACAGCGTTACAATGATTTAAGCAATTACCAAAACCAAACCGATAAACCGCAAAACAACAACGCATCAATCCCAAGAATTGTTGTAACCCTTTCATCGTCAGAGGCCGTGACAGGTAAGATTTCATTCAGCTACGTTATAGCCAATGCTGGATGGACACCGATTTACGACATTCGCAGTGAGTCCACCACAGGTAAAATCTCTCTTACCTACAAAGCACAGGTCCACCAAACTTCTGGGATGGATTGGGACAATGTCAAGTTAAACATCTCTACCAACAATCCTTACGCAAACAAAACGAAACCAACCCTAAATCCTTGGTATGTTGATTACTACAATAATTATGAAATGCTAAGAGAGGACATAAACATCAAAACAATCAATGCCATTCCACAATCCGCATTTAACCAAGGTTATTTTCTTAACAAAAAAGACAACAGCGACGATGATAAAGCAATGACTGCAGATCAGTTCACAACCGTAGTTCACCAACTCATTTCTGCCGAGTTTAAAATCGACCTTCCCTACTCCATTAAATCCAACAACGAACAACACCTCGTACTTGTAAAAACCACTGAACTGAACACTACATTCAAATACTTCGCAGTGCCTAAGGTAGACCCAGGGGTTTACTTGGTCGCGCAAATGACTAAATTGGATGAACTTCAGTTGGTACCTGCAAATGCAAACATCTTCTTTGACGGTTCTTACATTGGTGAAACCTACATCGACCCTACGTCCATGGACGACACCTTAAACCTTTCCCTTGGAAAAGACCCGAACATCAATGTAAAAAGAACCTTGCTCAAAAAGGATTGTAAAGACCGAATCATTCAAGACAAAAGGGAACGAACCTTCTCTTATCAGATTGATGTGATCAACAACAAGTCCTCTAACATAGAATTGATAATCCAAGACCAAGTTCCGATGACCACCAATGGAGACATCACCATAGAAGTCCTTGACAAAGGAGGTGCAAATGAACTTCCGGGCACAGGTGTGTTGGAATGGAAGATGAACCTAAAACCAAAAGACACCAAAAAAATCACATTTGGCTACCGCATTAAGCATCCAAAGGACCAACAAATTAATCTTTAACTTCAAAAGGCTACCCATTCGGTAGCCTTTTATGTTTATCTTTGTTTTGAACCTTAAGCCGTATCTTTTGGTTCGACAAAACCATGAAACAGTTCGAAATACCCGCGTTTTACCGCTCCCCAATCATTCAGCAAGTAAAAGCGAAACGAAGGTTAGAAGACCCAAGGAAAAAAGATTTTACCCCAACCGAAATTTCATTTAACAATGTAGTCATTGTAATTCCAAGGCATTTTGGATTCTGCTACGGCGTTGAAAATGCCATTGAGAAAAGCTACCGGGCATTGGAAGAAAATCCAGGAAAAAACATCTTTCTTCTCAGTCAAATGATTCATAACCCCGAGGTGAACGCTGATTTAGAAGCGAATGGCATACGTTTCATGCAGGACACCGATGGCACACAACTCATTCCTTTTGATTCCTTAACATCGGAGGACATCGTTTTGATCCCCGCTTTTGGTACCACTTTGGAAATTGAATCCATATTGAAGAACAAAGGAATCGACATTGTTACCTACAATACGACGTGTCCATTTGTTGAAAAAGTATGGAATCGTTCTCAAAAACTTGGGGAATTGGACCATACCATCATCATTCATGGCAAACACGACCACGAAGAAACCCGTGCTACGTTTTCACATAGCCAATCGAATGCGCCTTCATTGGTTATCAAAAACATGAACGAAGCCATTCTCCTGGGTAAAATCATTTCTGGAGATGTTCAGATGGAAAAATTTTACGCAAGTTTCGAAGGAAAATTTTCTAAGGGTTTTGACCCTGAAATTCACTTGACCAAAATAGGAATCGTAAACCAAACCACTATGTTGGCCACAGAGACTCAATCCATTACGGATTACCTTCGCCAAATCATGGTTGAAAAGTTTGGGGAAGAAAACATTAAAAACCACATTGCCGATACGCGTGACACCCTTTGTTATGCGACCAACGATAACCAATCGAGCACCTACGCGCTCATGGAAAGCAATTTAGATTTATCCATTGTCGTCGGAGGGTTTAACAGCTCAAATACAACACACCTAGTAGAAATACTAGAAAATTCATCTCCTACGTATTTCATCAATGGTGAACAACACATCATTAACACAACCGAAATTCATTCTTTTAACATTCATCAAAAAATCTTGGAACAGCACCACGATTTCCTGCCCAACCATCGTCCCCTACGCATTGGAATTACCTCTGGAGCTTCATGTCCGGACGCGATTGTTGACAAAGTGCTGATGAAATTGTTGAACTTATTAGATGAAGTACCCAACCTAGAAGAAGCATTGAAACATTTAACATGAAAATATACACGAAAAAAGGAGACAACGGATCCACGGGATTGATTGGAGGAACCAGGGTTCAAAAATCTGACATACGCATTGATGCCTATGGCACCGTGGATGAACTCAACTCTTTTCTCGGGCTGGTGAAAGATTCTTTTGATGTACCATTCTACCAAAATCAAATTCTCGAAATTCAAAACGATCTGTTTGTCATCGGATCTAAATTGGCAACTTCACCCGAAGGTACCAAAATGGAATTGCCAAAAATCGACGCAACAGACGTCTCCAAATTAGAGGATTGGATGGATCAAATGGATTCCGAATTACCCCCTCTCACCCATTTTCTATTACCTGGTGGACATGTAACCAATTCTTATTGCCACGTTGCTCGTTGCGTTTGTAGAAGGGCTGAGAGAAAAGTGGTAGCACTTGATGAAATGACGGAGAATCACCTGGAGGTTCAATACTTAAATCGTTTAAGTGATTATCTTTTTATGCTTTCAAGAATCATTTCAAAAACAATGAAAATTGAGGAAGTTAAATGGATTCCTAAGAAATAAACCAGAAAAATTAAATTAACTTGGCATTTCAGTAAAATATATTTGTACGATACAAAATAAAAACTACTTTTGCCGAAATTGTATTTTCGTAAATTATAAATTATGTATTGGACCTTAGAATTAGCTTCGTATTTGGAGGACGCCCCTTGGCCAGCATCAAAAGATGAGTTGATTGATTTCGCAATACGAACAGGTGCCCCACTTGAAGTCGTTGAAAACCTACAAGACTTGGAAGATGAAGGCGATGTTTACGAAAACATCGAAGAGATTTGGCCTGACTATCCTTCGAGAGAAGACTTCTTGTTCAATGAGGATGAATATTAGGCACTCGCTTAATCGCGAGGGCTTTAAATCAGTCTTTATTTCTTAAAAACATCTTTCTTAATTGCTGTACAAAGCCCCGGTAGAACTTCCATGACATGAATTGCAAGCGCCTGTTGTAAGTGAACTTCCCATAAATTGGGTTCCGGTTGCATTTTTAATCGCTGGATAAAGGCCATTCATCCCCATGATTTTTGTGGTGTAAAAATTTCCTTTTGCATCCAATGGAATGATATACACAAGTGAACCTGTACCGTTAGGTCCCGAGTAAAACTCAATTTGACCACTGGTTTCGGGTGCTGTTAATGCTGCGTTTTGCACAGAACCTGCTGCGTTGAAACAACCCTCTCCTTCACCACCTGCCTTATGGCATTGCATGCAATTAAGGCCAAAATTATGACTTTCGCTTCCATTGCTTTCGCTGACATTATAGACATTGCAAACGCCTTCTTTTTCACAAGACAAAAAGAACATACAAGCCACGAATGGAATCCACAAAAACCGTATTTTACCTTTCATTTTCTTTGGTGATATTAAATCTGTAAACCGGACAAAATTAAGACTTGGAGATAAATCCAAATGGTAATTTCTCCTGTAAGTCTTACAGCGTAAAGATACCCTTTTTTTTCAAGTGTTTTTTTGTGGTTCTATAGTGTCTTCCAATATTCTTCCGTAAATTAGACCGTGATTTAATTTACTACCAATGAAATACCTATTTATTGCCTTTTTACTTATTGCCGCTAGTACTTTTGCTCAAAAAGAAAACAGTACGACTTGCTCCAAAAGAAATCACTTTTCGAATGCGCAATTAAAAAGCAATACCCTTTCGGTTGCTCAAATTGCAAAAACCGAGAAATACGATGTGCATTATTATGGGCTTGATCTCAACATGACCAATACCACCACCACTTTGTCCGGAAACGTAGAAATGAAAGCTACAACCCTACAAGCTTTGGACACAATTCTGTTCGAGCTTTTTTCTACTTTAACCATTAGCTCCATCCAACTCAATGGCAATGTTGTGCCTTTTACCCGAATCAATTCTGCCGTTAAAATTGCGGTGAACTTTCCCGCAGGTACCACATTCACGGTAAAAACATTCTACAACGGAACGCCCCCAACAGCGCAAACCAATCCCTTAGGAGGAAGCGGAATGACCAATGCCAATTCTCCAACTTGGGGCAATGAAGTCGTATGGTCACTCTCCGAACCTTTTTCAGCTTACGAATGGTTTCCTTGCAAACAAAGTTTGACAGACAAAGTGGATTCTTGCGATGTTAAAATCACCGTTCCAAACAGTTGTAAAGCAGGATCCAACGGAATCCTAACCCAAGTTGTTAATTTAGGAAATGGAAATTCACGCTATGAATGGAAACATCGCCACCCCATTGATTATTATTTAATTTCTGTTTCTGTAGCTCAATACATTGAGTACAACATCTACGCAAACCCAGTGGGTGCGCCAGCCCCTATTTTGATTCAAAATTATATTTATGACAACCCGCAGACACTGATAAATTTCCAAACAGACATTGATGAAACCGCTACCATGATCGAATTGTATTACGACCTCTTTGGACCCTATCCTTTTGAAGATGAAAAATACGGTCATTGCATGGCCCCAATAGGCGGTGGAATGGAGCACCAAACCATGACCACGCAAGGATCTTTCAGTACTGGACTTACCTGTCACGAACTTGCACACCAATGGTGGGGAGACTATGTCACCTGCGCCTCGTGGTGCGACATCTGGTTAAACGAGGGTTTTGCTTCTTACGGAGAGCAGGTTACATTGGAAAATCTTTATCCAGGACAAGAAATTCAAAACATGGCTGGGGTGCACAACAACGTAATGAGTCAACCCGGAGGAAGCACTTGGGTATTAGATTCATTAAATGAAGCACGTATTTTCGACGGAAGACTTACCTACGACAAAGGCGCTGCCATCATTCATACCATCCGATACATCACAAACAACGACAGTTTGTTTTTTGCCACACTTCGTAATTTTCTTTCATCAAAGGCTTACAGTACAGCGTATGGAATTGATGTGCGTGATGCCTTTACCCAATCAACTGGCTACAATTTCACGCCTTACTTCGAACAATGGTATTTTGGCGAAGGATTTCCAACGTATTCTGTAGAATGGAAACAAGCAGGAAACAATGCGTACATCAAAATCAACCATACTTCTTCGATGCCGAACATCACTCCTACCTTTACCAATCCGATCGATCTTAAATTTACACGTCCAGGTTTATCCGACACAACGATTCGTTTTGACATCACAGCCAATTCAAATACTTTCTTAATTTCAGGTATAGGGACAATCAACAATGGCATCGCAATAGACCCTCAAAACTGGGTGGTAAATCAAGCGGGTAGCATTACCATGAACAATGCACTTTCAATCGAGAACATACTTTTGGAATCCATCGAAATCTATCCGAACCCTACAGCAAACAACTTTACCATTAGCCACTTAAGTCAAAATGCCAAAATTGAAATCTACAATATGTTAGGGAAGGTCGTGCATACACAAAACATGGCTCCAGGAGAAAACATTTCAACGGTAAACCTTGCGAACGGAAATTATTTGGTAAAAATCTACGAAGGGAAAAATCAATTTTGTAAACTGCTTACAAAACAATAACCAGGTTAATCTTTCAGTTTCGACTTAACAAATCGTATGGATTGATTCATTGCGATGGAAGCATTTGCGTCTTCGGAAACGAATTTAACTTGTTCCCTAAAACCTTCAAATAACTTAGTTACTTCAACACTGGAATGACAGGGTTGACGGAATTCAAAAGCCTGTGCAGCAGTAAATATCTCCATAGAAATCACAGAAATTGAATTCTCAACTACACGAAACAATTTAGTTGCGGCATTCGCTCCCATGCTTACATGGTCTTCTTGCCCTTGACTTGAATCAATCGTATCCACACTTGCTGGCGTACAAAGTTGCTTGTTTTGACTGACGATAGATGCGCAGGTGTACTGTACAATCATAAATCCTGAATTCAGTCCACTGTTGGAAATTAAGAATGGAGGCAAACCTCGAGTTCCTGAAATCAACTTGTAAATCCTTCGTTCTGAAATGGAAGCCAATTCAGCGACGGCGATTGCTAAAAAATCCATGGTGATGGCCAAAGGTTGTCCGTGGAAATTTCCTGCCGAAACAATCTCATCAGTTTCAGGGAAAATGGTAGGATTGTCTGTTACCGCATTGATTTCATTTTCAAAGATTTGAGATGCGTAATTTATAGCATCCAATGAAGCCCCGTGAACCTGCGGTATGCACCTAAAAGAATAAGGATCTTGGACATGTTCCTTGGGCTGGCTTGCCATTGTACTGCCCTCGAGAAGCGTTAAGAATTGGCGTGCAATTTCAACCTGTCCCTTTTGCTTTCGAATTTCATTTACATTGGATTGAAAGGGGCTCAATCTTCCGTCATACGCTTCGAATGACAAAGCTGCAATCTTCAATCCAAAAGTTGCCAATGCTTTGGAAGTAGACACAAGGTAAGAGCCATAGGCACTCATAAACTGCGTTCCATTTAGCAAGGCCAAACCTTCTTTCGCTCTAAGCTCAATCGGAGATAAATTAAATTTTTCATTGACATCACTCGATGGGTGAACCTTACCTTCAAAAACAACTTCTCCCTCACCTATCAGCGGAAGACACAAATGTGCCAATGGTGCCAAATCTCCTGATGCACCTAAACTTCCCTGCTGATAAACCAAAGGAAAAATATTGTGGTTGTAGAAAAACAACAATCGATTGACGGTCTCCACTTGCACCCCAGAATGTCCTTTGGAAAGCCCAATCACTTTGAGCAGCAACATGCGTTTTACCAAAAAATCCGGAACACGTTCTCCAAGGCCACACGCATGAGATCGAATCAGATTTTCCTGCAAACGCGTTAGGTCTGATTCAGAAATTTTAGTGTTGCACAAAGAGCCAAATCCTGTATTAACTCCATAGATTAGGTCCTCGTTGCTTCTCAGCTTTTCTTGAAGGTATTTATAACAAATATTTACTTTTGAAACAACAGCATCACCCAGAATAACTTTTCGTTCTGACTTGATTAAAGCATCGAAAGCACTGAGTGTTAAATGATCTTCATTAAGTAAAAAAGGTTCCATTATTTAGACATAAAGGTTGCGAAATCCTTTGCGAAATAAGTCAAAATCCCATCTGCTCCTGCCCTTCTCATTCCGAGTAGAATTTCAGCAACAATGGCCTCATAGTTAATCCACCCTTTTTCGGCTGCAGCATATACCATTGCACATTCGCCACTCACATTGTAGGCTGTAATAGGCAAAACTGTATTTTCTCTCAACAAATGAATCACATCTAAATAAGCCAAGGCAGGTTTAACCATCAACATATCGGCACCTTCCAACGCATCCAGTTCCGCTTCAAGTAAGGCTTCTCGTTTGTTAGCTGGATTCATTTGATAGGTTTTCTTATCTCCGGATTTTGGTGCGGAATTTAGCGCATCTCGAAAAGGACCATAAAAAGCACTGGCATACTTCGCGGAATAAGCCATGATGGAAACATCCGTAAATCCTTGTCCATCAAGAGCAGATCGAATATGTCCAACACGACCATCCATCATGTCACTGGGGCCAATGATATCAATTCCTGCTTGTGCTTGCGCAATGCTCATTTTTGCTAAAATTGGCAAAGTATCGTCGTTTACAATTTTACCATTTACGACCAAGCCGTCATGTCCATCTGAAGAATAAGGATCCAAGGCGACATCACTCATAAGCAGTGCTTCTGGAAATGCAGACTTAAGGGTGTGAATGATGTTTAGGTAAAAGTTGTCATTCGCGTAACTGTAAGAACCAATAGCATCTTTTAAATGTTCTTCAACAGCAGGAAAGAGTACAAATTTGTTCAACCCAAGCTTTAAGGACGCCTCTATTTCGGGTAGAAGGGTATCGATTGACCAACGGTAATTTCCTGGCATGGAAGAAATCTCTTCCTTAATACCCAACCCGTCCTTCACAAACAAAGGGTAAAAAAGATGGGCGACGTCTAAATGGGTTTCTTGCACCAAGTCTCTTATGGCTGCAGAACTTCTATTTCTTCTTGGGCGCGTATTCATCGTATTACATTAACATCCCTCCACAAACGTGTAGGGTTTGACCCGTAATGTATGAAGACATGTCACTCGCGAGGAATACGGTTGCATTGGCAACATCTTTTGGTTGACCCCCACGTTTCAATGGAATGGTATTTCTCCATTGGTCAACCACAGTAGCATCCAGTGCTTCCGTCATTTCAGTTTCAATGAAACCGGGCGCAATGGCGTTGCAACGAACATTTCTTGATCCCAACTCAGCGGCAATAGATTTTGTAAAACCAATCAATCCTGCTTTTGACGCTGCATAATTTGATTGTCCAGCATTGCCTTTCACACCTACGACAGAACTCATGTTAATAATGGAACCAGCCCTAGCTTTTAACATAGGCTTGAGAACCGCTTTGGTAAGGTTAAAGGCTGACTTTAGATTGGTATTGATAACTTCATCCCATTGGGCCTCGGTCATTCTTAAAAGCAATGTGTCTCTTGTAATTCCGGCATTGTTAACCAGGACATCAATGGTGCCAAACCTCTCCATGACCAAGTCAACCAAAACATTTGCCTGGTCAAAATCTGACGCATCGGATTTAAAACCAACGGCCTCTCCTCCTTCTTTGGTAAGTTCAACTTCTAAAGCCCTCGCCTTTTCATCCGATGATAAATAGGTAAACGCAACTTTGGCGCCTTGAAGAACACATTCCTGTGCAATGGCTTTACCGATGCCTCTCGAGGCTCCTGTGATTAACACAACTTTTCCTGCTAATAACATAAATCAAAATATTTTGCCAAATATACATAAAGTCATTAAATCGCTGACCGACTTTCATTTTTGCCTATTTTTGAACGCAATGAAAAATTCAGGATTTACCATTTGGATGAGCGGACTTTCCGGAGCAGGTAAAACCACACTTGCCACACAGCTGTCAACCGAAATGAATGCACTGGGTCTCCCCACCATTGTTTTGGATGGAGATCAATTAAGAAATACACTTAGCAAGGATCTCGGTTATTCAATGGGAGATCGAATGGCTCAAAACACAAGGGTTGCTTACATCGCAAAACTCTTAAATGACCAAAACGTGAACGTAATTACGGCATTAATTTCGCCAACCGAAGAAATCCGAAGCATGGCAAAGGAAATCATTGGAGCGGAAAATTTCAAAATGCTATTTATCGATTGTCCTTACGAGGTATGCGAAGCAAGAGACGTAAAAGGGTTGTATCGCCAAGCTAAAGATAACATGCTAAACGAATTCACAGGAAACGACCAGGCCTTCGAGCGCCCTGAAAATCCTTGGATGAAGATTGAAACAGACAACCTAACCATCGCTTATTGTATAAACAAAATCATTGAGGGAATAAAGGGTGTTAAGACGAATCAATTAAAGTAGTTATCTTTGAAACCATGAAAATTTTAAAAGCTACCGAATGCTTTAAGATGATAGAATCGAACAAAGCCATTCAATGTGTCGATGTACGCGAACCTTATGAGTACGAATTTGGGAATTGTGGTTTTCAAAACATTCCAATGGAAACGTTAAGACATCAGGCAGAGCAGATGGATAAAAGCATTGAAATCATGCTGTTATGTAGGTCAGGTAAGCGAGCTGAAGCGATTGGTAACCTACTTGAAGTTGAACATGGGTTTGAACACATCATCATTGTTGAGAATGGAATGCTGGGGTGGAAAGAAGAAGTCGACACAACCTTATCAATTTACTAATGGAAATCCTACAATCCTCCTTGGACCTCTTGATGCATTTAGACAAGTATTTGTTTAAGCTGATAATGACTTACCACAACTGGGTTTATCTAATATTGTTTTTGGTGATATTCATCGAAACGGGTTTGGTAATCATGCCTTTACTACCAGGTGACAGTCTTTTGTTTGCCGCAGGGACTTTTTGCGCTGGAACCATACAGCAGGGGGTTGAAGCAAAATTAAATTTGTGGTTTTTACTTGTTCTTTTGATCATTGCCGCCATTTCGGGTGATGCCCTTAATTATTATTTGGGCAAGAAAATCGGATTAAAGGCATTGAAGTGGAAAATTAGGAATAGGTCTTTGGTTAAAGAAAAATACCTCACCCAAACCCATGATTTTTTTGATAAACACGGCGCAAAGGCCATTGTCCTTGCCCGTTTCGTGCCCATCGTTAGAACCTTCGCACCCTTCGTAGCGGGCATAAGTGAAATGAAATATTCAAAATTTTTAAGATACAATGTCATCGGAGGATCCGGATGGGTACTATTGCTGACTTTGAGTGGTTATTTTTTCGGAAACCTAGAGATTGTCAAAAACAACTTTGAAATCGTAATCTTTTCCATCATAATTATATCCTTATTACCGATGGCTTTTGCTTATTTAAAGCAAAGATTTCGAAAATAACTAAGGATGTTCCATGCCTCGGCTTATCTTTTTTTTCTCCTTATGCAATTTTACCTTAAATTCGTGCGTCATTAGCGCGTTGTTATAAAAAATAGACCTATATGAAGTTTTTACATTTACCCTTCACTGCCTTGTTTATCTTGTTTTCTTACCTATCCGTGAATGCACAAAGCCCTTGCTTTAATGCGGATTTCGAAGATAATTCATTTACGAATTGGACAGGTGCCACAGGTTCTTGTTGTCCATTGAACACGAGCAACCCAGGTCTTCAGATCGGTGGCAATCACCAAATCATGGTTGGGCCAGGAAATGACCCTGCAGTAGCTGCTTGTACAAACCTTTCGATTGTAGCACCTGGAAGTAATTTCTCTGCTATGGTTGGAGATGGACAAGGCACAGGCGGTCAAGCTGCAAGATTACAATACACATTCAATATTACACCACAATCGAACATGATCATTGTTCAGTATGCTGTTGTTCTTCAAGATGCTGGGCATTCCGTAGCACAACAACCACGTTTCGAAGCTCAATTGTACGATGCATCAGGAAATCCAATTCCATGTACTTTTTATCAAGTAGCGGCAGCGAATGGTGTGCCCGGCTTTCAAACATGTGGTGGCGTTACGTACAAAGACTGGACAACGTTCGGAGTTGATGTAACGCAATTCTTGGGGCAAACGGTTACCTTAGACATTGCAACAGGTGACTGCTCTTTGGGTGGGCATTATGGATATGCATATGTTGATGCTTCTTGTACCTCCTTAAACCTTTCTGCTTTGTATTGCCAAAATGGCGCCAACAATACGGCTACGCTTCAAGCGCCATCTGGATTTGCGAATTATGTTTGGACCAACGCAGCAAATGGACAACAATTGGCGACTGGACAAGTTGCAAGTGTGAACATTGCTGGAGTAGACACAGTAAACTGTACAATTACATCTGTAAACGGTTGTGTTGCGACTTTAACAACAGCTGTACTACCTGCAGAGGTTATCGGATCCATTGTTGACTCAAACGTTTGTGCAGGAAATTCAACCTTACTTTTCAATACCACTTCTTTTCAAAATTCATCGGTAGACAGCTGTCATTGGACTTCCTCAGACGGTTATACGGATACTACCTTCAATTTTAATCACACATTCCCTGGTCCTGGTCAATACACGATTGAATTGATTGTTCAAAACACAGCGAACTGTGTGGATACCGTTACAACCGTGATTGACGTTTTTGAAAACCCAGTTGCCGGTTTTGGATTCAATGACGTTTGCCTAGGACAAATAGCAACGTTCAATGCAAGCAGTTCACTGTTAGGAGGTGATACCATTACCAATTATTGGTACGTAAACAACGACACCTTGGTGGGTGATACCGTTACGGTTAACTTCAACGGTCCAAACGTTTACCAAGTAGACTTGATTGCTTTAACACAAAATGGTTGCGCCGACACAATTTCTCAGAGTTTTACCGTATTTAACAACCCAACTGCGAATTTTTCCATTACTGAATCTTGTATAGATCAAGCCGTTCAGTTCAACAACACATCCGCAAGTTTGTCGAATTCAACCACCTTTGAATGGGTTTACAACAATACATTACTCGATACATCGATGGATTTAAGTTATGTTTTCAATACCCCTGGTCTTCAAAACATTTCCTTGATTACAACTGATTCTTTCTCGGCCGCAGTGCAATGTGACGACACCATTACTTTGTCTTTCTTCGTGCATGATTTGCCAGTGTTTACCTACCTAGCAGATACCATTCAATGTGAAGATGTAGGTTTCGTAATCAATGGTTTTCCTACGGTATCTACCAACGAACCATTGTCATACACTTGGGAAATTGATGGAATTCTTGATGATACGACCGTTAACCTTAGCACTGTTATTGCCAATCCAGGTATCCACCCAATTACCTATACTGTAACTTCAGCCTTTGGTTGTGAAACAGACACTACCTTTGACATGTATGTAATGGCTACACCTTTGCCTCCTGTACTTAGCTTTAACATTCCTGAATGTCCTGGCGATCCTTTCTTTTTAACTGCCACAGGCGAGCCAAATTCTACCATTGCTTGGTCAGGACCCAACAACTTCAATTCGAACTTGTTCAATGTTACTTTCCCATTAGGTGTTGATGGAATGGGAATTTACACGGCGTTCTTGACCTCAGAGTACGGTTGTATTTCTGACACTACACAAATTGATGCAACCATCACCTATACCTTAAGTTTCAACGATTTTGACTTCCCGAATGTCATCTCCGCAAATGATGACAACACGAATGATTTCTTAGACCTAAAATCTTATTTTCATACTTGTGATGAATTCACTTTATACATCTTCAACCGTTGGGGAAATATGGTATGGGAACAAAGCCAAGACTCTCCTTTCTTCCGTGGCGTTGATAAAGGCGGTAAAGCGTTGGAAGCAGGTGTGTATACGTACAAATTGGTGTTTGAAAACTACGAAAAACAAGGTTTCATTCACGTGGTAAGATAATCAGAGCAACAAGCGCATTTCAGCTTTGATTGCATCAAGCGCAATTTCAGACGGCAGGGGATTTACCTCTGCCGTTTTTGTTAACAAGGAAGTTGCAAAATCCATGGCGGAAGATTCTGGCGTCATGCCGGAAGAGGCAATGTTAATCAGTTTTACGGTTTCCTCTTTTGCTTCTTTAAGCAGTCCCCAATTTTGTTTAGATATAAAAAGTTGCTGAACCACGTTATGGTTATATTCATCACGAATGGTTTTGAGTAAAATGCTTTGCATAGCCAATGCATTCAGACCTGGCTGATTTAAACGCATAATCAAACTGCTTGGATGGATTCTTTCTAAGAAAAGCAATGCACGTTGATACGCTTCCAGTTGATGTGGCAAGAAAAATGATTGCCTTTCCTTTTTTAAATCACCTTGGATTCGAATAGAATCTTTCAGCGCTTCTTTTTTCAAATGTCGAGAAAGAAGAATCAAAATAGAAAGAATGGAAAGAATGATGACAACAAACAAGGCGATAATAGGATTCATGGTTTTCGTTTTTCTGCAAATATAGATGACTTTCTTAATCACAATCCAAGAATTTGGATCAGTTGTTTTTATTTTCTCCTCCTTTTTGGTAAAATACTATTTTTACAAAATGAATTCTATTCTTTTATTGTTTATCCTCCTAGGGTATTTTGGCATCTTGTTGTTGATTGCTTTCGCGACCTCCAAAAATGCCACTTCGCATAGTTTTTTTACTGGAGACAAGAAGAGTCCATGGTACTTGGTCGCTTTTGGAATGATAGGTACCTCTCTCTCGGGCGTAACTTTCGTCTCGGTTCCTGGTAAGGTGATGGACAATGGCTGGCACTATTACCAATTGGTTTTGGGTTTTTTCATTGGCTTTTTTGTCGTTGCCTTCGTACTCTTACCCCTCTATTACAAGCATAACCTCAGTTCCATTTATCGATATTTAGAATTGAGACTGGGCATATCGGCCTACAAATGGGGCGCAGGTTATTTTATCCTATCTCGAACCCTTGGGGCGACCGTGCGATTGTATTTGGTAATCAACGTTTTACAGCTCTTTGTTTTTAAGGAATTAGGCATTCCTTTTTGGCTCACTACCTTGATTATCATCGCTATGATCATTGCTTACACATTAAGAGGTGGCGTTAAGACCATTGTTTGGACAGATACCCTGCAGACGGTTTTCATGTTGTTGGCATTGGTTGTATGTATTGTTTCGATTCAGCAGCAACTGAACCTCTCATGGTCAGACATTTTAACGACCATGAAAAATGAGAAGTTGTTAGATCTGTGGAGTACCAATCCGAGTAAAGGAGATTATTTCCTCAAGCACATCCTAGGTGGCGCATTCATCACCATTGCAATGACGGGATTAGACCAAGAAATGATGCAAAAAAACATCAGTGTCAAAACCTTACGTGGCGCACAAAAAAACATGGTTGTATTCAGTGTAATCTTACTCTTCGTAAACGCCCTTTTCCTTCTCCTTGGAGGCGTTTTAACCTTATTTGCAAACCAACATGGATTAGACCTAAAACCCGACGATTTATTCCCAACCATTGTACAAAAATATTTGCCTTTGGGTGTTTTCGTGATTTTCATCATTGGCCTAATTTCTGCGCTTTTCCCTTCTGTAGACGGCGCTATCACCGCTTTGACTTCGTCATTTTGCATTGACATTATTGGCTTTGAGCGAAAGAACCTCGAAGAGAAAGAAAGACAAAGAATCAGAAGGTGGGTGCATTTTGGTTTCGCAGGGCTTTTCATGCTGATTGTATTTATTTTGAAATGGTACAACAACAAGAGCATCGTTGATTTGATTTTTGAAATCGCCGGATACACCTATGGTCCGTTGCTTGGCTTGTTTGCTTTTGGTATCCTTACCAAACGAAATCTTAATCCCCGAAGCATCCCTGTGATTTGCATCCTCTCACCTGCCGCCTGTTACTTTTTAAACTTGTATTCTAAAGATATTTTCAGCAACTATGTCATTGGAAACGAAATGTTGATCCTGAATGGACTCCTCACCTTCCTCCTATTGTTCACCTTCAGTAAAAAAAACAAATATGTCCCTGAGAATAAACATTGATGCCAATCCATGGTCGTTGCGTTTTGCCCCTATTTCACTTACAAAACCTATATCAGCATTAAGATGTGGCATGTTCACCAATTTAGAGAGGTACCAATTATTGGCTCCTGAAATTGAAATCGGACACCTTCTGAATAATCACCTAAAAACCCTCTTTCCTTCGATTTCTGACGCCATTACGGTTTGTGGGAGCATCGTTCCGAATGCGGACTTTATCATGGCATTATCAAAACTTTCTGAAGGGGACTGCTTAAAATACAACGGCAAAATACTCGCGTATGTAAAGTCAGCAGACAATGACATTCAATATGTAGGCGAGCCTATGGTCGAATTAATGGAACGTTGGGATTTATTCAAGAAAAACGAGCAAGTGCTGAAATCCGATTTTCATTTGTATACCAAAGGAAAAAAAAGCGCACCTCTCCCTACCCATTGTACCTTGATTGGAGATCCAAATTTTTTATTTATCGAAGAAGGATCGGTTCAAAGTGCCAGTATTTTCAATACAACCAACGGCCCGATTTATCTAGGAAAAGGCACTGAGGTAATGGAAGGATCGATGGTTCGTGGAGCCTTGGCACTTTGTGATTATGCCCAGTTAAAAATGGGTACTAAAATTTACGGAGCGTGTACAATTGGACCGCATTGTAAAGTAGGTGGCGAGGTAAACAATGTTATCTTTGAATCGTATTCGAACAAGTCGCACGATGGATTTTTAGGAAATGGTTACATTGGGTCATGGTGCAACATTGGCGCGGATACCAATGCTTCCAATTTAATGAACAACTACGGTGTGGTTGATGTGCATTGCTATGAAACAAGGAAAACAATTTCGTCAAGCGAACAGTTTGTAGGACTTTTCATGGGGGATCATTCTAAATGTGGCATTAATACAATGTTCAATACTGGAACCATGCTTGGGGTTGCATGTAATGTCTATGGACCTGGATTCTTTAAAAAACACATTGCCTCGTTTTCGTTTGGAGAACCCACGAGAACGGTCGCGTACCGTTTTGAAAAAGCATTGGACGGAATGGAAAGCATGATGACAAGAAGGGGGAAATCCCTTACCATCTTAGAGAAGGAAATGCTCAAGTACCTTTACGAGAACCGCGAATTATTTTAGTTCATAAACGGGTAGCATTCGGTAAGACGGTTCAAAATATGGGCTGTGTTGGTATAAAAAATACAACTGTTGCCATTCGGATTTTGCGAACTCAGCATCCTTTTCTTTCTTTTCATCAAATTCCTGTTTAAGTCCAGGATTGCTAAATAAAATACTGCGAACTTTTTCCACAAATACATAATTCGAAAAATACTCCTTCTCTTGAAGGTAGGAATCAAAGTAATTCCAGGTGAAGTAGGAATCTTCTGTAAGAGGCTGAAAACAATTGTGCAGAAAAAATGCACCGTTTTGATTGGTTGGAATCACAACATCCCCTGCATTAAATTTGACTTTTCTGGTCACTTTTTCAACTTGTTTTTCTGCATGCATGTAATGTCCCTCGTATGGATTTGACAAACTGCTGAATTGCTTGACAATCATACAATTCACTTCAAGTTCTTGGTCTTTTCGCAACGTTTCAAAAAGAATTCCATGGGATTGAAGATTTCGAATGATTCTTGTTTCATGTCCTTTTACAATGTAAAAACTGGGAATTTCCACGGAATCTTTGGCGACAAAATGGCGGAAATAAGGAATCGTTTTTTGATATGGTTTGCTTCGGTTATATTTCAAGTGAGACAAACCTGTAAACTCATTCGAATCTAATACCGCTTCAAATCCTTTAAAAAGTATTGAGTCCTGTTCTTCTGTTCGTTGAAAATTGTACATCAAATGCTTCTGTTGTGCATCCCAAACCTTTGCTTGGTCACGCGCCAATTCTATTTTCTCTTGGTTTAACACACTCCATTTTACAAGCTCATCTAGAAAATCATGGGTGGCCTTCACCCTATTTGGAAATGGTTTCAACATGTGGGTCTCCACAGTGATAGAGATGCAATGAAACAAGGATGCAAAACCCATGGCATACCTTGGCAAGTCATTGAATTGCACAATGCCAGAATCTGGAATATCAGATTTCGTTTCTACATAAGGAAACAAATCCCATTTCATCTTTTTCAATTCTTTGGTTAGCACAGGCAGCATCTGTCCATAGATTAAATGCCTAATGGAAGGAGCCAAACGCTCCCTTACTGAAGTGATGTAGGTTAGTGTATATTGGTAATCAGCCCCATTGGATACGTGGTTGTCCACAAAAACATCTGGATCCAAGGCATGAAAAATTTTAGCAAACGTATGCGCGTTCTCGCTGTCCATTTTCATAAAATCACGGTTCAAATCTAAATTCTGGGCATTTCCTCTAAACCCATACTGTTCGGGTCCATTTTGATTGGCTCTGCTGGTACTCGAACGAACGAGCATTCCTCCGACATTGTATGCGGGAATGAAGCAAAAGACAGGGTCGTTGGGGTTGATGCTGTCCCTTTTAACAAATTGATCCAAATAGATCAAACAAGCATTGATTCCATCAGGTTCGCCAGGATGAATTGCATTGTTAATCAAAAGAGAAGTCCCGTTTCTCGCTTTTTCAAAAGTTTTTAAGGAATCTCCGGATCCATTCACTACGCAAAGGTAAATGGGCAAGCCCACAACATCTGAAGCACCCATTGCATAAAGTTCAACACGGTCACTTTCCTTGTCGACTTTTTTTAGATATTGAATCAATTCAGCATATGAGGGAGAGGTGTTTCCTATCCAAGTTGATTGCGCATGAAAACCAAAACAGATAAAAAAAAACAATACCCAAGTACAAGTCAACTTATTCATGGCATAAAAATACGATAAGGACAGAAAAACGAGTGTCATCGAATACTTTTTTCTACTTTTGAACATGCGCATAGACATCTTGACCATCTTACCCCAATTGTTTGACGGCCCTTTTTCAGATTCCATTTTAAAGCGTGCTCAGGACAAAGAACTGGTAGAAATTCACCTCCACAACATCAGGGATTATTCGGATGACAAGCATAAGAATGTTGATGACTATCAATATGGTGGAGGCGCAGGAATGGTTATGCGCATTGAGCCCATAGCGAAATGCATAGAACTGCTCAAATCTCAAAGAGAATATGACGAAATCATCTACATGACACCCGACGGAATCATCTTGGAGCAAGGCGAATGCAACCAACTTTCTTTGCGAAACAACTTGATGATTTTATGTGGACATTATAAAGGGGTTGACGAGCGCATTCGTACCCACTACATTACAAAAGAAATTTCCATTGGGTCCTATGTGTTATCAGGTGGAGAACTTGCTGCGGCGGTATTGGCAGACTCAATCATTCGAATTCTTCCTGGGGTTTTGAACGACGAAACCTCTGCCCTAACCGATAGTTTTCAAGACAACTTACTTTCTCCACCGGTATACACCCGTCCTCCTGAATTCAATGGTTTAAAGGTTCCTGACATCCTTTTAAGTGGGAATTTCAAAGAGATTGAATTGTGGCGAGAAAAAATGGCAATGGAGCGCACCCAAAATCGCCGACCTGATTTACTCGATTCATCGGATTTACAGACTTAATTTCGTATTTTTGCACACAATCTTTACGCTATGATTGAACTTTCAAAACGGTTGAATGAAATGGAAGAATCTGCTACCTTGGCAATGTCACGCCTCAGCAGAGAACTTAAATCACAAGGAAAAGACATCATTTCACTGTCCCTTGGCGAGCCTGATTTCAACACCCCACAATTTATAAAAGACGCCGCTGTTCAAGCAATGGTCGATAATTTCACCACCTATTCTCCTGTCTCAGGGTACGATGATTTGCGTGAGAGCATCTCAAGAAAATTCTTGCGCGATAACCAATTGCATTACACCAAAGACCAAATCGTAGTGTCTACCGGGGCAAAACAATCCATCGCCAATGTAGTTTTGAGCATCATTAATCCTGGCGATGAAGTCATCATTCCTGCTCCATATTGGGTTTCTTACATAGAGATTGTGAAAATGGCAGGTGGTATTCCCGTAATCATTCAAGCAGGCATTGACCAAGATTTCAAAATTACTCCTGGGCAGTTGGAAGCAGCCATTACCCCAAAAACCAAGATGTTCATCTTCTCATCCCCTTGCAATCCAACAGGTTCTGTATATGGCAAAGAAGAACTTAGGAACCTCGCGAACATCTTGTCAAAACACAAGCACATAGTTGCCATCAGCGATGAGATCTATGAGCACATCCATTTCAAAGGACACCATGAAAGTTTGGCACAGTTTGAAAACATCTATTCTCAAGTGGTAACCGTTAACGGAGCTTCAAAGGCTTGGGCAATGACAGGATGGCGCTTAGGATACATCGGTGCTTCGAAAGAAATCGCCGATGCATGCAACAAAATTCAAGGACAATTCACCTCAGGAACCAGTTCTATTACACAAAAAGCAGCCATTGCCGCGCTGGATGCAGATCCAATTGTGCTTAAAGACATGGTTGCCATTTTCCAAAAGCGTAGGGATTTGGTGTTATCTTATTTAGAAACCATGGAGGGTGTTAAATGCAATAAGCCCGATGGCGCCTTCTATCTTTTTCCAGACGTATCGCACTATTTTGGAAAAACCTTTAATGGAAAAACCATCGCAAATGGCGATGATTTATGTATGTATTTGTTAAGCGAAGCAAACATCGCCTTGGTGGATGGAAAAGGTTTTGGTGCACCCAATTGCATTCGAATAAGTTACGCAGCATCGGAAGAGAACCTAAAAGAAGCCATGGCAAGAATGAAAGCTGCGCTTGAAATTTTAAACAAATGAATTTCGACGAAATCTTTAGTGGGTTTGAAAAGTTAAAGGTTGCCATTATTGGCGATGTAATGTTGGATGCCTATACCATTGGTAAAGTAAATCGCATCAGCCCTGAGGCTCCTGTACCCGTAGTTTTCTTAGAAAAAGAGGAGCAGCGAATTGGCGGTGCTGGAAATGTTGCCCTGAACTTGCGTGCTCTAGGGGCTGAAACCTTTCTTTGCTCGGTAATTGGCGTTGACAAAGCGGCAAAAATACTCTTAGGGTTATTGGAAGAATCTTCAATCAACCAAGAGGCAATGATCCAACTTGATTCAAGGAAAACCACCATCAAGACAAGGGTGATTGCAAACCATCAACATTTGCTTCGAATTGACCAAGAAGATACCCATTCCATTGATGAAACTACTGAGACCCTTCTCATTGAGGCAGCCAAGAAAATCATCGATAAAGGAATTGACGCCCTTATTTTTGAAGACTACAACAAAGGAGTTTTAACGCCCAAAGTCATCCAAGAGCTTACCACCTACGCAAACGGTAAAGGCGTATTTATTACGGTAGATCCTAAAAAGGACAATTTCCTATCCTATAAAAACGTAAGCTTGTTCAAGCCTAACCTAAAGGAACTCAAGGAAGGATTGAACCTTGAAATTGACATCAACAAGGATTCCAACGCATTGTCGCAAGCATCTGCTATGCTTCAAAAGGAATTAAACAACGCTCTTACCTTTATAACCCTTTCAGAACGTGGGGTTTACATCACTGATGGAGAAACACCTCACCACATTGAAGCGCATGTCAGGGACATAGCAGACGTGAGCGGCGCAGGCGATACCGTTATTGCCGTTGCGACCCTTTGTTTGGCCTCAAAACTAAGTCCCTTGTTGATTGCAGAAATCTCGAACATTGCGGGAGGCTTGGTATGTGAACACTCCGGTGTCGTTCGGATTGACAAGGAACAACTCCTGTTTGAAGTCAAAACACTCTTAAACCCAAGAAATGTCTAAACCCATTGTAAAACCATACAATACTGAGCGATCAAAAAAAGAAGAAGTAGCAGAAATGTTTAATTCGATTTCATCAAGGTATGACTTCCTAAATCATTTCTTATCCTTGGGAATCGACCATATTTGGAGACGCAAAGCCATTCGAGAACTGAAATCACTTCAACCCAAAAGAATCCTAGACTTAGCTACCGGTACTGGTGATTTTGCCATTGCAGCGTTGCGCCTAAACCCGACTAAAATCGTGGGAATGGACATCTCCAAAGGAATGTTGTCTATGGGAGAAATAAAAATGAAAAAACGCGGGTTCGACCAAGTGATTGAAATGAAATTAGGAGATTCCGAGGCCCTTCCTTTTGAAAATGATTCGTTTGATGCCATTACCGTTGGATTTGGGGTACGTAATTTTGAAAACCTCACTTTGGGACTTTCTGAGATGTTGCGTGTGACACGAAAGGATGGGAAAATAATCATTTTGGAGTTTTCAAAACCCAAAAATTTCCCTGTGAAACAAGCTTTTCATCTTTATTCAAAGTACTTCATACCCTTTTTTGGAAAGCGCATTTCTAAAGATGCCAAGGCCTATTCTTACCTACCCGAGAGCGTTGCGGCCTTTCCAGAAGGTGAAGAATTCAAAAACATACTTTCACAAATAGGATATAGAAATGTACAATCGAAGTTGGTAAGTGGTGGAATTGCAACCATTTACATTGCGGAAAAATAATGCAACTTAAACGCATCTTTGTCGTTCTCTCCCCGATGAAAAAAATCCTGATTCTTTTTATGCTGGTTTTGCCTGTTTGGATAGGCGCCCAAAGGTTTAAGCAAGAACGTTATAAGAATTTTGACAAAAGGGTTTTTCATTTTGGATTCATGTTGGGGTTCAATACTTCGGATTTCACCCTTTACCCTGTTCAAGATGCCTATGAAAAATATGGCCTTTTGGAAATTCAAAACGATGCGCAACCAGGGGGACAACTTGGTATTCTAACCACTTTACGATTGGGAACGCCGATGGTGAGGGTGCGTTTAATCCCAACCATTTCTTTTGAGGAGCGCGCCATACGCTATAAATTTGAAGACACCAGCAAGCTTGGCTATAGAATCGAGGAACAACGCATAAATTCAACCAACCTTGCTTTCCCCTTAATGATGCAGTTTCGAACCAAACGCTTAAACAATTTCGCAGCGTATTGTTTGGTTGGCGGTCAATATTCCATTGATTTACAATCACAAGAAAAGGCATCTCAGAATTTCATTGATCCTTTTATCAAAATTCATCGTTACGATTGGCAGGGACAAATTGGAGCAGGATTGGAGTTTTTCGCACCTTATTTTAAATTTGGACTCGAGTTAAAATTCAGTCATGGGTTTACGAATTCCTTTATCCAAGACAATACGAATGTTTCTAAACCCATTCAAACCCTTTACAACCGTGGTTGGTGGGTTTCCTTGATTTTTGAAGGATGATTACGATTGTCGAATTCACTTGCAGTCCTGAAGAAGCTAAGGATGAAGTTAGTCTTCAGAACCTAATTCGTACCCATTCAGGAAAATCTTTCCCTTATTTTCGTTGGAAAAAACGCAGCATCGATGCGCGAAGCAGAAACATAAAAATCAACGCAACTTTTGAATGCGCGAATGAACCACTCCCCTCTTTGGTTCCTTTATATGACTTTAAAAACGTAAGCAACGCTCCTGAAATTCACATCATTGGAGCAGGTCCTGCTGGGCTTTTCGCTGCCCTACGCGCTTTGGAATTAGGCTATAAACCCGTTGTTTTCGAACGTGGCAAAGATGTACGCGCGCGCAGAAGAGATTTGGCAAGGATATCAAGGGAGCAACAAGTAGATGAGGAATCCAATTATTGCTATGGAGAAGGAGGTGCAGGAACCTATTCGGATGGTAAATTATACACCCGTTCCAAAAAGCGCGGTGACGTTGACAAGGTACTTCGGATGTTGGTTTATTTCGGCGCCAATGAAGATATTTTGGTCGACGCACACCCTCACATAGGGACCAACAAACTCCCCAACATCATCTCAAAAATCAGGGAGACCATCCAAGCATTTGGTGGCGAAATCCACTTTTTATCAAAACTTACCCAGCTTAAACGAAACGGAAATAGTATTCAATCCATTCAAATAAACTACGATTACTGGTTGGAGGTCAACACATTAATTTTAGCAACAGGTCACTCAGCGAGGGATGTCTTTCACATTTTACACAACAACCACATAAAGATTTTGGCAAAACCTTTCGCGCTGGGAGTGAGGATTGAACATGCCCAAACATTAATAGACCAACTGCAATACCATGGAAGAACAAACGACGTGTACCTACCTCCAGCATCTTACAGTTTGGTAACCCAAGTAGAGGGGAAAGGCGTTTATTCATTTTGCATGTGTCCTGGAGGCATCATCGCGCCATGTGCTACTGCGAACGGAGAAGTGGTCACCAATGGTTGGTCTCCCTCCAAACGCAACAATCCATATTCAAATTCAGGAATCGTTGTATCCATTGAGCCAGGTGACTTTAAAAACCCAGAAGACCCTTTCGTTTGCTTGAATTTTCAACAGGAAATAGAGCGTGGTTGTTACGAAGCCACCGGAGACAATCAAAAAGTACCTGCCCAAAGAATGAAGGACTTTGTTGAGGGAAAGTTGTCCACTGACTTTCCAAGGACCAGTTATACGCCAGGGATTGTGAGTATTCGATTGGACAAACTTTTACCTGCATTTATTTCAAAGCGCTTACAAAAAGCTTTTTTAGATTTTGAAAAGAAAATGCCGGGGTATTACACCAACGACGCCGTCATTCATGCACCGGAATCAAGGACATCCTCCCCTATTCTTGTTCCCCGTGACCGAGAAAAACTTCACCATGTTGACATCACGAATTTATATCCTTGTGCAGAAGGCGCTGGTTACGCAGGTGGAATTGTTTCAGCAGCGATTGACGGAATGAATTGCGTAGAAGCGATGGACGTTAGCCATGATGAATAGCTGATCCAAGATAAATCTCACAATTACAAATTTTGCTATTGATTAACGCTATTGATTACCCTTATTGGTATGATGGCTATTGTCATATAGGGGTAGTACGGTAAGGCTGAGAGTTTGGAATGCACATCCTCGGCATCCAGTGCCATGACTACCATAAAAATGCCGGACATGTCCAACTTGATAAAGTTATCTACTATGGTCCCATTTTGCTCCAACTCCATAACAACTTCTTGTTCTCTTGGGAGAAGTTTCATTCGGGTTTCTTGGTCCAATCCTACCAATTGAATGTCAATCATAAATTTTTTCATGTTTTATTTTTTTAAGTTAGTTATTTAATGGAGATAAAATGGTCCTGAAGGTTAGGTTGATTCTTGGATGGTTTATTCGTTTGGTGGGAGGCAGACGGTGCAGCCAATGCGATTGCGTAGCATCTTTCATTACCAGTAAGCTGCCATGCTCCAAAAGGATTGAAATGGTTTCTTTGGTTTCCTTGTGTTTAAATGCAAATTTACGTTCAGCACCAAAACTCAACGATGCGATGGCTCCATTTTTTTTCAAGTCTTTTTCGTCATCGCTGTGCCAAGCCATTCCTTCATCTCCATCGTGGTAGAGGTTAAGTAAGCAAGAATTGAATTTTTCTCCGGAAAGTACTTCGCAATGTAATTTCAACGCCGACAATTCATCGGTCCATGGCAAAGCTCGTTTCGTTATGTTGGAATAGGTATATTCAAAATCTGTATCGCCATACCATGCGACTTTTCGTTTTGTAACCATTCGTTTTCCAAAAATAATGGCCTCGTCGTTTTTCCATTCAATCGTATTTAACAACCTTTCAAAATAGTGACGAGATTCTTGATTGCCAAAGCATCTCCCAAAATAATTAACCATACCATCCTTTGGCAATAGGTTTCTTAGGTTGTCCATGTCATTCGTAAACAAATCCATATTTCTGCGGGGGTTGATGGCGCGATACTAAAGTAGTTATTATTTTTTGCTTGCCCTTGGCAAGGCACTGAAAACCCTTCCGGCTTAATTTTTTACCTTTACAAAATGAAACGAGTGGTTGTCGGTCTGTCCGGAGGTGTAGATTCAAGCGTAGCGGCCTATCTTTTGGTACAGCAAGGGTATGAAGTCATTGGCATGTTTATGCGCAATTGGCACGACGAATCTGTTACCCTTTCCAACGACTGTCCATGGATTGATGATGCCAACGACGCCTTGCTGGTAGCGCAACACCTTAACATTCCGTTTCAAGTGGTTGACCTGAGCGAATCCTATAAAACACGGATTGTGGACTACATGTTCAAGGAATACAGCGAAGGAAGAACGCCCAATCCAGACATTCTTTGCAACCGTGAAATTAAGTTTGATGTGTTTATGAAGGAAGCGATGGCCTTGGGAGCAGATTATGTGGCTACGGGACATTATTGCAGGAAAATCAGTCACGAAGATGGTACTTTTGGCCTATGCGATGGATTGGACCAAGGGAAGGATCAATCGTATTTTTTATGTCAAATATCCCAAGAACAACTGAGCAAGGCGCTTTTTCCCATTGGGGATTTGCAAAAATCTCAGGTTCGGAAAATTGCTGCAGAAATGGGATTGATTACCGCTGAAAAGAAGGATTCTCAAGGATTATGCTTCGTAGGAAAAATCAGTTTACCTATTTTTTTACAGCAACAGTTGGCACCGAGAGAAGGTGTAATCATCGAAGTACCCTCAGATTTAGCGATTTATAAAACATACAATGCCTTGCCTGAAGACTTTGATCACTTGGAAGCATTGTCAGCCCCTTTTGTATATCAAAAGGAGGACGGAATAAAAGTAGCTGACCATCAAGGTGCGCATTATTACACCATTGGTCAACGAAAAGGATTGCACATTGGGGGCAGGCCAAATCCGAGCTTTGTATTGGCAACGGATGTTGAAACGAATGTGATCTATTCTGGACAAACAGATGCACACCCGGGGATGTTCCACAAAGCTTTAAAAATCTCAACAGAAGGAATCAATTGGATACAAAAAATCCCTGAATCTTATTTGATTAAGGGATGGAAATGCAAGGTTCGCATTCGATATAGACAAGGACTTCAAGATGCGAGAATGTACAACAAAGACGGCGTATTGTACATTCTATTTGTGAAACCTCAGCGAGGCATTGCCCCTGGACAATTTGCGGCATGGTACAAGGGCGAAGAACTCATGGGTTCGGGTTGTATTACCTATTAGTTTAAGTTAACGGAGAAGAAAATTGAGTTATTCGCTTCGGTTTCCGTAGACCACGACCTGATTTTATCCATTAAATCTGCTACTTGCAAAACATTCAAGTCAGATCCAGAACCTCTCTCTCTGTGCTCAGAAAGTTTCAATTTCGCTTGTCTTAATCCTTTGGTTCTTAAGTTTTCGTTGTAAGTTGTCATAAGTATTTTTTGTTAAACTGAGACGTCTTACGGACGAAGTAGACTGAGGTTACAAAAATTTACTTTTGACTTTAAGGTTGATGCTGATAACAATAGCCGCTTTCATCTAAAGTCATTCGTTTGCAGCGGTTTCCGGCTTTGGTGGTTCCAAGGCATTGGGTCGAAGTCGAATTTCCTCCTTGATGCGTTCGTGATGAATGGCTTCTGGTTACATATCGCGCGCCCCAAGTCCAGCATGAAAGGCACAATTCCGACTCTAATTTGTTTTCCGAAGCATCCTTTAATTTTGGATAAAAGTCAATCCCAGTGACCTTTTCAACTTGATCTACTGCGTATGCATAGGATTGAATGTCTTTCTTACTTCCCTCATTGGGCATGATGAATCCAATGGCTTTCACTTCATCGCCTGTGTAATCCAAAATCACTTTGTAATAATACTTCGGAACATCTACGCCATCGGGTCCAATTTCAGAGAGCTTTCCATTAAGTACAGGACCTGTTACCACATAAATCTTTTCATTTTCAACCGCCCAAGATCGCACCTGCTCTTCCAATCGTTTCCAAATCCCTCGGTTAAAACTTGGGTCTTGCGGACTCATGTTGCTGTAATAAAAAGACTCTTGCATGGTTTGCTGCGACCAACTCATATCGGCTGCAGGTGCCAAGTGTCCACGGTCATAGCCTGACCTTTTGTAATCTGCATCTTTTGCAGAACCCGACGAAACCAATGGATCCTCTCTAAAATCGTTTGATCTTTCGTAGCCTTTCTGTGTTTCTTCCTTTGTGAGTTCATAGGCCACCCAATAGGCTTGCTCTTGTTTTTCAGCGTATTGAAAGGCATAACCGAGGTGACGAAGGATGGGCGCAGACACGTTGAGTGCGGGAATTTCTAAGGAACCAATCTCATCCACTGGCAACTTTACCAAGGAATCTGTATCCGCGACTTGCACCTGTGGTTGTGTTGTATTTTTAGGTGTGCTCGTTTTAGCTTGCGGAGGGTTACATGAAAGCGCTATCCATACGAACAGACCCAACCCAAGTAAAATGACTCTGTAATTACCTAATGTTTTCTTCATGTTGTGTCAAAATAAAATGAAATCCTTTGGGTTCAAATCCTTGGTTGTAAAAAAACTTATGTGCCTTAAAATTGTTTGTGTATGAATCCAGCGCAACCATGTTGCACTTAAGTGAAATCGCTTTATCCTTCAGGAAATCAACCATTGTTTTACCAGCCCCTAAACTTCTATGCTTCGGATCTACGACGATGTTATCGATTTCCAAATACTTCCCACACCATAACTTATTGCCAAACCAAAATCCTGAAAGTCCGATGCAACGTCCTTCCAAAAACACCGCGACCTGTCCGTAATTGTGCTGCAACATAAAATCCAGTTCTTCAGCATATTTATCTAAATTAAGTGTCGGATACAAGGTTTGTAAAATCGGTAGACATTCCAACATTTCTTCCTTGGTTTTTAATTCTCTAATCTCCATCGCTATTTCTTTAGGGTGAGGTGGGTTTCAAAAAGGTTTAAGATTCTTCTGTATTCATCGTGCCAAGAATACGCTTCTTGAAAACCATGAGATTCAACGGGATAAGCAGCCAATTCCCAATCCTTCTTACCCAGTTCAATGAGTCGTTGCTGCAACCTCACTATGTCTTGAAACTGCACATTGTCATCCACCATTCCATGCAGCATCAATAAAGGTTTATTCAAGCCTTCAGCGTAGTAAATGGGTGAGCTTCTTCGGTAAGCCAAGGCGTCAGTCTCTGGATAGTTCAAAATGTTTGAGGTATATTCTTGGTTGTAATGCGCCCAGTCCGTAACCGAACGCAAAGCTGCTCCACACGCGAAAGCATCTGGATGTTGAAACAATCCCATCAACGTAACGAATCCTCCATAAGAACCTCCATAGATTCCAACACGGGTTGAATCAATCTTGAATTTTTCAACGAGGTATTTTTTTGCATCTATAAAATCTTGTACGTCCCTCCCACCCATGTGACGATACACAGCGGTGCGGTAATCTCTGCCATAGCCTGCACTTGCACGGTAGTCTACATCCAACACGGTAAAACCTTTGTCCACCAACAAATTATGAAACATGTACTCACGATAATATTGACTCCACCAAGAATGTGCATTTTGCAAATAGCCCGCACCATGGACAAAAAGAACAGCCGCACCGTTTTTCGCTTCGGGACTTGGTTCATACATTCGCGCGTGGACATCCTTTCCATCACTGGCCTTAAAACGTATATAATTAGGGGTTTTCCAAGAATAATCTTTAAAAGATTGACTTTGAGAATACGTTACCCGGGTAACTTGTTTCTCCCCTATTTTCAAGCAAATTTCCCAAGGATTGGTCGCTGTTGAATACAAATAAGCCAAACTTTGCTCATCTGGCGACATTGCTACATCCTTCACCCCACCTTCATTGATACGCAAGAGTGGAACCCTTTTCTTATGTATGCGGTGAATGGAAGCCAAGTTTACCACCCCTGGATTTGAAAGGTTGTCTGTCACAAAATACTTTGTTCCATCGCTACTTAACGCAACGGAATGCATTTCAAAATCAGTTGTCCCCGGATAAACCAAATCCTTTTTCTTGCTGGAAAATTGCCATTCATACAACTGAGAAAATCCATTTTCCTCAGATTGAAAAAAGACCACTTCATCCTGTTGTGCAAAACCAAGCGTACCTCCCTCCATGTTCCACTCTGAAATGCCAGGTCCTCCGATCCATGCATCGTCATGCTGATGCTCAATCTCTGTAACTTTCGCTGTTTTTAAATCTACGAGTACAATCCAACGATCCTTGTTGTCTGCGGCACGAACATCCAACAATGCCAACGCTTTAGAATCGGCAAATACAGGATCATGGATGAACAAATTGCGATCTTGTTTTAAGAACATCCCACCCGTTGTATCCATGTAACTTGGCTTTTTCCGAATGTCCGTCAATGCACTAAAATCAAGCTGAACAAGGGTGTCTTGGCTGATCATATGCAGGTACATTTTTTGGTTGGGTTCGTTGTTACTCACCTTCGCCCTTGCATCCATACTTTGCACGTACCCATCGGAAGTGATAAAGGCAGGAACCGAAGTGGACATGTCATTGGTAGGGTCTTCAACCCGAAGAAAAACCACCTTGTTAGGAAGTTGTAAAAAACGTCCTGAAATAGAACCAAAATCAGAGGGCAATTCCGTTTCTTTTATTAGGTCAAACCTTGAATAAATTGGACTTTTTGTTTTCTTTGAGTGATCACTTATGTATTGAAACAATTCAACTTGTTGTCGCTGTAAATAGGTTGAATCTGGTGTTTTTTGATTTATAGGTCCGACATAATGGGTCAATTGCACAAAACGATTCGTGCCTAAGGCTGAAAAATCCAACGCATAAAAATCATCGTCCATGCGCAGGGAGGCATAATTGCCCGAAACCCTTGTCAAATCTGACAAAAGATGATCTGTTTGAAACAATATGTTCGATACGCCTGTTTTCCGGTCGGTGAGCACGAGGCTATTTCCGAGGATTGAAAGTTGATTTGGAAACTTTGCTTGGGACTTGTCAAAAAACACTACTTCGCGGTAATCTTTTTCACTGATTTCATTCAAAGCAGCAGTCTTAACCCAATATACGTAAGGTTCTGCTTCTTCTTTACCGTCCTTATTCCAACGAAAGTAAATGGCAGTGCCCTGAAGGTTCCAAGACGGGGATTCTGGCCAAAAACCGGTAAACCCTTGTCCCTTCATGATTTCTTTCAAATCCAAGGCAGGTTGAGCCAAACCGACAAAAAAGCTTAACAAAGCTATGAGGAGAATCGTATATCGCATAGAATTTTCGATAAAAATAGCGACAAAAACCATACTTTCGCAACAATGATTTACCTAATCAAAAAGTGGTTATACCGGATATTGCCGACCTCGTTGTATTTGTATGCAATGCAAAAAGGTTTTATTTTTCTGTATGATTTAGGGCTGCTTAAGAACGATTCGCGTTTCAAGTTTCATTACGGGATCAAAAAATTGATTGTTGAGGACGACATCGTTTTAGACATCGGCGCGAACTTAGGTTATTTCTCCATGCTTTTTGCTCGCTTAAATCGGAAAGGAAAACTTTATGCAATTGAACCTATACCCTTATTTTTCAATCGATTAAAAAAAATTCTTTCAAAATACAAACACGCCATTCCTCTGCACACAGCTTTCGGAGAAAAGGCCGGTACTTTGTACATGGTGATGCCTGTACAACAAGGAACCTTACGTACTGGACTGCCACACGTGATAGATCCAAGTGACCTTGCCAACCACTCAAATCCATTGGAGGTACCCGTCTTAAACGCAAGCGAATTTTTAGCATCCATCGAGCGCTTAGACTATATAAAATGTGACATTGAGGGCTACGAATGGGTAGTGTTTAATTCCATTCAACCACACATTTCTCGGTTAAGACCCGTGGTTCAGGTAGAGATCTCAGAGGTTAACATCCCGTTGTTTCTTAGTTATTTTGAAGAATTGGGATACGTTCAAACTGGTATTTACAACCACAAGTTGATAGTGGAATCCGGGAAACAGAAGGAAACTTCAGACTTTTTGTTCATTCCCAAAGAACGAATGTTGGCCCTTTTCACTAAATTCAATGCGTAATGAAAAGAATCATTTTATACACAACTCTATTTTTATTGGCTTTAGGATGTGAGAAAGGTGCAGGGACTTTTACGGTAACAGGCACGATCTACGACGACTCTTTCGAAAGTCCTTTGGCGAATGCCAAAATTGAACTGTATGGTGTATCGGTAGGAAACAATCAAATATCTATGGTGGCAAGTGGAATCACCGACAATGCAGGAAAATACCAACTGTCCTTTACCCGAACACGAACTGAGAAATACGTGCTGAAGGTGATTAAAAATGATTATTTCACATTGGAAGAGGATATTTACTATTCATCGCTGACATTGAAGGATGACAACGTGCGAAACTACACCACAACCGCCAAATCTTGGGTAGAAATTCGCATCAACAACACAAATCCGGTAGGTTCAGACCACCTTCAGTTTATCCGTCAGCTTGGGAAAGCGAATTGCAGCGAATGTTGTGGCTCAGGCTTACAGCATTATTACGGTGCTCAAAACACCTCTCTCTTTTGCGTGAACGATGGAAACAAACCTTACTCCATAGAATATGCAGTTTTTGGCACATCAAACACGGGGGTTTTGCAGGTGAATACCACGGCATTCGACACAACGGTACTTTACCTTACCTACTAAAAATCCACTTCGGTTAAAATGGCCTCGTAGTGCGCAGCAGCAAATTTGCGACTGCATGCGTTGAAATGCCACCATTCCGTTGGTATGTTTGTAAAACCGCCAGTAAACATTGCTTTTCGAAGAATTTTACGGTTGGAAACCTGTTCTGAGGTCAGTGCTCCCGTCTTCAAAAAATAAGTTTCCATGGAGGGATAGGCGATCGACCTGATGTCATCATACCCTGCCCCCATATCCAATGTATTTCCATCCGCATCGATTAGGGTGATGTCCACAGCACAACCATAGTTATGCAAACTTCGATTGTTAGGATTGCTGACAAATTTCACCCTTTCTTTCACTGGAATGGTATCCAAAGCAATCCACATTTTTCTTTGAACGCTCACGGGTCTTGCAGCATCATACACCAAGAAACTGTAGGAAGGATTTGTTTTTTTTAGGGTACGCAGCGCGGTATTTAACTGGTCTGCTACTTCTTTTTGAAGATAAGCATCTTTCCATTTAGTATACAGCACTTGTTTCATGAAGTTTTCTGGCGTGGCGTATTTTAAGTCTACTTTGACACCTGGACAATATTGTGAAACCGCGACAATGTTATTTGGAAGCAATGCTTCTTTTGCGTCAGACTGTGTTTTTTCCAATCCCACGGACACCTGTGGGGACGCAATGTCTATGGGCTTTTCTACAGGCGATGTACAAGAGGCCAACCATCCTTGAATCAGTAAAAAAGCAATGAACCTCAACCTAAAGGGATAAAATTCTGTGGGTTTCTTTTTCGATTTTGCTTCTCAACGAGGCGTTTATAGGGAACAAAGGAAGCCGCATGTTTTCCTCCATTCTTTTCATGGCTGCCAAAGAAGCTTTAACGCCTCCCGGATTTCCTTGTTCAAAGAACATATTCGTGATTTCGAACAATTCAAAGTGTTTTTGTTTGGCATTGGCAAAATCACCCTCAAGCGCACAGCTCACCATTTCAGAGAATAAACGCGGGAATGCATTTGCAACCACAGAGATAACACCTTCAGCACCAAGGGAAATCATCGGAACCGTCAAATTATCATCGCCGGACAAAACAGCAAAGCCTTTCGGGCGGTGTTTTAAGATTTGCATAATTTGAGATAGGTCACCCGAAGCTTCTTTTACGGCTACTATGTTTGAAATTTCAGACAAGGCCAAGGTAGTTTCTGCAAGCACATTGGACCCAGTTCTGCCAGGGACATTGTACAAAATAATCGGTAAATCGGTTGAATCTGCAAGAATTCGATAATGTGCCAAAATTCCTTTTTGGGTGGGTTTGTTATAGAATGGCGAAACGGATAAAATTCCATCAACACCTTCGGGCACTTCTTCCAGGGTACGGGCAACACCCATCGTGTCATTACCCCCAACCCCAAAAACGACTTTACAACGTCCTTCATTTACATCCAGAACCGTATCTAAAACCTCCCATTTCTCCTCTTTACTCAAGGTTGGTGATTCGCCGGTTGTTCCTAAAACGACTAAAAAATCGGTCCCGTTTTCAATTTGATATTCAACCAATTTTTCAAGTGCATCAAAATCTATTTGAAGGTCCTTTTGAAAAGGCGTAACCAATGCGACACCGGTTCCGTGAAAAATATTAGTCATAGCGTTCAATTTTATCTAAAGTTTCGGTTACAAAGGAAAGTAAATCTGTTGGATTTTCTTCGTTTGATTTCAATACCAAGTCAAAAAACGAATCTGAGCCATTCACCACTACCTTGCGAGCGAATGAGGTATTTTTCAATTGATTGAACACTTTTTTCTCGGTGGACCCAAGCCAAATCAATAGGTCGAATTTTTTCTCAAATTCTCTTTGCAGCAAGACATCTTTTAGTTTTCCCATGAAAGAGTAATCATTGGGACTGTTGTAATAAATCAAAAAATGGGGGGGCAATTTGGTTTTATCAATTTCTTTGGGAAGATTGACAACGATCAAAAGGTTTTTCACGTGGCTGGAATCCAGCATGCTGTCCAAAGCTTTACGGTATTCTTTAAGCTGCAAATCATTTGCATAATTAAATACCACCATCAAGGATAGGGTATTTGACCAAATGCTATTATTCTTCATAACCGATGATTTTCATTAATTCATCTACACCAATGATTTTCACCCCTAAATCCGTTGCTTTTTTAAGTTTCGCAGGACCCATTCCTTCTCCTGCTACAAGGTAGTCAGTTTTCGCTGAAACGGAGCCTACATTTTTTCCACCATGCTTTTCTATCAATAATTTCAGCTCATCTCTCGACAAATTCTGGAATACGCCCGAAACCACGATGGACATCCCCGACAATGACTCAGAACTTAGCTCCACTTGTTCAGCCTGAAAATTCAAGCCAGCCCCTACTAATTTATGTATCAATTGTTTGTTGCTATCTACAGCAAAGTAGAAAAGAATGGAATTGGCGATTCGCTCCCCAATTTCATCCACTTCCAGCAAGGCTTCAAAGCTTGCATTCATAAGTAAATCAATGGATGGAAAAGCTTTGGCTAATCTTTTTGCTACGGTTTCCCCAACGTACCGAATGCCCAATGCAAAAAGCACGCGATGGTAAGGTGTTGACTTGCTTTCTGCGATGCCAGAGAATAGGTTATCGACAGATTTTTGTGCCATTCTATCTAAGTTGAGCATTTGAGCCTCGTCTAACCCAAAAATATCTGAAGGATTTTTAAGCAATCCTTCTTGTACAAATTGTACAACGGTTTCATCCCCAAACCCATCAATATTCATTGCTTTTCTGGAAACGAAATGCTGTATTTTTCCAATGATTTGAGGGGGGCAGGCACTTTCATTTGGACAGTAATGATGAGCTTCTCCGGAGGTTCTCACCAAAATTGAATCACACTCAGGACAACGCTCTAAGAAATGTATTTTTTCCGAATCCTCGGCTCGCAACGTTAAATTGACCCCCACGATTTTTGGTATGATCTCTCCTCCCTTCTCCACCTGAACCCAATCCTTTAGATGCAATCCAAGTCGCTCAATTTGGTCGGCGTTGTGCAAGGAAGCTCTTTTCACAGTGGTACCTCCCAAGGAAACGGGATTTAGGTTTGCGACAGGCGTAATGGCTCCGGTCCTTCCCACCTGGTAATCCACAGAAATCAATTGTGTTTCTACCTGTTTGGTTTTAAACTTAAAAGCTGTAGCCCATCGGGGAGATTTCGCGGTAAAACCCAGTTGTTTTTGGACCATGTATTCGTTTACTTTCACAACCACCCCATCAATGTCAAAGGGAAGAAATTCTCTTTTTTCATCCCAACACTTGATGAAATCCATTATGCCTTGAACCGTTTGTGTTTTAAGAATATAGTGTTCTGATACCGGAGGGATTTTAAACCCCCAATTACCCGCTGCTTCTACGGAATCAAAATGCGTTTGAAAAGGCAAGTTTTCGCCGTAAACACCATAAAGAAAGGTGTCCAATCCGCGGGATGCAACCACCGCAGAATCCTTTAATTTCATAGAACCAGCGGCTGTATTTCTTGGATTGGCAAAGGGCTCTTCCCCCATGTCAACACGTTCATTGTTCAGCTTAAGAAATTGCGCATGCGGCATAAAAACTTCGCCTCGAATTTCGATGTTTTCAGGGAAATCGCCCGTTAATTTTAAGGGTACGGTACGAATGGTCCTCACATTTGCCGTGATGTCTTCGCCTTTTTCACCATCTCCTCGGGTCACGGCTTTCACCAACTCACCTTTTTCATAGCGAATTCCGATGGCAAGTCCATCGTATTTTAACTCACAGACGAACGCAAAGGGAGACTCTGTTGATTTTGAAACCCGTTCTGCCCATTCCCTAATCTCGTTTTCATCGTAGGAATTGGACAAGGAAAGCATGGGATATTGGTGCGCAACGGTTTCGAATTTCTTGGTGATGTCCCCTCCCACCCTTTTGGTCGGACTGTTATCAGAGGCCCATTCGGGGAATTGCGTTTCTAAATCCGATAATTTCTTAAGCAGGGAATCAAATTCAAAATCAGAGATTTCTGGTTGCGCAAGGACATAATACAAATGATTGTGCTTATTGAGCACTTCGGTCAATGCAGCGATCTCGATTTTAGCTGTTTCAGCGTTCACGTGTTAAATTTAACATTTGTGCTTTAATCATTCGGTTTTTTCCTTGCATATCTTTTTTCATGCACAAGTTTCCAAATCCGTATGCTTTCAATAAATCAACCATTTCAATGGCGCTGTCCTCATGGATTTCCAAGTAGATCGATCCATTCGGCTTAAGGTTCTGCTTGGCAAAGAGGGCAATGCTTTTATAAAAAATGAAAGGGTCTTCATCCGGGACAAAGAGGGCTATTTCTGGTTCAAATTCTACCACCAAAGAAGACATATCCTTTTTTTCAGAGACTGGAATGTAGGGTGGGTTTGAAACAATCAAATCGAAGGGCTTTGCGAATTTTTCTCCTGCGGATTCCTTAAGGATGTCGCACAAAACCCATTGAACATCCAGGTTCAATGCTAAGCCGTTTTTTTTCGACAAAACAAGCGCGTCTTCGCTTACATCGAGCCCAGCGATTTCCCATGCCTTGCGTACGTTTTTCAAGGCCAATGGAATACAACCTGTACCGGTTCCAATGTCTAATACATTCAAAGGTTTTTCGCCGTTTTCTTGTACAATCCAGCCCACTAATTCTTCGGTTTCAGGTCGTGGAATCAACGCAGATGAATCACATTGAATGTCCAAACCATAAAACTCTGTGACGCCCAAAACATATTGAATCGGTTCTCCTAACTTAATGGATTCAAGGTCTGCAAAAAGAACCTCTTGTTCAACTTGACCAATTAAAGATAGTTTTGCAAGAAGTACATCTGCACCGTCTAAATCCAAGCGATGTTTAACCATCCGTTGAAAAATAGATTTACGTTCCCTTTCGTCATACACCTTCTGTAATTCAAGATTAAAGTGATTGCGAAATTCGAATAAGTTCATACCGTTAGTACTTACGAAGTTTTATGAATTCTTGAATCTTCTCATTTTCGATGACCACGTTGAGGTTGTAGTAAGATAATTTCCAAACGCCGTGTGATTTTTCACAAACCCCTGTACCTCTGCAATCCAACATCCACGTTTGAAGGTCTTCATCGAACCACGCTGTCTTTCCATTTTTTGAAAAGTTCCAAACCCGATTGGTAGGCGTAAACCTCCATGTTTTAAGGCTGTCAAAATAAGGTTTTGAAAATGTTTGAAACGATTTTTTATCCCATTTCTCGGCAGGTGCTGTACCGTAGAAAATAAAGCCATCGGTTGTAGCGCCAAAATAATCTTCGAACTTCGCTTGGGTAGCATCTTTGTGCCATTTATCCATTAAGAGATTCAAGGCCTCTACATCTTTTTCGTTTTGGGCAAATGTGGCAAAACAGAAAAAGAAAACATGGAAAAGAAACCCAATTTTTCTCATGAAATTATTTAAATAGATTCTTTAGGTATACCGCCGCATTGTATACATTTACAACACCTGCTGTACTGCAGTAACCTATCAACTCATCGTGTTTGGTTGCCGTGTTGGTGATTGCCTCACTGATTTGATACATCGTGGCCTGTGGGAACCTAGATTTTAGCAATGCTGCAACCCCTGCGACCATCGGAGCTGCCATTGAGGTACCTTGTAAGTTTCTGTATTGACTTTGGGGTATGGTGTTGTAGATTTCGAATCCCGGTGCAAAAACATCAACCTGTGTCATTCCATAATTTGAAAAGGATGCAATCAAAGCGTCTCCGCCGTCTTTGGTATTGGCACCAATGTTAAGAAACAACTTTTGGTTAAGGGAATCTACATAGTTGTAATAAGGTTTCTTCGGGAAATTGTCAGAATATTCAATGTCCATTGCATCGTTACCCGCTGCATGAATCATGAGAACGTCTTTTGAAACGGCGTATTCGATGGCATTTTGTACTTCAATTTCGTAGGGAGAAAAACCTTTACCAAAAGACATGTTGATTACTTTCGCACCATTGTCAACCGCATAGCGAATGGCCAATGCGACATCTTTGTCATTTTCATCGCCATTGGGAACGGTACGAACCGACATGATTTGCACATTATCAGCTACACCGTCTCCACCTTTCTTGTTTCCACGAACGGCACCAATGATACCAGAAACATGGGTTCCGTGCAATGCATCAGGACCTTCCACATTTCCATTTCCGTAAAATTTATCCTCAAAGTCATTTGGGTTGTCGCCTATCAAACTTCTGTCATCATAGTCAACATTCAGGTTTACCAACATTTGGTCTTTAATGTAATTCTCCGTTTCTTCATCAAACATTCCTTTTCCTAACATATCCATGTAGGGTTCAAATTCTGCCATATCCTCAGCTAAAGAAGATTGTGCATTTTGAAACATGTAAAAAATGGGGTCATACGAAAGGGATTCACTGTCAATGCCTTCGTACTTATCTTGGTATTTCTTTACAATCCTTGCTTTTTCTAATCGTGCTTTTTCTTGGTTCTCACCTTTTGCATTGCCTAAGAAATTCCATCCGTGTACGTCATCCACATACCCATTGCCGTCGTCGTCTTTGTTATTGCCTGGTATTTCCTTAGCATTGGTCCAGATTTTTCCCTGAAGGTCTTCGTGCTCAATGTCTACCCCTGAATCTATCACAGCAACAATCACAGGAATTGATTTTTTCTTTTTAAGAATTTTCTTGTACGCCATTTCAGTAAACATCCCATTTCCCTTTCCATTGTACCAATTCAATGTACCTTCAATGGGTTGAGAAAAACAAACGGAATACAAGGATGCAAAAAGTAAAAACAAAACGGTAGTGAACTTCATCTCTTTTTTTAATTAATTATTCGACAATGGAAAATATCTTTTCAGTGATTTCAAAAATAACGCTTATTTTTACTTGGAATCCTTTTAGCATGACGATTTTTAACTTTCAATATAAAAAAACATCTTTACTCCTATTGTTCATAGTATTAAACTTGGGACTGATTTGGGGACAAACGAGTGATTTTTTAGGTTTTAATTTTGAAACCTTTACAAGCAAGCATCCCGAAGAAAAAATTTGCTTAAGTGCTACAAATTCGACTTCCAACAAACGTGCTTTGGCATCCATCGGAATTCAGGTAAAATACGAATCTCCGAACTTCTTGTTTTTCAATGCTTCTCACAAGGAACTTTCTGCTTTGAAGGAAAATCAATCCATTCAGGGGTTATACTTTTCATTTTCCAGGCCCAAATCTTTAGGCGACAGCTCATTATTGAAACACAAGGTCAATTGGGTGCATCAAGGATTGAATGGGATAGACACCAATTACACCGGTAAGGGAATCATTGTAGGGATTGTCGACCAAGGAATTGATTTTAATCACCCAGACTTTAAAACGAATACCGGTAAAACACGTGTCTTGAGGTATTGGGATCATACGGTTAATGGTCCAAACCCTCCCCAGCCTTACAATTACGGAACCGTTTGGGACAGTTCTTCCATCAACAATGGAACCTGTACAAGTTTAGAAACCGTCACTGCGCATGGAACCACGGTTGCAGGAATGGCAGCAGGAAATGCACGAGCGAATTTGAAGAACAAGGGTGCTGCGCCGGAGGCTGACATCATTGTGGTAGAAACGAATTTCAATTTAGCAAACTGGACCTTAACCATTGCTGACGCTTGTGATTACATTTTTAAAGTAGCAGATTCACTGAACAAACCCGCTGTGATCAACCTATCTCTTGGAGATTATTTAGGTAGCCATGACGGAAATGACCCTGCTGCCGATTACATAGAATCTTTGCTGGACATGCAGGACGGAAGAATCGTCGTTTGTGCCGCTGGAAATGCAGGCAAACAAGGCAAATTTCACGTTAAAAATGCAGCGATTACCTCAGATACGAGTTTCTTTTGGAACATTCCCAACACAGGGGCTACCGTTGCCGGTCCGAATAAAATTGTTTTTGACCTTTGGTCCGACACTGCAGATGCGCATTACCATTTCGCCTATGGAGCCGACAAAATCACTCCGAACTTTTCTTATCGAGGACACTCTACTTTTCGTTATGCCACCGCCAACATGGCAGCGGTACCGTTGTATGACACCATATACAATGCTGTAGGTCAAAGGATTGCGTGCATAGAAACGTATCGGGAAATTGTCGGTGCCAATTACCATTTATTGTCCGTTTTTCAAACCATTGATTCGATGGCCTATCGATATCGGTTCATGACAACGGGATCAGGGAAATACGATGCCTGGGGCGGAAGTTGGATTCAGCTGAGTAATTTTTCCACTAGCATCCCGACAGCGCTTCAATATCCGGCTATACAACATTATGTGATGCCTGATTCTTTGCAAACCATTGTGAGCTCATGGAATTGTTCAGAAAAGGTAGTTTCTGTTGCCAACATGCGAAATCGCAAAGGATACATTGATAAAAACAACAATTACTATACCCCTGCTTCCACTACGCCCGTTGGAAAATTAAGCGAAAACAGCAGCAAAGGCCCCAACCGTCACGGACTTACTAAACCGGACATCACAGCCGCAGGCGATGTTACGCTTTCGGCAGGCCCTATCTGGTATTTGAGCAATACCGCCAATAACAGCACCATAGACCAAGGAGGTTTCCACGTTCGAAACGGAGGCACTTCGATGGCTTCTCCTGTCGTAACTGGAATAGCAGCCCTCTACCTACAAAAATGCCGCACTTCGAATTACCTATCATTTAAAAATGATTTAACAAGTCATGCGGTTACAGACGCGGCAACAGGGGTAACACCTAACAATGGGTATGGATTTGGAAAAGCCGATGCCTATGCGTTGATACTCTCCAAAAACATCAATGTCTACATCGATTCCGTTGCGGGCATTTGCACCGGAGGAACTGCAGCGTTAACAGCCCATACAAGTGCCACGGTTTACGATGCGCTTTGGTCTAATGGTGTTAGTGGTCTGAATTTAACCACAGCCATCGTTGGTCCCTATTCCATAAAAATCGAGGACAGCGTTGGATGTTATACCCATTCACCAGTGATTACTTTAGGTTTATTGCCATTGCCTTATGTTGATGGAGGCGCAAGTTTTTTCACCTGCCCTGGCGTACCCGTAACGCTCACAGGTACAGGAACTGCAATCCAATACACTTGGTCTGGTGGTGTGGTAAATCAACAGGCATTTCTCCCAACCCAAAACCAAACGTTTTATGTAACGGGAACGGGGCCAAACGGATGTCAAGCGAGTGATTCAACCATAATAACATTGTTCAATGTCAACCCCGTTCAATACAATGAGGCGACGGTCAATGTGTTTACAGGATCGAATCCATTCAACGTAAGTCCAGGCACTCCAAGCGGCGGGGTTTACAGCGGCTCGGGGATCATTGGAACCTCCTTCCACCCGACTTTGACCGGTCCTGGATTCTTCACCATCCATTACGCAATCACAGATTCAAACGGATGTATTTCCAGTGATTCCAGTGTCATCCATGTGGTCTCGGGGGCAGGGATTGAAATGTATAACACAGCGTCTATTCTCATCACGCCAAATCCAGCAAACGATGTAATTGAAGTTCAAGGATTGAATGAAGCGATCCAAGTAAAAGTTATGGATGCGCAAGGAAAACTTGTTGCGACCATGGCGTTGACCCCAGAAAACAAAACGATAAACGTGAGAAGATTTACTTCAGGGGTGTATTTTCTAGAGACACCTTACGGAAGGTACAAATGGATAAAAAACTAATTGCTCCAAACGGTACCCACCAATACGGCATGTGAAAATTCTTCCCCATTAATGACAGTGTTTCCTGCAAAACCACCAAGAAAACCAAGTGTATCGCAATTGGATGTCAATACATAGGATGCGAAATCTGCTCCGCAAGGTCCTTGGTCAAACACAAATACGCTTTCTTGTTGAAATGTATACTCCTTTACGGAAGCCCCTGAGGCACAGCAATCATTTTGAAAGCTGGAAATCTTAGCATTTAAACATTGGGAGGGAGTGTATTTATCGCATTGAAAGGCCATTAAAAGACCCATTGCAACAAAAAACAGACTCAATAATCGTGGATTCCTTACCATTTTTAACATAGAACCAAATTTAACAATTAATTTTGCAGCATTAAAAATAGAACAATAATATGAGTAAAGCACTTGGTAACCACATCTTGGTGGAATTTATGAATTGTGATCCGCACATCATGAACGACGTTGCTGCGATAGAACGCGACATGGTGGATGCGGCGAAAAAGGCTGAGGCAACGGTAATCAATTCAACCTTTCATCATTTTTCACCTTACGGTGTTTCAGGGGTGGTTGTGATTCAAGAAAGTCACTTAGCCATTCATACCTGGCCTGAATACGGTTACGCAGCGGTAGATGTATTTACCTGCGGCGACATGAATTCTTGGATCGCATTTGATCACTTAAAGGAATGCTTCAAGAGTAAATCTTATTCCGCGATTGAAATCAAAAGAGGATCGGTGAATTTATTGACCAGAAACGACTTCGACATTACCTCCATGCGTTCAAAAGCAAGCGAGTGGGTGAATCCTGATTTTTACACTCGTAACGTTTGGTTTACGGATAAAGACGAAAGCCAAGCTCTCTCCTTGCGATTTACCGGTGAAGTCTTTTTTGATGTTCAATCTCCTTTCCAAAGGGTTCGAATCTTAGAATCCTACAAATATGGTAAAATGTTGGCCTTGGACGACATGGTGATGACCACAGAAAAAGATGAATTTCATTACCACGAAATGATTTCCCACCCAGGTATGTTTATGCACCCTAACCCTAAAAACATTTTGGTGATTGGCGGCGGCGATGGAGGAACCATACGTGAAGTATTGAGACATACATCCGTAGAAACGGTGACCATGGTAGAAATTGACGGCGCTGTAATTGACGCTTGTAAAGAACATTTACCCCAAATCGCATCTTCCTTCGATCATCCAAAATTAACCTTAATCGTGGGCGACGGAATTGCCTTTGCGAAAGAAGCCGCTCCAAATACCTATGACTTGATTTTGGTGGATGGTTCTGATCCTGTAGGTCCAGCTGAAGGGTTGTTCTCGACTGCATTTTATCAAAATTGTTTTAATGCGTTGAAAGAGGACGGGATTTTGGTTGCGCAAGGAGAATCTCCAAAATTTAACGAGAAAGCATTTAAAGAATTGAACTTTACGTTGCAAGAAATCTTTGGAACAGACAAAGCACCCGTGAGCTTATTTTTTGTACCCACCTACCCTACAGGAATGTGGAGTTTCCAATACGGACTGAAAGGAAATGTTGGACAAAATCAAGTACCTGAGAAGCCTGTTATCGATTCTTTCGTATCCGAGAATGGCCTACGGTATTACAACCATGGATTACAAACCGCAAGTTTTGCGCTTCCAAATTTTGTTGCCGACTTAGTCAAGAAGTAAAACCAATTTTTTTAATTCATAAATTCAAAATAAAATCAACATGAACATTGCAACAAACACCGTGGTCTCTTTGAAATATAAGCTGTCCAACCACAAAACAGGCGACCATATTGAAATCACTGACGAGGAGAATCCTTTGGTGTTTTTGTTTGGAGCCAATGCTTTATTGCCAGATTTTGAGCAAAACATTCTTGGCAAAGCCAAAGGAGATTTGTTTGATTTTGCAATCACGGCCAACAACGCGTACGGCGAGCACAACAACGACGAAATCGTAATGATTCCAAGCAATGTATTCCACGACGAACAAGGGAATTTTGACCAAGAAATGTTTTCTGTTGGTAAAATCATTCCCATGAGCGACAGTGAAGGTCACCAATTGAGAGGTACCATCATGGAAGTTAGTGACGATGTTGTCAAAATGGACTTTAATCATCCTTTGGCAGGAACAGACTTGCATTTTGAAGGTCAAATCTTGGAAGTTCGTGAAGCCTCTGAAGATGAAATTGCACATGGACACGTACATGGTCCAGACGGTCACAACCATTAATATTCAACAGAAAAGTCAAACAAAGATTATTTAGTTATTTTTACAAGTTAAGAAATTGTAAAATTAATAATACTAAATAATCATGGCCACTGTATTTGAAACCCGCTTGATTGGCAACATCGGCAAAGATGCCCTTGTCAAACAAATGGAACGCGGCATCATCGCTGTAAATTTTCCTGTAGCACACAACAAGAATTGGAGGGACAAAAAAACCGGTGTCTCCAAAACCAAAACGACTTGGGTAAACTGCACCATTTGGAAAAAAGAAGGCAGTCACATGCGAATTGTGGACTTTCTTAAAAAGGGAGCGTTGGTAGAGTTGACAGGGACCCCATTCGCGAAGGCGTACACGCAGGAGGACGGAAATATTCGGACAGAAATAAGACTAAATGTCTCTGATACCAATATTTTACGTCCAGCCCATAGGGAAGATGAAACGGCAGATGATTTATTGGATACTACGGAATACGATGTGGATTATGAAAATCAATTTGACGATTTTACTTTATCTGACGAGGATTTCTAGAGATTTCTCATGAATTT
>Ga0214921_10000567_pt1 | contig 68254 bp, 71 predicted proteins | sample LL1505_MetaG_FD_177992 | JGI IMG/M metagenome (GOLD analysis project Ga0214921, IMG submission 177992) | Freshwater microbial communities from Lake Lanier, Atlanta, Georgia, United States - LL-1505 | ecosystem: Environmental > Aquatic > Freshwater > Lake | place: USA: Georgia | collected... | reverse complement strand
TTTACTGCTACTTCGATGTATCCAAGGTTATGGCAAGCAAGCGGAATTACTTATCAAAATTTGATTACAGAACTTATTAAACTTGCACAAAAGAAAGTTAAGTAATTACTCGTTAACTACTGGACAAGTAAGAGTCCGAGTAATGCCAGGAACCGCTTGAACTTTGGTAAGAATTAAGCGACCGAACTCCTCCATTGATGCAGATTCGGCGCGCATGATTACGTCATATGGACCACCAACGCCTTGAGCCAAACTCACTCCAGGAATTGCACCAACTGCTTTAGCAACGCCAGCAGCTTTTCCAACCTCAGTTTGAATAAGAATGTATGACTGAACTGACATGGGCTACTCCTTAACTGGCAGGTATTTAATGTTCCGAGGGTAGCGCGGAGTAGGCTCAGGGCGAAAGTCAATAAAGTAAACGACTTTTCACACCAGTTAAAGGAAAAAAAGAGGAGGCGGTCACATTGAGCCTGCAGGTAGCGCAGATTGGCGAAGAAGCGCTCATCGCCGCCCTGGGTGAAATCTTTGGCCACTTTGGGGACGGGAAAAATCTTAAAAATCAAAAGAATTTACTCTTTGGAATCGGCGATGATGGGGCAGTTCTGGCACCTAGTGAATTAGCAACTGTGGCCACTATGGATTTAGCTGTTGAAGATGTGCACTTTAGAACCGATTGGTCAACGGCACATCAAATTGGAGCGAAGGTAGCAGTTGCCAATATCGCGGATGTTTATGCAATGGGTGGAGATCCACACTCTTTGTTAGTTGGAATTTCCCTGACTGGGCAAGAAGAAGTCGATTGGGTTTTAGATCTTGCGCGCGGAATTGCAGATGAAGCAAAGAAAGTTGGCGCGCAGGTTATTGGTGGCGACACTGTTCGAGGTGAAAAAATAACAATTGCAATTACCGCACTAGGAAATACAAGTGAACCTATCTATCGAAGCGGTGCGAAAGTAGGAGACCATTTAGTTATCTCTGGGCTTCCCGGTGCATCTGCTGCAGGTTTGGCTTTACTGAAAGCCGAGAAAAGAGAATTATTCCCGGAAATAGTGCGAGCACATCTACAACCTTCAGTAGATGGAAAGAAAGCTCATGCATTAATTTCTGCGGGCGCAACAGCTATGTGTGATTTAAGTGATGGATTGTTAGTTGATGTCACCAGAATCAGCGAAGCGAGTGGAATTGGCTTGAGGATTAATCTTGATAATTTAGATTTATCTTCTCTGTCTGAGGTCGGAAGTGCATTGGCAGTTAATCCAATTAGTTGGGTCTTGACAAGTGGAGAAGAACATCTTTTTATTGCGACTTTACCGCCGAGTGCAGCACTTCCTGAAGGCGCACTTCAAATTGGCGAAGTTATTCAAGGATCAGGTGTTGAGGTAACCGGAGAACTTTCAAATGCGCAAACAACAAATGGAAATAGTTTAATAAGTTCTAATGTATGGAATCATTTTGAAAAGTGAAGCAGTTATCAACGAGTAACTTTTCCAGCTTTCAAGCAGGCAGCGCAGACATTTAAACGCTTTGGGGTTACGCCATTAATCATGGTGCGAACGCGCTGGATATTTGGATTCCAGCGACGACGGGTACGACGATGTGAGTGGGAGATTGAATTTCCCCAGATTGGCCCTTTGCTACAGATGTCGCACTTGGCAGCCATCATCGCCTCCTAAATTTCAGCTGATTTCTTACGCTGCTCTGAACTGCTGCAGCGGCGTAAGGGTAGCCGGTAAGAGGGGCTTCGAGCCAATTGGGGGGTGGATCCAGAGTAATCTGGTCATGATGAGCGAGTTAGATACCCCCCGGTTCCGCGCCTGGCTCGAACGAGCATGGAGCGAAGTTTCACAGTCGCGGGCTCAACTAAATGCTGAAAACCTCTACCCGGTCGCCGATTCGGATACCGGATCCAATCTCGAAGCCACATTAGAAGCAGCAGTAACGGCCATGCGGGCCGAAGATTCAGAAGAGCTGGGCGATGTTGCCGATGCTGCGGCTCGCGGAGCGCTCGGCGGGGCACAAGGAAATTCCGGCGTCATCTTGAGTCAGATCTTTCGTGGATTTGCAGATGGGATTCGCGAAGGATTGCCGCAAGCATTTGCACGCGCACATGAGGCCGCACAAAAAGCTGTTACAAATCCAAAAGAGGGAACAATTTTATCTGCAGCTCGCGCAGCCAGAGATGCAGTTGCATTACGAGTGGGTGAGATTGGCCGCGATGGTGCAGTTGCACTTGATGCATGGCGCGCTGCTCGGGCCTCAACATTGGATTCGGCAAACAATCCACCACATCAAGATGCAATGGGAACAATTGATGCCGGAGCGCACGGAGTTGAATTAATTTACGGTGCACTTGCATCCATGCTGGATCCAGATTTAGTGATCTCACAAATTCCAAGCAGTGCAAATGTGAAAGAGCGTGCTCACGCATCAAATGTTAATCATGCGAGTGATGGTGAATTTGAAGTTATGTTTTCTATTCGCAATTTAAATAATGATCAAATTTCGAAATTGCAACTTGAGCTTACAAATTTAGGAGAGAGTTTACTTGTAGTTGGGGATAGCCAACTTTGTAAAGTTCACATCCATACAGATTTTCCAGGAGAAATAATTGAAGTATCAACTCAGTTTGGAAAAGCTTCTGAAATTAAGATTACACATCTTGCATCGGCATTAGGTGTCCACGAAAAAGGTTTAGAAGCTGGAACTCGAAAATTGATCACAGTTGCAAATGGTCCAGGGCTAAGTGAATTGATGCGCGAATCTGGAGTAGGAGTTATCGATGCATTTAATTCGCGTCGCGTACTTGCTCAAGAATGGATAGACGCAACTGAAAATGCTCATGAAGTAGTTTTAATTCCAATAGATCAACAAAGTTGGAAATCCGCCCAGGAAGCGATTACCGCTATTCGTCGCACAGGAGTACGAGTCGCAGTTCTAACTTCACGATCGCCACTTCAAGCTTTATCTGCGATTTCAACTCATAATGAAGATGCAGATTACGATGATGAAATTGTTGAGATGACAACAGCGGCGAGGCAAACTCGATCAGCAACAATTGCTCGTGCTCCTCGGGATATGAGTACCGCCCTTGGTGAAGTTCGCGCTGGTGATGTACTGGCTTTGGTAGATGGTGAAGCAATAGTTACTGGATCAGATTTAATTAAGGTTTCGATTGAATGCGTTGACCGGATGATAAATATGCCAAGTAGCGTTGGAGAGTTGATTACTTTAGTTTTGGGAGAGAGCGCACCCAAAGAGCTTGCCGAGGAAGTTCAAAAACATCTGGCAAAAAATCACAGCCATGTTGAAGTTACAACATATATAGGTGGACAAGCTTGGTATCCGCTTTTGATTGGCGTTGAGTAGACAAAATATGGCTGGATTAACTGACCGTCTTTCTAAATCGCTTGGTGATCGAACTGCGAAAGCGTTAAATACAACTTTTGGTTATACGACAATCGGAGATTTACTTCGCCATTATCCAAGAAGATATGTTTTACGTGGTGAGTTAACTGATCTAAATCAGTTGAAAGAGGGCGACGAAGTAACAATCTTGGCAAAAATTCATTCTGCCACTACCCGCGCAATAAGAGGTAGAAAAGGATCGATTCTGGAAGTAATCGTCACTGACGGAAAAGGTCGCCTAGCTTTAACTTTTTTTAATCAAGCCTGGAGAGAGAAAGATTTACGTGTTGATCGAGAAGGATTATTCGCTGGAAAAATCTCGGTTTATCGAGGAGTCAGGCAACTCTCACATCCAGATTACTTATTGATTCCAGAAGGAGTTGAAAGCGAAGAAGCCGCCGGAGAGTTTGCTGGAAAAATTCTTCCGGTTTATCCGGCAACTTCAAAATTTCCTTCCTGGAAAATTGGACAGTGCATTAGGACAGTTCTAGATGTACTTGATGAAATACCAGAACCACTGCCAGATGAATTACGTTTTGGATTGCCTACGCTCAATGAAGCACTACACGGTATTCACCTACCCGAAAGTCAATCAGATGCAGATTTAGCCCGTAAGCGATTGATATTTGATGAAGCTTTATCTCTACAGCTTTTATTGGCCCGAAGACGCGAACAACACAAATCATTGAAAGCTACTCCACGATTAGTTCGTAGTGGCGGATTGCTTGAGTTGTTTGACGCCCAACTTCCTTTTGAATTAACAGACGGACAAAAAGAAGTAGCAGCGCAGATTCAAAGTGATATGGATGCCGACCATCCAATGCATCGCTTATTGCAAGGCGAAGTTGGATCTGGAAAAACAATTGTTGCACTGCGCGCTGCTCTTACGGTTGTCGATAGCGGGGGACAAGCTGCGTTATTGGCACCTACTGAAGTTTTAGCGCAACAACATTTCCGGTCGATTTCAAAATTGATGGGAGATCTGGCAAGTGCAGGAATGCTTGGAGGAAGCGATAGAGCTACGCGCATTTCTAAATTAACAGGTTCGCTCAATAGCGCTGAGCGAAAAAATTCCTTAGCCGAAATTAAGAATGGTTCAGCAGGCATAGTGATTGGAACGCATGCACTTCTAACAGAAGGTGTTGATTTCGCTGATCTTGGATTAGTAATAGTCGATGAGCAACATCGATTTGGAGTTGAACAACGAGATGCACTTAGAGCAAAAGGAAATTTACCTCCACACGTATTGGTGATGACTGCAACACCTATTCCTAGAACTGTTGCGATGACTGTATTTGGAGATTTAGATATTTCTACATTGCGCGAGTTGCCTAAAGGTCGTGCTGCCATAACGACTCATATAGTGGATGTAAGCGATAAACCACATTATTTGGAGAGAGCGTGGACGCGAATTGTCGAAGAAGTTAAAACAGGCGCACAGGCTTATGTCGTCGCCCCTCGCATCAGTGCTCAAGCAAGTGAAGAGATATCGCAAGAAGATTTGATTACAAATGCTTTGCTTGGTGTAGTAACGGCCGAAGATAAGCAAAGCATGTATGCAGTGGATGCACTTTTTGAGCAATTGGCATCTGGGCCACTTAAATCTGTGCGAATCGCAAAGTTACATGGACAACTTAGCGCCGATGAAAAAGATTTAACCATGCAGAAATTTTCCGTAGGTGAAATTGATGTACTTGTCGCAACCACAGTAATTGAGGTTGGAGTAGATGTTCCAAATGCAACGGTGATGGTCATTATGGATGCGGATAGATTTGGCATTTCACAGCTTCACCAGTTGCGTGGACGAATCGGCCGGGGAGAAAAGCCAGGTTTGTGTTTACTGGTGACTAAATGTGAGGCCGAATCAGTTGCCCACCAACGACTTGATGCAATTGCACAGACACTTGATGGATTTGAATTAGCGCGAATTGACTTAGATCAAAGACGAGAGGGAGATGTACTGGGAACTGCTCAATCTGGCTCAAGATCAGCACTGCGGTTATTGCGAGTTCTACGTGATGAGCAATTAATCGATCAAGCACGGACAATTGCAATTGAGATTATCGGCAAAGATCCTAAACTTGAGAAGTTGCCACATTTACGAGAAGAGCTGAATCTACTTGAAGCAGATGAACGTTCAGATTTTATTGAGAAGGCATAGTTAAGGTGAATATAAGATGAGAATAATTGCCGGTACTGCTCGGGGCCGAAATTTGTTAACGCCGGCAAATATCACCAGACCAACTTCAGATCGCGCACGAGAAGGAATTTTCTCTTCGCTAACTTCCGAACTCGGAACTTGGGATGGAGTTGCCTTTCTTGATTTATTTGCCGGCACTGGCGCGGTTGGATTGGAAGCACTTTCTCGTGGAGCGGAAATAGTTGAATGTGTTGAAAAAGATCCGCAAGCGCTACAAGTTTGCCGAGACAATTTTGAAATTGTTTCGAGAGGAATTGTTGAACTTGGAAAATTTAGAGCCCATGGTGGTGCAGTAAATACATTTATTAGATCAGCATCGGGAAATCCTTTTAACGTGATTTTTCTAGATCCGCCTTATGAATTTTCAAATGAAGATATTGAAAATATCTTGACTGCTTTGGCATCCTCTTCTTTATTAGCCCCGGCAGCGATTGTGGCGGTAGAACGCCCATCAAGAAATTCTCCTTTTGCTTGGCCAGCGGGATTTACCGCTTCGAAAGAGCGTAAATATGGCGAAGCACTGGTCTACTTCGCTAGCGTGTCCCTATGAAGCGCGTAGTTTGCCCGGGTTCCTTTGATCCGATCACACATGGACATTTGGACATAATCGGACGTGCAAGTGAAATCTACGACGAAGTTGTAATTGCAGTTTTGGTAAATAGAGAGAAAAGTTCATTATTTACTGTTGCCGAACGAATTGAGATGATCAACGAAACGGTAAAGGGATTTAAAAACGTGACTGTGGATTCCTGGAGTGGGTTGCTAGTGGATTATTGTCGGGCAAATTCCATTTCGGCAATCGTGAAAGGCTTGCGTGCGGTAAGCGATTTTGATTATGAATTACAGATGGCTCAGATGAACCAAGAGCTAGCCGGCGTTGAAACTCTCTTTATGGCGACCAGACCCCAGTACTCATTTTTGTCATCATCACTTGTTAAAGAGATTGCAACTTATGGTGGAGATGTATCGGCACATCTTCCAAAGACGGTTTTGGATTTGATGCAAACACGATTAGCAAAAATTAAGAGTAGTTCTAATAATGACCACAATGAAGATGGAAAGGCAGGTCGCTAATGGACTCACTCGATCGACTACAAAATGCCATAACTATGGTTGAAGAAGCTCGCGCAGTTCCTTTAAGTGCATCTTGCGTTGTACATCGCGGCGAGTTATTGGGAATTCTTGATGAAGTCCGTGGCTCGCTTCCGACAGACCTAGAAGCAGCGCAACAAGTCTTGCTAGATCGAGATTCATTAATCGAACAAGGTCGCGAGAGTGCCGAAAAGCTAGTGGAGATGGCGCGAGAAGAAGTTGCTCAAATGATTGCGCAAACACAAATTGTTATCGAGGCTAGGGCTGAAGCAGAACGTGTTTTACACGAAGCGCACACTGCAGCCGATGAGAAGAGTCAAGAAGTAGATGCATATATTGATTCCAGGCTCGCTACTCTTGAAGTAATCCTGACCAAAACTATGGATGCAATTGCAAAGGGCCGCGAGCGAATCGCTGGCGCAAGTGAGAATGACGTACTTTCTCAATTAGCAGAATCTTAAAGAGCATCTGCGGAGAAATTAAATGATTACACCTAACCCAAAATTTATTCTTAGCCTAAGTGAATTAAAGCGCCATCCTGGTGAAAAGATTGATGTTGATTTACTTTTTCCATTAAATGAGCGGATCGGAATCGACATTATTGGCGTCGAAGTTGGTTCAGAATTTTCAATACTGGGAAGAGTTGAGGCGGTATCGACCGGCGCGCTCCTAACTGTGGAGATAGAGGCAGATGCAACAGGGGAATGCGTTAGATGTTTAGACCCAATTCGCTTGGAGATTTTTGCGACAGTTCAAGAGCTTTTCCATTTTGAGCCACCGGCAGATTTGGAAGAGGATGATGATTTGCCGCTTTTAGTGACAGATGATCAGATCGATATCTTGGCTCCAATCGTGGATGCGATTTGCCTAGATTTACCTTTGGCTCCGCACTGCTCCGAGAGTTGCCTTGGCCTCTGTCCAGAGTGTGGAGAGCGCTTAACTGATGGCGCCCATAGTCATGAGGCGATAGACCCCCGCTGGAGCGCACTCGGAAATCTGCTCGATTTCCCGAAAAAGGAGTAGTTAGGGGATACTTTCCCCCTGACTTACGGACTGGCTCCGGAGGGCCAGAAGCAAGTTCGATCTAGATCTTTATCTTTAAGAGGAGTTGGCAATGCCAGTACCAAAGCGGAAGTTATCAAGAGCCCGCACTCGCATGCGTCGCAGTCAATGGTTTACCACTGCTGCGAACACAGTTGAATGCGAACAATGCCGCCAACCTCGTTTGCAACATATTGCATGTTCAACATGTGGCACTTATCGGGACCGCAACGTCCTTAACGTCTAATGCTCTCCCAGCTTTGCGCAAAAATTGGCGCAAACATTGATTTAGAGTTACTTGAAGTTGCACTAACCCACCGTTCCTTTGCATATGAAGCAGGCGGTTTGCCAACAAATGAAAGACTTGAATTTCTTGGCGATAGCGTTTTAGGTTTAATTGTTACTGATGAACTTTACAAAAGGTTTCCTGATTTACCAGAAAGTCGGCTCAGTCCACTTCGATCTGGAATTGTTAACACTAAAGCGCTCGCCGAAGTAGCGCGTAATTTAGAACTCGGAAAATATATTCGACTTGGCAAAGGTGAAGAAGTAACAGCTGGGCGCGACAAAGCATCGATTTTGGCAGACACACTTGAAGCATTAATAGGGGCCGTCTATTTATCCGAGGGATTTACAAAAGCCGAGCAGATAATTTTAATGTTGTTGAATCCTGCAATTGATGAAGCAATAAATAAAGGTGCAGGCCTAGATGGAAAGACGGCCCTTCAAGAGTTAGTTGCAGCAAGGGGCAAAAACGCTCCGGAATACTCGATCACCGAATCGGGACCTGATCACGACAAGAGCTTTATTGCCCAGGTTTTAATCTCTGGGAAGGTAACCGGCGAAGGTCACGGAAAAAGCAAACGGGAAGCCGAGCAAATCGCAGCAACTAAAGCTTACGAAACTTTATTAAGTGTGAGCGAATAAATTAAATAATGCCAGAGTTACCAGAAGTTGAGACAGTTAGAAGTGGTTTAGAAAAATGGGTCCTCGGATGGAAAATTTCCAAAGTAGAGATCTTGCATTCGCGGGCAGTAAGAAATAACACGGCATATGATTTAATGAAAGTGTTGCCGGGGCGCAAAATAGTAAAAGTTGATCGCCGTGGAAAGTATATGTGGCTACTTCTAGATAATGAGCAAGCATTAATAATTCACTTGGGTATGAGTGGTCAGGTTTTGCTGCCAAGTGGCAAGGAAGCACCTCATAGACATTTGCGAGTTAGGTTATTAATCTCCGAAATTGATAAAGAAATTCATTTTGTGGATCAACGCACCTTTGGTCACATGACTTTGGATGATCTTGAAGATGGAATTCCAAAGAGTGTGAATAAAGTTGCTCCAGATATATTTGCACCTGAGTACCAACAAAAGGTTGTCGTTGAAAAGATCAGAAAGAGTAATTCTGAAATTAAAAAGTTACTTCTTGACCAAGGGATTATGAGCGGGGTTGGAAATATCTATGCCGATGAAGCATTATGGAGAGCTAAAATTCATCCGCAGCAGATCGGAAAAGATTTAACATCAGCTCAAATCGTGAAGATAATCGATAAATGCAAAGAGGTTATGAGCCAGGCGATAGCAGCTGGCGGGACCTCATTTGATGATTTGTACGTAAATGTAAACGGCGAAAGCGGGTACTTTGATCGCTCCCTGGCCGCATATGGTCAAACCGGCGCCCCTTGCCCCCGGCCAAAATGCCGTGGTTTGATCACTAAAGCCAGATTTATGGGCAGATACAGCCATTTCTGCACTAACTGTCAACCAAAATCACGCTAGATGCGCTAGATCCAATAGTTAGATGTGGGCTAAGGGTAGGTTTGCCCCTGCGTAAGCAGAGATTGTTGAGCACGGGACAGGAAAAAAAGGGGGTCAGTAGATGTATTTGAAGAGCCTGACCTTGAAAGGGTTTAAATCCTTTGCCTCTGCTACCACTTTGCAATTCGAGCCTGGCATTACCTGCGTAGTCGGCCCAAACGGTTCGGGTAAGTCCAACATTATTGATGCGCTCACATGGGTTATGGGCGAGCAAGGCGCAAAAAGTTTGCGCGGCGGAAAAATGGAAGATGTTATTTTCGCAGGCACCACTGGTCGTGCGCCTCTTGGGCGTGCAGAAGTTGCCGTAACAATTGATAACACTGATGGTGCATTGCCTATTGATTTTACTGAAGTAACAATTTCAAGAATTCTTTTTAGAAACGGTACAAGCGAATATCAGATCAACGGTGAGAGTTCGCGGTTATTGGATATTCAAGAATTGTTAAGTGATAGCGGAATCGGCCGTGAAATGCATGTGATCGTTGGTCAAGGCCAGTTAGACACAATTTTGTCCGCAAATCCAGAAGAGCGGCGCGCATTTATTGAAGAAGCTGCTGGAATTCTTAAACACAGAAAGCGTAAAGAAAAAGCACTTCGTAAATTAGACGCTATGCAACAAAACTTCACGAGAATTCAAGATTTATTAGCTGAATTGAGAAGGCAGTTAAAGCCACTCGGTCGGCAGGCTGAAGTGGCAAAACGAGCAGCAACTATTCAAGCTGATGTGCGGGACGCGAAATTGCGCGTACTTGCAGACGATTTACTAACTTTGCGATCAACACTATCAGCAGATGTAGAAGATGAAACAGTTTTGCGTGGCCGTCGAGGTGAAGTTGAAAGTGAATTGGATAGGACTAGAAAGCGCGAGCAAGAATTAGAAGAGATATCACTTCGTGAAGCTCCAATTTTGGTTAAGTCCCAAGAGAATTTTTATCGACTAAACAGTTTGCGTGAACGTTTTCGTGGAACAGCAAATTTAGCAACTGAGCGAGCACGTTTCCTTTCTGATTCTGAAGAGATCCGGGCATCAGGCATTGATCCGGATGCAATGGATTTGGAAGCAAAACAACTTCGCGCTGAAGAAGGAAAGATTCGCGATGGGATGTTGTTGCAAAAAAGCGCATTAGAAAAAGCTTCACTAGAACTACAGCAAGCAGAGATTGCTTTATCGGCGCAAGAAAGTGAATTAGCTTCAGCACTGCGACAAGCAGCAGATGCGCGAGAAGGAAGCGCAAGGCGCGAAGGTAGGGTCAATTCACTTCGCTCAAGAATTCAAGCAGGCGAAGCTGAAATTGAGCGATTAACTCGCAACCGAGATGAAGCTTTGAGTCGGGTGAGTTCTGCACAACGTGAGTTTGCAACGCGTGAATCAGAAATTGCCGGACTTGATGCTGGCGAAGCGCATTTAGATAGCGCATATCAAGAAGCTAAAAAAATCTCAGACCAAGTACTCTCGAACTTAGAAAAAGCGCGTGATAACGAACGCAATAGTGAGAGATCAAGATCATCAGTAGAAGCCCGCATCGAGGCACTTAAGTTAAGTATAAATTCAAGAGATGGCGGCGCTGCACTTCTAAGTTCTTCAACAGAGATCAACGCACTTGGTTCTGTAGCTTCACTAATTGAAATTTCACCTGGTTGGGAGAGTGCAATAACAGCTGCACTAGGTTCTCTTTCAGATGCAGTTGTTGTTGGGCGTTTATCCGATGCCATCGATGCACTCACCTTGCTCAAGCGCGAACAAGGTGGTCGTGCAGAGATTTTAGTTATGGGTTCAGCCGAGAATAATTTGAGTCAACCTGAAATTTCGCTTCCTAGTGGCGCCTACCGTGCGATCGACTTGATCAAGAGTGAGCGCTTAGTCCGTTCCTTATCTCATGTCCTCGCTAATACTGTTGTTGTAGAAAACCTTCAAGTTGCACATGTGCTTTTGCAGAGCAATTCAGATTTACGCGTAGTTACACGAGATGGTGACATTCTTGGACGTGATTTAGTAGTTGGTGGTTCAAAGAGTGAGTCGAGTCTGATTGAACTTCGCGCTGTAATTGACGAAAGCGAAAAATCTCTTAGAGAACTTACGCATAATGGGGAAAGGCTTCGTTTTGAAATAAGTACTTTGGAGACACAATCTGCAGACGCACGTGAAAATCTTGAAAAGTGCATTGCTCAATTAAATGAATCAGATGCGCATATGGCAGCACTTGCCGAACAGATGGGCTTAGCAAATCAAAATGTTCGCGCCGCATCGGCAGAAGCCGAAAGATTAGCCTCAGCGATAGGCGAGGCCCAAAAAGCATTAGAAGAGCACCGCAGTCAATTAACTCAACTTGAAAATGAGCCAGTTGAGCAGATTCACTTCGCCGAACCAGATACCGCTGCAATTGAAACTAAACGTGAAGCTGTGGCAATTGCACGAAGTGTTGAAATGGAATCTCGTTTAGCTCTTCGCACAAGTGAAGAAAGAGCGACATCGACTGCTTCTCGTGCTGAGCAACTTGAAAAATCAGCACAGGCTGAACGCGACTCAAAAGTCACAGCGATTGCTCGTCGTGAAAGTCGTGCCAAGGGGGCAATAACGGCACAAGCGATCGCCGAAACTGCTTATGAAGCATTAATCCAAATTGAAGTTTCAATCACTAAGGCTATGAATGAGCGCACTGAATTAGAAAACGAAAGAGTTTCACGTGAGGGTGAATTACTAGCAGCAAGAGCTAGAAATCGTGAATTGACATCTGAAATGGAAGCACTGACCGACAGTGTACATCGAGATGAAATTGCTAGAGCTGAGCAGAAGTTACGTATTGAACAATTAGAGGAGAAAGTCTACGAAGAGTTTGCTATCGATGCGCAAACCCACCTCGCTGAATATGGGCCTGAGCGTGAAGTTCCAACATTTGTACTCGATGATGAAGGTCAAGTTATTTCAACCGAAATGATTCCGTACCGACGTGATCAACAAGAAAAGCGTTTAGCAGCAGCAGAACGATCATTAGCGGTATTAGGAAAGATTAATCCGCTCGCTCTCGAAGAGTTCACCGCTCTAGAAGAACGATCAAAATATCTGACTGATCAATTAGAAGATTTGAAAGCAACCAGACGTGATTTGTTGGAAATTGTCCGTGAGGTTGATGAGCGAGTAGAAATAATCTTCCGTGAAGCGTACGACGAGACTGCACGCCAATTCGCCTTGATCTTCCCAAGGTTATTTCCTGGTGGCGAAGGCCGCTTATTGCTAACTAATCCTGAAGATTTATTAACTACCGGAATTGAAGTCGAAGCACGACCTCCTGGCAAGCGCGTCAAGAGACTTTCATTGCTTTCCGGTGGAGAACGTTCGTTAACTGCCGTCGCTTTGCTTGTTGCCATTTTCAAAGCTCGCCCTAGTCCGTTTTATGTTTTGGATGAGGTTGAAGCCGCACTGGATGATACAAACTTAGGAAGATTGCTTGGAGTTTTAGCTGAACTTCGCGCATCTTCACAATTAATTATTGTTACTCACCAGAAGCGTACTATGGAGATCGCAGATTCACTTTATGGAGTTTCAATGCGTGGTGATGGCGTCACTCAAGTAATTTCACAGCGGATTCGTGAAATCGAGAACGCTTAAATTATGGCTCTGTTTTCTGGGATTACATCCTTAATATCGAAGTTGCGCCGCGAACCAGGTGTGAATGCAGATGTTGACTGGAATGAAATTGAAAAACAACTAATTCAAAGCGACCTTGGACCAAAATTAAGTGTCGAGCTAGTTGATTTATTAAAAAAGAACTCAAAAGCAACTCTAGAAGAGGGGTTACTTGAATTATTAGGTAATGAAAGAGATAGAAATTTAGTTAGAAACGAAATCCCAAATGTAATTTTAATTGTTGGTGTTAATGGAGTTGGCAAAACAACTACAGTTGGAAAGATGGCACATTACTTAGTAACTACTGGCAATAAAGTAGTAGTGGGTGCGGCAGATACATTTCGTGCAGCGGCTACCGGACAAGTAAGTACCTGGGCAGTAAATGCCGGCGCAACGTTAGTTTCTGGCAAAGATGGCGCAGATCCTGCTGCGATCGCTTTTGATGCAGTCGCTAAAGGTTTCGAAATTGGTGCAGATTTTGTTTTGATTGATACCGCAGGCCGCTTACACACCAAAGCAGGATTGATGGACGAGTTATCTAAAATCCGCCGAGTAATCGAAAAACGGACTCCCGTCGGAGAGGTTCTATTAATTATCGATGGGACCACCGGCCAAAATGGGCTAGCCCAAGCGAAGATTTTTGGCGAAGCCGTTGGGGTCTCTGGGGTAGTTGTAACCAAGTTGGATGGTTCGGCAAAAGGCGGGATAGCTTTCGCGATCGAGCGTGAACTTGGGGCCCCAATCAAATTCGTGGGCACGGGCGAGGGGATTTCCGACCTGCAACCTTTTGAGGCTGCCGCTTATGTTTCGGCGCTCATAAGTAGTTAGTTGTCGGTTTAACCTGCCTGTAACACAACAGCCCATTTTGTGATCTTTTGGAAACCTTTACTGCTCATCTCTGGAAACACTGAAACCAGATACTTCGGTTACTCAACGGCGAGTGCCAACTCCGAGGCTCAATTCGGATTCTCATTTAATCCCACCTGAACGTGAGGAAAAATTATGACTGAAGTTGTTTTAAATACTGGTGACACAGCATGGATGCTCACCAGCACCGCGTTGGTTCTACTAATGACTCCAGGTTTGGCACTTTTTTATGGCGGAATGGTCCGCGCTAAAGGTGTGCTGAACATGATGATGATGTCATTTGTTTCAATGGGCATCGTTGCAGTGCTTTGGGTTGTTTATGGATACTCAATGACGTTTGGAAAAGATTTAGGAAATGGATTACTTGGTGATCCAACGGAATTTATTGGATTGAAAGGTTTGATTGCGCCGGATTCATTATTTGGAACAATTCCAACCACTGTCTTTATCGCTTTCCAAGCGATGTTCGCAATTATTACCGTAGCCCTCATCTCTGGTGCAATCGCCGACCGAGCAAAATTTGGCGCATGGGTAGTTTTCGTAATTGTTTGGTCAACATTGGTTTATTTCCCAGTAGCGCACTGGGTATTTGACTTTGATAGCGGAGATAACGATCCAGGAGGATGGATTGCAAATCAGCTTGGTGCAATTGACTTCGCAGGCGGAACTGCAGTGCATATCAATGCTGGTATCGCCGGTCTTGCCGCCGTACTTGTAATTGGCAAACGTGCTGGCTTTGGTCGCGAACCATTTAAACCACACAACCTCACTTTGGTAATGGTTGGTGCTGGATTACTTTGGTTCGGATGGTTTGGATTTAACGCTGGTTCTGCCGTTGCATCCAATGCAACTGCAGGCATAACTTTCCTAAATACATTTGTTGCAACAGGTGCAGCAATGTTGGCTTGGCTAACTGTAGAAAAAATTCGTGACGGCCATGCAACAAGTTTGGGTGCAGCGTCTGGCGTAGTTGCCGGTTTAGTAGCAATTACACCTTCTTGTTCAGCGGTTGATCCAATGGGTGCAATTGCTCTCGGTGCAATTTCAAGTGTGCTGTGTTCACTTGCAGTTGGATTGAAGTACAAACTCGGATACGACGACTCACTAGATGTTGTTGGCGTTCACTTGGTTGGCGGACTTTCTGGTTCGCTTCTTGTTGGTGTATTTGCAACAGCCGCAGCTCCAGCTGGAGTAGATGGCCTACTTTATGGAGGAGGCAGTGGGCAATTAGTTAAGCAAGCAATTGCTTGTGGCGCAGTACTTGCTTACTCATTTATTCTGACATTAATTATCGCCAAATTAATTGATGTAACTATGGGATTCCGAATTTCGCAAGAAGCGGAAATCACTGGCATTGATTTAGCAGTACATGCTGAATCGGCGTATGAAATCGGAAATGTTGGCTCATCAAGAGGAGGTTCCTTCTAATGGCAAATATGAATCTAATTACTGCAATCATCAAGCCGTTTAAATTAGATGATGTGAAAAATGCATTACAAGCCCATGGCATAAAAGGGATGACAGTCTCTGAGGCCAGTGGTTTTGGCCGCCAACGGGGTCACACTGAGGTTTATCGCGGTGCTGAATACACAGTTGAGTTGGTACCAAAGGTCCGTCTTGAAGTACTAGTGAGCAGTAGCGATAACGAAGCTGTTATAGACGTAATCGTTAAAGCTGCCTCATCAGGTTCGATCGGCGACGGAAAAGTTTGGTCTGTTCCTGTTGAGCAGGTAGTTCGGGTAAGGACAGGGGAGAAGGGTGTAGACGCTCTCTAGTAATTAATGAGAGTCTAGCCAGATGGGCACACGCGAGCGTAGAGGACGCTCTTATTCAGCTGATGCCCATCTGGCTTCTCTATTTAATGATGCACTTTTACAAATCCCAAGTCGAGATTCATTAGCGCTGGCTGCAGTCGGTGGTTATGGCCGCGGAGAGTTATCACCTGGCTCAGATTTAGATTTACTCTTTTTGCATAATGGAAATATTCCTGAAGCAGATCTGACTAAAGCTGTTGAGAAAATTCTTTACCCTCTTTGGGATAGTGGTTTTTCAGTTGATCATTCTGTGCGCACAAGAAGTGAAGTAAAAGAAATTGCAGACACAGATGGACGCGTAGCTCTCGGTTTATTAGATATTCGCTGGGTTGCTGGAAATCGTGACTTAGTTGATACGGTTGAAAGTGTTGCCCTAATTGATTGGCGAAAAAATGGCGGACGTTGGATTAGTGAATTAAGAAAATACTCCCAAGAACGCTCGCAAAGATCAGGAGAACTTGCTTATCTGCTTGAACCAGATCTAAAAGAATCCCGAGGAGGCTTGCGAGATATCACTGCTTTACGTGGAATAGCAAAGACTGATTTAGTAACAGTGGAATTAGATCGAATCGCCAAAGCTGAATCAACTTTAAACAATGCTAGAGAGGCATTGCATTCAATTACTGGAAAGAGCAGTGATCGATTAAGTTTTTTTGAGCAAGATAAAGTTGCAGATTTGCTTGGGTATGAAGATGCTGATGAGTTAATGCTCAATATTGCTCAATCAGCTAGAACTGTTGATTACTTATCTGAAACCGTTTTCCATCGTTTTGATCAATACCGTCCTGCAGCAAAACTTTTTTCATTCAAAGGCAGAGGATCTGGCGATGAAAAAGTAACAGAGATCGCAAAAGGTGTTGGAATTTATAGAGGCGAAGTAGTAATAACTGGCGACTTAGAATTAGATCCATCAGTTCTCCTTCGCTCAGCAGCTTCTGCAGCCCAAAGAGGAATCCCACTTTCAATTGATAGTTGTAAATTAGCTAAAGATAAGTTGAACTCTTTCCCTGAACCATGGCCACGAGAAGCTCGTGAAGATTTTGTTGCTCTTCTCGGAGCGGGAAATGCAATGGCACAAGTTTGGGAAGCTCTCGATCAAGCAGAACTTACCCAGGTTTTAATCCCAGAGTGGGATCGAATTAGATCTTTACCGCAGCGAAATGCTCTGCATAGACATACGGTAGATCGACATATGGTTGAAACTGCGTTACATGCAAGTCTTTTGACCAGGCAAGTACATCGCCCTGATTTGTTATTAGTTTCAGCGCTTTTGCATGACATGGGTAAAGGTTTGCCAGGCGATCACAGCATCATTGGTGCAGAAATAGTTAAACCAATATTGCAGCGCATGGGATTTCCAGAAAATGACGTATCTGTTGTTGAGATATTAGTCATGCATCATCTATTACTTTCAACAGTGGCTACTCGTCGAGACTTAGATGACCCAACCACGATTAATTCTGTTTGCGAATTGATCAGTGATCCACTGACTATTGAACTTTTGCATGCACTAAGTATTTCTGATGGTCAAGCAACTGGAAATACCGCTTGGAGCAATTGGAAAGCCTCATTAGTTGCAGATCTAGTGAATCGGGTAAAAAAACAAATCTCAGGAGTTGGACTCCCACCGCAGCCAGAGTTTTCTGAGAGTGAGAAAGAATTAGCCAAGTCGGGCGAGATACATCTTTCCGTTACTAAGCGCGAAGAGATAACTGAACTATTAATTATTGCGCCAGATCGACCAGGATTATTATCTATCGTCGCTGGATTTTTAACGATTAGCAGATTAAATGTTAGATCTGCACGAACACGTACTTTTGCAAATTCTGCAGTTATGCGTTGGTTGGTATTACCTGATGTTTACGCACCTGATATTTCAGAGAGTGCACTAAAAGAATCATTAGTAAAAACTTTAAATGGAGAAGTAGATATTGCTGAAAAGATAAAAGAACGAGTTTCAAGTTATCGGTCGGCTTCACCGATACCAGTACCGCCACCGATTGTGGAAGTAATTCATGATGGTGCTACAGAGGCAACTGTGTTGGATGTGCGATCGCATGATCAAGTGGGTTTGCTATATCTGGTTGGTAAAGCTGTCACCGAAGCCGGGGTAGATGTTCGGGCAGCAATTGTTTCTACTCTAGGAGCGGAAGCCTGTGATTCACTTTATATAACCGAAGTTGATGGTCGTCCATTAGACCCGAAACGGGCTTTAGCGGTTGCACAAAGTATTGAGCAGCAATTGCGCGCCAATAAAATCTAAGCGGATCTAATAGGATCTAGCCATGTTTGATTCGCTCAGCAACCGACTCACCAAAACCTTTACTGGACTTCGTAATCGTGGCCGGATTAACCCGGTAGATATTGAAGAAACTTGCGAAGAGATTCGAGTTGCACTACTTGAAGCTGATGTGGCCGGTTCAGTTGTCTCTTTACTTGTTGAAAAAGTACGGACAAGATCACTTGAGCAAATATCACTGGATAAAAAAGGTATAAATCCTGGGCAACAGATTATTTCGATTGTTCACGAGGAATTAGTTTCGATTCTTGGTGGAAGTGCGCGCAGATTACGTTATGCGAAAGTTGCCCCGACAGTAATCATGCTTGCCGGATTGCAAGGTTCAGGAAAAACAACTTTGGCCGGAAAGTTGGCTGCATATCTAAAGAGTGAAGGAAACACCCCAGTACTTGTGGCCTGTGATTTGCAAAGACCAAATGCAGTAGATCAATTGCAGGTTGTTGGAAACTCGATAGGAGTTCCGGTTTTTGCTCCAGAGCCCGGTAATGGTGTGGGAGATTCAGTAAAAGTTGCAAAAGCTGGAATTGAATTTGCGAAACAAAAAGTTCACAACTTTGTAATTGTCGATACCGCTGGACGACTTGGCGTGGATAAAGAGTTGATGGAACAAGCAAAAAATATTAGAGATGCAATATCACCTAATGAAGTACTTTTTGTTGTAGATGCGATGATTGGTCAAGATGCGGTAAATACTGCACAGGCTTTTCTTGACGGCGTAGGTTTCGATGGAATTGTGCTCACCAAGATGGATGGAGATGCCAGGGGTGGTGCAGCACTTTCAATCGCATCAGTAACAGGTAGACCTGTGATGTTTTTATCTACTGGTGAAAAAAGTAATGAGTTTGAGCCGTTCCACCCAGATCGAATGGCTAATCGAATTTTGGGCATGGGAGATGTTGCAACTCTTGCCGAACAAGCCAAGAAAGCACTTGATGGACTTGACGGAGATAGTGCGCAAAAACTTGAAGCTAAATATATCGCTGGTGAGAAATTTACATTTGATGATTTTCTTGAGCAATTACAAGCCATGAAAAAAATGGGATCAATGTCTAAAATTTTGGGAATGTTGCCGGGTGCGCAAAGTGCTGCAATGAAAAAACAAATTGCTGCAATTGATGAAAATGAATTAACTCGCGCAGAAGCAATAATTCATTCGATGACTCCAACTGAACGACAAGAACCCAAAATCATTAATGGGTCAAGACGGGCTCGAATTGCCCGAGGTAGTGGCACGGAAGTTTTTCAGGTGAACAATGTCTTAGATCGATTTACCGCCGCCCAAAAAGCGATGAAGCAGATGCGTAATCAACCAGGTTTAGGAGGAGCGGCAAATGTGCCGGGAATGCCGCCAATGAGCGGGATGCCCGCTCAAAAGGTCGCCCCACCACCCAAGCGTTCCAAATCCGGCAATCCCGCTAAAAGAGCGCTTGAAGGCGGCTAAATCTCCCCTAGCTCTGGTTGGCAGGCTCAGAAAGCTTGTGATCTAAGGCCCGTTTTCGCTTCTGGCCGTTGAGATGGCAAGATATGCCCCAAGTCAGGTGGGTTCGTTTCACCTGCTGGTACCGCTCGAACCAGATACCAATCTAGTTCCCAAAATTCAGGAGTGTTAGTGGCTGCAAAGATTCGTTTGGCGCGTATGGGAAAGATCCGTACCCCTCACTACCGTATTGTCGTTGCCGATTCACGCGTTGCACGTAACTCTCGTGCAATCGAAGAGATCGGTCGCTACTCACCAGGACAAGAACCATCTTTTATTAAAGTTGATTCATCACGCGCCTTGTATTGGTTAAGTGTTGGTGCAAAACCAACTGCAGCAGTTGAAGCGCTATTGAAAATTACCGGTGACTGGCAAAAGCATTACGACCTTCCTGGAAAAGAAGGAACTCTTCGCGTAGCTGCTCCAAAAGAGAGCAAGTTGATTCGTTTTGAAGCTGCTGTAAAAGAAGCAATGAATGAGCCAAAAGATGGCGCAACAACATTAAAGAAAAAAGCTGCAGAACGTCTTGCTGCAAAGAAAGAGCCAGTAGTTCAAGCAGAAGCAGTGGAAGCACCAGCTGCACATGTTGAAGAAGTAGCTGCAGAAGCTGCACATGTTGAAGAAGTAGCAGCTCCAGCAGTAGTTGAAGAAGTTGCAGCACCTGCTGCCGAAACTCCAGCCGAATAATCATGATCGATGAGGCATTAGAACATCTCATCAAAGGGATTGTTGATAATCCTGCTGAAGTAGCTGTAGCTGAAAAAAATGGTCGTCGCGGATTGACTTATGAAGTGCGCGTACACCCAGAAGATATTGGCAAAGTAATCGGTCGTAATGGCCGCACTGCAAAAGCTCTTCGCACAGTTGCAAGTGCACTTGCTCGTCGCCCAATCCGGGTAGATCTGCTCGAAGCAGACGAATAAAAATGCTCCTGATCGTGGGCCGCATCGGTCGCGTTCACGGAGTGCGTGGCGAAGTTACCGTCGAAGTACGCACAGATTCACCTGAAGAGCGTTTCCAAGTTGGTGAGCAGATTGCTACAGATCCTGCCAAATTCGGCCCGTTAACAATTATCGGACAACGTTGGCACAATGGAATTTTGCTCCTAACTTTTGAAGGCGTATCTGATCGCGGCGCTGCAGAAAAGATTAAGAATGTTTTGCTCATGGCGGAGGTTAATATCGCCGAAAGTGATGCTGATGAATTCCACGTACAGCTTTTAATTGGCTCTACTATCGAATTGGTCGATGGAACAGTTCTCGGAACTATTGATGATGTGCTAACTACTAAAGGCCAGAATCTGCTTTCTTTTACGCGCGGTGGAAAACAAGTTTTAATCCCATTTGTAAAAGCAATTGTTCCAACCGTAGATATTGCAGCGCGCAAAGTTGTCATTACGCCACCTGAGGGGTTAATTGATGAAAATTGAATTAATCTCGATTTTTCCGGATTACTTTGCTCCGTTGAAACTTTCATTAATTGGTAAAGCAGAACAAGATGGTTTATTGAGTATTCAAATTCACGATCTCCGAGATTTCACATCGGACATACATCGCACAGTTGATGACACTCCATATGGCGGTGGAGCTGGAATGGTTATGAAAGCTCAACCATGGGGAGATGCCACTGATGCAATTATTGAAAACAATCCGAAAGTAATTGTTATCGTCCCAACACCATCAGGTCAGGTTCTCACGCAAGAGATGGCGGCAGAATTATCAAAAGCTGACCATTTACTTTTCCTATGCGGACGATATGAAGGAATTGACGCTCGAGTAATGACTGACTTGAGCACCCGAGTTGATCTACGTGAAATTTCTATCGGAGATTATGTTTTAGCCGGTGGCGAAGTCGCTGCATTAGTAATGATTGAAGCGATCACTCGATTGATTCCAGGCGTGCTCGGTAATGCTGCATCTTTAATTGAAGAATCTCATTCGTTAATACAAGACGGAGAGGCCTTGGTTGAGTATCCAAATTTCACCAAGCCACCGGTCTGGCGCGGTCTGCAAGTGCCTGAAGTCCTTACCTCAGGAAATCATGGGGAGATTGCCAAATGGCGGGCTGGACAAGCACTAGAGCGCACCCAGAAGATCAAGCAGATTAAGCCTAAGAATGGTGACCAATAGCTCCTCAGTAGGGCTGGTTTTGGGGATTACCTCTTGTTGAGGCAGAATACGCAGGTAGTTGCAGTACCACTCGATCGAGGCGCCCCGCCGCAGGGGGTAGCGAATCTCGATTTTGGTCGGGTTAGTTCAAGTAAGGCGCTCGTCCTGCGGCGATCTCCTTCCAGATGTTTTAAGAATGCAGGTATTAGAAATGAATATTCTTGACTCCTTAGATGCTGCTTCACTTCGCAGCGATATCCCAACCTTCCGCTCAGGCGATGAACTTAAAGTTCACGTACGCGTTATTGAAGGAAGCAAAAGCCGTATTCAGGTTTTCCAAGGTTTAGTAATTAGTCGTAGTGGCAGTGGAGTTCGCGAGACATTCACTATCCGCAAAGTTTCATACGGTGTCGGAGTTGAACGTACTTTCCCAGTACACACCCCTGTAATTGAGAAGATGGAAGTTGTCCGTCGCGGAGATGTGCGTCGCGCCAAGCTTTACTACCTTCGCGAGTTGCGCGGAAAAGCAGCAAAAATTCGTGAGCGTCGTGGTGAAGTTCCTACAACTGGTACTCCAGTTAGCGCAGTTACCTCGACTCCTGTAGTTGAAGCTGCCGAAGCGGTAGATGCAGTTGAAGCGGTAGAGGCAGTAGAAGCCACAGAAGAGAGTTAATTCCTGTGAAATTCCCTGCGAAGGGATCACTCCTTCGTGAAATTCCACTGCTTGTTACTGTCTCTTTAATAATCTCAATTGTTATTAAAGCATTTCTAGTTCAAGCATTTTATATTCCGTCTGGCTCCATGGAACAAACTCTAAAAATTAATGATCGAGTTGTCGTAAACAAATTGGGTAATTTTTTTACAGATGTAAAACGTGGAGATGTATTAGTTTTCCGCGATCCAGGGGGATGGTTACCTGAGAGTTTGCCTGAGAACCATTCAACAGCTGTTCGCATGCTTCGAAATGGTTTGGTTTATGTGGGACTACTTCCAGATCCAGCAAAGCAACATCTTATTAAGCGCGTGATTGGTGTCGCTGGAGATGAAGTTGTTTGCTGTACTGATAAAAAATTAAGTATTAATGGTGTGGTTATCAAGGAAAAATATCTTTATCCAGGCAATAATCCAAGTGAGTTAGAGTTTCGAGTTACTGTTCCTAAAGGTTTTGTTTGGGCTATGGGAGATCACCGAGCAGCAAGTGAAGATTCCCGGTATCACCAAGAAGATCCTCGTAAAGGAATGGTGCCGCTGTCCGCTGTTGTTGGACGAGCTGTGGCAATTGTTTGGCCACCTAGTAATGCCGGATTCTTACCAAAACCAGATGTCCTAAAAAATATTCCAGTACGTGCGCCTAAATCACAAACAAAATAAGAAATAATCAAAATGAGCAAAAACAAAAGCTCAAACGTAGAAGCAACTCTCTGGGCAAATGGATTTACCAGAATTGTTGGAGTCGATGAGGCTGGACGCGGCGCATATGCTGGCCCATTAGTTGTTGCAGCAGTAATCCTTGATCCAGAAAATCCACTTTCAAAGGTAGGAGACTCAAAGAAATTCACACCAAAAATCAGAGCCGAGATTGCCTTAGAAATAAGAGCACGCGCTTTGGCGGTTGCGGTAATTGAAATACCCCCGGCAGAGATTGATGCAAATGGGGTTCATAAAGCAAATTTAGCGGGGATGCGTCGAGCAATAGTTGAAATAGGAAAATGTGATTACGCCCTTACAGATGGTTACGCAATTGAAGGAGTAATGGTCCCGACATTAGCAATCTGGAAAGGCGATCAGGTAAGCGCAACTGTTGGAGCTGCATCAATTATTGCTAAAACATATCGTGATCAAATAATGATTGAGAGCGATCAACAATTTCCAGGATATGGATTTGCCGATCACAAAGGTTATGGAACCGCAGCTCATTCAGCCGCGTTGGAGAGCAAAGGCGTCACGTCAATCCATCGACGCAGTTTTGCCCCAATTGCTCAATTACTTTTAAACAGTTAATTTTCTTACACAGTTACGTGATAAAGATTTAAAGCATTTGAAATGCTAATTTACTCTGCCGAATGTGCAAAACAGTAAGCAGCTATTGGGTGCTACCGGAGAAGAGATTGCAGTTGATTACTTAATAGCTCAAGGTTATGTAGTTTTTGATCGAAACTGGCGCTCTAAAACCGGCGAGATCGACATAGTCGCAAGTGAAAAATCAAATTCGCGGGATGAGCTTATTTTTGTTGAAGTTAAAACCAGATCTAGTCGAGATTATGGCGATCCCATGGAAGCCATCTCTGCGACCAAGTATTTAAGAATGTACCGATTGGCGATTGAATGGCTGAGTGAGAATAGTGCTAATCGGGAACCGTGGAGATTAGATGTTATTTCAATTATTATTTCAAAAGCAGATCAAATAGAGATTAACCATTTAAAAAGAGTTTGTGCATGAGTCTTGCTATCGCAAAATGTATTTCACTGATTGGGTTAAATGGTTCTGTTATTGATGTAGAGGCAGATATCGGAATCGGACTTCCAGGATTCACGCTATTGGGGTTGCCTGATGCCGCGCTCTCTGAATCTCGAGATCGAGTTCGTGCTGCGCTCATAAATTCTGGTGAAGCCTGGCCGAATAAACGGGTAACAATCTCACTTTCGCCCGCATGGCTTCCAAAACGCGGATCAGGATTTGATCTGGCTATCGCTGCAGCACTGCTCGCAGCCTCCGATGCTGCGCCCATGGACAGATTGAATAATGTAATTATTTTAGGAGAGTTAACACTGGAAGGAAAAATCAAAGGAATTCTGGGAATTTTGCCAGCGTTAATGGCTGCCAAGAAAGCTGGATTTGAAAAAGCCATAGTTCCAGTTGTTAATGCCAAAGAAGCCGGATTGGTAAGTGGTTTGGAAATTTTAGCTATGAGTACTTTAAAAGAGTGTGCACTTTGGATTCGAACTGGTGAAACTCTCACTCATTCATTTGCTGAAAATTACGTAGAAAACAATGGAAGCGAAGAGTTGGATTTGAGTGAAGTAGGTGGTCAACTTCAAGCGCGCAAAGCTTTAGAGATTTCAGCGATAGGTGGTCATCATCTGTTGATGATCGGCCCTCCAGGGGCTGGTAAAACAATGCTCGCAGCAAGATTGCCATCCATCCTTCCTCCACTAGATCGAGAAGGCGCCCTTGAAGTAACCGCTTTGCACTCGTTGGCGGGAAAAGTTAGCCACGATTCACCTCTGATCATTCAACCGCCTTTTGTCGCTCCTCACCACAGTGCTACACGCGCAGCACTAGTCGGTGGTGGAGGAGTGAACATCAAGCCAGGTGCCTGCTCGCTTGCTCACAATGGTGTTCTATTTTTGGATGAAGCTCCCGAGATGAGTTCTGGAGTATTGGATGCATTGCGCCAGCCGCTTGAATCGGGATCGATCACAATTTCCCGAAGTGGTGCAAGTGCAAATTTTCCATCTCGCTTCACTTTAGTTTTAGCAGCAAATCCATGTCCTTGTGGTCGATTTACTGGAACTGGTCGCAACTGCTCATGCACCGCGCAATCGGTACGTCGCTATCTCAATAAACTTTCAGGTCCACTTTTGGATCGCATTGATTTACAAGTAGAAGTTGGAGCAACGGGCCGCGCAGGACTCTCACAAATTGGTGAGAGTAGTGAGGTAGTTCGCGCCAGAGTTATGAATGCAAGAAAGATTGCTGAAATTCGTTTTTCAAACTACTACTGGAAAAGTAATTCACTAATCCCATCTAAGTATCTACGCACTGAATTTGCACCGGAATCTGCCGGTGTACTCTTTTTGAATCGTGCACTTGATCGGGAATTGATTACAGCTCGAGCATTCCATCGAATCATTCGAGTTAGTTGGTCAATCGCGGATTTACATAGACATCCAATTCCTACTCTTTCTGATATCGAAGAAGCAACAAAATTGCATGAGAGGAGTTTTGTGTGAGAAGAATTATTCCTAGTGAAAAGGAATGGCCAAGCCAGTTAGGAATGTTAGAGGTTCCTCCGTCACAATTATTTATAGAATCCAACGAATCTGACTTGTCGGTGTTAACTACCAAATCAATCGCAATTGTAGGTTCACGAAATGCAACACCATATGGATTAAAAGTTGCTGCAGATTTTGCTGCCGCACTTGCTGAAGCCGGTTACACCATTATTAGTGGCGGGGCATTTGGCATTGATGCCGCTGCACATCGTGGGGCTCTTGCAGTTGGTGGGAAGACAGTAGTTGTACTTGCTGGGGGAGTTGATTGCCCTTATCCACTTGGTCATAGCAATTTGTTTACAGATGCCAGCAAGAACGGTGCACTTGTTTCGGAGCACCCAGCAGGTACGCCATCTCGTAAACATAATTTTCTGGAACGTAATCGAATAATCGCCGGCTTGGCTTTTGGAACTTTAATAGTTGAAGCGGCATTTAAAAGTGGAGCGATCAGGACTGCTTTAGACACTGTGAAATTATTGCGTCCAGTCATGGCCATTCCGGGGCCAATTTCATCAACGCTTAGTGCTGGTGTGAACCGGCTGATTGCTGAACGAGTTGCTGAATTGGTCACATCTGTCTGGCAAATTGAGGAGATAGTCGGGTCCTATGGCCAGAGTGGTCAGGTGATGCTTGGCGCTGATGGGATGATTAACCCGTGCCAAACTCAGAGCAATCAACCCCAGATTTTCGGTCAGGGTTTGTCACTCTCGTAGGTCGGCCCAACACTGGAAAATCAACTTTAATAAATGCGCTGGTCGGCAAAAAAATAGCTATTACTTCAACAAGACCACAGACAACCCGGCGGATCATTCGTGGCGTTATTTCCCGTCCGCAAGGTCAATTAATTTTGGTAGATACACCTGGTTTGCATCGCCCGCGCACATTATTAGGTGAGCGCTTAAATGCGATTGTGGCTGAGGCATATTCAGATGTTGATTTAATCGCATGTTGCCTTCCCGCAAATGAAAGCAGTGGATCTGGTGATGAACGGATAATCAGTGAAATTTCCGGAAAGATTCCTTTGATTGCGATAGTTACAAAAAGCGATTCAGTTCCAAGGGATGCGCTTCCTAAAAGATTATTAGAAGTTTCAAAATTGGCTCCATGGAAAGAGATTATTCCGGTATCAGCACGCAAAGGCGATCAGATTGAAAAGTTGCGCGAACTGTTGATCTCCTATCTTCCAACTAGTCCAGCTCTTTACCCAGATAATCAAGTCAATGAAGATGATGATTACATGGTATTTGCTGAATTAATCCGCGAAGCAGCCCTAGAGGAAGTTTCCGATGAGCTTCCACATTCAATTGTTGTAGTTATTGATGAGATTCAAGAGAAAAATATCAAAACTATTTTTGCCACGCTCTTCCTTGAGCGTCCAAGTCAGCGCATAATTGTCCTAGGACCGGGCGGGGAGCGACTAAAAAAGATTGGAACAAAGGCTAGACGTGAAATTGAACTAGTAACGGGGAAGCAAGTTTTTCTTAATCTACATATTTCAATTGAAAAAGAGTGGCAGCGAAATCCGCGATCGCTCGAAAAGTTTGGATTTTAAGGAGCAAAAACAGTGAAACGAATTGCAATCGCCGGCATTTTGACCGAATGTAACGATTTCACTAGCGCCTTAATTATTGAAGCCGATTTTGAACGGGTAGAACTACTCCGTGGAGATCAAATGTTTGAGCGAACTGATGGCGTGGTTGGCGGAACTTTAACGGAGCTTGCTAAACATGCAGAGTTTGTTCCAGTACCTTTACTTTTCACCTCAACTATCCCTGGTGGAGCCTTAACAGATCAGTGTTATACAACTTTTCATGATGAAATTATTGAACGTTTAAAGGACGCGGGACATCTTGATGGAGTATTGCTTTTGTTGCACGGAGCTGCAGTGTCGGTAAGCGTTGCAGATATTGAAGGAGAGTTATTGGAGTCGGTCCGAAAGGTAGTTGGTTTAGAAATTCCGATAATGGTGACTCTTGATTTACATGCACACATCACTGAAAAGATGGTCGCTCTTTCAACAGCATTGTTTGGTTGGGAAACTTATCCTCACATGGATTCATTTACTACTGGTGCTCGCGCCGCAGATTTGATGGTGCGAACGCTAAACAAAGAGGTTAATCCAGTCCAAGTTATGGCTCGAGTTCCGGTATTAACTAGTGCGATAAATGCCTCCACTGAAAGACCTGGACCATTTTTTGATTTAATGAAAAAAGCTAAAAATTGGGAGCAGAAAGGCAAGTGCTTATCGAGCAGCGTCTTTTTAGTTCATCCATATATTGATCGCCCAGAAATGGGTAGTGGTGCGCTTATAGTTACAGATAATGATCCGAAGAGTGCAGCCGAGATGGCCCGCGAGATTGCACAAGAGTATTGGGATCGGCGCCAAGAGTTTGAACCTGAAGTGTGGAAACCTGAAGTAGCTATTCGCGATGCTATCGAGAATCACAGTGGTCGATCAGTTTTGACTGAAGTCGCAGACACTTGTGGTGGAGGGTCTGCTGGTGATTGTGTTGCAGTTCTACGCGCTTTGCTAGATATCGACGTAAATATTAAAGCGATCTATCCTGTGGTTTCACCCAACGCTGCGGCAATAGCAATTAAATCTGGCGTGGGTTCAGAAGTTGAATTACAGATTGGTGCAGAGATTGATAAAAAGTGGGGCGCTCCAGTAAGGATCAAAGGCACTGTACTTAATGTGAGCGATGGACATTTTACCTATCAAGGCGGAGTCTGGGATGGCGCAAGTGGGCGTATGGGTGCTACCGCAGTAGTTAGAGTTGGTGGAATCGACATTGTGATAGCGACTTTCCCAACATATGAGTGGCGAGATGAGCAGTATCTTTCAATGGGGCTAAATCCGGCAGATTACAAATTAATTATTGTTAAGAATCCAATGAATTACTTCATGACATATAGTCCTATTGCAAATAACTTTTATGTAATTGATTCACCTGGACCAACTCCGGCAACCTGCAAAGCGCTAACTTATGTGCAAAGAGAAAGACCGTTCTTTCCATTTGATAGCGAAATTGCCGGAGATACCGTAAAACTTTATGGAGCTGTAAACAAAAATTGAAGTTAATCGGCGCCTTAGATCAAGGTACATCAAGCACTAGGTTCATTATTTTCAATCATGATGGACAGATAGTTGCTATGGATCAAACAGAACACCAGCAGATACTGCTTAATGATGGCTGGGTTGAACATGACGCATTAGAGATTTGGAAAAACTCTAAGAGGGTTATAGAGGGTGCACTTAAAAAAGCTCGAATCACCGGGTCGGATTTAGCTGCTATCGGAATTACCAATCAAAGAGAGACCGTTTTGGCGTGGAACAAAAAAACTGGATTACCTCTTGCAAATGCGATTGTTTGGCAAGACACCAGAGGTAAAAATATTTTAGAAAAACTTTCTAATTCTCAAAAAGAAAGAATCCAGCATTTAAGTGGATTACCAGCTGCACCATATTTTTCAGCAAGTAAAATGCAATGGTTGCTTGAAAATGTACCTGCTATGCAAGCAGCTGAAGCTGATGATTCTTTAATTTTTGGAACTATGGATACGTGGCTACTTTGGAATTTAACTGGTGGAGTAAATGGCGGAGTATTTGCAACGGATGTGACAAATGCCAGCCGGACTTTATTAATGGATATCGAAAAGCTGGAATGGAATGATGAGTTATTAGAGATCTTTAATATTCAAAAATCTACTCTTTCAAGTATTAAATCCTCTTCAGAGATTTATGGCCACACTCTTAAGGATGGCGTTTTTGGTTCAGAGATTCCTATTTCTGGAATCCTAGGCGACCAACAAGCGGCGATGGTGGGTCAGGGGTGTTTTGAAAATGGTGATTCAAAATGTACTTATGGAACTGGCAATTTTGCATTAGTGAATACGGGGACTCAAATAGTTAGAAGCAAAAACGGCTTACTGACAACTATCTGCTACAAATTTGGATCAGAATCTACTAAGTATGCGCTCGAGGGATCAGTCGCCGTAACTGGAGCAGCGGTGCAATGGTTACGAGATCAATTGGAGTTAATTCAAAGTGCCGACGAGATTGAGGATTTAGCCAAGTGCGTTCCAGATAATGGGGGAGTGTATTTTGTGCCCGCATTCTCTGGATTATTTGCTCCGCATTGGCGAAGTGATGCTCGAGGTGCAATAGTCGGATTAACCAGAGGAGTAACCAAAGCTCATCTTGCACGGGCCGCTTTAGAAGCGATTTGTTATCAAAGTCGTGAAGTCTTGGTCGCCTTAACGGCCGAAAGTGGAGTAGAGCTAAAACAGTTACGCGTTGATGGAGGAATTACAAATAATGATTTGTGTATGCAGATTCAGGCAGACATTTTACAAATTGAAATTGTTTGTCCACAGATAGTAGAAACGACAGCATTAGGTGCTGCCTATGCTGCGGGCCTCTCTGTTGGGTATTGGAAAAGTACTGATGAGCTAAAAGCAAAAAGCGTAATTGCTAATAAATGGAGCCCAGTCAAAGATAGTGAATTAGCAACAAAAGGTTTTGAGCAATGGGAGAAAGCCGTCTCTAAAACCCTTAATTGGATTTAGTAGTTACAGGTAAATTTTTTCGACTGGCCAAGTAAGAACCAACAAGCACTAATGGAAATCCGATAAAAATTCCCAGAGTTAGTGGTTCGTTAATCAACATCACGCCCAGTCCGATTGCAATCGCAGTATTTAGATAAGTAACCACCGATGCACGAGCTGAGCCAACTTGAGCAAGCAATTTAAAGAAGTAGTAAAAAGCTGCGGCGGTACAGATGGCGCCTAATCCAACAAGAGAAGTGGTCGCCTTTAGTGAAGGAGTTTGAGTTGGGAAAGTCAATACAGCAGGTACAGCGAAAATAACCGCTGTAATCGCCATTGAAATTCCACTGATTGCGATTCCTGGCACGTCAGGCGCCTTTGTTGAAATCATATTAGTTGCAAATGCATAGAGGAATGCAGAAAGCAAAACCATTAATACGCCGGCAAGATCTGTTGCACCGCGCAATGCGTCTACGCCGACCAGTGCAAAAACTCCAATAAAACCAATCACTAATCCGAATAACCTTTTGGAGTGCCACACAGTGGTATCACCAGAGGCCGAAGCCAGCAATGTTGCCCAGATAGGAACAGTGGCGATAAGTAATCCTGCCAATCCGGATGAAATGCTTTTTTCTGCTGTCGTAATCAAGTACCAAGGACCAACCATTTCGAGAATGGCGTAGATAAGAATTAATTTCCAATATTTCTTAGCTGGTGCGATTGCTCCTTGCTTAATCGCAATTGGAAGCAAAATAAGTGATCCAATTAAAACCCGGGAAAAAACCACCATCGGGGTTGAGAATTCAGCTACAGCGATTTTGATAAATAAGTAAGGGACACCCCAAAGCACGCCCACTAATAGAAATAGGCCAAGTGATTTACGGGAGTTCATTTGTTGATCCTACTAGGGATCTATGAACCTAGGATCTTATTAATCTCCTCTGAAATCTCTTCACGTAAGCGCAAACTATCTGTGACAAAAGCACCATGGCTGAAAAATCCGTGCAGCATTCCAGGGTACTCGCGCACGGAAACCGACACTTCTTCATTAGTTAATCTTTGTGCGTACTTCTTTCCATCAGAATAAAGCACATCGCATTGTGCCAAAATTACAATTGCTGGTGCTAAACCTTTTAATGTGGGTGCACTTTGTGGAACCGCATAAGGATTATTATCATCGGCATTACCATTTAAATACTGGTCCCAAAGATAAGTCATCCGATCGCGAGTAAGCCCATAACCTTCCGCATAATCATTCATCGATTCAGTATCAGTATCTCTTTGATTACATGGATAAAGTAAAAGTTGGTATGCAAGTTGAATTTTTTGGTCTCGTGCTTTGAGCGCAACCGCAGATGCAAGATTTCCCCCAGCGCTATCTCCTGATACGCCAATCTTTTTGGGATCAATATTTAAAGCTTTGGCATTTTCAATTACCCATTCAACACTTGCCCAGCAATCATCAAATGGGATTGGAAATTTGTGTTCTGGAGCTTTTTGGTAATTCACAGCAATGACGACTGATTTTGTTCTATTCGCAATTGCACTTAGCGGCGCTTGATACATCTCAATAAAGTTAAAAACCCATCCACCACCGTGGAAAAACAGAAGTACCGGAAAAGGACCTGTTCCTTCAGGAGTCATCACTAAAGCTGAAATATCTGCAGTTGGGGTCGGAATTGTTTTCAACTGGACGTCAGCAACACTTTCGCTCGGTCCACCATCATTAATAAAGAGGTGCGTATTTTTACGCAAAGTTGAGATAGGTACATCACCTGCAACTGGAAGTCCCAGTGCAGCACGATCTGCTAGAAATTTTGCAGCTTGCGGATGTAACGGTGCTGGCATTTTTCCTCCTTATTGAATGACTAATTGGAGTTTATTGACGTTTATTCAAGTTTATTGAATATTCCCGGTGAACGGTACAATTAGAGGAGATTTCCACTCATGAGGAGCCAGCGATGCGGGTAGGTGTATTGACCGGAGGCGGGGATTGTCCTGGGTTGAATGCAGTTATTCGGGCCGTTGTTCGAAAAGGCGTTAAAGAGTATGGCTATGAATTTATTGGATTTAAAGATGGTTGGAAAGGTCCACTAGAAGGCTTAACGATTCCGCTCGATGTTGCAACCACCCGAGGATTACTTCCACGTGGTGGAACCATTTTGGGTTCTTCACGAACTAATCCTTTTAAGATCGAGGGTGGGGTTGAAAAGATTAAGGCAAATCTGGCAGAGCAGGGTGTTGATGCGCTTATTGCTATTGGCGGGGAAGACACATTAGGAGTTGCTGCAAAATTACATTCACTTGGAGTAAATGTTGTAGGTGTTCCAAAAACAATTGATAATGATTTAAATAACACGGATTACACATTTGGTTTCGATACTGCGGTAAATATTGCTGTTGAAGCTATTGATCGTCTACATACAACAGCCGAATCTCATCACCGGACTTTGATTGTTGAAGTTATGGGCAGACATGCAGGTTGGATTGCTTTACACGCAGGGTTAGCAGGTGGAGCGACTTGCATCCTAATTCCAGAGGTTCCATTTTCAATTGAAAAAGTCTGCGCTTATGTTGAATCTCGCTATCAAACTAATTACGCACCAATTATTGTTATCGCAGAAGGCGCCGTTCCTCAAGATGGTGACATGATTACTAAGGATGCAACCTTAGATTCTTTTGGTCATGTGAAACTTTCTGGAATTGGCGAATGGCTTGCTCAGGAAATTGAAAAACGGACTGGGAAAGAAGCACGCACTTCTGTATTGGGACATATTCAACGTGGTGGAACACCAACCGCCTTTGACCGAGTCTTGGCAACCCGCTTTGGATTGCATGCAATCACAGCTATACACGATGGAGATTTTGGCAAAATGGTGGCCTTGCATGGAACCCAGATCGAACGGGTTTTGCTCTCAACAGCAACTGAAAAACTCAAAGTCGTCGACCCAACCCTGTATGCCGAAGCGGAAATCTTCTTCGGATAGACCAGATTTAAATACCCCGCCCCTAACAGCAAAGGAACTCTAGAATTATGAGTGTGACCCCCAATTCAACTCAATCGTCTCAAATTGATGCCCTTTTCACCCCTGGGCTAGTTGCTGCACAACAACCAAATTGGCCTGACAAGGCAGCGCTAGCAAAAGCGGTTGAGCAGTTGCGCACTTTCCCACCACTTGTTTTTGCTGGTGAATGTGACACCTTAAAAGAGAAAATTGCAGAAGCTGCAGAGGGTCGTGCATTTTGGTTGCAAGGTGGGGACTGTGCTGAAACTTTTGCTGGAGCAACTGCAGATTCAATTCGAAATCGAATGAAAACAATTTTACAAATGGCTGCGGTTTTGCAATATGGCGCGAGTTTGCCAGTATTAAAAGTTGGCCGCATGGCCGGGCAGTTTGCCAAACCACGTAGTAATGACAATGAAACACGTGGAGATGTAACACTTCCTGCTTATCGCGGAGATGCAGTAAATGATTTGGAGTTCACGCTTGAATCACGCACCCCAGATCCACAAAGATTAGTTCGCGTCTATCAAACTTCAGTCTCTACTCTTAACTTGGTCCGTGCTTTCACTCATGGTGGCTTTGCAGATCTGCGCCGCGTGCATGAATGGAACAAGGGATTTATCCGTGACTCAGCAGTAGGCGAACGCTATGAGCAGATGGCAAATGAAATTGGTAGAGCGTTGGCATTTATGCAATCAGCTGGTGTTGATCCAGATGCATTTAGAAGTGTTGATCTTTACTCAAGCCATGAAGCTTTAATTCTTGAGTATGAGCGCGCACTAACTCGCATTGATTCACGAACACAGGAGCCTTATGACGTCTCAGCTCACTTTGTTTGGATCGGGGAGCGCACCCGCAAAATTGATGGCGCACATGTTGATTTCTGTTCCAAGATTCGCAACCCAATTGGCGTAAAACTTGGACCTAAAACCCAAGTAGATGAAGTTCTGGCCTTAATTGAAAAGCTAGACCCAAATCGCGAACCTGGCAGATTAACTTTCATCACTCGTATGGGTGCCGGCGTTGTTCGCGAAGCACTTCCTAAATTAGTTGAAGGTGTAACTAAGTCCGGAGCAAAAGTTTTGTGGGTTTGTGATCCGATGCATGGCAATACTTATGAAGCGCCAAGTGGTTACAAGACTAGAAAATTTGATGACGTACTAGATGAGGTTCGGGGATTCTTTGAAGTCCATAAAAAACTAGGAACTCACCCAGGTGGAATCCATATTGAGTTAACCGGTGATGATGTAACTGAGTGCGTCGGTGGGGGAGAGCAAATCTCACATGATGATCTTTCCTCTCGTTATGAGACTGCATGCGACCCACGGTTAAATCACACTCAATCACTTGAGCTGGCTTTTCTCGTTGCCGAAATGCTACGTGATCGCTAGCCTTTTGCAGTGCTTTCAACTGCCTCTATCAAGACGCCGATAGGTTCACTGGTATGGATCGCAGATAGTGATCTTGTTTTAGCTTCAGGATTTACGACTGTAGAAGAGTTGTCCTTGAAGTTATCAACTGAGGAACAAGAACGAGAAATTAAGAGTAGTAAAGCAGTTGGCAAAATTGCAGATTTAATTAGCGCCTACTTTGATGGTGAATTAGATGCCCTCAACGCAATAGAAGTTCGCCAGCTAGGATCTCATTTTTCACAAGCCGCGTGGAAAGCGATGCGAAAGATAAAAAGCGGAAAAGTTATCTCTTACGCAGATTTAGCCCAACGTGCCGGCTCACCTGCAGCTGTTCGTGCGGCAGGGACAGCATGCGGCCGCAATGCAGTTGCCCCGATTGTGCCTTGTCACCGTATTGTTAAAACAGGCGGAGCGCTTGGAAATTATGGCTATGGAATATCCAAGAAAGAATGGTTACTAAAACACGAAGGCGCGCTGTAATAACCTTGCCCATAGGTGGGTATCTGCATACTCTTCACCAATGACAAATCCAATCTTTCTCACTGCTAAACGTGGCCCAGCGATAGCATTTGCAGTTTTAAGCACTGTCCTATTAATTATTCTGCCCATTGTAAGTGGCGTTTATCTTGCCGTAGGTAAATCTAATCCAGCACCAAAAATTGCTCATTCCCTTTTAGCAAAGAGTGAATTTCGTGATGCTGCAGCGAATAAATTAATTGAAAGCATTTCAAAAGATACTGAAGGTGCTGAGGCATTGCTATTTAAAGATAAAGGAAAAGAAATCAGAGTAGCTCTTTCTGATGCTATGGGGACCAAGGCTTTTGAAGATGAAGTAGTTGGAATTACTCATAAAGCTTACGATTTTTATGTGGATGGTGATACCCAAGCTGCAACAATAGATATTCGTCCAATTGCCTCAATGGCGTTAACGGCCATTTCTGAAGTGAATCCACTTTTTTCATTAGCAAAAGATCAGATAAAAGATATTGCTCCTATTGACCTGAAAAGTGGGGAATCTGATATTGAATTAGTGCAAATTAAAAAAGAATTTACGGGGGTTGTGTTTGTTTTGTGGATTGGGTTTATCTTATTTTCTGCTCTTTACTGGAGATTTGCTAGCAACTTACATAACGGTTTGAAATTTGCTGGAATTCAGAGTGCGGTATTCGCGGTAATTTCTATTTTAATCTACTTGATTGGTTCTGCGGTTGGCAGCAATATTGGTTCAAATTCAGCTGACCAATTGCCCCAAATTGCCATACCGATAGTTGCGCAATCTTTGTTATCCCCATTTTTAATCTTAGCTATTTTGGGATTCATAACCGCAGCAATCCTGGTTGGATATCTCTTCACGCTGGTTAAAAAGCAGCTAAAACCCAGTAGTTAAATCAGTTAGCGCCTAAGCGGTACCAACTGTTTGCGGTTTTCCACATAACAGCTTCGCGAGTAGCTAAAGCATGACGAGCAAGGCTAGTTTCAAAGTCGGTCGCCAATTTTTCCAATGAAACAAATTGGCGATCTACTGGAAAATTGCTACCCCACATAACGCGATCTGGAGTAAATAACTCCAAAGCAGTATCAATCAGGGTATCCATCGCATCGTTCGGCCAATTGCGATGGTACATATAAAGACCACTTAATTTAATCGCGATGTTTTGATGCGCGGCTAACTTCGCTAACTCAATTTTCCAATCAGCGATTCCTGCCCGATCCCATTTAAGTGGCATGATGAAATGGTTGATGATCATCTTGGTTTGCGGAAATTCTTGAGCTAAACCTGCAGCCCCCGTTGATTGATCTGGGAAAATTTGGAGATCAAAGATCATTCCTTGGTCGCCAAGATGAGCAAAGTTTTTACGCCAGGTTTTGTCATACATAATTTCGGGGGAGTCAGTAAAGGTGTACTCAGGATCGACGTGGTAATTCAGGATCTGTCTTACGCCAACGACTCGATCACTGGCTTGACGATGAGCCGCAAGCAACTCGGGGAAATCGGCTTTTAGTAAATTACCACCGGCGATAATTGCGTACGGAGTTTCAAAACCAGCAAGCGTTTTTGCCAGCCATTTGCTTTCACCAACAGGGTTAGTTGGATCCCAGGCCGCTTCGACATGGACCAATCCAGCAAGATCGATAGTGGCGGTATCTTTGCGGTACTCAGGCAAAAGATAATCAACTGCTAAATTCTTTAAATTTCCAAAAGCTGTTTCGCGATCTTCTGGATCAGTCAGCCAGGGATAAGTACCAACTTTTAAATCCCATAGATGCATATGAGAATCGATGCATTTCATTTAATTAACCTCTCTGAAGGTCGAGGGTATCTGTGGCTTCTGGGCTCAATGCTAAGTAACCACCATCTACGGCTAGATCTGCACCGGTCACAAAGCTTGCATCAGGACTGGCTAGCCAGGCAACAGCTGCAGCAACTTCATCTGGTTCACCGCAGCGGTTCATCATTGAGTAAAGACCCCAGACAGGTTCCCACTTTTTGCGATCATTGCCCGCAACTTCATCAAGAGTTTCAGTCCAAATCCATCCAGGACTTACAGAGTTAACGCGGATACGATCTTTTGAAAGGTCTAGCGCTTGGCACTTAGTTAATTCAAGAAGTGCACCCTTCATCGCGTTGTATGTCCATCTGCCTGTCTGTGCACGATGCGCAGAAATACTGGCGATATTTACAATCGCCGGATTAGCACTCTTGCGAAGTTGGCTAATTGATTGGGTCACTAAATTAGCCCCCGCTAAAAGGTTTACCTCAAAAGTCTTTTGCCATTGTTCACGAGTTGCATCAATTCCAGAAAGCAAAAAGACTGCAGCGTTATTTACCAAGATATCTAGCGAACCACCTTTACTCACTGCTAAATCAATTGCTTTGCCGCGAACCGTCTCATCGCAAACGTCGCCTGCGACTATATGTAAGTTGGGATTATTCAAATCGCTTTGCATTTTTTTCAATAAACTTTCATTTAAATCGAGCGCGACTACAGAGATCCCATCATTTAGAAATCTGCGAACACAAGCTGCACCAATTCCAGATGCTCCACCAGTTACGATCGCTGTTCTTTTTCCATTCATGATTAAATCCCCTTTAGATTAAAAAGCGCCTAAATTAAAATATGCAGTTAGGTGGGTGAATTTATTTTTCTTTCTTTTCATGATATTCACGCCGCTTAGATCCAATACTCGCCCATCTGGTGCAGTTAACTTAGCGCACCATTCCACTGTTCCTTCGTGCTTGTCACCATATGAGCGCATGACTTCGACGGATAATCCAGGATACGCAGCTGCGCTATTCTCGTAGAAAGTTCGAATTTGATCATGTCCGACAAGTGTTACTCCATCCGGACCGGTCCATCTTGCATCTTCCGAGAAGAAGGACAAAATTGCTTTGATATCCCGACTCTCTTCAGCGGTCCAATACTCCCGAGCAAGCTTAGTTAATTTATTTTTCATGGACGTACTCCTATTTCGATTTATCTATTAGTAAACCTAGAAAGATAGTACTTTGGGTCAACCTGCATGGCAATCATTGCGAAAACTATTAAAGCTCCACCAGCGAGAGTTCTGGCGGTAAGGATTTCCTGACCGGCAATCACGGCGACAAATGCGGCAAAAACCACTTCAAGGGTAAGAATAACCGCCACCGTAGTTGCGTCCATGTGGGATTGAGCCAAAGTTTGAATCAAGAAACCTGCAGAGGTTGCAAAAAGCGCCGTAATTAAAATCGCTTTCCAAACATCAGAGTCTGGGGGAGCGACATATCCATTTGAAAATCCAGTAATCCCCGTAAAGATCGTGACTGTGCCAAGTTGAACTACTGTCAACGGATAAGTTGCAAAGCGGGATGACCATTCTCCAAGTCCAATAATGTGAAGTGCAAAAAAGAGCGCACAAAGCAATGTCAAAAACTCACCAAAACCAATTGCCCACCCACGAAGTGAAAGTAGGCCCAGCCCAATGGTGGCTAGCAAGACTGCTGCCCACTCAACTTTGGTGACTACCTTTTTCAAAAAAACGGCACTAAGCAGTGGAGTAAAAATTACATATAAACCAGTTACAAATCCGGTTATTGCGGCAGTGGAATGGGTAAGACCGGTTGATTGAGTTATGAAGCCAAGACTAAGTAGCATCCCAAGGGGAATAGCTACACCTAGCATCTTTAAATTAATCTCTTTTAGAACCTTGGGGCGAATAGCTATTAAAATTAAAGTAGCAATCGCAAACCTGGTAGCTAAAAAATCATTTACTGGTTGACGTTCAAGTGCATCCTTCATGAGCACAAAGGCTGCGCCCCATACTGCAGTTACAGAAATCAAACCAATAACTGCCCAAATTCTTTTTCGATCACTCATTTTTTGGCACGTAACTTCTTTAAGATTTGCACCTCTGCACCGTGCTCCGGTTCTGCCCCTGGAGTTTCAAGAATTAGTGGAACATCGCGCATCGCTGGATGATGCATCAACTCACGGAAAGGTTCGGTCCCAATGTGACCTTGGCCAATCGATTGATGGCGATCTTTAAGCGCTCCACAAACATCCATTGAATCATTTGCATGCACCAACTTAATTCGATCTGCTGTTGCTACAGAAATTAACAAGTCAAGAGTTTCGTTCATCCCACCTTTTTTAGAGATGTCATGACCGGCCGCAAAAACATGGCAGGTATCAAGACAGATTCCAACCTTTGGGTGATATTCAAGAGCGACTAAATACTTCTCAACTTCATTAATCTTTTTGACAAGTGATTGGCCTTGTCCAGCAGTTGGTTCAAGAAGTAAAAAAGGAGCATCATCAGGGAGATTTTCCAAAATTGGCATCATGCCATCGTGAATCTGTTTCCAGGATTTCTCCACATAATCTTCATTTACGGCAGAGCCAGTATGAATAACAACGCCAAGTGCTCCAAGTTCACTGCCACGTTTCAACGAATACTCTGTAGCGGCTAACGAGTTTTCATATGTGGCAACAGTTGGCGAACCGAGGTTGATCAGAAATGAGGCGTGGATATATGTAGTGATATCCATTTCGGCTGCACCATTACGAAAAGCTAAATCAGCTGCCGGATCTGGGGTTGGCATTGCCCAAGCGCGAGGGCTTGATGCGAAGATCTGGATACTTTCAGCCTCAATCGCTTTGGCATATCCAAGGGCGCGCTTTGCCAGACCGCCAGAGGTAGGCACATGTGCGCCAATGCGCGGGCCGGTTCCGGAAGGTTTAGCTGTATTGGGTGTTTTAGGAGTTGGCATAACGGCAAGCCTAGGCGGTTAGCCCCGATTATTTGAGTTCAATTTGCACAGTCGAACCGCGTTTAGCCTTGCTTCCTTGCACGGGGGTAACCCGGAACACCTTCGGCGTCTTTCCAGCGACTTTTTTACTAGGCGGCAGTGCCTTAACTACAAATCCAGCATTCTCTAATTTCTTAGTGGCTGATTGCTGGTCAGTTTTTAGTAAGCCATTAGGTATGAGGACAAACTCTGGACCTTTGGAAACAGTCAAAGTAATTTTTGCTCCACGAGCCATTTTTAACTCCTGTGGATCACGAGAGATCACATTTCCGGCTTTAACGGTTTCGCTAAATTTCTCTTTGACGGTGACACTAAATCCAGCCTCATTTAATTCAGTTAATGCCTGCTCTGAACTTTTTCCAGCATATGCCCCTACATCTAGCAAATCAGAACCTTTGCTAATTAAGAGATTTACTAGAGAATTCTTTTTAATCATCTCTCCGAAAGTAGGGGAGGAGCCAATTATTAGATCTTTTGCAATTTTTTCATTAAAGACATAATTAGTTGTACCGATAGCAAGTTTTGATTTAGTCAGCAGTGCGCCAGCATCGGCAAGAGATAATCCCGAGAGTTTTGGAACTAAATAACGTTCAGGACCTTTGGAGATAGTTACCTTTATTACTGCATCCGCTGCAATCTTTTCCCCAGCAGAAGGTGTCATCTCAATAATTCGGCCTTTGCCAACCTCTTCACTGAAAACCTCTTTAGTAACTTTCAGCTTCAATTTCGCCAGAGTCAATGTATTTTTTGCTTCACTACTTTTCATTCCCACAATTGAAGGAATCGATACTTTGGCTCCAGGACCAAAAAAGTTATACCAAGTTGTACCTGCAGTTAGCAGTATTGCAACGGCCAGCAAAATCGCAATAATTCGATTTCGTTTAACGCGTTTTGAAGTTTGCCTACGAATTTCCCAGGTATCTGAATATTTGTCTTGAACTACTGGAACCGTATCCGCTTTCTTTGCTACCTCTTTTGGCTTTTTTATTTTTGGGCGAACTGACTTTTTGATCGGAGCTGGCATTGGCGGAAGGCCTAGCGGTAACGAAAGTTGTCTATTGGATGGATCGATTGCAATTTGGGCCAGACGTACTAGTTCTAGTAATTCTTGGGCATTTGCCGGCCTTAAATCAGGATCTGGAGAAGTTGCTCGAATTACTAACTCATCCACTTCTTTTGGCAATGTGGTTACAACAGTGGAAGGAGCTGGGATTCGATCATTAACATGCTGATAAGCAATATGTATTGGAGATTCACCTTCATAAGGTTTTTTACCGGTTAGGGCTTCGAAAGTCACAACACCTAATGAATAAACATCGCTACGTGCATCCGCAATTCCGCGTTGAACTTGCTCAGGAGCCAAATATGCAACAGTCCCAAGCAAGACACTTGCATCAGCGGTCAAAGTCTGGCCTGCGGACATTGCTCTTGCTAATCCAAAATCTCCAACTTTAATTTTTCCTTCTGATGAGATCATAATATTTTCAGGTTTTAAATCGCGATGCACAATCCCTGCCTTATGAGCCACCGCAAGAGCACTCAATACCTCGGTTAAAATCGGAAGTACTTCTTCAGGAGCTAATCGACCTTTTTGATTAATGAGGTCGCGCAATGTGCTTCCACTAACAAGTTCCATAACTAAAAAAACTGCCGGTACTCCACCAGTGTTCCAACCTTGATCGTGAACTGAAATTAAATTTGGGTGAGAGATCGCGGCAGCTGCTTTTGCTTCTCGAATAAATCTGGCGACAAAATCTTCATCCTGAGCAAGATGTGCGTGCATAATTTTTACCGCAACTGGACGATCAAGCCTGGTATCAATAGCCGAGTAAACAGTGGCCATTCCGCCGCTGGCGATTACCGCTCCAATTTGGTACCGGCCATCTATTAACTCACCACGCAAATCGGACACATCGTGAGTGTAAACAACTAGACCGGTTTAACTTTGGAGCCTTGCCCTACTTAATTTGAGTATTGCTACCATCAACAAAAATCTGACAATTTTCTTTGGTTTGGTCCTTTATGAAATGCGCACTTTCGCGCTCTTGCCATTTCAGCATATAGGGCAAAATTTGGGCACCATCTCGATTTATGACTCTGGCTAGACCTATTTGCGGTCCAACTTCAATCCAAATCGTTAAATCCGCTTGCTGGCGAACTCTCGTCTGAGCCGCACCAACACCCTCCAAGATTAAAAGCTCAATATCTCTTATTTCTACAGGTGGTCCGTATTCGCTATTGGTCCAATCAAATTTTTGATACTTAACGCTTTGATGCTGAGTAAGCGGATCGAGAATCCACTCTTCCAGATGGCTTGTGAGGGTGGCAGTGAGGGCGTCTTCCCAACCGTTGTAAAGATCATCCATATGAATTGTTGTTGCAGAGTTCAAATTATTAGCAATCTGATTTGCTAAAGAAGTTTTACCGGATCCTGCAAGGCCATCTATCGCAAGTAAAATTGGAGTTGATTTTAGCAAGGAGATTTTCGAGATTGCCGCAAGTATCGGCGCAAGTTCATTATCTGGAAAACTAAACAATTTCTGGATTCCCAGTTGATTGTCTATGTCGGTTTAACCAACGCAGCAAGCCCAGAATTGCGACCACTGTAAATACTCCATAAACCAAAGAGGTGAAGTAATAACCACCGCGGGCATACTGAACTGTTAGTAATAAATCTACGGCAAGCCACAAAACCCAACTTTCCCACTTCTGACGTACCATCAAGATTTGTGCAGCAGCACTTCCTAGCAATCCAAAGGTGTCACTCCAAATTGAAACTGCACCGATAGATTTCAGGTACGGTGCAAAAGCGATCCAAATGACGCTAAAGAGGGCTAACGATATCCATTTACTTCGCCAAGACATCGCTGAAGGTCGCGCACCATTTTTGCCCCAACCAAACCATCCCCAAATTCCAAATCCAATAAATATAAATTGAGTTGCAAAACTTGCATAATACTTTGCTTGATAAAACCAGATTGCATATAGGGCAGAACTAGCAACCCACCAAGGCCAAGTTATCTGTTTTCCAGTTGTTCCAAGATAGACGCCGATCAATGAAACTATCGCGGCGGTAAATTCAAGTAGTGATACTTCATAACCCCATGCTGTGAATAATGTAAACATTTATCTCCCTTCCAATCCGCATTACCGGACTGGTTCGACGGTCGGTGAGATTTTCACCCTCTCAGCCTTTACGGCTCCCGTGTGTTGTAAACCTTAGCAGTGGCGTAAACCTTTATGATCTGCAAAAATCCTATATGTGAACCATTTCTCCAATCTTTCCTATATTGCCATGTTGGCATTTACTGTTGTCGGATCGTTTTGGCTAGAAATAGCTTTGAAGGTGCGCGTATTACGGCGAATTAGAAGAGCCTTGACAGCAATAGCCCCAGTAGCGATGTGTTTCCTACTTTGGGATGCGTATGCGATTGCAAACAAACATTGGTTTTTTGATAAGAAACAAATAATTGGAGTCTTTGGACCATTAAATATTCCACTTGAGGAGTACTTATTTTTCATCGTTATCCCACTTGCAGCAATTATGACCATTGAAGCGGTGCGTGCTGTTAAGAAACATTGGATAATTGGTGATGAGAAATGAGTTACTCCCAAATTTCGATACTTGCCGTCATCATTGCCGTGATTCTAGATCTATTCATCATTAAAACCGCGCTTTTAAAAAGGGCTGCATTCTGGAGCTCTTACGCAATCATTTTGCCTTTCCAATTTCTCACAAATTGGTGGCTAACATCTAGAAATATCGTGATGTATGACCCAGATGTAATTACTGGAATCCGATTTTTCTCAGCACCAGCAGAAGATGTCCTCTTTGGCTTTGCGCTAATTCTCTCGGTTTTATCTCTTTGGATAAATCTAGGAAAGAGAACGAGCGCGAATCGCTCTTAACCATGCTGGAAAAGCAACTTTAATTCTGCGCCAAGTGGATGTTTTTGCTCGCTTTTTAAAAATTTGGTAATCAATAGCTTCAACTTCATCAACTATTCCACAGTACAACTCACTTGCGGCTTCGATACATGCCCTACTACTTTTTTCCAACATCGCAATGCCTGGGGCTGCTTCACTTTGTAATGTACGGACTCTCTCAATATTGAATTTCAACGCATTGATGATCTCTGGGGTAAGTATTCTTTTTTCTAAATCTGATCGTGATACTCCGAATGAGGCTAATTCATCGAGGGGAAGATAAACCCTTCCCCTATCTAAGTCTTCGCCTACATCTCGAATAAAATTAGCCAACTGAAAAGCAATTCCGAGCTTTTCGGCACATTCGTATGCTTCTGGAGATAGGGGACCAAGAATTGGAACCATTTGGAGGCCAATTACGGCGGCCGATCCATAAACGTACTCCATCAAATCTTCATAAGTTTTGTACTCAGTAACCGATAGATCCATTTTCATAGAATGTATAAATGCCTCAAAATATTTTAAGGGAATACCAAATCGAGTTACCGTATCAATCAGCGCCGCTCCAATTAGATCTGTGCTTTTACCACTAATTAAATCCTTTAATATTTGATCACTCCATTTTTGCAAGGCGTCCGCTTTTTCTAATTCGCTAAGCGTCGAATTCAAATCATCCACAATCTCATCGGCATACCGAGCGAATCCATAAAGAGCATGGACAAAGGGACGTTTTGCTTTTGGAAGAAGTAAAGTCGCTAAATAATAAGTTTTTCCGTGGAGGGAGTTCAGTCTTTTACACTCTGCGTAGGATTCACGTAAATCTGAGCGATGGATTCCTGCAGCCGTTAGCTCATCCATTAATTCTTACCGAGTATCCGTTCAGCCGCTAATCTTCCAGAGATTAAAACCATCGGTACGCCAACTCCAGGTTGAGTTCCAGAACCAGCGAAAACAATGTTCTCAAATCCGGCAGCCAAATTTCTTGGCCTAAATGGACCAGTCTGGAAAAAAGTATGTGCACTAGCAAATGGCGCACCTCGCTCCATTCCTTGAGCTTCCCAATCTAAAGGAGTAGTCAGGTGTTCGACTTCAATTGAATCACCAAAATCTGTGTAGCCCCTTTGTTCTAATGTTTTTATCATCTGATCTCGATATTTAGGGCCGGTAACTTTCCAATCAATATCAGCATCAAGATTGGGAGTTGGGAAAAGCACGTAGTAAGACTCTTTTCCGGGAGGGGTTAAAGATTTGTCATCAAGGGAAGGAACTGTTACCAAAATAGATGGGTCAGTCATTAAAATCTTTTTGTTAATAAGCTCATTGAAAACCCCATCCCATGAAGCACCAAAGTGGATGTTGTGATGGGCGATATGGTCATAAGATTTTTTTGAACCAACCAACATGGTCACGCAAGAAGGTGAGTAATTCAGGCGCTTTATCGACCAAGGCTCTTTGCCAATCAATTCTTTCCAAGCAACAGGTAGATCCGGATTAAGGATCAAAGCATCACATGGAATTCTTTCGCCGTCTGTAGTTATTACGGCTGTAGCTCGTCCATTACGTTTTTCAATTGTTGCAGCTGTTGTTGAGTACTTGAATTTAACTCCATGCTTTTCGGCAGCTGCGGCCAATGCTCTTGGGACTGCATGCATTCCTCCACGAGGAAAGAAAACTCCATTTACTGAATCCATGTAAGCGATGACTGCGTAAATTGCCAGTGCTTGTTGCGGACTTACACCGGCATACATGGCCTGGAAGGAGTAAACCTTTTGAGTTCGTGGATCTTTGAGGAACTGTGAAACTTTAGGGGATAGTTTGCGGAACCCACCAATAGCGATCAATCTAGCTAAATTTGGAGTTAACAATCCAAACGGAGAATCAATATTACGATCGATGAAATCATTAATCTCATATTTATATAGCTTTGTAACAAAATCTACATAGTTGCGATAGCCGATTGCTTCCTCAGGTCCAATGACCTTTGCAATCTCCGCTTCCATCTCTTTAGTGTCTGGGTATACGTCAAGTTGTGATCCATCGTGGTAAAAAGCTCGGTAAAGCGGTCGAAGTGGAATTAAATCCAACCAATCTTTCATCTCTTCACCAACACTATTGAATGCATCTTCGATCAATGAAGGCATAGTTAAAACTGTTGGCCCAGTATCAAAGTTATAGCCATCTTTTTGGAGCAAGCCACTTCGACCACCTGGGACTGATTCACGTTCGATCACTGTCACCGAGCGTCCGGCGCCGGCAAGTCGCAAGGCGGCGCTCAAGCCAGCAAGTCCGGCACCTACGATTACTACGCTTTCGGTTGGACCCTTAACGGTACGCATTACTTATAACTCTTCATGTTAGATCTTCCGCTTGGTAGCCATCAGGGCTAATTCATTTAAATATGGTTTGGAAGGCTCGGCAATGTGAGCAGATTTTAGTGCTTGCAAAGCGTTAGAAGTAAACTCATCAATCAGATTTTCAACTTTTTCTGGAGCGCCAACTTCTGTGATTAGATTTCGAAGTTCGGCGATGTGTTCGGCGCTAATATCCAAATCTCCAAAATGTGCATTAAAGGTTTGCAGCTGCGAAGTGGTGAAATTCTCAATAGCTATAGCAGTTAGTACGGTTCGTTTACCTTCGCGTAGATCATCACCTGCTGGTTTGCCAGTTGTTTCAGGATCTCCAAACACTCCCAGGAGGTCATCGCGTAATTGGAAAGCCTCACCTAATGGGATTCCAAACTCGGTCAACGCGGAAATAGTTTCAGGGGACGTTCCAGCGATGAGCGCACCGAAATGTAACGGCCGCTCAATTGTGTACTTTCCAGATTTATACCGCGCAACTTTTAACGCTCGCTCTACGCTAGCTGTGGTGGCTGCACTCTCTCGAACATCTAAGTATTGCCCCGCAATCAGTTCAATTCGCATCAGGTCGTTTAGTGGCAGCAATCTACGTAATTGTTCGTCAGATAAACCAGATTCATTTATCAATTGATCTGCCCAAATCAACGCGAAGTCACCAAGCAAGATTGCTGCTGAGAGTCCAAATTGCGCCTTGTCGCCACGCATTGAATTTTCAAAGTGATAATTTTCAAAGTAGCGATGAACAGCAGGTGCACCGCGGCGCATATCTGAGCCATCCATCAAGTCATCGTGGATAAGAGCGCAGGCTTGAAGCAATTCAAGTGAGGTCGCCGCCTTCAACATATTTTTTAATTGCACGCCATCATTCTGGCCGCCGGCGCTGAGGTATCCGGCGTATGCAAAGAGCGGGCGAAACCTTTTGCCCGTGGCTAGAAACCTGGTGATTTCTGCGCTGACCGGGGTCAGGTCGGGGGAAATCGCAGATAAGTCGAGGGAAATACGCTCGAGGAAATCTTTTAAGGTGGTTTCAATTTCTAAACGAGGGGCAGAGAACACATGGCAACGCTACCCTGCACCTCGTGGATAGCGCTCATCGGAACAGCTTGATTGAACTCTCATTTGAGTTTTTTCCACCTAAAGATCAACCAGGTGAAGATCGCTTGTGGCAAGAGTTAACCCACCTCCGCTCGCTATCGCCAAGTTTTGTCTCAGTTACATATGGGGCCGGCGGCTCGACCCGCGAACGGACAATTCGGGTGACCGAAGAAATTGGAGCGCGAACAGGTCTTGAAACTGTCGCTCATTTAACTTGCGTGGGATCCACACAAGCCGAGCTTTCAGAAGTACTTGATTCCTACAAGAGCGCAGGAATTAATCAAGTATTGGCTCTGCGCGGAGATCCAGTGGGAGGTCCGCTCGCCACATGGGAACCAACGCCCGGCGGATTTGATCATGCCGACCAACTTGTAAAACTTGTGGCAGAAAAAGGATTGGGCGTAGGAGTAGCCGCATTTCCAGATCTACATCCGGCATCAAACGGAAATTCTGAATTAGATTTAGAAACGCTGCTTCGGAAAGAAGAATTTGGTGCAACTTTTGCGATCTCACAATTCTTTTTTGAAATATCTTCTTGGGAAAGATTGACAAATCAGTTAGAAAAAGCTGGTTCAAAATTAAAATTGATTCCAGGAGTCATGCCAGTTACCAATGTTAAGCAGCTTGTGAAGTTTGCCCAGTTGTCAGGAACCCAGATTCCTGAAAAGACTCGAGCAAGGTTTGAAGCAGTAGTAGAGGATGAAAAAGCCGTGCGGGCACTCGGTGTTGAAATTGCAGCTGAGTTATGCACACAACTATTGGCACTTGGCTGCAATTCATTACATTTTTATACAATGAATACCGCGGAGGGAACAGTAAAAGTTTGTCAGAATTTAGATTTAGGTAATTAGAGTATGAATCACAGCGAATACCTCGATCGTTGGTCCTCTCTTCATGGGTATCCGCAAGGAGAAGGTCCCACCGGAATTGCGCGGGGTTACTTACTTATTAACTTTTACTTAGCAAAGCCTTTTGTAGCGATGCGATTTTCAGCAGATGTGGTTTCGTTACTTGGCTTACTTCTTGCCTGCATGGCTTTACTTCAAAAAAATACTTTATGGGCTCCAGTATTCATCTTGCTGTCAGTGATCAGCGATGGATTAGATGGAGCTGTGGCAATTGCAAGAAATCAAGCCACAAAGTGGGGTGCACTTTGGGATTCAACCCTCGATCGCATAGTAGAAGCGTTATGGGTGTTGACTGCCTACTTTGCCGGAGTGCCAACTTGGGCACTACTGATAACTTGGTGCGCGGCGGCTACTCAAGAGTATGCAAGGGCCAGGCTCTCCTCTCTAGTTGATAGTGAAATCGGTGTTGTAAGCATCTGTGAAAGACCGGTACGAGCAATCTTTATCGCTATCGCACTGGCACTGGGAATTTACAATTTAGATTTGCAAAATATCAGCATTTTCTTATGGATGGCTTTTCAGTTAGCCGCACTGGTTCAAGTAATTAGGTACTCATATAAGAAATTACAAAAGTCGAGCGCTTCATGAGTATTAAAATCGCGGTTATAAGTCTTATTCAAGAGACGAATACTTTTTCAGCAAAAAATGCCACTTATGATGATTTTAAAATGCAAGGAATTTGGTATGGCCAAGAAGCTGATTTAAATTCCAGAGGCTCGAACACAGAGATAGCTGGAGCAATTTCATATCTTAGATCTCAATCATGTGAAGTTATTCCGATCATGCGCGCTTGGGCGATGTCCGGGGGCATCTTGGGGGATGACGATTTTAGGGCGTTACTTCAACCGGCGTTTGAAATGCTAGTTTCGCTGCCAGCTCTCGATGGCGTTATTCTAAATTTACATGGAGCATTGATTACTCAAAATCATGATTACGCAGATGCAGAAATCGTAGCCAGAGTGCGCGCGTTAATCGGAGAAGAGATTCCGATAGCGGTAACTCATGATCTGCACGCAAATGTCACAAGTGAGATTTTGGAACATGCTGACATTTTAATTGGTTACCAAACATATCCGCATATAGATCAAGCAGATACCGGCGCAAAAGCAGCAAAGCTATTGCTAGATCTACTTGCCGTGGGTGCTCCAATTCAAACAGCAATCTCTAAGATTCCATTATTAATTCCAGCCGAAGTGCAAATTATTAAATCTGAACCAATGCTCCAGGTTCGAAATTTAGCTGATTCATATTTATCTGAACGAGTTTTGGATATCTCATTATTCCCAGTACAGCCTTGGATTGATGTTCCTGAATTAGGTTTTGCTGTAACAGTCACCGGCACATTAGCCAAGCCAGAGCTTTTAAAAATTGCCACAGAGATCAGCGATAAAATTTGGGAGATCAAAGAGCAGTTTGAAGTGGATTTAGTAAAACCTGCTGACGCTATTGTCAGAATTAAAAAAGGTAACGAAGCAGGACGAAGCAAGTTTTCGATTTTATTGCAATCAAGTGATGCGCCTCCGGGAGGTGCAGCCGGTGATAGTGCTGCATTGATAAATGAGTTGATAAAAGCCGGGCCGGATTTCAATGTCTACACAAACCTGGTGGATTTAAATGCAGTTCTAGCAGCAGGCAATGCGGGGATTGGTGGGGAAGTAAGCCTCTCGATTGGTGCCTCACTTGATCCAAGATGGTCGAATCCAGTATCGATATCTGGAAAAGTTTTGAATTTAGGATCCACTCCAATTTTGCTCAAGGGAATTGTCATGAATGGCCAAGAAGTATCAATTGGCAATTGGGCAACAATAGATTGTGGACGTGGATTAATAGTTTTAGTCAGCACCGAACCGGCACCATCATTTGATCCGGCAACATATGAAAGTGTCGGACTTCAAGTTAGCAAAGCCGATGCAGTACACGTTAGATCGTGCGCGCTTTTTAGAGCTGGCTATGTTGAATTATTTGATGAAGTTTTGATTTTAGATATTCCGGGACCGACTTCACCGGCGCTAGCCAAGATTGATTATCAACGAGCCCAAAGGCCATTATTTCCTTTAGATCGTTGAGAGATTATTCCGGCAACGATTTCGCCACTTAAGCCAACAAGCGGCAAACCCCCACCTGGATGCGCAGAGCCTCCAACTAAGTAAAGTCCATCAATAGGTGATCGATTCTTTGCTCTTTTAAATGCCGCACGTGCACCATTACTTGAACGACCGTAGATCGAGCCACCAGGTGCGAGGTGATTGTTTTGAATCTGCAGTGGTGATCCGTAAGCAAAAACATCAATTCTTTCTCGATCTATAAAACCTTTAGCAACCAGAAGATCCACCAGGTGATCAGCATATTTTTTAACAACGCCTGGGGTACTCCAATCAAAACCATTGCCATCTGTACTGTGTCTTGGAGCGTTAACAAGTACAAATAAACTTTCATGATTAGCCAAATCCTGATTAGGCACCATCTGTTCGTCTGCTGGCGAGCAGATGTAAAGAGTTGGATCTACAACTGGCTGAAAATTCTTAAAGACTGCATTAAATTCAGCGTCATAATCATCAGGAAAAGAAACCGTATGGTGATTTAGTCCTGAGCGTTTACCGTTCAATCCAATTGTTAGGTAAAAACCTGAAAGAGATGGTTCACTTCGCATAATCTTTTGCTTTTCTTTGCGTGCAACAGCCAAGTTACCCAGTAATTTTCCATAAGTGAGTTCAGAGTCCGCATTACTAATAACAGTCTCAGATTCAATCACTCGGCCATCTTCCAATCTCACTCCAGTAACTTTTTCATTACTAGTTAAGATTGCAGATACCGAACAGTTGTACTCGATTTGGGCACCACAATTTTGTGCACGTTCAGCAAGTGCTTCGCCTAGCTTTCCAATGCCGCCTCCAACATGCCATGCCCCAAAGACCATTTCAACATATGGAATTGTTAATAAAACTGCCGGGGCACTTCGAGGATCAGAGCCGGTGTATGTTGCATAACGGTCAATCAAAGTACGTAAACGTGGATCGCTGATCTTTTTATTCACTAAGGATCGCAAGGAGCGCCATGGAGCGATCGTAAATAAATCTGCAAATATTTTTGGTCTAGAAATCAATGAGGCGAGATTTCCAAGCTCTGATTCAACAAATGGTTCTCGAGAGACGGCCCACATTTTCTCTGCCCGCTTCATTAGATTTTCCCATTCAGCGGCAGATTTTTGCCCAAATGATTTCTCGATCGCAGCGGCTGTTCCAGCCCTAGAGGAGGATGGCAAAGTCAGTCTGGTTCCATCAGGAAAGTAGTAGTCAAAGGCTGGCTCTACTGGAGTTACTTTGAGCTCTTGGCCTAAATGCTTTCCGCTTTTCAAAAACAAGTCACGATACACCGCCGGTAGGGTTAATAAAGATGGCCCAGTGTCAAAAGAGTAACCATCAATATTTATAGTTCGACATTTTCCGCCAGGTTGTGGGCCAGCTTCAAAAACTCTAACTTTAAAACCAGATTTAGCAAGACGTGTTGCTGCAGCAAGGCCACCCATACCAGCACCAATTACAACTATCTCACGACTTTCTTCGCTCATAACTTCCTGCCTTTCCAAGCAAGGTTCCCACGCAAGTGTTGAATCCAAGAAGTTATGAGTAGATAGATTAAAAGCGATATTGAGAGTGGGTGTAAAAATGAGGCAAGCAAATTTCCGCGTGAAAGTTTGGCAGTAACCAATCGGGATAAGACAATCAGAAGGTAGGAGAGCAAGCCAATCAAAGAGCCTCTGAACATCTCAAAAACTGGGTAAATAAAAAATATGATTAGCAATAACGACAAAAAGATTGCATTTGGAATCTCTTTGAAAGCCCGCCACAGAGATTTTTGATATCCATTTCGAAGTTGGCTCCAATTTTGATACATGCGACATGAAGCAATTCTTGATCCATTAGTGACTCCACCCTTAAAGCCACTTCTTTTCAAACTCTTGGCTAATTCCATGTCATCAATAACTTCACCTTTTATTGATTTGTGACCACCGCTGGCTATATATGCTTCAGTTTTCACCACAAAAAATTGACCATTTGCTGCCGTTAAAGATGGCCTACTTGATTTTTGGGCTAACTTAATTGGCAATGTACTTAACCAACTCCATTGCAACAAAGGTTGAATTAAATGTTCACTCCAGCTTTTAGCGATTTGTCGTGGATAGGGGGATATGAAATCCAGGTTCTTCACTTGCAATTCAGACAGAGCAGTGGCAATAGCATCACTACTTACCCTGACATCTGCGTCGAGAAAGACCAAATAATTTGCATCTGATTTAGTAATAGCTAATTGATGGCAGGCATAATTTTTACCTAACCAGTCTTGAGGGAGTGGTTTGCCAGATACAAGTTCGAATTTTTCGTCTCGATTGACATAAGATCGAACTGTATCCGCAGTTAAATCTGTTGAATTATCATCAAGCACAGATACAGAGTAATCGCTCAATAAAATCTGTTCACTTAGGTCTGACAACAAGTTCTTAATGTTTTCTTCTTCATCTCTGGCTGGAATTAAGATTGCTATCTTCGAAGCTACGACCCCTGATTTAGTTGGCCGGAGATAAAAGTAATTATTAATGCTGTTTGCCAACAGAAAGAACGAAAAAATTAAAATAATTAAGTTCAAGGACGTGCAAACCATTGTGATATCAAATACGGAACCACAATCAATCCAAGTGCTACGCCACCGATAAAAGCAACTCCTGGACGAGAAAAGAAAAAGAGATTAGCGATAATTCCAGAAATCCAAGTCCAAGTTAAGAAGATGTCAGCGACTGTAGTTTCAGATCCAGCACGTCTGCGCTGACGTGGAAGCGCCAAGTGAAGCAATGACATGAGTACGATGCCAGACAAGAACCAACCCAGGGCATTAGAAGCTGGAATTTCTGGCATAAATGGAATGTATGGGTCTGGGTTTGCCCAACTCCATCTACCATCGCGAACCATTTGTGGATCTAAGAACAAATCCCAAGCCATTAGACCAAACCCACCAATTACCGCGCTCCATCGTGGATTAATTCGACGAGCGGCGATTAACAAAGGGTGAGCAAGCATCGTCCATGCAAATGGAACAATCAGAGGCACACCAGCAATAGCCCAACCGAGTGATTGATCATATTTGTAATATCCAAAAGGCCAACCAGAATGTAAACCAATTTGTTCAAGGGTAAATGCAAAGGTCAAAGTTATTAGTAAATAATTTATTACGTATTTTCTTCCATAAGTTAGAAGCGCATGGAGTGCCATCGCCAAACTTGAAGTGAGAACTGTTGCAAAAGTTATTATTCTGAGGGCATTTCCATCAAGCAGTGGATATGAAATTTGGATCGTTATCGCAACAGCAAGTGCCGACCAAACCACTGCAGATTGGAAAGTGCTTGGCCCACTCCTACTGCGCGGAGGCTGTATGTAATTTCTAATGGCCACATGCGTATTCTGCCTTAATTAAGCCGGATTCTATTAAGTGAAATCGACCCCATTTAAGGTGCCAGATATCTCGCGGACTCCAAAACGTGCAAAAAGTTCCTCGGAGTACCAATTCAGCTCGGCAGTTTTGGCTATAGCGCGCTTATGGGCGTTGCCCTCGTAAGCAAAGGTGCGTAATGCTGCGCCATCTTGCCAGATCGAAAAAGTGCCTTGAAGGCCAATAGGTGCTTCACCAATTCCGATCGCTGCCAACAACCCTGACTGACTGTGCAGATCTTGAGTTACCGGAGGAACTGCACGCCAAAACTTTAAATTCATCCACCACTTAATTCGCGCCCTAGTTATGGCTGCAACTTTCCCTTCCCATTTTACGGGAGTTGGTTCACCAAACGGCTTACGTTTTGCCCACAGACCATGAGATGAAAGTGGTTGCAAAGTTATCTTTAATTGCTCACTGGAACGCCGGTTCCATTTTTTCACTAGTTTTGATTTATCAAAATTACTAGCAGAGTCTTGATCTGAAAAAACTATTAACGCTGCCCATTGATTTAGATCTGCATCAGAAGGTGTAAAACTTACTCCTCGACCCGTTCCCAAAGATTTTGCAAAAGTCACACCCGGGAATCTTCTAAATTGAAATGGATTGATCGCCATTTGCACAAAAACCCACGGCAAGGAGCGGCTTGATGTTTTCCAGATATATAAAACTGGAGTCATTTAACTAAACTTACTGTTTCATTAATTATTTTTACAACCTTGCTTGGTTCATCCCACATTGGAGCATGTCCAACCTTTTCAAGCACAATCCATTTTGCATGCGCTGGGGCTAATGAACGTTCCTGACAGGTTCGCGCTGGCAGCACATAATCACTATCGCCAAAAACAATAGATGTTGGGATCTGATCTGAAATTGTTGAGTCAAACCTACGATTTAAAGTTGCATCCCAGGCTGGGTAGTAACCATCAGATTCCGACATAGCTGTCACTGCATCTAGAAGTGTTTGATAATCCATTTCTTCCCAGTGCGGTGAAATTCGTGAAAATCCTAATCTTCGCGCTGCCAAACTTTTTAGAGCAGTTGGTGCAATTCCACTTGAAACTTTTGCCATCCGTTTACTTAAGTCAGTCCCTGGTATCCGATGTAAGAATGGTGTCAACCAAAGTCCCGCGGGAGCCAACCCAGTTACCGACGCAATTAAATCTGGTTTCGCAGCGGCTAATTCAAGTGCGATCCAACCGCCAAGTGAATTTCCAATTAAGTGCACTGGAGGTAAATCGAGTTGGTTGATCAAATCCGCAATTGCACCAGCCATTGAGGCTGGATCCATCTCAATTTCTGGATCTAGTGGATTTCCACCATGGCCTGGCAGGTCAAGCAATAAAATTGAGCCGTAACTTTCCAATTCGGGCAGTAGCGGATTCCAAGCATTGGAGGCCGATCCCATTCCATGGATCAAGACAAATACCGGCCCATTGGAATCTCTGAGTTGGTACTTGATTGGCATGGCACCATTCTCTCAGTTCTCTGAGAGATGCGCGCAGGAGGAATGCCTGATCAGCCTATCTAGGGGAGCAGACCGTCTTTCTGGGCTTGCCGGTAAAGATCCGTTTTTGTAGGCAGACTTGGAGTCGGAACCTTGACAAATTTGGCTGCAAAAATGTCTGAAGCGGCAGTTGCGAATAATTCTTGGCTGAACGTTCGAGCGCTTTATGGAGATACTCAGATATTTACACTCCCTGAAAAAGTGGAGAAAGCATTTATAAAATTTGCCTGCGAAATTCCGGCAGGGTCATCAATTCAGGTGCTTTCAAGTGGTGGCGAAACCACATTGTCGATGCGCGTACCTGGAGTATCACCATCTGAGATTAAATCAAAGTTCGATCCATTTTCAGAAGATTTTAGTGAAAGTGAATTAGATTTTGTACTGGAGCAAAATTCTGATGAAAATGAAGTTGTTTTATTATTGACTAAAACAAAGAGTCTTAGCAAAAATTCTATTTAATAATAGATTCAATCAAGGTTGCGGTACCAACCAAAAATAAGAAGTAAGCGAAAATTCGCTCAAGAGTAATGGATTTGAGAGCGGCTCCCTTTTGAGTGGCAAATACTGAAAAACAAATTGCACTAATTAATATGATAATCGGAATATCCCAGGAGACATTTTGGATATTTTGGAATCGAAAAAGTAGTGCGGTTATTGAGTTCAAGATCATTAGAGCCAGTCCAGTCCCTGCGGCGACTTGGGCCGATGATCCAAATACAAGTATCAATGTTGGAATCGCTAAAAATGCACCACCGACCCCAAACAATCCAGCCATGAATCCAATAAGAGATCCCGCTAAAGGAAGAGCCCAAGAACTTCTCTCCTTCTTAGTCAGATCTCTTTGAAATGTTCGCCAAATCATGCTTGTTGCAGAAGCGAGAAGAATTACACCAAAGCCAATCAACAAAGCCTTTTCACTTATGGTTTTCGAAAGTTGAACTCCGAAGTAATTTCCGACCAATCCAATACTCCACAAAATTAAAGCTGACTTTATTTGAACTTGTTTTCGACGAAAGCGGGGAATGACACTTGCTGTTGCCGTTGTAATTACTATTACTAATGAAGCCGTAGTGGCATTAATCGCAGAATATCCAAAGATATAAACCAATGCCGGTACAGCAAGAATTGCTCCACCCGTTCCAATCAGACCGAGCGCAGAGCCCATCATTGCTCCAACGAGAATTGCTAGAACAGGGGTCACGCCGGTAATTGTGGCAGATAATCCTCTTGTTTTTCAGCGAGTTCCTCTGCTTGCAGTTGAATCTCGGCAGGAGATTTAGGCGCACTTAATGCGATTTCTCGTTTTGCGACGAGCCAAGTGGATCCATCAACCAAAATTTGCCCATATGCCTTTGTCGCGATTTTCTTTCGGACTGATTTATACATTAACGAACTACCATCAAGAATATGTTCGAATCGTCCCGCTGAAGAAATCGCCTCTTTCAAAACTTTAGAATCAAGAGTTTGTGAAAAAGTAATAGATTTATCAGGTTTAATGTTTTCAATTTTTCGAGGAACCAGTTTGCGGTAAATGAGCGCTGCATTTCTTAAGACCACTCGTGCAATCGCATAGTAGCTTCGCTTTAGAATTCCTCTAAATGTGGATCTTCTAATTTGCGACAACTTAAATCTCCAGTATGAGTAAGTGACTACAACTCCATTTTTTGCCGGGGATTGAGATAGATCTAAGAGCTTTTGAGCAATCTCTTTTCCTCCACTTGGATCACTTAGTTCGAGACATTTTGTAGAGAGTGAGTTTCTAATATTTATATCGTTCAGGCGTTCAGCCCATCTCTCAATTCCCAAAAGGTTCTCTGGATCGGCCATGATCGCATATCCGAAATCATGACACCATTTAGCTCTCGCTAATTGATCATCAGTTCCACGCATTACTGGAATAAATATTGTAGGAGTTCCAGCACACATAAATTCATGAATGCTGTTATATCCAGCTGCCGAAATTGCACCATCAAACGCTGCTAATAATTTCGCTAGCGGAAAGAATCTAGCGGTACGTAAATCTAAACCAGGAGGAACAATTGATTTCCCGGCTCTATCTACTGGATTTTTTGTCATCAGCACTTGAACATTCGTCCATCGCTTTAGGCCGCGAAGTACAGCCTTCAAGCGATCTATTTCTTCAAGAGTTGCAGTTCCAAGCGTTACCAAAACTGCTGGGCGATCTAGATCAAGGCCAAGGATTTGCCGAGCTTCATCTCTAGGTAATGCTTCATCAGCCGAATATAAGGAAACAGGTGCAACTTTTTCAGCGTCATCACGACCAGAAGTTGGCCCTTTGTCATAGGCGGCTGCGTAATCACCAGGTTCAATTACTTTGTCCATTAGAGACGCGTAAAGTGAAAGTGTTAATTTCTGTGGGGTGTCTCGCCATAAACCGCGTCTAACCCAAGCGAGTCTTAAATCTGCGGAATGAAATTTTGCGGCTAAAACTCCTGGGTAGGGAACTACTCCGTCGAAAGAAATTACTTTCGCACCAGTTTCTTCAGCGAGTGCAATTAAACGATCACGTAAATAATGGTCCCAAACTCGTCGCGGCATCCATTCGCGATCTCGCCCAGGAATGTACTCAGTTCGTATTCCTAGGGCGGCACCTACATCGGCAATACCCGGAGCCATTGAAACAATTATCGGTTCTGCCTCGGGGAGTAGCGCTTTAGCGACAGCGCAAGCGCGGACCAAATGTCCCATGCCAATTCCATTACTGGTCGCCAGGATGATGGTGGGCTTGGCGAGATTGGTCACGGTGTAAAGATAGATTTTCCAGGAAAGTTATTTAAAGAATTTAAACAAACTTTAGTTGAACAGATAGTGAAGAGTAATTTATACAAAGGAATTGGAAGTAAACCTCTGCCACAATGGCAAAATGTCAACCGATGCAAGCTTACTAATTCTGACCGGTGTTTTAACTTTGGTTTTGGTCTTAATTTTAGTAAATATTTGGGAAACGAGACGTAAAGGTATTGCCCTTCTTAATTCAAATAAAAAGATAGTAAAAACTATTAAGGACTCTGAAGTGAATATTGCTAAGGTAATTGAGAAAAGAAGCAAACAAGATTTCCGCCAATTAGAAGCTCTAGTTTCTCTGCATGAGATGTTGGATTTAAAAGCTGCGCTTCCTCCAACACGTGGCTGGGCTGCATCCCCTGATCTGCTTTTAACTTTAACTTCTCTTGTCAGAAAACATAAACCTAAATTAGTTGTTGAATTAGGAAGTGGCGCATCAACAATTATTTTGTCGCGTGCCGGGGCAGTTGAAATTGTGGCAATTGAACATGACCTTGAGTACCTTAAAAATACTCAAGAGTTGCTTGCAGAGCATCAAGTGAATAATGTTAAATTGATTCATGCGCCTTTGATACAAAAGGAAATTTTAGAAGAATCATTTATGTGGTACGACAGTTCAAAATTGCAAGAGTTAAAAGAGATTGACTTCCTATTTATCGACGGACCTCCAGGATCCAAAAATGATGCTGCAAGATTTCCGGCACTCCCAGTCTTGGGTTCTAAATTGAGTGAAAATGCAGTTGTGGTAATCGATGACACAAAGAGAAGTGGGGAGAAAGCATTGGCAGAAAGTTTCGCTAATGCTCTTCCGAATCACAAGTTAAGGTTTCTAGATCATGAAAAAGGTACCGCAATACTCGAGCCCAGGTATTAATAAAAAATCCCCAACCATCTAGTGGTTGGGGATTTTTTAAACTAATTACTACAGGTTAAAGAATGGGCTTCCAAGACTGGCTCCAATTGAAGCACCTTGGCCGATTAAAACGAAGAGCATCAAGGCTGCTCCACCAAGTGCGAGATTTTTGAAGAATGAAGCAGTCTCTCCTTGTTTTGTAGTGGCATCTTCAATTGTCCAGAAGTTATGCATCATGAAAGCTGAGATGATGCTAAAGAGTGCAATTAGAAGTGCGCCTAGGTCTGCGTAAACTCCGAGCACGATTAGAACTCCACCAATCAGAATCACTGCGCCAGAAAGCAAAACCAAAACTTTCGCAGCTGGAACTTTCTTGTACTGAGCATAGCCAGTCATTGCAGCAGTTTTTGTGAAATGTGCAATTCCTGAATTAATGAAGATAAGTGCAAAAAGAATACGACCAATAATTAGAACTAAGTCCATGGGACTCCTTATTTAGTTGGTTGCAAGCAGACTCTTAAAGGTACCAAAATTTATCAAAGATAGATGAGCCGACACGAATAGTCATAACCTTTATCTTTACGAGTAAATCTGCAAAGAGTAAAGTAGTTGAGTGAAACTTTCTGCAAACTCTTTGCTTCTAATACCTACTTTCAATGAAGCATTGAATATCAGGAGCCTCATTGCTGGAATAAAATTGAGATTCCCGTTATTGCAAATTTTAGTAATAGATGACGGTTCATCAGACGGTACTGCAGAGATAGTTAATGAATTAATTATCAGTGACAGTAAGATTGCACTTTTATCACGCGCAGAGAAGACGGGCCTCGGAAATGCTTATCGTGCTGGATTCGCCTGGGGTATGAGCAAAGATTTTGAATACTTTATTGAAATGGACGCTGATCATTCTCATAGAGTAGAAGACTTGGAAAAGCTATTAGAAGTAGCAGATAAATATGATTTAACAATTGGCTCGCGATGGATCAAAGGCGGCCAAATAATCGGTTGGGCGAAACACCGGGAAATCCTTTCCCGGTTTGGAAGCGGGTATTCAAGATTAGTTTTGGGATTAGATGTTCGCGATTGCACAAGCGGATTTAGAGTTTTTTCGCGAAGAGCACTCGAGAGTATTGATTTAGAAAATCTTGAATCAAATGGTTATGGGTTTCAAGTAGAAACACTTTATCGCGCCCATCAAGCTGGGCTAAAAGTCGGAGAAGTTCCAATCACTTTTATTGAAAGAAGAGAAGGAGTCTCTAAGATGCACGGCGGTATAGTTTTAGAGGCCATGTTGAATGTTACTAAATGGGGATTTTTTAGATTATTTTCTAAATTCAAATTTAAATGAATCTTTGAGGACGTGGCCATCTTCGGCAACTACCCTAAAGGTCACTTGATATTTTCCAGATTCTTTTAATTTAAGCAGATTTACAGTTGCGATATTTTTAGTAACTTGGACTTTTCCCGTGGAAACTGTTTTATTGCTAGGAGACTTAACTGTAATTGAGTTTGACTGCTTGCTGCTCCCTGAAATAACGAGCAATGCTTCCCCAAAGGTTAGTTTTACTGATGTTGGCATTACTGAGATAGTTTTATCTGCCCTTGGTGAGCTCTTTACAAGTTCAGTATGTGCCAAGGCTGGGTGGCTTGAAATAGCCAGTACTGCGATGATTGATAACGCCGTCCACGAACTCTTAACTTTGTGTAATTTTTTCACTTACCTACCCATCCATCCGCCATCGACGGTAATTGTTGATCCGTGCAAGTAATCAGCATTTTCTGAGGCTAGGAAAACCACACTTCCAGCGATATCACTGCCTTCGCCCCAACGTCCTGCGGGAATGCGCCCGGTTATAGCTTCATAGCGAATTGGATCCGCACGCAAGGCTTCAGTGTTGTCAGTAACAATATAACCAGGGGCGACTGCGTTTACATTTACGCCTTTTCCGGCCCACTCATTTGCAAATGCTTTTACTAAGCCAGCGATTCCAGATTTGCTAGCGGTATATGCAGGGACTCTAATTCCGCCTTGGTAGGAAAGTAGAGAGGAAATGAAAATAACCTTACCTGCGCCACGTTCAAGCATTGGTTTGCCAAAATCCTGAGTGAGAATAAATGGAGCTGTGAGGTTCACTTCAACAACTTCATCCCAATCCGCAAGTGAGTAATCGGCAATATTTTCACGGCGAATAGTTCCAGCGTTGTTTACCAAGATATCGACTTGGCCAACTTCAGTTAAAACTTTTTTGGCTAGCGCCGTACTCTCAGCGCGATTTTTCATATCGCAGGCAAATGGAAAGAACTTCTGGCCCAGAGCTCTTACTTCTTTAGCAATACTTTCATCATCACTCATCTGACGGCTTGTTCCGACGATGTCAGCACCAGCTTCTGCTAAAGCCAAAGCAATTGCATGACCAATGCCGCGATTGGCACCAGTAACTACTGCAATTTTCCCAGCAAGTGCTTTCATTTAGATTGCTGGTTCTGAGATAGCGATTAAATTTTTGATGCTTCCACCGCGAGTCAGTGAAAGGTAGGCCTCTAACGCATCTTCAACCGGAAATACCTTAGTAATTAGTGGCTCAAGTTCTTTTGTGCGTGTGGCAAGGAATGCGATTGCATCGTCAAAATCAATTGACTTGTAGACGCGAGCACCCTGCATAGTTACTTCCTTGTGGAATATTTGCTGCAGATTGAACTGACGCAACTCAGCATGTATTCCTACAACAATAATCTTTCCACGAGGTTTAACTATTGTTGAGATCAAAGTCGCACCACCGGCGGAACCAGATACTTCAAAGACCACATCAGTGCCTAATCCATTTGTAGCTTCACGCGCTGCAGCTTCTACTTGATCTGGAGCTACTGGAATCATTCCATGTGATTTTGCAACATCTAGACGGGTTTGATCTATGTCAGTAATAAATGTTTTATGTCCGCGAGATACGCAAACAATTCCGATCAACAGACCAATTGGTCCGGCACCAACAATAGTAATTACATCAGTTGGATCAAGATCTGCCATTCGTACATCATGAATAGCAACAGCAAGTGGTTCAATTAGTGCACCTTGACGAAGTGTGATCTGTTCAGGAATTCGATGCAATAACTCAGCTGGCACGATCCATTCTGGTTGCATTGCACCGGCGATATCCACGCCGATAAATTTTAATTTCGGACAGATATGTGAATTGCCTTCATTGCAGGTTCGACAATTTTTACAAGGCAATAGCGGTCGAACAGTTACCTTCTCACCTAACTTCCATTCATTAACTCCAGCACCAATGCGGGCAACAATTCCAGACATCTCATGACCTGGAACGTGTGGGGTAGTCACTCGAGAATCCATATGACCGGCATATAGATGTAAGTCGGTTCCGCAGACTCCGACATAGGCCACTTTCACGGCCACGTAGTTGGCGGGAAGTTCGGGGGAGATCCACTCATCAACAGTGATCTGCTCTGGTCCACGGTAGGTAACTTGTTTCATGTAACTGAGCCTAATACCCATTTCATACCGATCTAGCGGCTACTTGCTGCTGTCAGCCCTAACTCCTAGTATTTGGGCTATTCGAACAGATGTTCTAATTTAGGGGGAGTAGATGGCTAGATCAGGTGATGCGCCTGAGGTGCTTACCGTAGGAGGTGAGCCGGTTGAGTTCACATGGCGGGGACGGCGCTTTCGGATCCATTCAGTACTTTCGCGTTGGCGCGAAGCCGGGGGTTGGTGGAACCGAGCTAGTGATGGAAATTATCGCCCCGATGATTTAGCAAAATCTTTTTGGGCAGTTGAAGCCGCACCAGAAGGAATGTTAATTACATTCCACGTAGAACGTGATGAGTTAAGTGGTCAATGGCAGGTACGTAAAGCGATAAGCAAGAGTGCTGTTCAAGTTGAAGAAGATGAGTAATCCAACAATTCCATATGTTCATCTGCAAGTAGCAAGTGGATTCTCATTTAAATATGGAAGCGCTCAACCAAATCAATTAGTCGAACGCGCTGCAACTTTCGGAATGCCAGCTTTAGCACTTACTGACAGAAATGCGCTCGCCGGTGCGATCAGATTTACGCAATCTTGTCAGCGCGCTGGAATTACTCCAATTATTGGATGCAATTTAGAGGTTGCACCAATGCGCAAAGTAAAAGCGGCTCCCACTCCGGCAAAAGGTGGGAATTTTGTTGAAAACAATTTTTCACGTGTAACAGTGATGGCAACATCGCAAAATTATGGATGGCGCAATTTAGTGAAAATCGTATCTGGAGTAGAAGAACAACTTTTAACTCACGAGAATTTTGCAAAACATAGCGAAGGTGTTTTGTTGTTACTTGGACCTAATTCAGATGTAGCAAGAGCTTTGGCTTTGCGTCGCATTGATCAAGCCAAAGATGCGCTAAATAGATGGCGTGAAATAGCACAACCCGGATCAATTGCTATCGAAGTTGTATCTCATCTAGCCCCCGGAGAAGGAGAACTTACAACTGCGCATGCTGCGCGGTCATTGATCTTTGCGAATCAGATGGGAATCTCTGCGGTTATAAGTAATTCAGTGCGAATGCTAGATCGTGAAGATGGACCTGTGGTTGATATTTTAGATGCGGCTAGAAAATTAATGCCATTGAGCTTGCAAACTGTTGAACGCAAAACTAGCGAGGGGTATTTAAAAAACCAGTTAGAGATGCAGTATGTGGCGGATGAGATTTCTAAAGCGGCAGGGGAGTACGACAGTAAGAAGTTATTGCAAACCAGTTTTGAATGGGCGCAACGAGCATATTTATCGCCAAGTAATGACCTCGGTTTGGGAGGAATTCATTTACCTGAAGCTGAAACAGTTAAAGCAAAATCATTAGAAGAGATGCAAAAACAGTTACGTGATAGATGTGATGGGCGAATAAATAGCCGTTATGGGGGAAATGATTTACAAAAAGCGATTTCACGATTAGGGGATGAGTTAGAGACAGTAAAAGCCCTTGGGTATGAACCGTACTTTTTGGCAGTTGCTGACATAGTTGAGGCGGCGCGCATTAAAGGAATCAGAGTGGCTGCGCGTGGAAGTGGTGCTGGATCTTTGATCTGTTACTTACTTGGTATATCCACAGTTGAACCATTAAAACATGGGTTGCTTATGGAAAGATTTTGTTCTCCACTTCGTTCTGCTCTTCCAGATATCGATATAGATGTGGAATCAGCACGCAGACTAGAGATCTATGAGGATGTATTTACAAAATACAATAAAGATGGAGTGACGCGAGCAACCACTGTTGGTATGTTCGAAACTTATCGAGCAAGACATGCAATTCGTGATGTTGGGGCAGCAATGGGATTGCCGGCGGTAGAGGTAGATGCTTTAGCAAAAGCAATGCCACATATTCGGGCACGCAATATAACTGCAGCGATAAAAGATTTACCTGAGCTTCGTCACATCCAAATAACTTCTAATGAGATAGCCATGGCTCTTGGTCTGGCACAACGCTTGGATGGATTACCGCGAAATATTTCAATGCACCCATGCGCTGTAATTTTGGGGGATAGTAAATTGCTAGATCGCGCACCAGCTCAATTAAGTGGATCTGGGTATCCAATGTTGCAATGGGACAAAGATGATGTTGAAGCTGTTGGTTTACTTAAGTTAGATATTTTAGGTGTTCGAATGCAATCTGCGATCTCTTACTCACTAAACGAAATAAAGCGAGTAGATGATAAAAATATTGATCTTGATGAGGTTGAACTTGATGATGCTAAAACTTTTGAATTGATCCGCACAGCTCGGACTCTTGGAATTTTTCAAATTGAGAGCCCAGGTCAACGTGAACTGATCGGAAAATTTGGACCAGAAACTTTTAATGATCTTATTATCGATATCTCGTTGTTTCGTCCTGGCCCGATTAAAAGCGACATGATCACTCCATTTCTAAATGCTAAGCAGGGTTTTTCAGAGCCACGTTTAATCGACCCTTCCTTGCATGAAATCTTGATTGAAACTCAGGGGGTTGTGGTATTTCAAGAACAGGTAATTCGGATTATTTCTAAAATGACTGGGGTCAGCCTTGCTCAGGCTGACGAATATCGTCGGGCTCTTAGCAATTTTGATCAACAGGAAAGATTCAAGGAGTGGTTTATTCCAATCGCTATTGAGCACGGGTATTCATTGCAGGTAGCTGTTGAAGTATGGGAGGTGCTGCAAGCATTTGCCTCATTTGGTTTTTGCAAAGCCCACGCTGCCGCTTTCGCACTTCCCACTTATCAATCAGCGTGGTTAAAAACTCACCACCCAGCAGCTTTCATCGCTGGGATCTTGACGCATGATCCAGGAATGTATCCAAAACGTTTACTGCTAGATGAAGCCCGTCAACTTGGAGTCGAACTTCTCAATGTTGATGTAAATAAATCTAAAGAGCAGTACCGGGTTGTTAAATATTTATCTAAATATGGAATACAACTAGCGTTTTCTGATTTACATGGAATTACTTCTACTGAAGTTGAAAGTATCGTTGAAGGACAGCCTTACTTAGATATATCTGATTTTCACCTTAGGGCACGAGCAAGCGCTAAGACGACCGAAAGTCTTATTCACTTAGGAGCTTTTGACTATTTATATAAAATAAATAAAGAGAGTGATCTAACTCGAAGAGATCTCTTACTTCATTACTCAGATATTCAAAAATGGAACAAAGGAAAACAGATCGGGAGTTCACAAAGTTCACTTTTCTTTGATGCCCCAACATTGACACCGAGTGGGCTTCCTAAAATGACATTAACAGAAGAGGTAAAAAGCGAAGTAGAGATTTTGGGACTTGATGTGAGCGGCCACCTACTTTCTTTTTACGCAAAACTTCTAAATCAAATAGGCGCTATAAGAGTTAAAGATTTTCTTAACTTTAGGAGCAATACCGGAATCTTTTTGGCTGGAGTTAAAGTTGCAGTGCAATCCCCACCAGTTCGCTCCGGGAAACGTACAATTTTTTTAAGCTTAGATGACGGAAGTGGTTGTAGCGATTCAACTTTTTTTGAAAGCACCCAGATTCACTCAGCTCGCACTATTTATAACTCTAATTTATTACTGGTTTATGGCTTTTTACGTAGAACTGGAGCGCGTGGAGTTTCAGTCAGAGCACATTGCGCTTGGGATTTAGGCGAGGTCTACGAAATCTGGAGAGACAGTGGGCAAGATATAGAAGCAGTCCGCTCTTACTTGAGTATTCTGATTAAGCAAGCAAGTATGCGAAAGGAGCCGGCTCATCTCTAACACGGATAATTCAGAAAATGTAGAAGCTGAACAAGCAACAATTTTGCATATTGATATGGACGCATTTTTCGCATCTGTCGCCGAGCGCGATAACCCAGAGTTGCGTGGGAAAGTTGTAGTTGTAGGAACTGGTCCAAGATCTGTTGTCACTTCAGCAAATTACGCAGCGCGTAAATTTGGAATTAGGGCAGCAATGCCAATCGGACAAGCCCGGCGATTGGCACCCCATGCGGTTTTTGTTGAGCCAGATATGCGCAGATACAGCGAGGTATCTGAAAAAGTTATGGAGATTTTTCGAAACTTCACGCCATTGGTCGAGCCAATATCAGTAGATGAAGCATTTCTAGATGTTGCTGGTGCTAAACGTTTACTTGGAACACCACGTGAGATTGGATCGGCGATTCGCCAAAAAGTAGAAAGCCAAGAAGGAATTACATGTTCAGTTGGAATTGCTAGTACTAAATTAATTGCAAAATTGGCATCTAGTAGATGTAAGCCAAACGGATTACTCGAGATCCCGCCTGATCGCACACTAACTTTTTTGCACCCATTGCCAATCAATGAGTTATGGGGAGTAGGAGAAAAAACAGCGGAGATTCTGAGCAAGTTAGGTTTGAAAACTATTGGCGATATTGCAAATACTTCTCGTGCCACTTTGATAAGAGCTGTTGGAGAAAGTGCAGGAGCAACTATTTATGAATTAGCGTGGGCGCGAGATTATCGATCTATAGTTTTAAATGAACCTGAAAAAAGTATTGGCGCAGAAGAAACATTTTCTAGTGATCTTGATAATCAAGAAGAAATTTTAGGAGAGTTGTTGCGGGTTACAGACCGAGCAACCAGAAGGTTGCGCGACGAGCAATTTATGGCGCGCACAATTTCCATAAAAGTACGTTTTGGGGATTTCACCACAATCACGCGAAGTAAGACCCTGCCTTTGCCAATTAGTTCGACACAAGAGATTTATAGCCAGGCAAAAGCTCTTTATGTTGCGCTAAATCTGGAGCGGGCGAGGGTGCGATTGGTTGGAATCCGCCTTGAAGGTTTACTTGCTTTGAAGGGCCAGCCTTTAGCTGCCCAGCCTGAATTAGGGGCTCGAGATAAAGGGTGGAGCGAGGTCGAGGCGGCTATTGATGCTGCTCGCGATCGCTTTGGGGGCGAGGCGGTAGCTCCGGCCAGACTCCTAAAACCCCCAGATCTGCCGGGCTCCGGTTGACCTACTATGCTTTTGGGTAGTTGAGTTAGTTAAGCGAAAGGGGGCGTGAGATGCCACTGTCAGAGCACGAAGAGCGTCTGCTTGCGCAAATGGAAGAGCAGTTATCTAAGGATGACCCGCGTTTAGTTTCAACTTTAACTGGATCTCGCACACGCACATCACGTTCAACTTTACTTAGCGTTTCGTTATTGCTCATCGGCTTTGTAACTTTATTTGGTGGATTGATTTCGCAAACTATTCCAGTAGGCGTACTTGGTTTTGTGATTGCTTTGTTTGGTATTTACCGCTTGATTACTGGCATTCGTCAGCCATCCATGAAAAATGGCAGAAACGGAAAAAATATCAAAGGAACTAAATCTTCTTTGATGTCAAAGCTTGAGCAACGTTGGGAAAAGCGCCAATCTGGCGATAACAATTCTGGTTATTGAACCAAATCAATTAAGCATGTGGGCCGGGTAAAAATTTACCGCGGAAAAATGTCAAAGGCTGTGCGATTGAATCTTGATAATCAATCACTTCACCAATCAAAATTACATGGTCACCTGCTTCATGTTTAGAAAAAGTCTTGCAAGTGAAGTAAGTCTCGACATTTGGCAAAATCGGTATTCCAGAATCCGTATAAGAAATATCTAGTCCGTCAAAGCGGTCTGCAACCGGAGCTGTAAATCGTTGCACTAAATCCTCTTGACCCGCAGCCAAGATATGTACATTCCATTCTTTTGCTTTTTCCCAATCAGGAAATGATTTAGTTTTTTTATCTACACACCATGAAATCAAAAGCGGATCTAATGAAACCGAAGTTAGCGAGTTACAGACAATTCCAATGTTTCTCCCAGTTATTTCATCTTTTGTGGTCACCAA
>Ga0214921_10000566_pt1 | contig 68258 bp, 129 predicted proteins | sample LL1505_MetaG_FD_177992 | JGI IMG/M metagenome (GOLD analysis project Ga0214921, IMG submission 177992) | Freshwater microbial communities from Lake Lanier, Atlanta, Georgia, United States - LL-1505 | ecosystem: Environmental > Aquatic > Freshwater > Lake | place: USA: Georgia | collected... | reverse complement strand
TATTGATTTCTTTGAGCTAAGCTTTCTAGCTGAAGCCTGCATACCACCAAGACCCATCTCAAGAGCAATGTTCTGGCAAGACCTTACAAGAAAATACTGGGCACAAATGACAGAAGGTGAAAGAGCACATCTATTTGTTTGGATGAACCTAAACGATTGGTACAAAAAAAGTCTTGAAACAGAAGAAGATACACAAGTATTCCACGCTAGGTTTGACCCAGATAACCAATACGAAGTTACAACCAAAATAAAAAGAAAAACAGAAAAACATCGAGCCTTCAAAATGGGTGATAGATTCTATACAGGACTAAACACATTCATATCAGAAGAATACATAATCGAAGCAAATAACTTTACACCCGAAAAATAAAAAATTATGAGAGACCTGCCATTAAACGAAAAAAAAAGAAAAGAAGGATGTTTATTTTTAACCGCTCTAGGAATATTTCTACTAGTTGGAATCATAATAGTATATTATATGGAAAATTGTAAATAACATGAAAGGAACACTACAAAAAAAAGAACAAGGTTGGGTTGTAAGGTATTTTGATTCAGAAAAGGCGTATGATATTATGTATTGTGGCGAATGGGTGCCATTACATCAAGAAACATTTGACCCAACAACAAAACAACCTATCATTCCATTGGTGGATGGCAAAAAAGTTGAGTTTGAAATAGAAGACTTTTGGGAAACGGGATTGAAACAAGCATATAAAGTTGCGGTATTAACCGATGTAGATAAACCCAAAGCACCATACGTATCAGACGACTTTCAAATAGGTCCCGACGGCGCATACGAACATAAAGAATCAGAAAAAATAACTTGGGACGAATTATTCATGGACCTAGAAGCTAAACTAGATGTTTATGTCCCACTAAGAGCTATCAACTATATCAAAAACACATACAAAAAACCCAAGAGAAAAAAATAGATATGCAAAAAGAACCCAACTCAATGGATAACCCAAAAATAGCTACTTGGAATATTATGGGTGTAGGTGACTCATTCATATTCAAAGGCAAATACTGCACCCTAACACATATATTAGGAAACGCATTCAAATATAAGATACAGGACTCCACCACAACTGGATTCATGACATTCCAATACTACGCAACAACACCATCCTTCAAATCCAAAAATAAATTTGGTAGATTCAAAACTAACTAGTATATTTGTATTCTAAATCAAAACATATAATATGAAATTCATAACACTAACAGATACCGAAGGACTCAAAGTCTTAATCAATCCAATGATGATAACAACACTACAGGAAGTACGACCATGTTCAGCTGAGCTATTAATACATGCAAAAGTATACACAATGGCAGGTGATAGACGACATGTAAGAGAAACTGTAGAAGAGATACAGAAGCTAATAAAAGAAACAGAAAATACAACCACAATTACCTATGAGACAGGACCAAGATAAAAGCAATATGAGAAACATATACTTACTACCAACAGACAAACCAAGCAGGTTATTCTTAAATAAAGTGAATAATAAATTACTATTAGATGGTGATACTTATTCTAATTTAGAAAAAATATTACCAAGTAGTAATTATCAACACCTTTATATCACCAGTAATGAAGAAATTGAAGATTGTTGGGTATTAAACACTAATACCAATGAAGTTTATTTTCTTAAATATTATTATGGAATCCAACCAATTACTAAAAAAATCATCTTAACAACAGACCAATCATTAGATGGTATACAACCTATTGATGATGAGTTTTTAGAATGGTTTATTAAGAACCCAAGTTGTGAAAAGGTTGAGGTTAAACAAGAATTAGGTGTTTGTATTAATTGTGAATGGAATTATGATAGTTGTCCAAATTCTGAAGAATGTTTAAAGGGTAAATACAACATCATCATCCCAAAAGAAAAAACTAAACAAATGACCAGATTAAAAGTAACATACATAGCAATGGACGCCGATGGTAACAGACCCATCATGTCAGCCGATAACTTCGATGACCTTAAACGAGGCGTTGACGAATACTACGCCGTAGATAAAACAGACACAATATGCGCAGGGTTCGTTATCTATGAAACCAAATACCCAGATGATTATATGGGACACTGGGGCTATATATGTAAAACAACAACACATGGTATTGAAACAACATATGTCGATACCATCAAAGTATACTGCATAGAATTTTACCCAGAAACAAAATACGAAATATAATACACAATAAATCTTTAAAATAAATTTGGAATATTAAATCAAGTGTTGTATATTTGTATTTCAAAAATAAACTTATGAAAAAATTAGAAAAGATTGCGCTGGGCTCAATGATACTCTTAGCGTGTACAATCCTTATTACATGGTCAATAGGGGTTATATGGCATGCACCGAATGGAGGTATTTTGAACATCATATTCAACTACTTGGTATTAGGTTTTGTAATCTCGTTTTCCACCTTTGCTTGCACATTATTCTATAACGAAATCTATACCCAAGAATAAAAAGATATGACAATTTATTTTAAAAACGGAATGACTTTAGAAGTAAGTAAAGAATTGGGTAAAAGAATTATGGAGAACATCTACAAAGAAAATTACGGTTATGTAAAATTTAGTAAACTTCTTCAAGCATTTTATGACCAAGATGGTAATCCATGTATGGCTTTAAATCTAAATGAAGTACTTTATATTCAATAACAAATAGTTAGGTGGCTGAATTGGTAAAGCACATAGGCAGAGTAATTAGCTATTACGTCCAAAAAAGTAAACCTATGGTGGTATAAATACAGGTTCGAATCCTGTCCTGACGACAAAATAAAAAGTCCAGTGTTCGAGTCACTGGTGATAGTTTAAGTGGTAAAACATCCACCAAGGTGGAAGATATGGGTTCGAATCCCAAGATTGGTGTAACGGTAGCACATTTAAGTTCTTAAAAATAGTCAGGTGGCGGAATGGTAGACGCTATCTATAAAGAGAGGCCGAGTTAAAAACGGCGTTCAAGGTTCAAGTCCTTGCCTGACAACAATCAATAAATAATATGACAAAGAAAAAAATTTGGATTACCACAGAATTACATACTGAATTTGAACAAAATATCAGAATCCAACCAACAGAAACATTTGATGGTGTGGTGTTAGAAATAAAAGAATCTCAATCTTCTACCTACGACGCACGCTTATATCTAAATGCTGAAACACTAGAAGCAATGATTGCCAAGTTAAGAGAAATGATGGAGTACGTAAAAGAATAAAATATGAATAACGAACAACAAGAATTATTGGATGAGGCGTATAAGAATTACTGTACACAACTAATAAAAGACTCCTTTCTATTATTAAGAAATAGGTTACCATTAGATGTATTCATCAACAAATGTAAAACAGACCCAGAGTTCAGTGAAAAGTGGGGATTAAAGATTGAGGAGAGGGAGTTGAGTGAAGGTGAGAGAACAATTAAAAACTAAAAACATATAATATGAAAAGAATACCGACATTAATCGTAAAATGGCTTGCTAATAAACTAGGATATAAAATTGCAATGCTCAAAGCGGCAAAGGGAATAACAACAATTGAAGGTGATAAAGAATTACTTCGATATGTAGACGTAACTGGTTATTTCTTTAAAAAAGAACCACTTAGAAGAACATTTCCTAAAGTTGTAGAACCTGAACCTATTAAGCCATTAACACCTGAGCAACTTAAAGAATTAGGACTATAAAACATTAAACGTATAATATGAAGAATAGAAAAGTTATTAAAGTAGAAGTACCAAAAGAAATCTGGGATGCGGATATGTCAATATGGAATGTATTGTTCGGAAGAAGAGATATTATGGGTGCTTGGATGAAGAGTATAGTAAGCGTAGTTAATCAGATAAAAAAATAGAAAGTTATGAATAATATGGAAAATGGGTTATTGATATTAGGTAAAGAAAAAGAAAATTACACTTCAGACAACCTTTATATTGAAAGTGATAATGTTTATTTTACCGAAGCTAACGTTTTTAAATTAAACGGAAACATCTACTCAATAGATGATACTTGTAAAGTAAATAGAAATGATATAGTTGATGGAATTAACAATGGTGATGATGTTATAATTAAAATAGATAGTTCTTTCTTGGTTGCAGTTATAATACCAAGAAGCTTAGAAACCAAACTAAAAAACGCAATTGATAATGAAGATTATGAATCGGCAAAAATAATAAATGATAAAATTAAAAATAAATAATATGGAAAATTTACAGATTAAAATTACAATCACCGATGGTGAAAAAGAAGTTAAAACCACAATTAATGTGGATGACTATAAAACTATTAAAGAACTACACGGAGTTAGTATGTTGGATGATTTAGTTGATGTGTTATTACAAGACATAAATAAAAAATAGAAAGTTATGAATAACGAACAACAAGAATTATTCGATGAGGCGTATAAGAATTATGTAAAATCTTTTTTTAAGGGTGAATTGAAAGAAAACTACGAAGGGAGTGGATATGATTTTGATGACTACTACTATTCAATTATAGATGTTCAAAATCTTTTAGGGTGGCCACAAGATGGACCGATATCACAGGAAGAGTTCATCAACAAATGTAAAACCAATCCTGAGTTCTCTGAAAGGTGGGGATTGCAGATTGAGGAAAGGGGGTTGAGTTTGGAAGAAAGAAGAAAATTGGCTAATTATGATTCTGAATTTGTATCACCTATGACAGTTGAATCTTGGGATAGAAATAACATCCCAACCAAACTAATCACAACAACAAAAATAACAAAAATAGAAAGTTATGAATAACGAACTCACCGAAGAAGAACTACATCAACTAAGTTATAAAACCCTAGATGAATTATATGAAGTTTATGAAGTAACACACTCATTCACAATGTGTCTTTATTTAAGATTTAATGGTGATGCAGAAGACCCAGGTGAACTCTTGACCAAAAAAGAGTTCGAAAAATTATGCATTAATGGTGGTGAATGGACAACAGCATATAATGCACTTTTTAAATACATAGCAAAAGAATATAGATTAAAAAAATAAATTTGTCACTTTAAATTTTATATAGTATATTTGCACATTATGAAAATAACAATCAAAACATCAGAAGTAGACCTAACATTCGAAGACAACGTAGAAGAAACCAAAACAGGATATAGTAGACATGAACTACCAGATGATACCAATAAATGGATTAAAGAGATTATCGAAAACGTAATCCACCTACATAATAGCGTAACACAAAAAGAAAAAAATGAAAGAAACATTATCTAAAACTTTCAAGATAGACTTCCCAAAAATAACCACATTGGAGGATGTCGTGGCCATCTTGAAGGGTATGGACCTAACCATCACCCAATACGATGAAACAATCCAAGAGAAATTCAAACCAATGTTCGATAAAGGACTCTTGATAGAAATAAAAAATTAATATGAAACTGTTTAAAATATTTGTAAGACGCAAAACTGGAATAGATGCTGGCTATAAATACGTTATGGCCGAAAACATACTAAAAGCAAAAAGATTATTAAAATACAATTTCGGATGGATAGGCAGTTTTGGAGATTGGAGCGAAGTTGAATACACTAAAGAATAACATGAAAGAACAAAAAGTATTGGTAATAGCAGATGAACCATCTAGTCTAATACAACGAAGGGTAGAAGAAATACTAGAAGAAGGTTGGTTGATTACATCCGTATCAGCACAACACGTATCAACTGGCTCAAGCCAATTTCTTAGAGGTGGCTACTTTATAATATTTGAAAGATATGACAGAATATAAACCTAAAACATATGATATACACACTACACTTCCTGACATCAGCCGAATACGAAGACCAAGATGAAAGCCTAGATACCATCATAACACAAGATGTTATCGCTAACTCACAGGAAGAATTACATACAATAATACAACAAGAAAAAGAAAACCTCCTATGGGAAAAAAAAGATTCCCTAAATTGGTACGCTAAATCCCAGCTAGTAAAGCTAGATAGAACCCTCATAAAAATAAAAGACGAAGATAACAATAACATCCCCATATAAAATAAATTAACATGGACTTAGAATTAATCAGAGTAAAAAAAGACAACCCTACATCACTAGATAATCCTATGGATAACCTAACCGAACGAATGGTTACCGTATCACAGCTAAGCAAAATAATAGAACTCCTAGGAGAAGACCTGTATAACATTACAGAATCTCAGGTAGATGATATCATGAATCAGTACCCCTGATGGCCGCAGGCCATATATGGCCATCGGACAAAATATGTGCCGCAGGCCATACATGGCTAGCGGACAAATATGTACACAAAAGTGTACATAACTTTTCGGAACCCTAGGATTTAGGCTTTGCTAAAAATATTATCATATATTTGTACCTATTTGCACCTGAAGCTCACGTTTTGATTTTCTGGACTTTTTTTTGAAAAAATGTCATAGGGTGGTAAAAAGTGTTAAAATGTGTTGAATTTGCACCCATAAAATGGGGAGAACCTTTTTTGCGCCCCATTTTCACGCCCAGCGCCCACTTTTCTTGTGGGGCAATAAGCCATTTAGGGTTACCCTCTCCGTAAACTCTCCCCTTTTTTTCGGCTGAAATTTTTTTTTCGTGGGAGAAGCCGTGCTAAAGAACTTAGCATTCTGAAAGCATCCTTAAACGTATCATCTTTAAGTTATATACACAAAAGTGTACATGGGTTCAGGCTAGGCGCCGACAGCGGCCTGCCATGCGGGTTCGAAGAAGACTCATCGAACGTGTGGGTCTAACGGGGAAATCTGAGAATGGCCATCCTGATGCAGGAGGCTGTGTGTGTGTGCAGCGGGAGATGAGAGGAGGGAATGTTTTCTTTAGGGTGTCAACAAATCCTGACTTAGGTCCGACTGTGGTTCTAGTTATCGAGGTAGACATAATATTTACAAGTATACGAAAAAAAGGGGTTCAGGTCAACTAGTAATCGAAAATTAATATTAGATTAACCGACTCGCGGTTCTGGAGCAGGGCCGATGAACCTTTCATATTGCAGGTGACGCCGCGCAGGGGTCCAAAGGATTAACATGTCCAGCGATATAGCAGCGGGGATACTGTTTAAGGATTTAGGCGGTTTTGTGGTTAGGTACATTAACAGAATCATAACTTCGAGGTTAGTGAGGTTACAAATTTATGATAGGATAATTTACCTATCCAAATAAAGTTATGCACATGATGTGGATAACTTTCTTATGTACCAGGCAAAATAAATTTGGAACGTATAAAAAATAGCCATACATTTGTACTTTCATAATCTAAAAACATTAAAGCTTATGTCTTACTACAAAAGTACGTTGTTAACCACAAACAACCACAAAACAATCAAAGGTGCTAAATTAGGTTATATAACCTATATTATGTACATGTCACCTTATACTGATAACAGTCAGGGTGTTAATTTATGTCCACATGCTAGTGCAGGGTGTTCATCGGCCTGTTTATTTAAGTCAGGGTTTGGCGGGATGTACGATACAGTTCAGGAAGGTCGTCGTAATAAAACTGAATGGTATTTATCCAATCGCAAAGAGTTTTTAGCTCAATTAGATTTAGAGGTGGGTAAGGCTATTAAGAAACATGAAGGTAAGGCTATTGTTACATTTAGATTGAATGGTACTAGTGATATACGTTGGGAAAAATTAAAGATACGTGAAGGTAAGAATATTTTCGAATTATATCCTGATGTACAATTTTATGATTATACCAAAAACCCTAAGAGGTTTGACGGGTCCATGCCTAGTAATTATCATTTAACCTTTAGCAGGAGTGAAGACAATGATAAGTCAGCAATGAGTGTATTGTCTAAGGGTTATAATGTAGCCATGGTATTTAATAAGTTACCTGAAACGTATAACGGTTATAGGGTAGTTAACGGTGATGAAACTGATTTACGTTTTCTGGACGAACAGGGTGTTATAGTTGGTTTGAAGTATAAAAACAATACGGGACGTGAGGGTAAAGTAGCAAATGAATTGGCAAGAACAAGTGGATTTGTTATTTAACTTTATTTTTTTTTATATCACGATTTATTTTACTACAAAGTGGTTGGAAGTTAGTATAATGGTTTAATTTAATTATATCAGTTTCACATTTTGCTGTTGATAGTGGCACTATATGGTCAAAATCCCAACCATAATTTAATTCACCATTATATAAACCATGATTGCCCCAGTTCATCCATGATTCAAATTTTGATTCAATGTATAATTTAAATTCTAAAAATGTACATCCTAATAAATCTGTTGTACGTGATTTTTTTGTATAACCTTTATCTTTAAGTGAAATATTAATATTTCGTCTTATTTTATATTTAATACGAAATAAAGTATCTGTTTGATATTTTTGTTTTTCATAGATACGTTTTTTTTCATTTATTTTGTTTTTGTTCTTTTGATAGTATTTTTGTGATGTTACTTGTACTTTTGTTTTATTTTCTTTAGCGTAATTTTTACGGTATTTGAGAATAGTATCACGATTATTTATATAATGTTGATTAAATTGTTCTTTATTTTTTTGATAATATATTTTACGTCCTAATGACCTACATTGTTTACACATAGCGATATTAGGATAAAAATCGTTTATTGATTTTTCGGTTTTACATTTAGTACATATTTTTGTTTCCATAACAATAAATATATCAAATTTATGAAAAGTATAAAAATCATACGGAAAAATTTAAAGGTGCTGATAATAAGGTAGCATTTACTACAGGGTTTGCCATTGCTATATAGTTGGGTGTACACAATTGTGTACCCTTTATAAAAATAGATTTGTTTATTTGAATAATTAAAATTACATTTGCTGTATGAAACGTATCAAGGAAGAAACGGAAGTCATGTTCAAAGATTACAAACAATTATCATATCAAGATGAAGGTGAGCCTGAAGTTACCTTGTATGTTGATGATAGGCCTGTAGGTATAATCAAAGTATGGTTGGATAGTGAAATGGATAATAGAGAGTATATTTGCTTGAATTATGAGATTGTATATTTAGACACATTAGATAAATTTAAAGTAGAATGGTAAAAGATATCAAAGTAGGGGACAGATTATATGTTGTAAACCAATATGGTAGATTCCTTCGTACCATTGGTTGGGTTGGTGCCACCAAGGTTGAATGGAAGTGGGGCTGGACAAATATAGATAAATTGGAGCCAAATACCAAACAAGGTAGCAAAGTTAAGTTTATCTATACTGAAAAATATTTTTAAAATAAATAAGATTATATTTGGTGGGTAACAAATTTAATAGTATATTTGCATTCTATTAATCACTTAAAAAAATTAAAGTTATGAATTACAATGAGAAAGTACAAGACATTTTATCTGTACATGGTTTAGATTTCACTATTGAGAAAGCGCCCTTGATTGCGCACAATAACCAAGGTGAGCAAATGATAACACCGTATTACGGTTTATTTAACAGCTCAACCAATGAGTGTATCAATACAGTAAAAGAAGGTTATACTGTATCGCAGAATGCAGATGTAGTTGAGATGGTATTACGTGGTATGGAGAAGTTTGGTAGTGAGTTAACTGTATCCAAGGCTGGAAGCATTAACGGTGGTCGTAGGGTATTTATGCAGTTGGCTATCGAAGGTGACAGCAAAGTAGGTGATGACATCATCAAACGTTATGTTACCATCATTGACAGCAACGACGGTAGTACAGGGTTAAGTGTTGGGATAGGTGATTTGACTATGAGTTGTATGAATCAGTTTTTCCGTTTCTATAGAGAAGGTAACGCGAAGTTTAGACATACAGCGACATTGAATGAGAAAATCAAATCGATTCCTTCCCTGATTGAAACAGCATTGGGTGAAAGTCTTCGCCAAGTTGAGAGATATCGTAGATTTGTATCTACAGAAGTATCAAAAGGATTAGCCGATAAAATGGTTAAGAGTGTATTGGGTTATGATAGGGTGATTACCAGCATTGCTGAATTCGACAAGTTAACACAAAAGTCGATTAATATCATGGATGATTTATACACACACATCAATAAGGAAATGGAGCAGAAGGGAATGAACATGTGGGGATTGCACAGTGGTGTTACATCATGGACAACACATGAGAGAAAAGCACCCAAGCGTGTAAATGGTGAATGGGAAAACATGTTGGTGGGTACATCGTATAAGAAAAACCAAGCAAGTTTTGAATTTGCTTTAAACGAGTTGAGCCTTGCTTAACATATAGAAAAACCCGCTTTAAAATCCGAAAGAGTTATTCACAGCAATGTGGATAACTTTTTTTGTTTTATCCAATACTAAAGATTTTAGCAAAGGTAGGTAGGTTGGAGTATACCTCCCGATTTGTAGTCGTCTTGCATGATTGCTATGCAAATATAGGATTATATTTTGGAATAAAAAAATCTTTTTTTTATTAAAATAAATTTGGCAGAATGGAAATGTTGTCTTATATTTGCATTCTAAAACATAAAACAATGCCAAACCACGTAACAAATGAAGTAACCTTTTTAGGTAGTACAGAAAGAATTAAAGAGTTAAGAGAGAAATGTAAGGGTAAAGATAACCCTTTTAGTTTTCAATCATTTTATCCTATGCCTGATGAGTTGATAGGAACGAGTAGTCCAGCAAAGATTGTAACCGAAGCAGAGTTACAGGAGTGGAAAGATAAGGTAGCCAAAGGAGAGTTAAAGGAGTGGGAGAAAGATTACAGACCTATTACCAAAGATGAGCAAAATACCTTAAAGCGTAAGTATGGTGCTGATAATTGGTATGATTGGCACATACATAGTTGGGGTACGAAGTGGGATTGTTATAGTCATAGAGGCGAGGGTGATGAGGGGTTTGTTATATTTGAAACAGCGTGGAGTACACCCATCAGGGCGTTGGTTAAATTAAGTGAGATGTTTGAGGATATTACTATTGAAGTAAGATATGCTGATGAGGATTTTGGTAGTAATGTAGGTACATATAGTTTACAGGGTGGAGAGATTGTAGATATCTATCAACCTGATTATAGCAAAGATTCGATTAAATTAGCAATGGAGATATTGGGTGATATGTCATATTGGATTGAGGAAAGATTGATTGATGATGTTGAGGATGACAGCGAGTTAGATGATTTTCAGGGTTGGTTGGTAGAGATTGCCCATGAGGAAGGTAATTTAATTGAGGAGTATGCACTTCCAGTATTGGAGAAGTTATTAGAGTTGGCGATTGCTGATGAGCAATTTGAGAGAGCAGGTGCTATTAAACAAATGATGAAGTTAAAATTAAATGCGGACAATTTGAATCAATAGTCCTATATTTGCGTAAACAAAAATTAGATATATGAAGTTAAGTAATGAGCAGTTGGTTGACAATTTAAAATTGTTAGGGTTGATTAATTTGAGTACAAACAAACCAATAAGTTATTCAGGGTTCAAGAACAGAGCAAGCGTGCATAAGTACGGGAATAGTTATAAGATTGTGTTTGTTGGACAGCCAAAACAAAATCTATTTGGGTTTTATGTGATGTACGGCAATGACAGTCAGGTAATGAAGGAGGCATACGATATGTTTATTTCATTGGTTAAGGGTAACATGGAGGATTACAACGAGGGTGATGTTCAGTGGGGCAACGGCGGGATTCCAATTGGTTACGGCGGGCTACGACAAGTTTATGAAAATAAATTTGTTGAAACGGAAATTTAATCTTATATTTGTAAAAAAATAAATCATGGGTAATTATAACAATTCACTTGGGTTAATTCATTTTCAATTGCATACGATGTGTGATGGTCATATCAAAGAAGGTTTGCTTCAAATATTCTCACACGATTTAGATTTCATTGAGAATGAGGATTTTTTTCGTAAAGATACCTTAAAGAAGGGTTATCTTAATGAAGCCGATAGGTTGGTAGCAGAGTATATGTTAAAGAATCGTAAATTAGATAATCTAAAAAAGATTACTGATGCTGTTGAGAAACTGGCGAAGAAGGTATTTGGTAATGTTAACTATTATGAACATTATGAGGTTTCAGTTGATGAAGTTGATTTACATCTTTATACGGTAGCGATAGCATATTATTATTAAAAAGTTATATATGAAAAGTACAGAATACAAAAGGGCGATATTAGATTTAAGGATTGATATCATGAATGACATCAAGAGCAAGTTTTTGAGTAATGATGTTAGGGTTATTGAATTACATAGACCGTTAATCTATATCGTAGTTGACGACCAAACAAATCATTGTGTTAAGAGGGTTGACGGTGAATCGGGTAAGGTACATATTGATACTGGAGATAATGATTACTGGTTGGAGTTTCAAGATTTACCTTTGGATATCTTAATAGGGATATTAGAATCGCTGGAAGATAAAGATTATAATGATTGGGATAATTAAAAATAAATTTGGTTTGTAACAAAAATAGTATTATATTTGTATTCTAAAACTTAAATAATATGAAATTAGAATTAAAAAACGTAAAGATTAATGAAGCGTTCAGCGAGGAAACGCTGATGTTCAAAGCAGATTTGTATGTTAATGGTAAGAAGGTTGCCTATGCCAATAATGATGGTAGAGGTGGTTGTACCTTTTACAATGCGTATTCTATTGAGTTACGACCTATTATTGCACAAGCAGAGGAGTATTGCAAGACCTTACCTTCAAAGTTTGTAACCTATGGTGAAAGAACTATTGAGATTAAAAGTAATCTTGAACATTGGATTGATGAAGTGGTATATGCTATATCCAATAAGAAAGAAATTGAGAAGCATAAAAAGAAGTTGGCTAAAGATATGCTTAAGGGTATATGTTATAGCAAAAATTTCAACGAAAACGGATATAAGATGTTGAGTTGGAAAGGATATACACTTGAACAAATCTTAAATAGAAACGAAGGTAGAACACTTGTAACAAAGAAAATTCAAGAGTTGGTTGAAAGCGGTGAAACGATATTAAATACAAATCTATCTCAATTATGCTTAAGAAAAGATAGTTTTGGTAAATTCATTTTTTAATCTTACATTTGCGTTATGAACAATAGAGAAAGACAAAGACACGACAGCGAAGTATTAATGATATGGTGCTTAATGGGTATAGGTGCTATCATTATGGCTATGCTATTATTTAACTGCGTTGTTGACATTTACGATTATTTTCACAAACCTTAAAACATAAAATTATGGGATTTTTTAGTTGGCTAACAAGCGACACAAATAAGAGCATTGCAAATCATTGGAGCATTAGAAGTACATTTCCAGTACATATGGTTACGGAAGACGGACAAATATTCACCGAGAATAACTACGAGGGTTATGGGGTGTTTGGTGGTAAAGATATTCATGCACTATCAGCGGAGATGAATGGGTATAAGGGTGAAACTGATGAAGAAACTAGAATGTTATTCTTTGATAAGATTTGGATTCGAGGTATCAAAAAGGGTGATAAGAAGTATTGTCATCGTGAGGATTTTGATAATTATCAATCACCGATTGAGAGTGAAGGTGGATTATGTGCGAATGAATTGGTTGCCGAGCATGGTTGGGAGAGTTTTGGTGATAGCGGTGAGTTTGAGGGATGGGCGAAACAGGGATTAAAGATGCCTAAGTTGGTTGAGAGGTTACCAAATACAAATAGTGACTGGAAGCAATGGTGGGACAGTTTACCATATCCTGAAAGTTGTGGTGACCAAGGTTTCTTTTATCCTGATGACGAGGATGATGATGATGATGAGGTTGACGGTGGTAATATGAAAACATGGAATGAAGCGCCATATGGTGAGGGTGAAGAATAATATTGCTTTTTGTTTTTTGTTTTTAGTTTTAGATTGATGATTCATGGGTGCCGTTAGAGATAACGGCATCTGTGTTTTATGTACACATTTGTGTACCCATGTGCGCGAGGGGTAAAAAATAAATTTGGTTGGTAACAAAATTAACCCTATATTTGTAAAAACATTTAAATTATGCAATTATATCGAGTAAGATTAAACGAAGGACACACAGCAAGACCTGACCAAATTGCTGGTGATTATTTGGGTGGCTATGAAACAATAGACCCAATGTTATATACAAGACGTGAAGCCACAAAGAAAGCCAAGATGTTTGGCGGTAGCATCGTACCGTTTGGCAGAGATTATCACCTTAACGAGTTAAAGATAATACAAATACCTAATCATCAGTTAAGTGATAAGTTATTAAATGAATTAAAGGGCAGAGAAAGTTTTACAGATGTTGATGATATGTTAGAAGAATCAATGTATTCCAGTGATGTCTTTGAAACCATATTGGGTGAAGTAGATGAAGAAATAAAACTACAAAAGTTAATTACTTGGGGTAGTTATCAACCATTCATAGATGAGTTATTGGTATTAAATGAATTAACCAAAGATAGTCAATACGTAATGATTACAACAATTTAAAAATAAATTTGGTTGGTAACAAAAATAGTCCTATATTTGCACTCTAAAAAATTAATTATGAAATTAAGTAAATGCTGTGATGCAGAAGTAAAATTTGCAATGGTTGATGATAATGTTGGGCATGGAATACATGAAGAAACAGAATGTTCAAATTGTGGTGAATTATTTCCTGATGTTTATGATGATGAAGAAGAAGATTAAAAATAAATTTGGATTGTATCAAAAGTAAGATTATATTTGCATTCTAAATCATTAATCATGAAACAAACAAAAGAATTAGTTCAGGAAGTTAGCGATTACGTTAACACCTTCAACAACAAAGGTCAAGAATTCTGCGAAGCAATGTCATGTGAGCACAGAACATTGCAACAGTCATTCACAAAGCTTTGCCTACAATGGTTAGAACATTGTGCGAGTGCTGAATATCGTTTTGACGGCAGAAACGAGCAGTCACATCAGATTGCAAAAGAGTTATTAGCTGGGTTTAAAGATAAACAAATCAGAGATGGTTTTACGGGTGAAACATTAAGATTGATGTCAAAGCCAAGTGGACATTTGGGTTGCATTTAAGATATGCTTGTAGTGTGGGGACAATACAAGAAGCGGTGGGGTATTCTCACCGCTTAATTTTTTAAAAATAAATTTGGTAGTTTGAAAATTTAGTTTTATATTTGCATTCTACATTAAATAATCTAAAACTAAAAGCAATGAATTACAATTACAACAATCTATTTTTTGATGCAATGGACAGCGAAAAACTAAAAGCCATTGATGAAATAAAAGCAAACAAAGGATTTGCCCTTCAACTGATTTATGATTTGGATAGAGTATTCCAAACCAATTACGAAGTTCTTGATGACCAAGATAGTGTAATTATTCGTATGAAAAGAAGTGTAGGTAGTAGTTGGTATGGCTCATTCTCATTCGGTGTAAATAAGGAAGGTATTAAATTTAGGGCAAGTAATTTGGGTTATTACGAATCTAAACAATTTAAGGGGTTAGGTGAGTTGTATGAGAAGTACAAAGTTAACGGAACAACTTGTGATGAAAACTTTTTGCGTGAAGGTAGTTCAAGACACGGGTTTGTTAATTTTGTTATACCTATCTATCGTAATGGTGATGACCTTAAAGGAGCATTAAGAGATATCATTTATATTATGGAACAAAACCAATATCACAAAAGATTTTAAAAATAAATTTGGTAGTTTGAATAAATAGGATTATATTTGTCTTCTAAACCAATCAATCATGCAAAACAAAATCAAAGTTCGTTTCAATTTAGGCAAAGGTAAAAACTACATGAAGTGGAAGATATGGAGTAAAACTGGTGTTGAATATCATAGTCCATGTGATGTTCAACTGATTATGAAGGGCTGTCAGTTAAAGAACAATCGCAAAACAGCCGAGAAGATATTCAATGGTGAGAACAAAGACGTATGTGCGTGGGTGATATGTGATAGCATTGAAATTAGATTTGAAAACTTTGAGAAGGTTTGGGTTAAAGATAAGTTAAGTTACAATCCAAGAAAACAGCCGTATTGGGTTTGGAATAATTGGGACGTTGATAACAAACGTATTAATGAAATCATTACCGTTGATTATGGAATGTATGCTGTGGTTGAAGGTTCATTAAAAGATAAAAATAAATTTGGTATATTGGATTTTTAATCTTATATTTGCTGTCTAAACTTAATTACTATGGCAAAAAAGATTATTGAGATTCGTATGAATGTTTTGGTTGAATACGATACTGATTTGTATGACGAGGACGATGTTGTAAGCAAAAGTGTACTTTGTTTTTATGAGGAAGACAAAGCTGGTGTTGAAAACTTTTTACCAAAAGCAGAAGGGTTAGAGGTTATAGATTATATAGATATAGATGTTTTTGATGTTACCGACCAAAAATAAATTTGGTAGTTATAAAAATTAAACTTATATTTGCATTATGAGAAAGCCAAAATTTTACCGAGCAGAGTTAATTGAAATCGAAGGTAACGTATTAGATGAAGTTTACCCGTATTTAAAGGGCGAACAATTAACAATGGAAGAAAGAATGGGAAGCGAGGAAGCGAAGTGTCCTTCGTGTAGCAACAATGAATGGTGGTTGTTGCCTGATGATAGTGTTGCTGTTAGGGAAGGTGGTAAGCAATACATTGAGTGTTTAAATTGTGGGTTGCATACTCACCTATAACCCTGTGTACACAATTGTGTCTTTTCACTTTTAAAAACTATAATATGAAGTACAAACAACATTTTCCAACAGATATGACTGATTGGCAAAGAGCAAGTGTTAATTCGGAACACAACTACGATGTGTTAAAAGGTATTGATATTGAACAGCGAGATAAAGGATTGTTGCTGTGGCGCAATTTCAGGCGCAATGTGGCTGACGGATATGCTTACTATCAGGTAATAAAGGTAACCAAAAAATCTGCCATTGTAGAGGTTTGTAGAGGTATATGTTTAGATGAATGGACGGACAACATGTTGGGCGAGGTTTGTGAGTTACCAATTAAGTTGGTTGAAGATTTGATTAGTCAAAAAGATGCTATGGATAAATTATTTTATGGTTTGTAAAAATAAACATATCTTTGCAGTATGACAAAGACAAAATACGAAGTCCACTCACAATGTGGTATAACTGTTACTTATGTAACTCAAACACGTAATGCCGAAGATATGATAACACGTATTGTTGATATGCACCAGAGGTTTGATGAATTTGGTAAACCAACATATTTAAAGGTAGTACAAGTTATCAATGGCGAAAGTAAAATAATATATACACCAAAAATGTATAAATTTTTTACAAATAATTTGGTGGTTTCATAAAATAGTCCTATATTTACAATCTAAAAAAAATTTAATTATGCAGACAAAATTAACAAAACACACTCTATTGAAGGGTGAAGGTATTAATCAGCACACACTTTATGGTGGTTTCTCAATGGAAACTGATGTATTGGAATTTCCAAACATTAAGGTTATCAAAGATAGTGTATTAAAACACGAAAAACCTAATGGCGATTTTTCTAACGAACATAAAGCGTTGCAAGTTAGCAAAGGTAATTGGGTAATGGGTAAGCAAGTGGAATACAATCCATTCAAGCGAACTATTAGTCAAGTGTGGGATTAATAGATTAAACAAACTATTAAAAAAGGTAAGAAAATTCTTACCTTTTTTTTGGTAGTTTGAAAATATAATCTTACATTTGCTATATCAATTCACAATCTAAAATTAAAACAATGGCAAACCCTTTAATTCATTCAAAGTCCAGCGTTAAGCGTTGGGGTGGCAAAGTAGAAGATTATTTGGCTATACACGAACTTATAGATAGTCCAAAAGCTACTATGAATAACAATAGCAGTCGTATGCTGACACATAACACTTGGTTTGCATATACAATCATTCCAAAGGTATTTGGATATAACATAATCAATAGTGAAGGTAAAAGTGTTGATAGTGTTGATATTGCTATGTTACATATAGCAGAAGATTTCCGTATGAAGTTTGTGCCTACTCCACAAGATTATCTAAAACATATTGAATTACAAAGTTGGTTTAGTAATGGTGTTAAAGATATAGACAATCCCGAAGCTACAAAAATATGTGAAGATTTTTTAGAAAAAATACGACAATAAATTTGGTAGTTTAAAATTTTAATCTTATATTTGCAATCTAAAAACAATAAATTATGAACTTACAAGAAGCAGTAAACAAATGGAAAGAATTAGGCATTAATCGTGCTGAATTTGAATTTGATTGTGGTGGTGATAGTATGAATGATACCACTATCAATTTTTATGACAAAAAAGACAAAATCATTATTAATGATGATTTGGCTGATTACTTTGATGACCAAGTGTATAAGAATGTAAATTTTTATGAAGCGTCTGACGGACATTATCAAGGCGAAAGGGGTGTTGTGCATATTGAATTGGATAACGAAAGCAAAGATGAAGCTGAACATAGTTTTACCTATTCAAAATCGGCAGAAAGTGAGTTTAACGAACAATATACTGAAACTATTTATATTGATTTGACTGATGAACAAGCTACATTTCTTACTAAAAATGTTAGCAATATCAATGGTGGCGAGAGTGATAGGGCAACATTTAATTTTAGCCGAGATTTCATTATGACTGATAGAGATGATGAAATTATGGTTGAACTTACTGAACTGATTGATAATACTGCGTGTGAATACGAATTTGAAAATGCAGAAGGTGAGCAGTTGGATTGGTATTCATATACAACAAATCGTGATGAAAATGAATTGACCATTGATGAAGGTAAACTCAAATTAGAAGTTAGCAGAACATTTGTAGTTTATACTCAAAGTGATGATTAAAATAAATTTGGTTGGTAACAAAATTAATCTTATATTTGCATAACAAAAAAAACATACAATGAAAATAGTAATAGAAAACATACAATTTCCTTACAATGAAGGTTGCAGATTGCTTAAATTAAAAAATGGTGATGAATGTCCTTTTGAGGAACTATCGGATATATGGAACGATATTCAGCCGTTGTCCTTCAAAGATATTGCACAATTTGAAAACTTGGAACAAAGAAGGGTTGGAATAATTTGTTTGGGTATTGAAAGATTGGTGAGTGAAGTCAATCCTAAATTAATTAACAAGAAAGCACTCAACAAGCAAACCACTTGGGTAGCTGAAAATGGTGAGTTGGTAACAAAGAAATTCAAAGATACCTACGAACTATACAAAGTTGATGGAAAGTATTTTAGCGAAGGGTTAAAAAATTCGTGGGAAAAAATGGAAGATTGTTATTTTGTGAAGTGTAAAGATACGAGTACGGATAGAGAGTATTTGATTTGGGTTGATGTTAGAAGTGTGTATAATACAAACTTTACTGCGTGGGAAGATAGGTGGAATTTTGATATTAAGAAAGTTAATGCTATTCAATGTGTAGCTTGGACTATTCAAACTGATATTGCAGAAGGTAACATTGAGAAAATCATAAGACAAGGTGATTGTATTCTAATTAAACCAATAAAAACAAAAGATAAGGTTGCAGTTAGACATTTGACTGAAAAAGAATATACTGATTTGTTGGTTGCAGAAAGTTAAAAATAAATTTGGTAGTTTGGTTTTTTAATCTTATATTTGCAGTATGATAGAATTATTACAATGGTTGAAAGAAAATCACTTTCACCAATACAAAGACGGAACGTGGTATTCAACCAATGAAAGACCTTACACCAATGGTAAGCAAAGGAAGTTTTATACTGATGAAGAACTGATGTCATTATTTTATAGAAAATTCAAATATAATAGATAACCAATGACAAAGACAAAGTTAGCACAAAGACAAACCTATTCAAACGGACATATTGTTTCGGTTGGATTGACTGGTAATGTTGGTTACATATCTATTGAAGATAATAACCTTTACCCCGATAGAGATAGCCGAGCAATAAGAAAAGATATGTTGTTCAATAGAATATTGATACCTTTAATGACAAGAGCAGACCTTAACGACCTTCGTATTGCGATAGATGAAGTATTAAAAAATTCAAAATAAATATTATGAGATTAGTAATTGGAATTTTATCGGTAGTAGCATTGTTTATATTAATGTATATGTTTGTTAGAGAAAAACAACAAAGCAATTACAAATATACAATCCAATATAACTACGCGAAGTATAGTTATGAAGATTATACCAATGAATTTGAATACCTACCAGGTAACTCCACAATCCGTTATGTGAATGAAAATGGTGATAGCATATATCGTAGTGGAACATTTTATATTCAAAAAAACCGAAAATAAATTTGGTAGTTTGGTTTTTTAATCTTATATTTGCATTATTAAATCACAATCTAAAACAAATTAAAAATGGGAACACGCAGTTTAACACATTTCATTGAAAGGTACAAAGAACAGCCAAAAGACAAACGTAGAAAACCAAAAGTAAAGGACACCGAAATTGTTGTAATGTATAGACAATATGACGGTTATCCTAGTGGACACGGAATACAATTAGCCGAGTTTTTGGTGAAAGGCAAATTGGTTAATGGTATTTCATTTGCTGAAACACAACTTTTATTTAATGGTATGGGTTGTTTGACAGCGCAAGTGGTTGCAAATTTCAAAGAGGGTGCAGGTAACATTTATTTACACACAGCAGGTACAAAGGATTGTTGGGAAGAATACGATTACTATGTAATTGGTGATAATGATACAATGGAATTAACTTTAAAGTGTGTAACTAGTAGGGGTAAGGTTTTATTTGAAGGTACACCGAAAGAGTTTTTAGAGCAATTAGAAGAAATTGAGAAGGTTGATGAATAGGGTTTAGATTGTGAATAGAGAAGGGCTAGGGTGATTCCTAGCCCAACTCATATACACAATTGTGTACATGGATTGTAAAATTATAACACCAGCATCGGAAAATATCCGATAAACTATTAAAAATTTTACATAAAAAAGTTTGGTAGAAACAAAATTTAAAACTATATTTGCAAAAAAAAGATTATGCACAAAAGATTATTATTATCGTTGCCGACATTAGAAAGCAGTTTTACACACGTGGACGTTGAAGTTTATTACAACAAAGGTGGAATGAATTACTTTACGGGTAGTGTTGAGAGAAGGGGTTACTATCTTTCAATACAGCCATTGACAAAGTATAACAATGGTTATTCATATACAGCCTTCACTGGTGTTAAACAATTAGTCAGGGAAGCGGGTAGATTTTCATCAAAGGTATTGGCTGAATTCATTTTAGATTATGATATGATGAATACAATGATTGAGCATATAATTGAGAAGCACAACATTAAATTGGATTTACCTAACAAAGAGGGTTTTACTAATTACCAGCTATTGTCAAATGTTATTGGTATGCAAACTGATACAAATTCGCATACTGAACAAATTAAGTTATAAACATAGTGTGGATAACTTATCCAAAAATACTTCAAAATAAATTTGCTAGATTGAAAAATTAATACGATATTTGCTCTATCAATTAACAATCTAAAACAAATTATTATGAAGTCAATTTTAGTAATGATGGCAACTGCTTCAACCGAAGCAAAATTAGTTAAAGAACTTGAAGAAGCAATCGCTGAATGGAAGGAATGTCAAGATGATGACAGAATGAAAGCAATTATCTTTTATTCACAATTAATAATGTTAAGACACGTTACACAAGGTGATGTAAAGAAAGCAATGAAAGTTGTTCAAGATATGGATAATGTGGATAACGTTGTGAATAACTTATTTAATAATAATAACTAAAAAATTTGGTAGAGTGCAAATGTAATCTTATATTTGCATTCTATTATTTATTTCACAATCTAAATCTAAACAAAATGAGTTATCCAAAAGCACCTTCGGGTTCGTACAAAGCACCTTTAATCAAAGGGTTAAGAAACATTGGCAGAGAAACGGAAGCCATTGAAATTGAGCGTGGTAATATGAAGTTAGGTATTACATCTAGTTTTACGGGTGGGGTTATATCTTATCCTATTTTAACTGATGTGTTTATTGACGCATTACAATCCCTTCCATTAGATGATATAAACGGATATTATATCCAATCATTAAGCAATGGTAGTGTTGTGCCTACATCTAGCAATGGAGCGTATGTATATGATGAAACTGATAAGAGAGCAGTTGAGTTTGTACAAAGTCAGCTAGATAAAGAAAAGTTTGCTAGTGGCGAATTATATTTTAAATCTTAAAAATAAATTTGGTGGTTTCAATTTATTGTCTTATATTTGTATCTCACAATCAAAATTAAATTAAAATGGATTATCCAAAAATGACAAAGGAAGAAGCAATCAACACAATCAACACATCGTTTCCAAGCATTTGGAGTAGAGAAGACGTACTTCAACTTATTAACAGGATTGATGTACCCGAGCAACAAAAACTTGAAGGGTTTGTTGATAAAGAAAAAATGTTGGAGAAAATCCGTAGTGCCGTTGAAAATGCTATTGACGGAATGAGCAACAATGACATCGTTGATATTTCAAGTTGCGAGTTTGAAATTCGTAACGGAAATGAAATTGAAGTTGAGAGCATTGGTATCAACACAAGCGACATCGTTGATAACATTATGGCTGATGTTGAAGAAGCAGTTGATGAATATATTGAGGAGATTACGGAAGTTTACGAAAGTTAATAGTTTGTTTGGTTTTAAGATTAAATTAGGTGAGGGTAATACCTTGCCTTTTTTATTTTAATTAATCTAAAAAATATTTTAAAAATAATTGATTAAAAATTTGGTGGTTAGAAAAAATAAGACTATATTTGCTTTATCATTATCAATCACTAAAAACATTTAACAATGTCAAAGAAAGACAATCAAAAAACAAAGAAAGTAGCAAAGGTAAAAAACTACAATCTAAAAAACAGACCAAAAGATTGGTTTAAAGTATTGTTGCAAGAAACACCTATTCAAACTGAAAATGGAAATTCGTTGGTTTATCCAATGGTATGTGAAACAATTTTACACGAATACCTTGAAAAGTTTCCCAAAAATCGTGATGTAATTAATTCACACATTAGAACAATCGGTGGTAGTTGTTTTGAGAGTGGTTACATTTTACGTTATCCAGTTATTGTTGAATACTTAAATCATTACTACAAAGTTGATGGGCAACATTTGATACAATTTTGTGCAAATGAAAAACTACCCACAAGGTTTTTCCTATGCAGAGTAAAGACAATGCAACAAGGTAAAGACATTATGCGTTTAATGAATTCTTGTTCAAAAAATTGGGCATTATTGCAGTACATTCTTATCGGTGCTGAAAATGGTAATGGCTATGAAGTATTGTTAAATTTGCTTGAAAAATACGAATTAACCACAGGTATTACGGCAAACTTGTTGGGTGCTATGATGTTTAATAAACTAACTGCTTTCAATGTTGGTTATTCAAACAAAGCAATTAAAAACAATTCATTTAAAGAACAAACGGCACACGAATTAACAATTCAAAGATTAGAGGGTTTGCGTAACTTTTACGATGTTACTAAAATGACCAAAAGCCAATATGCAAATTGGGGGTTATTGACCACAATGTATGACAAACAAGATACATATTTTAAGAACGAAAAGAAGTTTTTAAAAAGTGTAAGAAAGTATGCCGTAGCAAACCAATGTATCAGTGAAACGAAAGGTAGAACGAAAGATTATGAGCAAATGTTTTTGAAGTGTTGGGATAAAATGTAAGTAGGTTGATAATGATAAAAAACAAGTGGGTGAAAGTCCCACTATTTTTTAAAATAAATTTGGTAGTTACAAAATATTGTCTTATATTTGCAGTATGAAAAAGAAAGATACAAAGGTAGAAAAACCAAAACAAGTGGTTGAATACTTTACAGATGAAATGGCTAAAAGCATTTTCTTATTTCAAGACAAATTAACCTATTCATCAAAAGCATCAGTAAACCCTATTACATTATCTAAACGTAAAAAATAAAGTATGGAATTTAAACTAAACACATCAGCAAGGGAAGAAACAATTAATAGATTGTTTGAAAAACAAATTCAGCAAATTCAAAACAATTTGGAGAGAGGTGAGCGTACTACCGAATTGTATATAGACAAGGAATTTGCAAGTGAAGTTAGAGAAAAGCTGGAAGTAGCATTTGAAGGTAAAGAACTTTCATTTCAAACCGTAAGACGTTCGCCACACCCATACACGGGTACAATGCAAAGCTTTACATCTGAAGTGATTGGTGATGAAAGATACTATAAAGTTTATTATGGTGGGGAATAAAATTTGGTAATCTAAAAACAAAGCATTATATTTGCAGTATGAAAGTAATAATATACGAATGTGAAGGTTGGTTTGCAATACATAACCAAAACGGTCAACTACTTAATAGTGGGTTTGCTACCGAAGGCGAGGCAGTTTTATTCTGCAAAAAAAATAATTTACATATACTTGACATTTTCTTTTTAGTTTAGTATATTCGCATTAATTAACTGAAAAGTTAGTTTTTATAGGGTACGGATTAAAAACGAGGCGAGGTTTCTACCTTGCCTCTCTTTTTTTAAACTAATTAATTTAAAAAATAATTCAAAAAATATTTGGTATTTTGAATAATTAATCTTATATTTGTATCTCACAATTAAAACAAATTAACTATGCCAATCTTTGATGTTATCCAAGTAAACCACAAGCAGTTAGCGTTGGTTACAATCGCAAGACAACAAAAGCAAATTGAAAATGTTGATGATGAACATATCTTAAAGGGTTACGTTAAGTGGAGAACTTATCTACGCAAACAATTAAAGGAAAGAAAATCATTGACTTCAATCGTAGTTGAGCATATCTTTGAATAAAACAATCTAATATGGAAATGGTATTAATAAAGGAAGGCAGTCAGGAATGGGAAAGAATGTGGGATATGGTTGCTAACCACCCAATCAACGAAGGTATTGAACACCCCAGCATCGCAATGAACAATGGCGAAGGTTGGCAGTATATGGGCAGTTTCAAACAAGCAGATGTTATTATTCACGAGTTTAGACATCGTGAGCATCAAAAGTTTGGCAGAAGGGAATATCTTAAATTTGGCGCAAGCAAAGATATTACTGATGATGATATTGAAAAAGTATTATCGGTTAAGTAACCCTATGTACACTTTTGTGTACTATACACGCGAGCGCGAGAAAATAAATTTGGTACATTCAATTTTTAATCTTATATTTGCAATATGAAATCAAATAAAGATATATTATCCAAAGCATTAGACCTTTTGCACACACTTGAAGATAGAACGGGTTACGGCAATGTAAAGTTGGGAACGGCTATCAACCTACTTCAAGATGTATTGCCTACTATCAATAGAGAACCCATTGCTGAACAAACCATTGAGGTTGGAGTGTATTACTACCTTGATGATGCTGGTAATAAGGTATATGATTTTGAAGAGATGATGAGAGAGTTTGAAGAAGATTTAAAAAGATTATCAAAATAAATTTGGTGGATTAAAAATATAATAGTATATTTGCTGTATGAAATTATCTACCGACAAATTACTACGCAAAGTTAATCGCCAGTTGGAATTAGAAGCAGGTCGTGTATCATATAATCGTGTGCATAAAAGCAAGAAGATATATGATAGAAAAAAATATTCAAAAATATCCAAAATAAATTTGGTAGATTGAATTATTATTACGATATTTGCTCTATCAATTCACAATTAAACAATTAAACAATGCAAAACGAAGCAACAATCATTGGTTTAAGTAACCAAGCAGAAGTAATCGCAGACACAATCAAATCTGCCCTAAACAAATCTCTTACAAATGTAACCTTTTGTAGTGTAAAGGGTTATGTAAATGACAAAGGAGAATTAGCCGATTATTTGATAAATATCGGTGTTAATTACCAAACTGCAAAGCAGAAGGACATTAAATTCCTTTCTAATTTAGATGTAACTGAAATGGAATGGAATAGTCCTATGGTTGATATTCTTGTCGCTAAAACAGAGTTATTGGAGAGTTTAATCAGTCCTAACAAAGCAAGAAGCGAAGGACAAAAAGAAGCGTATATCCACATTAACGAAGCGTTGAAGTTACACGCAGATACATTGGAGTTATATGTTTTTGGTAGCAAAGTTAAAAAGAATGTTGTTGAAGCAGTTGATTATGGCGAAGATAAAAGAAGTGCCAAAACAAAGGCAAAAGATGAAATTCGCCAAATGATGAAATCAACAAAGTATCGCCAATTCAAATTCAAATTGAATGGAATGAAAATGCGAACAAATGGCGAAGAATTATCATTTGAAAAATAATGAATATGTAAAGGTTATCCACACTAAAAATGTGGATAACTTTTTCTAAATAAATTTGGTAGTTTGAATTATTATTGCGATATTTGTATCTCACAATTAAACTTAAAACAATGCTATTAACAAACACAAGTCAAATTTCGGGAATCAAAACAACATTGGAATTGGATATTACCGAAGAGCAATTAGAAAGGTTTTTCAATCGCAGAGAAAATGGCGAGTATGTTCAAACCATTTTTCCAAACCTAACACCAGCAGAAAGGGAATTTATCCTAACGGGAATTTCGCCAAAAGAATGGGAACAAATATTTGGTGGACACGAATAGATTATATAAAATATAATCCCTATATGTTTATATGGGGATTTTTTTATATATAGCATAAAAAAAATATGGCGTAGGTTGGAGTATACCTCCCGTTGTTTAAACGTCTGTCATACATTGACAATACAAATATCGTAATAATAATTGACACTACCAAATATTTGTGCAATTATTTTTAAATTAATTTATACTTCGCCAAAAGTATCTAAATTAATATAGTTTTGGCTAGTTATAAAAAAAAGTTTGAAATAAATTTGGTAGTTTGAATTTAATTCCCGATATTTGTATTCTAAATTAATTAAGATGAATATCACTGATTTTAACGAAATGCACAATTCAATGGTTAATCTATTGGAATGGGTTAATAAGAATTACCAAGCAAGAGAAAATTCTTTTGGGGTTGAATTTCATCGTATGGCTGATGATGGTTGGGGTGCGAATCCTTTAACATCAACACAAGTTGTTGATGAATACCTAAAAAAAGTTTGGATTATAAAAAAATAATTCAAAATAAATTTGGAATATTCAAAAAATAGTACTACATTTGCATACACTAAAAAAATAAACAAAATGGGTTACAAACCAAGTTTTAAATGGACAGATGAATTGGCAATGGATTTTGCAAAGATATCTATTATGGCAGGATTTTGCAGTGAAAATACACTTAATCAATTTAAGGCACATCACGAACAAAAAAAGCGTGAAGATAGAATTAAGCGTGTTGTCGTTGGCAAACGTGGAATGAATGAAGACGGCAGTCGTTTCTATTACGATTGTAGAGGGGTTAAATGGACACTTAAAAGAGAAGTATTAGATAATCTAACCTATTACATTGCTGAAAGCGAAAAGAACGAAGGAATAAAGGAAAAGTTTTTGAGTGATGTTTATTTAATGATTGACAAGAAAGCAGAAAGCGAAAACATTACCAAAAATAATTTTGAAGAAATTCTAAAATAAATTTGGTGGATTAAAAAAATAGTCCTATATTTACATTCTAAACTAATTAACAATGGCTTACACAATAGACAAAATCATTCCTACAAAATTTGAGTGGGACAAAAAATGGACGGTAACGGCTGACCTTCGTGGGTTGGAAACATTTGGTAACTGCGAAAGCAATTACGATATTGTAGATAAATTAAAAGAAAACAAAGTGCTATCCAATAAGACAAGCGAAGATAGTGAGTTTTGTCAATTCTTTGCCTATTTCAGCACAAAGAAATCAGCAGAAAGTTTCATAACAAGATTAGGTAACTACGTTGAAAAACGTAAAAAATTAATAGCCAGTTTATGACAAAGAATACATTGCACAATTATACCAATGATACCTTTTATATTGTTGAATACAATGATAGGTTTGGTAATGGTGATGACAAGAAGTTTGAAACATTGGTAAGAAACAAAACTGAATTTAAAGCGTGGTTAAAGCAACACAATGCTGAAAGAAAAGGTATGGGTGCTATGCGAGAATTACCCGAAGAATTTAACCTTATCCCTATTAATTTATTTAAACTATAAAAATGAAAAATTTACGTTTATTTCACGCAATAATAATAGTATTATTGGTGGGTGGTTTTATATTAAACAACATAGGCGAGGAATCCGAAATTGGAGTGATAAATAATGTATTCCTTATCCTAATAACTTTTTCATATTTAATTGCAAGTTTATTTGGTTTATTCAAAAATTAATCTTATATTTGTATCTCACAATTAAAACAAATTAATATGAAAAAGTTATTCTTTGCAATCGCAATCTTATTCAGTTTCAGCACAAAGGCACAAGACACGTCCTATTATCAAAAACGTAATGACCTTTATATGTCAGTTCGTTCAAAAATAACGGATAGTGTGATATACAAACAACAATATTCTTTGAAGTTAAAGAAACAAAGAAAAAATAATAGAGTGTTTACAATCGTTGCTACGTCTATATTTGCAGGAATTTCAGTTTGGTTTTGGACGGGTTATGCAAAATATTATTAAAATAAATTTGGTACATTCAAATAATAATCGTACATTTGTATCTCACAATTAAAAAAACATATATTATGACACTAGCAAACGCTATCGAAGTATTGGAATCTAAACACCAAGCAAAACTATCAATGATAGAAATTGAAGACGGCAGTGGTTACAAGTTTAACTATCGTATTCTAGGTGAACAAAAAAATCGTTTCATTGACCTTTGGGCAGACGAATACTTAAAGCAGTACCAACAAGTTATGGACATAGTTGGCAAGTGGTAAAATACGTTCTTTTTTTCATTTACAATAATCAATCCCGATATTTCTATATCGGGAGCTTTTTTAAAAAAAGTTTAAAATAATTCAAAATAAATTTGGTAGTTTGAAATTATTGTCTTATATTTGCAGTATCAATTCACAATTAAACTATAACAAATGCAAACTTACAAATTAACAAACAACAAGACACTTGAAGTAACACAAGACGAGTACCCTAACAATCCAAGACACGATGATAACCTATCTAAAATGATATGTTTTCACGGCAGATACGATTTAGGCGACGACCACAATTACAAACATCAAGATTATTCGGGTTGGGCAGAAATGGAAAAGGCAATCATTAAAAATGAAACACCAGCAGTTATATTACCTTTGTATCTTTACGACCATTCGGGCATAACAATTTCAACAACACCATTCAGTTGCAAGTGGGATAGTGGGCAGATAGGTTTTATATTTATTTCAAAGGAAAAGTTGAGAAACGAATTTAGTGTTAAACGAATTACCAAAAAAGAAATTGAAAGGGCAACAAAAATACTATTGGCTGAATTAGAAACATACGATTTTTATTTACGAGGCGAAGTTTACGGATATACATTGATAAACGAAAACGGCGACATTGAAGATAGTTGTTTTGGTTTTATCGGTAGCGACATTGAAACAAACGGCATATTAGATAATATAAACGAAAAGATAGTAGGTTAATTGTGAAACACCTAAAAGGGAAAGTCCTAAAAAAACTTTCCTTTTTTTTTGGTACTTTGAAAAATTAATCTTATATTTGCGTATGAATAAAACAGAACAAAAGTTTGAATCAGTATTTAATCTTTTAGTTAATCTAAAACAAAGTTACGACACATCAACTGAATACCAAAAAGAATTCCTATCCACAATCGTTGGTGCTGCAATATATTATCTACCCACAAACAGATTAACATTCAGCGGAAAGATAAGCGAGAAGGCATTGGAGTTACCCAAGAACAAACGAGTTAAAGAACACGAATACCCAAGAAAAATAGTTGGCAAAATATTGCTGGACACAACACCTAATAGCGTAGATGAATTAAAAGAAATCTATCTTACAAAGTATGGTATATGGAATTTAGTTACCAAACAAGAAAATACAAGATTAAGGAAATTCCAAAAGGAAGGAGTATTTGTTAGTCCCGAAATATCGTATCAATCAGCGGAAATTATTTTGGTAAATATCTAAAATAAATTTGGTAGATTGAAAAAATAGTACTATATTTACATTCTAAAAACAATTAATCATGAGTAAAGCATTTGAAAAAAATTTACCTTTTAAAGTAAATAAACTAATTAAAAAAGATGGCGTTGCAACGGCAAAAATACTTGACGCTGAATTGGATATACTTGAATGTAGTTTTGATAATTCCGAAAGTGTTATAATTAAAACAAAGGGTTATAAATACATTACATTGACGTATGACAATCTACAAGTATTAAAAAAATTAATTGTTGATGCTGAAAAATATTATGATAAATATTTTGATAGTTTGGAAAAATAGTCCTATATTTGTATCTCACAATTAAAAACAATCTATAATGAAAAAGTTATTCATTCTAATCTTAATCGCAATCGCATTTTCATCTTGTTCAAAGTATTATGTTAGTGGTAATTGTAGCAAGGGCAGTTGCGGAGTTTGGTATCCGAAAAAGTTCAAGTCGTAATAAATTAAATAATCTATAAATTAAAAACAATGCAAAACAATCAAAACGAATCAAGTTTACCTCAACCAATTCAAGTAAGAGAAGATGGCAAAAAGTTATATGTACTAGATGGCTATCGTATATGGGCAGATAACTATAAAGACGCATTAGAAAATTTGGCAAGAATACAAAAATTTTAAAAATAAATTTGGTACATTGAATTATTATCCTTATATTTGTGTTCTAAACAATTAAGCAATGGCATTTAGAATTAACGACCCTAGCACAAGAATTAACGGCACACAATTACAAGGTTACCTTGATATAACCTATCAAGAATTGTTTTTGACATTAGGCGAACCTCAAACCAATAAAGACAATTCATTGGCACATTGGACAATACTTGGCAGTATTCAAGGCAGTTGGATTGTAGCCACAATATACGACCAAAGAACAAGTCGTTACGTTGATAGAATTACCGATTGGAATATCGGAGGTTACGACCAAAAAGCATTGCAGTTGGTTAAACGTGCTATTGATTTAGCCAAAATAAAAAGCGCAAAATAAATTTGGTATATTCAATTAATTATCTTATATTTGCGTTATGGATAAGAAAGAATTTTTACGATTATTTTTAGATGTTTTTATTAGAGATAATTTAAAACATGGTTTTTGTGAAGAAACGCTCAATGATTTTGTTGATAAGTTTTTAGAAGCAACCAAAAAAACGAATGTAAACAAACTTAATAAACTTATTGACGAGTTTGAAAATGTTGTTGCTGATTTAACTGATAACATTCATGATAACGATGAATTTGTAAAATCGTATAGAAAATATAGATTTAAACAATTTTTATTTGAACATGATGAACTTAAAGAAGCAATAAAAGAAAGAAAGGTTTGGGTAAAGAAAAAAAAATTAGGTATTAAAAATTATATGCGATAAATTTGGTACATTCAATTATTAATCTTATATTTGCAGTATGACAGCACATTACATAGCAAGAGTAGTTGAGAGCCTTTATAACAAAGTAGATATAGATAAAATGTCTGCTGGGTTTGATACGATTAAACAATTCAATGATTGTGGCAGAACAAGTGATGATTGGGTAAATAGACGCATTACCGAAAAAAGTTATCTGCGTTGGTGCCAAGCAGTAGGTTTTCTTGAAAACTATTGCCGAGATAACTTTACCACATTCAAAGAAACTGAATTAGTTTATAAATGGGCAAAGCGTGTTTGCAAAGATAGGAATGATATGTATAACCAATGGAGAGCATTTGGGGGTTATAAAACTTTTGACGAATGGTTAGATAAACGCTAATTTTAAATTAAATAAACTATAAACATGACAACACACGACTTACAAAAAATAGTTGCTAATCCTTTCTATTGTTTAGAAAAAGTTGATGACGCATTTCAATACAAACATACACCTTTGGTAACTGAATGGGAATGGATTAAAGCTAGTGCAAATCTAATTGATGAAATTGGTGCTGAAAAGTTTTTGGAATTATTATTAGATAATCTAAAAGGTAATTACCCAAGGTAATATACACATTTGTGTACATGGGTTTAAAAAACTTCGAAAAATATTTGGTAGTGTGGAAAATTAATCTTAAATTTGCTTTATCATTCACAATCAAAAAATAAAATTATGTTAGCAGAAGAATTAAAAATCGTATCAGCAAGAATTACGGCAATGCCAAAGAGTTTCTTTGATGCAATGCCACAAGTTTATGTTACGCTTGAAAATGGGGTTGAAGAATTTTTATTTGAATTCTATCCCGATGAAATTAGTTTTAGACCACAAGAGTTTGTTGGGCTGACCAAAAGCCAAGCCAAGACATTAAAGTATAACAAAGATATTTCATATCTACGAAGTTAAAGTTAGTTTAATTGTGAATAAATTCCCTACACCAAAAGTGTGGGGTTTTTTAGTTTATACAAAATAAAAAGTATCCCCGATGTAGACACATCAGGGATTATCCTTTAACCTATTCATTTAAACAAAGCAAACATACAACATTAATTCCAGACCACCAAAAAAAATAATTAAAAATAAATTTGGTAGTTTGAATTATTATCCCTATATTTGTATCTCACAATTAAAACAATCTATTATGGAGAAAACAATTTGGCTCGTATTTGAAAATGGTGCTGGTATTATGCACAAAGCATTTGAACACAGAGTTGATGCTCTTGCACTTATTGAAGTGTTGAAAGTAGAAACTGGGTTTGTTGATGCTTTTGATATAGTACCGATAACTTATCAGTATTAATCAACACACGAATTAAATGCCTTACAAATGTAGGGCATTTTTTTTTAAAAATAAATTTGGTAGTTTCAATTTATTATCCTATATTTGTATCTCACAATTAAAACAATCTATTATGAAACAATTTATCTTAAACGCACAAGCAATTTGCCTTATCGCATTGGGGTTGTGTACGCTATTTATTTTGGGTGCTGAACCAAGTGGTACAAGCGAGGAAAGTTTGAGTAACTACGAACACGCAATGGACAAGGGGCATCTTGGTTGGTTTTTATGTTGGGGTTGGGTTACATCATTAGTTCTATTCCTTACCTTGACTGCTATTCGCTATTACAATTCAATCAACGAAAAATAAACATATATGAAAAAGTTCATCTTAAAAATCTCGCTTATTAAATTGGCTGTACTATTAACAGCAATCCTAATCTTATCTAGTTGCTATTCGGGGCGCACGGGTTGTCCTGTAAATGCTCAAAATGGTTTCGGACCTGGCAGAATAAGATAGGCAAAAATAATTTAAAAATAATTCAAAATAAATTTGGTAGAATGAATAATTCTACCTATTTTTGTTTTGTCAATTTGAATGACATACGGCACTAACAATGGCGGGAAGTATACTCCAACCTATACGCTATTTTTTTTAGGGTATAAAGTTATTCACATTATAAAAAATAATATGTGTATAACTATTTTAAAAATAATTCAAAATAAATTTGGTGGTTTGAAAAACTAATGCGATATTTGTATCTCACAATTCAACCTAACCACAATGCGAGTGGCTAAAATGCAACCCAGTTATGACTACACGTATCAATTTTAAGGGGCAAACAATGCAGAATGACAACGTATTCGTTGATAGCGAAGTGCGTAATTTAGCCGAAATTTTAGGCACTCCTACACGTAAAGGATTAGAGAAAGCAATCTATTCCAACGGCACGTTGGTTGGCGTATTTTCGGACAATTACGGACACTTACCAAACGAGCAGTTTTTTGCAGTTGTGGAAGAAAAATTGATTAATGCCGATGTGCAATATGACACACGTAGCATTAATCGTGATAATCGTAGTTTCGCAGTTGATTATATCTTAAACGATGATAGATATAATATCATTGTGGCTAATGGCAAAGATATTATCAAGCCAATGTTACGTTTTGTGAATAGTTACGATGGCAGTTGCAAAACGAGTGGCAGTTTTGGATATTTTCGCCAAGTTTGTACTAATGGTTTGCACGTTGCTGAAACCAAAATGTCTTTTAACGTAAAGCATAAAGGCAGTATCGTTGAGTTTGTATTGCCCGAAATTGAAACCCTTGTTAGTAACTTTATTAACAACGAGTATTACACGTTGAAACCGAAGGCAGAGTTTTTGAGTGGTGCAATCGTTTCTGATGTACAAAAATTCGTAAAAGACGTATGCAAGGAAACTGCTATATTTAAGTATGAAAAATCGGACAAAAATCCCGAGCCGTCCTTAAATGCTGAAATCGTTGCAGATACGATATTGGCTGAATCTAGATACCTTAATACTTCGCCTAATATGTGGCTTGGGTATAATGCGTTCAACGAGATATTGCATACCAAATTTGCGAAATCGTTTGATGTGCAAAAAACATTAGACGGCAAAATATTTGATACCATATACAATATGGCAACGGCAAATTAAAATTGCTATACGAATGAATAAGGGGCTAAATTAAGGGGCAAATTGTTTGCCCCTTTTTTTATGTCCCTAATGATTACCTTACCTAACAAAGATATGCCTTTAAATTGTCTTAAAATGCCAATGGACACTTTTGTGTACACGAGGTGAAAACAAAATTCGAGATGTGAGATTTGCTTTGTTGATTAGTTATGTTTTATATCTGTATTGTCAGTTTTGAGCTGACAAATAGGATATGAAAAATAATTTTGTTTTGGTATGTAATTTGAATATATATAATTAAATCCATATACTATGAAAAAATTATTTAAATTCATTAAAAAAATATTATATTATGAAAATTATGAATATGAAAGAATGAAAAGATTTTTGGAACGCTAAAAAAAATATGGCGTAGCTTGGAGTATACCTCCCGAGTTTTTAATTCGTCTGTCATTCATATTGACAATACAAATATAGGGATATATTTTGTAACCACCAAATTTATTTTCAATTATTTTTAAATTATTTTGCATGGACACTTTTGTGTACATGGGGCAAAAAAAAGCACCCCGAAGGGTGCTGATTGGATTGGACTTTAAAACGAACCTATTCAACATCACTCACATCGTAACCCCATTCTTTTAACTTGTCTAGGATGCAAGTTGGCAAGGCAAAGACACCATCGTAATCGGTAATCTTATTGCCTTGAATCCAAATGCCACCTTCAGCGTACCAATCGTCACCGCCAGTTTCGACATCAGATAATTCAAACCAACCATAATCGGCACTATTAATGCCAATCGTAACCTCAACATTAACCGAATTTTCGGCTTTAATTACGCCGAATGAGTTTTCTAGTTGCAATGGAATAGCAACTTCAAAAGTTTCCTTTTTCATTTTTTTTTGGTTTAATTGTGAATAAAATCAAAGAACTAGGGCAAATATAATCTTATTTTTTTTATCACGCAAATTTATTCTAGATAATCTATAAAAAAGTTATTAACATTTTTTTTGCCAATGTGGATAACTTTATTTGGTAGTATGGAATTTTTTTTGTACCTTTGCAAAATTTTTTTTTATATATAAAAAAAATAGCGCGTAGGGTGGAGTATACCTCCCGTTGTTTAAACGTCTGTGCCTTTGCATAGCAAAGGTAAGGGTTTTTAAATTATAAAACAAATATTTTGGCAATTATTTTTTATTTATTTTTTTTAAAATAAATTTGGTAGTTTGAATTTATTTTAGTAAATTGCACTATCTTTTAACATTTAAACAATCAAATTATGAAAAATTTTCTTTTAAACGCGCAATTTTTTTCAATGTGTATCGGTGGTTTTTGCTTATTGCTTTTGTTAGGCGCTGACCCCTCAGGTAGTGAAAGTTCATACTACGAATATGAGCATTTCTGCGACAAAGGGCATTTCGGTTGGTATTTGCTTTTGGCATTAGGTTTATCCTTTATTACGTTTGTGGTTTCTACTGCAATTCGTTTATACAAAAAAATATAAAAAATACTTTGCAAAAGATTTGGTAGTTTGAAAAAACTACCTTATCTTTGCTTTAAAATGCCTTACAAATGTAAGGTATTTTTTTATATATGTAATAAAAAAAATAGCGCGTAGGGTGGAGTATACCTACCGAACGAATCGTCTGTCATACATTGACAACACAAATATAAGGTAGATTTTTCAATCTACCAAATATTTTGTGAAGTATTTTTAAATTATTTTTTGAAAGGATAAAAGAAACCAATCAGCACAACAACACAATAAAAAACGATGTAGTTAAAAAATAACTTTGTTGGGTTGATGTCTGTAAACACCCACAAGGCGAAAAATATAAGGCTAACTACTACTGACAGATACAAAGATAGCATTTCATTTTCTGGGCTTAATTTTGTTTTGATTTTCATTTTAGTTTGGTTTAATGGTTATAATGATAAGAAACGTTATATGTTTTTTGTCTTGGCATTTCATAGTTTGATGTACTATGTTTCATTGCCTTGTTAATATCGCTTTTTTTAACACGTTTAACATTGGGCAATTTACGATATTCATAGCAACCCGATAAAGTAGCAATCGCAATAAGTAATAATAATTTTTTCATTCAGCAATAATACGAAATTAATTTCAAATAAAAAAATAAATCTTTTTAAAAATAAATTTGTTTGTTTCAATTTATTACCCTATATTTGCACTTCACAATTAAACTTTTAAAAATGAAAAAATTACTTATTGCTTTTGCCGTTCTTTGCTTTTTTGCCGTTTTCTTTTCAAGTTGTCGCAGTGGCTACGGCTGTCACGGAAATCAATCTTGGTCAAAAATGGTGCGCCGAATTAACGCGCCTTAAAATATTGTGTTTAAATTGGATAAAAGGATAAACCGAAGTATTTCTATACTTTGGTTTTTTTTTATTTAAAATAATTTAAAAATAATTCAAAATAAATTTGTTTATATCAATTGCTTTCCTTACCTTTGCTATGCAAAGGCACAGACGACTACAAATCGGGAAGTATACTCCAACGCACCCTATAATGCTAAAAATATTAGCATACTAATTTATTTAGCAAATTGCTAAATTATTTAGCAACATATATCAATAAAAAAAATATAAAAATAATTTTGGTATATCAAATTTATTTTGTAAATTGCATTATCTTTTAACAATTAAACTATTTTTTTATGCAAACAACAACAACATTAACCCCAAAAAACGAATTAATCGTAGCGGTTAAAAAAATTAAAGGTACATCATTTGTAGGTGTTCGTAACTACGAAAATTTACAAGGTGAACAAAGCAATCAAACTTTTAATGTAGGTATCAATTACGGCAAAGTATTGCAGTATGATTTACAAGCATTACAAAATTTTGATATATCTACTTTGGCTGACCAACATTCTATGGCTGACTTGACAAAGGGATATGCTGAATTATTGCTATCATTACAAAAGCGCACGGCTGACGAACAAACAAAGGCTGAATTATTGGCTAATAATGATAAAACAATGCTACAAAGCCAAGCGCAAACCGATGCTTATATTTCGCTTTCTAATGGCTTAAAAGCGAAGTTAGAAAATGATAAATTAGTATTATATATCTATGGTTTTATGGTACGTAAAACAATATTAAAAAAAGGTATATATAAAGAAAAAAACAGCCGTTCGCTTACTTTGGCAAAAGAGGCTATCAAAAAATCGGCAGGGTTGAAAGAAACGAAGTACAAGCAATTTAAGTTAGGAAATTTGGAAGAAATCAAAATAAGTGGTGTAACACTTGACATAAAATAAAAACCCTTTAAAACGTCTAAAAACCCCCTTAAAATCAAAAGGGGGTTTTTTTATATATGTACCCCTCCCCCATATATAATAGGGCACCCCTCCCCCCGTACCCCCTCCCCCCGTTACCCGACTTACATACCCCCCCGTATGCCACCCAATGTGGGGGGTGACCCTTCACGCAAAAATTTTCTGGGAAATTTTTTAGGTATCATATAGGGGTACCCCCTTTTTAAAAAATTTTTTTCTGGGAAATTTTCGACTTAAAATATCAAAGGGGGTCCTTTTTTAAAAATTTTTTTCTGGGAAATTTTTCAATATATTTATCTTATATGAAAAAGTTAATACAGGAGTTATTTAGGCGTATGATATTAGAAACGATTAATGATAAAGATGTTATTGATTTTAATGATATTAATTTAACGTCAGAATTTAATAGATTAAATGGGTTGTTATTTGGGGGTGAGATAGCGCCAATACCAATAAGGTGGGGTATGGATAAAAATCTTATTGGTACAGTATATTATGCGAAAGATGAATCGGGTAAAGAAATTATACGTGGTTTAAGGATGTCTAGGTTTTACGATTTAACATATAGTCAATTTAAGAATACGTTAGCGCATGAGATGATACATGTTTATTTATCTCAACAGGGTATTGAGCATGAGCATGACGAACCATTTTTAAAAGAGATGAATAGGATTAACGGGATGGGGTTAGGTTTTAATATTACTGTAAGTGAAGAGTTAGATGATTATCCTAATATATCATTGCATGTTAAGGGTAAGGAATTGGTATTTTTTACTTTTGAAGATGGTGGTTCAAATTATATACTTGTTATGACGAAGGATACTTATAAAGATAAAAAAAGGGTTATTTCTAATGCTTTTAATGGTTCTGGTAGTTTTTGGTTATCCAGCAATGTTTTGTTAAGGAATTTTCATGTACAAAAGATTTTGGGTAGTAATATTAAGCTTAATCTTATAAGTGATGATATGTTGAATAAATTATTTGTTGATGGTAAAAAGATAAAATAAGAGGGGTACCCCTTTTTAAAAAATTTTTTCTGGGGGATTTTTCCGTATATTTATATAAAAAAAAAGTCATGAAAATACAAAAAAGTTTAAACGAATTAATTTCTGAGGCTATTTTAAACGAAGGGAGTTATACAGACCTTTTTGAGTTTTTAGCTCAGGGTTTTGGCAAGATGACAACTGGTACAGCGTATTATGTTGCTAGCATGGATAGCAACATGAATAAGAATCTTGTTACACCAGAGGGCAAGATGCCCAATCCTATGTATGGTAAATTATATAAGCATACGATGTTTATGTTTCCATGGTTAGATACGTATCGCAGGGCTCAGGAGCGCAAGGGTATTGAGGCGGAGCCTGGTCAACGTCGTGGAACTTATGAAAGATTAGAAGGGTTTGATATGTTGGAGACTGGCAAGAGTGGTTTGTATTTGCCTATATATCCTACGGGGTCTCAATATTCATTTGCTGTGATGGATGGTGGTAAGTTTGTTGAATTTCCTAAAGAGGAGGCCAAGAAATATTTAAGACCATCTGATGGCAGTGCATTTAGTCCAGATGCAGTAGCTGTTAGACAACTGATAATCGATAGAACGGCCAAGATAACTGGTGGTGGAAATGTTTGGGTTAATCCAGAGTTTAAATTTAATTACGTCGGTCCTGGCGCCATTTAACACATATATGAAACATGTTATAAAAAAACTATTAAGCGAGGGGTTGGTTAACGTTGAGGCTGAGAATCTTTTGAAATGGTTTACGGACCATTCAAATCATACGTTTGTATTTTTTGATACCGAGACTACTGGATTAAGTCGTGAGGGTGGCAATCAGTTGACACAGGTTGGCGCCATTGCAGCTTACTTTAACCCTGAAACACTTAGATTTGCTGAAACTGGTAAGTTTAACAAGCATGTTAGATTGGGTAGTGAGATTCAGGATAAATTGGATGCCGAGAAGGATTTGGAAATACCTGATGACCCCAAGGAGCTAGGTAAGATGCTGGGTACATCCAAGAGGGCGATATTAAAGTATAATCATTACGATATTGATAAGTCAGCAACATATGATGAAGAATTGAGCGTCTTGGCTGATTTTATGGATTTTTTGGATGAGCAGGGTCCAGTTGTATTATTGGCACACAACGCGCCATTTGATTTAAGTTTTGTTGAGATTAGCCAAATGTTTAAGTCTGCGGATAGAGAGGTATTTGATACGTTAAAATTCTTCAAGAATGTATTTTTTCCAATATTAACTAGGATATCATCATCTAGTGAAAAGAGCCAAAATTTATTAAATAAGTTTGGCGAGAAGAAATCTAGTGCTTTGGTTAATCTGGTTAAGGGTTTTTCTAGCGCATCTGAATTGGAAGCCAAATTAAACATGGCGCATGAGGCTGTTCAGGATTGTAGAAATACGCTTGAAGTTTTTGAGAAGGGGATATTAGCTGTGTATCAGCATTTAAATGGTAAATAAGATTATTTTTTTGTTAGGTTTGCCGATACTAAATCTTTAACTGAACCTGTAAATTCTTTACCTTGTGTCGTTGCAAATTGCAGAGCTTGTCTGAATTTATCCAGTGTTGGTTTTAGGATATTATAAAAGAATTGTACACCACCGATGATGGGTTCAAGGAATCCCATATAGCTTTTGAAGTCGGTTAATTTTGAGATGATGGTACCCAGTACTGATTGTGATAGATAATTTCCGATAAATTCTTTAATTTTATCTGGTGCTAGATTTTTAAGTTTATCTGTAGCATATTGTATGATGCTAGCTATGGCTGTAGATGCCAAGAATTTTTTCCAACCATCAAGGTTTGTAATTGATTCAACAACTTTTTTGATTGTTGGGATGAAATCAGTGGCGCCAATTTTTTTAAGAAATTCATAGAAAGTTTTAAGAGTACCTTCTTGGAATTTATTCCAGAAATTGTTTGAAAAGTTTTGAAGGAGTTGTGGGTTGGAGATGACCTTATATATCATTACCGCCGCGTCTTTCCAATCGTGTATTGTATCAACAACTTTATTTAATTTTTCTTTTGCGAAGTTTTTAACTGTATCCAAGAAGGTTTCATATAGCAGTTGTTCATTTAGGATTCTTGTGTGGAGTTCTTCCGATATGAATTCTGATTCGGTCAGGGGTAGCTTGATACCCAGAACATGTGTAATATGTTCATTGGTAAGGCCTTGTGGTATACGTTTCATCAAACCTTTATTTTCTAGATAAAGATTTTCCGCTAATATATTTGCCGTTTTAATTTTATGTAATTTGTCTGACCTTCTCATGTTAATATAAATATATTAGATATTTATAAAAAAAAGGTTTTGGCAGGTAGATATAGTTACAAGAGGGCAATTGGGCATTTAACTGAATATGCTGTTAATGAGGGTTATGCGAACATAAGTCTTAATCATAAGGGTGTGTCCATGATAAAATGGAACCTACAGACCTTAAATGAGCCAAAATCGATATATATCGAGGGAAAATATGGTGTGGAGATAAAAACCTATTTGATGTTGCATGAGTTGGGCCATCACGAGATTAGAAAGAATTGGAAGAAGTTTACCAAGCGGTTTCCAACTTCGGCGTATGCTGAAGAGGTTAATTTAACAACCAATGATAAGAGATATATGCGTAGGGATTCTTATGTTGTTGCGAGCCTAGAGGAAGAATTTGCTGCTTGGGATGAGGGATTTAAATTGGGCAATCGGCTGGGGATTAAGATAAATATGGATACGTGGATAGATTTTAAATCCAAATGTTTAAAGAGTTACATAGTATATTACGCAAATCTTAAAAAATAATTTTGGTGGTTTGATTTTTTTTGGTATATTTGCATAAATAAATTTACATATGGAAAAAAATAAACCAGAATGGACCTTGATACAGGAGTCCAAATCTTCGTTGGTAGACAAACTATTTGAAGTTTACGCTAAAGACAAGTACAAGGCTAGGATTTTGTATTTCAACAATCGGGGTAGTTATTACATCACACGAGTTGTTAAGTTTACACAAGAAAATGGTGATTTTGAGATTTGTACGTTTCATGAGACCGTTGGTATTAGCATTACAAACAAGATGTATATCCGAAAAAAGAAAATGGAGAGCATCATTTATAAGGGTGGTAAGTTTTGGTATTCTAGCAAGCGTGGTCATGGTAAATTTTCCCAATTAACATATGGTGGATTGCGTTCTTATGTTGGCAATATTGCTAGTTGGGACAGCATCGATACGCATCCAATAATGAAGGCCTTTATGAAGAAGTTTTCTTGGATAAGATTTATATCTGAGACACCAGCTTTACAAGGCATGGCGTTTAACACGATTGTTAGAAATAAGCTTTTTAATCAAACCGATGCTTTAAAATTTAAATTCAAGGTGTTAGCTCCAGTCATCAAGGTTTTAATTGCTCATTTTAAAGAATACCAAGCCACAGATACATTTAAGATTTGGAAGGAGATGAAACAGGTTTTGACAAACATCGAGAGCCTCAATCCAGAATTGATGTCACATCATATGTTTGTTGATACGTGTAAGATGGCCAGAACACTAGATAAGAAGGTTAATTGTTCTTGGAGCGTTAAGCGATTGGTTCAGATGCATAATGATTGGTCCAAAGAGATTACCAACACGGTATTAGAATTTGAGGAGCATCGTGAATTAAATGTTGCCAAGATATATCGTAAGTTTGCTGAGGTGACTGGGTATAAATTATTAACTACGAATAGAGAGGTGTTATATGAGGGTATGACGCAAAAGCATTGTGTTGCCACTTACATCAATAAAATTGACAACGGTGGTGCTGGGATATATCACATTAACGGTTATACATTAGAATTAAACTATCGTCAATTATCATCATATGGTATTGGCGATAATTTTAGGACGGTAAGTACTCAAAACAAATATTTGGAAAATGGTCAATTCAGGGGTAAGTATAATTGTAATACACCTGTTGAATTACAGATTGAGGTTCAAGAAAAGATATTGGCATTTAACAAGGCTTTGGCCAATGCTCATAAGTGTGAGGGGGATATGCAATTATTAATTCAGAATAAGCCAAAGGTTATGATGTATGATGTTAATTTTGAGAACAATGCTCAGGAGTTTGAGATACAAGAAATTACAATGGCAGATAGATTAAATTTATTGGATATCGATGATTTTACTGAGAATAATATATTACCATTTTAAAATAAGAAAGGGGCCTTAGGCCCCTTTTTTTATTATCTTTGTATGAAGTCTATGGCTACTGGTGATTTTTGTGCCATTGCGCCTAATTCCTCAATATCGGTATCGTCTACTTGTCCGCCACTGCTATAATAGTCAACAAGTTTTTTAATGGTTTTAAAAAATCTTAGATTTTCACGGCTTTTTTCGCTCCACATATGGGCAGTAAAAGGATTTTTTGTATAAGAATCCATTACTTCTTTACCAAATTTTCGATTTTTTTCTGGCAAGGTCAAGGCTTGAGCACTAGCAACCGATTTTTCGATACCTTGTTGTTGTGGTATTTGAGTTTGCGCTGCAGCGTCTTTAGGTGCGCCCATCATGGTTGCTGCTAACCCTAGGGTTGCTAATCCTTTTTTAATGTTGATTTCTTCTAGTGATTCTTCACTAATTTCATTTTCGTCAAGTCTTTTAATTTTATTAAAAGTCTTCGCAAAGCTTTCTATGATAGCCTTTTCTTTTTGTTCTTGTAGAAGTTTCTTTTTCATATGTTTATTTTTTCATTCTTGCTCTAGCTGCTGCTATTCTAGCTAATTTTTCTTTTTGTTCTTTTTCCCATTCTGCTTCTTCATCTGGGTCCATGGTTATTTGTTGTTTACCTTTATGTAGAACTGTATTAGATTCTTGATATTGTTGAATAAAATCTTTGGTCATTTGGTTGATATCCATGGCCTTTTGTTCTTCTGGGTTATCAAACATGATTTTAAGTTTATCTTTAAAGTCCATCCAAGTTTTGCTACCATAAACTGGTTTACCGATTGCGATTTCAGCGTCTTTTCTAATCTTCTCTAATTTCTTTTCGAATTCCATTTGGTTTGCTATTTCGGCACCTTTTTTATCTGCGGTATATTGTGCTGCGCCTTTATCTTTGGTAAGGAAGTCTAGTATTTCGTCATGGAAGATTACACGTACTTTAACAGATGCGTCAATAGCGGGTGTATCTAGGACGCTAGCGAATCTGCCAGCTTCTTCTTTATATTTGCCCATGATACCAGCTTTAACAAAAAAGTATTTGATTCTATCGTCAAATGTTTTGTCATATCCAGCATCTACGGCGCCAGTTAAATTTGGTCTATCGGCCATATCTGGTCTAGATTGTACAACGCCGCCAACAATATTTCCGTTTGGATATAGTTTGTATTGGAATCCGCCATCGCCAATTGTTGCGATATTAAAGTAGTTAGAATAGTCTACTGGTCTTCCGTTAGGGTCTGTAGCTGTTCTAAGTTCTTTAGGGATTCTCATAAGCATTTTTCTACCCATCCAATTTACAAAAATGCCTTCTTCACCTTTATCCCAAGCTCTTTTATATTTTAAAGATATTTCTTTTGCTAGGGCTAATTGAGCCATTACTTGGTTAAGTTTTTCGTCAGAGATAACATTTTTGTTTGGAATACCAGTCATAGACTTACCTGAGCCAGTTTGTCTAAATTCCGCACCGTAGTCTTGAGGTGCAATCCTATAGCCCTTATCTTCAAGCAATATGCGTAATTTTTCTAAAATAAGATTTTTCATGGTTGTTCTTCGTTTACACTTACCATTTTATCGTAAGATTTATTTTTATATGTATCTAGAAGTTCCATAAAATCGGTTCTTCTTAGCACTTTAAAGACAATATTTTCTATTGAGTACTCTCCACCTTTTTCTAATCCAGATTGTCTCATTTTTTTTATCGAGTCTTTTAGCGCGTCTATTTTAGTAATTACGTCTTTATAATTTTCTTTTTTGTAGGTGTTTTCAATGCTTTTGATTTTATCAAAGAACTTATCTACCTTTAGTTTAACGTTTTTTCTATCGACAGTAAATCTATTTTTAGTAGGCATACGCGTCCAACTGTCTTTAGGCAATGAGTATATGCCACCAGCATGTACCTTGTCGTTTTTGTCTTGTACATAGACTTCTACGTCATGGCCAGCGATTTTGATGTCGTGTTTTATATTATAAAGATTTTTTTGTGCGTCAAAGAATTTTTTTATAAATTCTTCATCTTCTTTAAATTGTGAAAAATCGACAACAAGATGCATGTCAACATCTGAGTATTCGGACCAATTATAATTAGCTAGGCTGCCGACCAACAAGACATCTTTTAGTTTTATTTCGTCTGGTAATTCTAATTTTGTAAAGAAATCTACAGCTATTTTGAGTAATTGTTTTCTAATTTCTGGTTTAAGTTGTTCATTTGCCCACATTTTTGGGTATAGTTCATCTTTTATTTGAAAACTTTTAAATACATCCTTTGGAATATTTAGTTCTGTATCTAACCCTTTCATAGCCGTTTCATACATACCAGTTAATTCCGTAAAATGAAATATTGGGCGTTTAATAACGTCATCAGCTTCTAATAATATGTTTTTATAAAATATCACAGTTTTTATTATAAATATTTGCATTTTATAAAGAAAGTGCGTATATTTACACAAAAATTATATCATGGCAAATTTAAAACGTTTACGAGATGGTGCTGGTGATTCTGGTTCTAGGGTTGAAGCAATATCTTGGAATGAAGATGGCACATTTAAAGAGGTTGTTGGCAACAGACCAACGATTGGGTGTAGTTTGTTGGTTGGCGCTGTAACAGCTAGAAGTTATTCGGGTCAAGATTATTGGCTAACAACAACAGTTACTGAGATATTAGAAGAGCGTGATGGCTACGTTAAGTTTAAAACTGGTAATTCAGAATACGAGTTTACATATTAGTAGGGTTTTGCTTTACACATTTATAAAAAAAATTATGAAAAAATTATTATTAATTGCTTTGTTGTTTACAGCATGTAAACCATCAATGACAACAGTTAAAAAAGAAAATATGAGTTTTACATTTAATCCAAAAGTGTGGAAAATTGTGGAATTTACAAAAGAAGACAGTATTAGATATAAATCAATTATTAATAATGATAAAAAATAAAATTAAAAAAATGAAAAGAAATTTATTACAGTATTTAGGGGTTTTTTTAGGCGCATTAGCGCTTGTTACCATTGGATTATTTGGGGCGGCGTTATTGTTAGCCTTTCCAGTGATGTGGTTATGGAATTGGGTTATTGTAGATATTTTCCAATTGCCAGTAATTAGCTATTGGGAATCGTTTGCACTTTATACCCTTTTTGGTATATTATTTAAGAGCATACCTGCTAGCAATAAAGGCTAAGTTTTTTTCTTTGGTCTTTTTCTTTTAGCGGTTTTTTTCTTTGTATATTTACGTTTTTTGTATTTAACTTTCTCGTATTTACGAGTTTCTGTTGAATTGATAACAATATTATAGGGTGATTTCTTCAATAAAGATATATCAAGGGTCCAATCAAAATTGGACCTTTCTTTATTTTTTTCATAAGCTTCAGCTACGTGTTGTGTAACTTCTTCTAAATTCCATTTGTTTATATTGGAAAGTCTATCTAGCGCTATTTTTTGTTTACCAATGAATGAGGTTCTTCCGATGTGTTTTACTTGGTGACATAGTGGGCATAGTGCGATAAGACCAACAAGTTTTTGTATTTTTTTTGTGTCGTTATATTTCCAGATTTCGTGACATTCTAATTTATGTCGATAACCTTGTTCTAAGCCAGTTTGGTGACATATTTCACATTTATGTCCAGCTTTTTCGTATACGATTAATCGTATTTTATCCCATTCTTTTTTTTTGAGTGTGGTTCTGACGTTTGAATATTGGCAAGTTTTAGGTATTAGTTCTACAATTAGTTTTGGCTCTTGTACTTTTTTTGCCATTTTTTAATGATTTCAATATGTTTTGTCGCATGTCTAACAATAAAATCGTCACGAAACATGTTTTTATTTAGAAGGACACCTTCGGTATCGCTACCAAGGTCACCGCTTTGGGTAGCTTTTTTATGGTCATGGTTACTTAAAATTTCTTTTAGTTTAGCTGTTTTGATGTACCAGATTTCATTTAATACTTTAAAATATGTTACAAACCAATCGGCTTTTGTTACCGATATACCTGATTCTTTACCACGACAAGATGTTTCAATAAACATGTTACCTGTATCATCAAAGAAATCTGTTTTACACTCATAACTAATTTTTCTACCTAGATAGGTAACAATAACGTCATGTGTATTATTTTTATTGTTTGAGTCATAATTAGCACCCATAGTTAGCAGGTCTTTTATTATAACTTCTTCACCTTCTTCACCTAGTATAAGGTCTTTATTAAAATTGTAATTAGCCATATGCTAAAATATACTAAATATTTTTATGATTGTCAAATATATTTATATTAAAATAAGGAAAATGAAAATAAAAGTAACTGAAAATCAGTATAATAAGATTAAACTTATAAAGGAGAGTGAAGACCAATTGGCCAAATTTAAGCAATTGTGTAATGAAAAATCTGCTGAGCTGGATAAAATATACTCAAAAATTACATTTGAGAGTGTTGGTGATATCTTATCTATGAACATAAACATAAAAAATCTTGGCAAGATTGTATACGGTATTGAGGATTTTATGTATAAGGCGAAAAAACAATTCATGAGCATGTACGGGCAGGGTGATGATGGCGAAATGGAATCAGCAATATATGATATGGCAGATGTTGTTACGGATAAAGCTACAAACCTTACATTAATATTAGACAAGTTGGAGGATATCCAAGGATACCAAGAAGAGTTCAATCTAACGGCTCAGTTTAATAATGTTAAACCAATAGAAATTTAATAAAAAATTTGTTTTTTGTGTCAAAAATTTGTATCTTTGTTGCAAAAAATAAAATGATAGAAATTTTAAAACATTCATTCGGGCTGTGCGGAGACGGACACCCAAATATATTGTACTTTTTAGGCATCATACCACTTGTTAGTTTTATTAGAACTAATATTGTTTTACGTTTAAAAATTTATCTAAAACAAATTTATTCGTATTTTTATCGGTATTAAATACGGTTCTAAGTACATCGTATAATTTGAAATACAGGTCATTAACTGAATCCTTATTGCTTAATAAGTACGATTCTCCAGTTTCGAGGATTATTGTCCTTTTAAATCTTAGACCATTTTTTAACCTATAAACAGGAAAATTCTTTTTAAGAAATTTTAACATTAATTCTTGTTCTTGCAATTCTATCATATATGATAAATATTTATCTAATATAAAATGGACAATTTAAAAAATTATATTTATTATAGTATATGCGAGAAATCATATGAATTGTTTGAAAAAACAAATTATATGACGTATGCCGCTTTTTGTAACGGTTTAAAGAATTCTATTTTATTAGACGATATGGATTATGAGGATAGTCATAGAATCATGGATATATTTGATTATATCAAAAGAATATATGGATTGGAATACAACGAGAGTGGCGATTACATCAAAGAATACTTTATAGAGGAAAAATTTAGAGAATTTGAAAGACCTATAAGGTTAATCAACGAATATTTTAAAAACTCATTGAATTGAGGTATTTATTTTCAGAACAATAAAATTATATTAAACAAAAATTAAATTATGGCATTAGAGATTACAGACCAGAACATTGGTGAGATTTTAACGAGTGATAAACTTGTTGTTATGGATTTTTGGGCGGCTTGGTGCGGCCCATGCAGAATGATAGGACCTATCATTAACGAATTAGCTAATGAAAACACTGACGTTGTTATTGGCAAGGTAGATGTTACTAGCAACCCAGAAGCATCGGCAAAATACGGTGTTACCAGCATACCAACAATTATCTTTTTGAAAGATGGTGCTGAGGTTTACAGACAAAAGGGTGCGGTACCTAAATCAGCTCTACAAAGCGTTATAGACGAATTTAAAAATTAAATTAAAGAGCTGCTTGACAGCTCTTTTTTATTTATAAAGATATTTATGGTATATGAGTGTTAAATTAATTATAACGGAAAATCAGTATAAAAAAATACTAAATCATATCAATGAGAGCAATACCCACCAAAAATTGGTTGCGGAATTGGTTTCTGATTTAGATATGAATTATGAGCCTATGCTTGGTGTGGTGAGGGAGAACGGTGAATATAAGGAAGAACCAATGATTAAAATTAAAGTTGATGGCGAGGGGATAACACCTAAAGAATTATTTGAATATTTTAAAAAGAAATATAAATTGGGTGATTCATTTACCCAACAAGTAATTCAAGATTGGATGTTTGGTAATATTAAAAACAACCAGCTAACCAAAAATGTGCCTATAAATTAAGATGGTATGAACATCAAGAATAAGATAAAAGAAACTTTGAGAACGGAATATGGTGATTTTAAAACTCATTTAGAGCACATATACGAAGATAAGGTGACCGATATTTTAATTGGTGGCAACATGAAAAATAAGAAAGCTTGGCTCACCTACAATCAAGTCATTTTAGAGCTCAAGCATTCAATTAAAGATAATCTAAAAGTCAAAGAACTACAATATAAACTAACCGACAATCTTGACCCGAATGAGGTCTGTATAGAGGTGATGGAAGATGTTAAACATCGTTCACCCGAATTAGAAAGACTATATTACAAAATAATTAATTTCATTTAAAAAATTTTGAAAAAATTTAAATTTAACCTTTTAGCTTTATTTGGGTTAGTCCTATGAAGATTTAAAAGATATTTATGTATATAACGTTTATTAAAAAATATTCCTATGGAGATTTTTAATTTTATCGTAAAAGCTGGGACGGGTAAACATACGACATTAGATAATGAATACAGAAAAATTATTAATAATGTCATTTTAACAAATGATGAAGATAAGGAGATTAGATGGGAAACTTACAATTTAATAATAAGTGAGTTGTTTAATACCGACGAGGGTAAATATTTCCAAGAAATAAAATACAGGATAACCGATGGCGAGGACCCAAATCATGTCATATTAGATGTTATTTCTAGATATAAAGAATCTGATTTAAGTTATTTAGTTTGGACACTTAAACGAAGACTTGAAGAATACGCTGAGGATGATTTTTACAAAAGATTTTTTGAATAGTTTGTATAATCGATTTAGTTTTTGTATATTTGTAATAAATACGGTTATATGTTTGACAACAAAAAAAATATAGTAAAAGATAGGTTAACATTTTTAGCTGAAAAATTTGATGTTTTCGAGACAGAAGACGCCAAAGCTGTGGAGCGTAAGATAAAAAAGTTAAATGATGATGAGTTTGAAGTTAGTAATATAACTTCATTAGATGCGTTGCTATGTTTAGTTTCATATAAAAAAAATGAAGGTCGTATACAGAAAAATGTCAGCATATCTTTTGATGTTTTCACCAAAATAATTGAAGCAGACCCAACACCAAACAAATCATGTGTTCAATGGATGTTAAATGTTTTTACTAGATTGATTAAATCTGGTGGTAGTAACACCCATGTAGCTATTAGATTTGTTATTGAGGATTTACCGCAGGCTAGTTCATATATTACACTATTTGAATCGAATAAAAGAAAGAAAAAATTTAAAGATTTTTGCAGCACTTCTCATATATTAAAACATATTAAAGACCCAACGGATATTAATCAGTATATTTTATTAGCGCAATTGTTTGATGCTGTTGACCCGTTTATTGAACGTAAACCAAGTGAAGTTGAGAGCATGATGGAAAGATTTGTTAATTTAGGTCAAGCAGAGATACCAGTTAGAGATAGAAAGTTTACGTTGTTTATACCAAAAGTAAGAGATGCTAATGTTGTATTTGATAAGTTTGCTAACTGGTGTACCGCTAAACCAGAGAATGGTATGTTTAAGAGTTATACCGAAAACAATAGAAAACCAAATGGTGATAAATCTAAGATTTACATCATCATAAACAATAAGTTTTTTGAAAATGAATCAAATGAAATCTATCAAATTCATTTTGAAACTGGTCAGATAAAGGACAGGCATAATTCACAAAATGTTAGTATTTTTGAAAGCGTAATTAATCAAAGTGAGGGGCTTTCAAGTTTTTTTCATGATGAGTTGATGGAAATGGCTAAAGGGGTTTCAACAGGATTAGATAATAACAAATACTTAGATTTCTTGATTAAATTTGGTTTTTGCGAGAGTTTATTTGAGTTGTTGGATGAAAAAACACCTGTTATTAGATTTATGACTAGAGAGATTCCGAGAATGCCAGATATTAGTAAGTTTAAAGATGTTGACCAGTTGATAATAACAAACGCGGGTATGGTTGAATTGCATTCGTCAATTGGAGCGCTTGAAAACCTAGAGATGTTGGTATTGTCAGAAAATAAAATTAAAGAATTACCAAGAGAAATAGGTAATTTAAAAAATCTAACATTTTTAAATCTAATTGGTAATCCAATAACGGAAATTCCTGATGAGATTTCTAAATTAGATAAATCAAATGGTGGTTCGTTATTTCGTTTGGCTGTTAAAAAAGAACAAATAGGGGAAAATAATTATGAAAGGCTCAAAAAGTTGTTGCCTTCAGTGAAATTATAATAAAGTCCCCAGAAATGGGGACTTTTGTTTAGTATCTATTATAGCGATAATAGGGTTTATAATAATACATATTATTGTATTATTAACAGACTGTATTTGTTTTATCGTCATATAAAAACTAAACGTTATACATAAATATTTTAAAAAATTAAAAGTTATGAAATGGGAAAGAGCTGGTAAAAAAATTAATGTTTCATTGTTAGAGTATTTAGAATCTTTAATCAAGGAAGAATTAGAATTGAAACATGAGTTAAGGGTTTCTGTTGGTACCGACTCACAAAAAAATAGTAGGGGTTATAAATTTGCAACAGTTATTTTGATTACCGTTAGAGAAGATATTGGTGGTGGTGTAACAGTTGGTAGGGGTGGTAAAATCATATCTGCAACATATAATATAAATGTTTTTGGTAAAGATAAGGAGGGTGTGAATGAAAGGATGTTAACAGAAGTTGGTAAATCAATTGAGGTTGCGTATGAAATTGCGCCCTTGCTTGAATTGTATGGCATAAGCATGGAGATTCATGCTGATATAAATCCAGACCCAAAATGGGAATCAAATAAAGCTTTAAGTCAAGCTATTGGTTATATATTGGGTATGGGTTATGAGTTTAAGGTAAAGCCAAGTGCTTGGGCTGCAAGTTATTGCGGCGATAAATATGCCAAGTAATTTTTTTTATCTTTTTGTAAAATTTAATATATTTATATATTAAGATAAACTATCTTTTTAAAAAACTTATGCATATGTCTAAAACAACAAAAACAGTTAAAATTTCTGAAAGCGATTTAGTTAATTTAATCGACAATATCGTTAGTGAAGCAGTTCAAATCAAGAAAACAGAATGGTTAGCAGAACAAGCATCTAAGGGTAACAAAAACGCTATTTTAGAAACAAAATTAGCTGCTTTGGAAGCTAAAATCAACAAACTTACTGAAGGTAAGTAATCTAAATTAAGTTTTAAAAATATTAAAGGCTATTGGGTTGAGAGACCCAGTAGCTATTGTATTTTATATACTTTACATCGTATGGTAGATATCTATATTTATCATAAATGGAAAAATTAATCAAGACTTCAACCCCTTTAATCTCTACGGTAGATAGAGATGATTTTATCAAAGCCAGTGAAAAGACGTTTGATTGCATATTTGACGGCACATCTAAATTTTATCCTTGGATTCTTCCAAGTAATATCCCAAAACAATTTAAAATTGGTGTAATTGTTGGTTCCAGCGGTTCTGGTAAGTCAACATTACTAAAAAACTTTGGTGTTGAGGATTCACCAGAGTGGGACGGTACAAAATCAATCGTATCGCACTTTGAATCTCCAGATGAATCAATAAACAAGTTAGGTGCCGTTGGGTTAAATACAATACCTTCTTGGTATAAACCATATCATGTATTGTCAAACGGTGAAAAGTTTAGAGCTGATTTGGCTAGAAAATTAAGGTCAAACGCTGTTATTGATGAGTTTACCAGTGTAATAGATAGGAATGTAGCTAAAGCTGCTAGTGTATCTTTATCAAGATATGTAAAAAATAACGACATAAATAATATAGTGTTGGCCACATGTCATCGAGATATATTAGAATGGCTGGAACCTGATTGGGTTATAGATACTGACACTGGCGAGTTCCATCAGGGTTTTTTTTTGCGCGTCCAGAAATCAATATCCAAGTATATCGAACAAGCCATACTATCTGGCCCATGTTTAAAGACCATCATTATTTAGATGGTAACATAAATAAAGCTGCTAGATGTTATCTAGGTGTATGGGAAAATGAGATTGTAGCGTTTGGTGCTGCCATCACGCTACCTAGCGGCACGCTTAAAAATGCTTGGAGAGGCCATAGGACGGTTATCCTGCCAGATTATCAAGGAATGGGTATAGGTGTTAGGTTTTCTGATGCCGTAGGCGAGATTCACGTGGAACAGGGTCATAGATACTTCTCGCGTAGCGCGCACCCGCGCATGGGCTATTACCGTGAACATTCGCCATTATGGGTTGCCACTAGTAAAAACAAAAAGCTAAGAAAAGATGTATCGATAAAAGATATGTATAAAGAACACTACTTTGACAATAAAAGAATTTGTTTTAGTCATGAATATGTTGGAAATATTTCTTTAGAATCCCAATAAGCTTTTTGGTGGTGCTGGATTTGGTTGGTCAGGACCAGACAACTGTGGTTCGTCATTTGAATTATTAATTTCAAATTTACACAAAAATTTTGCGTTTTGTTTAAGTTCATTAGCCACAGCATTATCTATCCTTGAATAACTTATGCTACCAAAGCTTCTTTGTATTTTTGAAGCTTGTAGTCTTGGATTTGTTGATAAAAAGAATTCACCATCGGCAAATCTATACTTAGGTTTTTTGTTAATTAAGTAATTGTAGATATTAATAATTCTATATCCTTGTGACTTATATGCATCATATTTCATAACCGAAAACATATTATCATCTTTATCTGTCTTCATTAATAAAAAAACAAGTTCCATACCTTCCTTTACAACATCTGAAGACATTTCGAATTTAGATGTTTCTGATGAATCAGACCTTACACTAACGTTAAATCCTAATCCCATAGAGTTAATTCTGTTCATTTGTTGAACAAACAAGGGGCCATGTTTAGCATTGACATCTTGTTGCATCCAGAATACGTGAATCATTTCATGTGCCAAGACATCTTTAAAGAATCTATACGGTACTTTAAGGAATTGGGACATGCTAAGTGATTTAAGAGTTATTTTACCTGTAGCTCTGCTTCTGGTACCTTTAACAACGCCGTGTGCTCCCTTTCTTTTATTCCATAACATTGTTACTGGCTGAAGATTACCTTTAAATAATAGCTGATTTAATTTATTGTATTCTTGTTGAAGGTCAATCTCATTAAAATCTACAATTTCGTCATCGGTGTGTTCTCTACCCTCGTTTATTGAGGGTGGCGGTGTATTGGCATCAATAAGTGCCATTCTAGCCTTATTAATAACATAAACTCTTACAGCGTGTGATATTTTTGTATCTCTAAGTTTTTCTTTTAGGTATTCTTCAATAAGTTTAACATCCTCTAAGCCTTCAATATGCTCTATCATATTTACCATTAGCTTATGTAGCGGTTTCGTTGGAAACTCTCTTGCCTTGGTCATTTTTAATACTTTTATAGCAGCTTCTTTTGGTGTTAATGGTTCTTGGGGTACGATAGATTCGCGTAATGAACTTTTAATAAATGTTTTCATCTCATTAGGACCTTTTTCGATTTTTTTTTTACTTTTTATATGTGTTGTTGTAACTGTATTTACGCCGCTTTCTTGAAGATATGGATAATCTAGATTTTTGGGGAATAATTCTTTTACAATATCAACCAATTCTTGACTATACGTAAAGATGGTATTTTCTTCGGTGCCTGGGTCCCAAGCTTGTTCTGAGATATTTTTTAAATATGTTTCAAATCTATTTGGGTTAACGGTATCGTTAGCAGCCATTTTTAAAAAATCAGCTGTAAATCCTTTAACAACGTCTTGATTAACGATATCTCTAGCTTTTGCGATAAGTTCTTCTCTATTCATTATTTATATATTTCTGGGTGTTCTTCACCAAATTTTCTTATTATCTGTCCAGCTACAGCATTTGCTTCGTTTTCAATTGGTGAGCCAGCTTCGTTATTTTTGTCATGTTCAGCTTGTTCTAATCTACCTTCAACATCTTGTTTTAGGTGTACCAGTTCGTGAGCGATTGACCTCATGATATCAACCAATGCTCTATCCTTAGCATATATGATAACATTGTTGGTACTATAACTTGCAGTTGTTGTCAGTCCATCTCTATTAAACTTTAAGTTTATTTTTGGGCATTTAATACCCAAGAACTTACAAGTAAAATTAAGGAATAATTTTAACAGCTTTAGTTGCGGTTCAGAATTCCTGTCAAATAGATGTTCTTTTAATAATGACTTTTTCATATCAAATAAATATTATAAAACCCACAAAAATGTGGGTTTTATTGTTATTCTTCTATTTTCACCGTTTTATCGGATTTTAGCACTATTTGGTTGGTTGTTTTGTCTAGTGTAATTTTAATTGTATCACCATCTTTAACATTGCCACTTAGTATCTCATCTGCAACAGGGTCTTCTATGAACCGTTGGATTGTTCTGGCGAGTGGTCTGGCGCCGTATGCTTCATCGTATCCTTCTTTGGCTAAATATTCAATAGCTGATTTGTTTATTTTAAGTTTGTAACCAACTTCTGAAATTCTAGACTCAAGTTTTTCAATTTCCATATAGATAATTTTATGGATGTCCTCTTGTTTTAGACCATTAAACACAATTGATTCATCAATACGATTTAAGAATTCAGGTTTGAATTTTTTCTTAAGTGCTTTCTCAATTATAGCACGAGCCCTAGCTTCTTCATCAGCAATTGATGCGCCAGTATCAAAACCCATTGATTTACCGAAAGAGCTTAATTCTCTAACACCAATATTTGATGTCATGATGATTAAAGAGTTCTTGAAATTAATCTTTCTACCTAATCCGTCGGTTAATTGTCCTTCATCCAATAATTGAAGCAATAAGTTAAATACATCGTCGTGTGCTTTTTCAATTTCATCAAATAAAATAACACAGTGTGGTTTTCTTCTAACTTTTTCAGTCAATTGACCACCTTGGTCGTATCCAACGTAGCCTGGTGGAGGTCCGATTAATCTAGATACAGAGTGTTTTTCCATATATTCACTCATATCGATTCTAACAAGAGCTTCTTCATCACCGAATACATGTTCAGCAAGTAATTTAGCAAGGTATGTTTTACCAACACCTGTTGGACCTAAGAATATAAATGAACCAATGGGTTTATTTTTATCTTTAATACCAATACGATTTCTTTTGATTGCTTTAACAACCTTTGTAACCGCTGGGTCTTGACCAATTACCCTACCCATCAATTCTTTATCAAGATTCATCAATCGTTTGCTTTCTTGGGTTGAGATTTTTGTTAGCGGTATTCCAGTCATCATAGATACAACTTCTGAAATTTGCTCAACACCGACATTTGTGATTTTTTTCTCTAATTTATTCGCCCAATCGGTTAAAGCGTTAGCTAATTGTTCTTCAATTTTTCTTTCTTCATCACGAAGCTTAGCAGCCTCTTCATATTTTTGTTTGCTAACAACATCTTTTTTCTTATCTAAGATTTGGTTTCTTTTAACCTCTAAATCTTTAATTGATTGTGGTTTTTCGATGGTGACATTTGTTGCGGCGCCAGCTTCATCCAATACATCAATAGCTTTGTCTGGCATTGACCTATCCATGATATATCTATGTGATAATTTTACGCATTCTTCGATGGCGTCGTCAGTATATTGAACTTTGTGATGCTTTTCATATTTCTCCTTGATGTTAGTAAGGATAATTTTAGTTTCCTCTAGTGTTGGTTCTTCAACAAGGACTTGTTGGAACCTTCTAGTTAATGCACCATCTTTTTCAATGTGTTCACGATATTCATCAAGAGTTGTTGCACCAATGATTTGAATTTCTCCACGCGCTAATGCTGGTTTAAAGATGTTTGAGGCATCTAATGAACCAGATGCGTTACCTGCACCAATGATTGTGTGTAATTCATCAATAAAAAGAATGATATCTGGATTTGCTTTACACTCTTCTAAGATTGCTTTCATTCTTTCTTCAAACTGCCCGCGATATTTTGTACCAGCGACAATTGATGCTAGGTCTAAGCTATATACTTTTTTGTTTGCAATTGTTCTTGGTGCATTACCGTCTTTAATCAATTGTGTTAACCCTTCAACAATTGAGGTTTTGCCTACGCCTGGTTCACCGATAAGAACTGGATTGTTTTTCTTTCTTCTAGAAAGAATTTGTGAAATTCTTTTGATTTCATTTGTTCTACCAACGACAGGGTCAATTTCATTTTTTTCAACTGCTTTGCTGATATCTCTACAAAAGTTATCCAAAACAGGTGTTTTTGACAAGTCGTTCTTTTTTTTGTTTTTCTTAAAGCGGTCTTGTTCGCTGAAGTCGTCATTGAATTGTTCTTCATCTAGACCGCCCATGTTTTTTGTGTTGTTTCTAATATCCATTGCTACTTTTTTAAAACTTTTATAATTAATTCCCATGTCAGACATTATTTTTGTCGTTGGTGTCTTGCTGGCTAAAATTGATAACATGACATGTGTTGTATCTATCATATTGTCATTTAATTTTTCAGATTCACTATCAACGTTTCTAAAAATCAATTTTGTTTCCTCGGATAACGGTAATTTACCTCTGCTAGTTTGTGTTATCCTAGGATTAAGGTCGTTTTTTCTAAGGTAGTCACTTATTTTGTCGTGTAATTCAGCGGTATCAACCTTTAATTTATTTAAGATTGTAATGCTCTCATTATCGTTGTCATTAATCATTGATAAAGCAATATGTTCTGGCCTAACTTTTATATCATCAAAAGTTTTTGCCTCTTTCATTGCTTCCTTCATTATTAATTTAACTTTTGGATATATCTCTCTATTCATTTTATAACCTTTTAGCAAATATACATTTTATTTTGAAACTTGTCAACTTGACTCTTAAGATAAATATTTGTATATTTGGGTAAAATGTAAATAATGAATAGAGCACCAAAATTTGGAAAAATAGAATTATTATTAAAACAACCACATACTAGAGATAAAGATATTCAACCATCCAAGCGAATTGAGTTTTTAGATTCTGGGTTGATGATAACAGGTAACCATATTATCGTAGTAATTGATGAAAAAGATGAATTAAGTAACACATTGACTAGCACTGGCAAGATTTTTCATCTTGACAATGTTATCGCATATAAAACACACGCCGTTTAAAAAAATAAATTTATGATATTAAAAAGAAAAGAAAAAGAAAACAAAATTAAAGCACTTTATGACTCATCCAATATATTAGGGTCAACGTATGATTCAAATACTGGTGATTTGACTTTAATTTTTAAAGCTGGAACCCAATACAAATATAATGGCGTTTCCAAATCAGATTACATGAGATTTGAGATAGCTGAAAGTCAAGGTAAAGTTTTTAATACCCATATTAAAAAGTATTCATATGTAAAATTAGACGATATTGATACCTCTAAGATTTCAATTGAAGCCGATGACTTGAGAAATCAAGAAAAGGCGGCGCTTATCGAAGCAAAAAAATTAGAAGTGGTGAATAAAATTAATTATTTAGCGCATATCAATGATACCAAACAGAATACTAAGGAGTGGGATACGTTATTTTTAGAAAACTTAACTGTGCTTAAAACAAGTATTGATGAATTTTTTAAAGAATTAAATAATGACTCTAGTTCGGCTTAATTTTTGAGTATTTATATAAAAAAATACCTATGAAAAAATTAATATTATTTTTTGTATCTGTTTTTTTAATTAATACATGCTATTCACAATATAAAATTAGAATAAATTGGAATAGACCAAAACCGCAAAGTGTTTCTAAGGTAGAACCTAAAAAACAACCCGTTATTGAAAATAAAGTGGTTGATAACTCAACAAAAATGGTTATTATTCAGCCAGAAGAGCCAAAAAAAGAAATTCCCGAAACTGAGTATAAATTAAAAAATTTTATAAACAGTTGGATGGGGGTTAAATATGTTTTTGGTGGTGATAGTAAAAAAGGTATTGACTGTTCTGCATTTGTTCGTAGATTATATAAATCTGTTTATGACGTTTCGTTACCCAGAACTTGTATTTACCAATATCAAATTGTAAAGAAAGTAAAAAAAGAATGTTTAGAGTTAGGTGACTTGATATTTTTTAGAACCAACAGAGGTTCTGGTTGGCATGTTGGTGTTTTTTTGGGTGATGATAAATTTGTACACGCTTCGGGCAAGGGTAGAAATGTGATGATTAGCGATTTAAACGATTCGTTTTATAAAAGAATATACTTAAATGGTGGTAGATTATAAAAAATATGAAAAAAGAAAGTTTAGATAATATCGAAAATAATAATCGTGTAAAAGAAGCTTTTGAATCTAAGGAGTTTAAAGAAGCGTTTAGAAAGCAAATTGAGAAGGACACTTGGGGTAATGACCTGCCTATGGTTTATATGGATGAAGACGGCTGGATGGTTTATCATTGGAAAGATGGTAAAATAGATAAAATCAAGAAATTAAAATAGGAAAGCACTATAAATTAGTGCTTTTTTTATTTTTTACGAATATTTATAATAAAAAACATTATGCCATTAATAAACGATATACATTCCATAGTAGTATCAGGAACAAGTCCTAATTTTTCGGCACATAGTTATACCGAAGTATTTGCTAGTGCTGCGTCAACTCCAGTTATTAATGGAGTTTCTGTCCCAATGCCCGCTGGGACATCTATAAAAATTGTGGTTAGAAGTATTTCTAACGGAACGGGTACAGTCCTTTTAGGTGAAAATATAAATACCGTACTTGGTTCACCTTATTTAGGTGGCTATTTTGCATAAAATTAAGATATTTATTAAATAAATAAAATTATGAACGAAAAAATAAATCCAGTTGGGCTTAAAGGTTATCAAGTAACCGAGCGCATGAAAGAGTTAATGGGTATTAAAACCATTAATGAAAACAAAAAAACATCGGTTGTTGAATTAACAAAAAGAGGACCAGATGGTAATGTTTACGGTATCGTAAGAGAAAATCACGAATATTATATTAAAATAACTAAAAAGCAAAACAATCTTGTTGTTGAAGATTTCCAATACATGGGTGGGCTTCAAAATAAGAAACAAGAAGTATATCCTTCTTATGCTAAAGCTATCAAGCACTTGAACCTTAAGTTCCATAGTCTTAACGAGGCTTATGGTAAATCTGGACAGGTTAATGTTTTCTTGGATGATAAACTTTTAACTGAAGATTATGCAGCTTTTGAATCAATGTCAGGTTCTGGTTTTAAAGCCGAGGGTAATATGGAAGGTCATATGACAAGCGAATGTTGCGGAGCGCAGACAATGGAGGGCATGTGTTTAGAATGTGGTGGTTCAGCCTATGGTATGGGTGGTGGAATGGAAGAGTATGACAAACCAGCTATGGGTAGCATGAAAAAACAATACGGTGACGAGAAGGGTGAAAAAGTTTATTACGCTACAGCTAATAAACAAGACCGTGACCCAGAAACATTTGAAAAAAATGAAGGTATGGGTATGATGGAAAAAGAATTTCCAGATTTAACTGGTGACGGTAAAGTTACAAGAGCGGATATTCTTAAAGGTAGAGGTGTAAAATTAGATAATGAAAGTGAAGATTTAATGCCAGAAATGGCTGCTGTTCATGGAATGATGGAAGCTGGTATGGGTGGTAGTAAATTAGACCAAGTAATGAGCATGATATCACGTGTTGATAGCAAAATGGATACTGGTAAAAAACCAAAAATTAGGATTAGTCCTGAAAATGAAAATTGTTTACATTTATCAGCTGAAGATGGTCAATATTTTGCCGATTATTATGGTGAAATGGATGGTAGTGGATATCCTTATATTGACCCAAGGTTAGAAGCTATCGCAGATAAGTTTGATGCTTATTGGGATTGGGTTAATCCAGGTGTCGCAATTTTGTGTTTGGATTCTCTTGATGAAACGCAGCAAGCTGTTCACGATATGATGGAAAAAGAAATGACAGATAAAGAAAAGCAATTTGCTGCTTTGGCTGAGCCAAAAGATGAAATCACCTATGCTGATAAAATTGCAGGTGCAACTAAAAAAGAAGGTAAATTATCAATAGAAAGAGCAATGGGCATGATGGATGAGATGATTGATGAGTTACAAGAGTCTAGAAGTAAAAAAAAAATCTAATTGAGTCGTTTGAAGCTCCATTAGAAGAAGTAAAATACAAGTTGAAGCTAGGGGCTAAAGCAGCCCCAGCTCCAGCTGAACCCCCAACCGATTCAGCACCCGCTGAAGAACCTACCGATGATTTAGATTTTAGTACAGATGATGCTGGTACAGAAGACCAAGCAGATACATCGTCTGAACCCCCAGCTGATGATACAGCAACTGATGATAGCGGTGCAAGTGATAAGCCATTTGATGATGAGCCATTTGACGCTGGTGTAGAGGCTGACGAAGAATCAGACCCGAAAAAATTCATAGAACAACTTACAGGTAAACTAGGACAATCTCTTAGAAAATATAATGAAGACCAAGGTCAGCCAGATTTTGATTTAGAAAAATTTGCTGTAAATTCTTTATTGTCAGCAACGCATACTGGTGAGATGGATGCTGAAGACCAAAAAGATATCATAAAGAAAGTAAAAAGTTCTGGAAAGGGTGATGGTGATGAAGAATCAACAGATGATACAGAAACGGATGATACCGACACCGAAACAACTGACACAGAAACTACGGATACCGAAACTACTGATGACGGTGAAACAACTGATACTGAGACTACAGATACAGAAACTGATGATTCAGAAAATATGTTTGAAACAGAAATGTTGGATGAGATGTCGTTGGATGATTGGAAATCTAAAATGTTAATCAAAATATATGATGATAATCTTGAAAAAGGTAATACAAAAATTTTACATATCTTAACTAGATTGGTTTCTTTTAGTGATAAAATAAATCGAGAAGAATTCTTGCAAAACATTCAGGCCGAAATTTCTGATAATGAGGAAATGTATTATATCTTAGATAAATTAAAAGATTTGGGGGTTGATGTTGATTCATATGAAGAAGAAGTTAATTATAACAAAATGTTTGAAAATGCAATGATATTGCAAAACCCAAAAAAAAATAACATGTTCCAGCCAGGCTCAAATGATGTCCTAGATGAGTATGAAATATATGAAGTGGTAGAAGAGGGTAAAAAGAAAAAAAAGAAAACAAAAAAAGATGCTTGCTACCATAAAGTAAGAGCTAGATATGACGTATGGCCATCAGCTTATGCTTGTGTTCCAGAAAATACATCTAAGGCTTTGACTAGAGATGGTTGGAAGGATGTTAATCAACTTAGTATAGGTGAAGAAATAATGACTTATAATATTAAAAAGGATGAATTGGAATTTAAACCAATATTAAATCTGCATAGATATAAAGATGTTAAAACTAATGTAGTTAGAAGCGGCAATAATGGTTTTATATTTGAAGCAACTGATAATCATAAATGGGTTGTTAAATTACCAGATATTAAAGGAAATAGATTGCAAAAATATAATAGAATAAATGATAAAGCTCTAATTGAAACCAGTGATTTATTAATTAATAAAAGTAACAAGAGTTTGGTTGTTTCAGCACCATATAATGGTGGTAATAATGTTAAATTAGATGAAATATTTAAATATGGGACTAATTGGGTTAAATATATTTTAGATATAACTAGTGAACAAAGACAAGCATGGTTATTTAGTGCTATTGTTTATGATGGTAACCAACAAAAAGTAGAAAGATTAACTGAAAATATAAATAATATAGATGATTTAAATTGGTTATATACTGGTCCACATGGTAAACAATCTTTTGGTTTTAAACAAAAAGATATTGAGCATAGAGACGCATTTTTGTTATCAGCCTTTTTAAACTCTGGTCTAGTGACTTGGAAAAAAGCTAAAGATAAAGATATTTATTCATGTCATTATAGTAGCAATAAACCCCTTAAAAACACATCTAATTTTAAATTAGTTAAAGAAAATATTTCAGATGTTTGGTGTCCAGAAACAGAAAATGGTACTTGGGTTATGATGCAAGAAACAGAAGGTCGTGGTATTATTACTATAACTGGAAATTCTGGTGCTTTAGTTAAGTGTAGAAAAGCTGGCGCTGCCAACTGGGGTAATAGTACAGATGAATCTGTTGAATTAACTGAAGCTGTTGGTAAAGAGGCAATGAAAAGAAAATGTACTGTTATAGCAAAGCGTAAACACAATAAATTTCCTTCAGCTAAAGCGGTAGAAGATATAATGGCTTGTGTTGCTGGTAAAATATGGGCGGATGAAATTAAAAAATTAAATGAAACTGAAGAATTAGAGGGTTTAAAAGAAAAGTGGTCGGCAAAGTATAAAAAAAGCATAGATTGTAATAACCCAAAGGGATTTAGTCAAAAAGCGCATTGTCAAGGTAGAAAAAAACATGATTAATAATATTAATGATATAATAAAAAATTACATTTCACAAACTGAATACAGCATAGAAAACAGTTTGGGGAATTGTTCTTTTTTTGCAAAAGATTTTATCAATTGGGCGAAAAATAATGGCATTAAAGCAGATTATGTATATATGCCAATGTCTAAAGAATATAGAAGTAAAAATAAAATAGGTAAAGATTTTGGTGGAAATGATTCTGATTGGGAAGACCACATTGTTCCAATGATTAATGGTGTTATTATAGATTTTACATATACACCACGAGGTGTGTCCAAAAACGTTAGAACTAGTAATACGATACCACCTGAGTTATTTAAATATAGTAAATCATTATTTGAACCAAATGGTGTATATGGTAAACTAGGTTATACCGAGCCAGAAATTAATACTGAATATGGTAACTCAAAAAATATTAATTCTTTTGATGTTCAAGAACCAAATAAAAAAAAATCAGAATCCTTAGATGAAGCAAAAAAAACTGATTATTCAAAAGAAAAATCACAGGGTTTGCATGGTTGGTTTGCTAGAAAAGGTGGTGGCGGAAGTAGTGGTTGGGTAGATTGCAACACATGTAGAAAAAACCCAAAGACAGGTAGAAAAAAATGTAAACCATGTGGTAGACAAGATGGTGAAAAAAGAAAATACCCAGCTTGTAGACCAACACCAGCTTCTTGTGGTACAAGAGGCAAGGGTAAAAAATGGGGTAAAAAGAGCACTAATGAAAATGAAAATTTTGAAAACAAAGTAATAGTTTATCCAGATTTTCAAGGTGTTGATTATGAAGACAATATAACTGGCGATAATAAAATTTTAAAGGTTAGTGATTGTTTTGGAAATGAACCAAACAAAGGGTTGAATTATTTCAATACAGAAAAAAAGGATTATGTTGAAAAAATAATTAAATCAGCAAAAGAAAAAGGTATTGAATCATTTCCACCAATTATAGCTTTAGAACATCCATTAATGAATGGAAAATATTTAGTTATAGATGGTAACCATAGATTAGGAGCTTTTAAAATTGGTGGTATACCAGAAATAAAAGCTGAAATAATAAAACTAGAAGATATAGTATTAGCGGTTCCTAATACCAAATGGGTTGAAGGTGAGATGCCAGAAACTATTACCGTAAAAGATGCTATAGATAATAAAATAGATTTAAAAAAATATTTTAACACTGAAGACTTAAAAGAAGAAAACATGAAAAACTTAATTACACAAAAATTACACGAGATGGTAGAAGAAGGACGTGGTGAATTCCAAAACTATATGTTCTTTAATAACTTAAAAACAATCAAAGACGCAATTGATGAAATCCTTCAAATGGACGCAAATGCTGTTGACCAATTATTATCAGATGGTCATAATTGGGCCACTGACCATTTGGCCACATCAGCGGATGATATTGATGAGGTTTATCATTTCTTAAGCGCGACGCTAGGTGAGCATGAGCCAGATTCTTATGACGGCGAAACAGAAGGTGGTTATGAAGATGAGTATGGTAGTGTTGATAACGTACCTATGAATGAAGCCGAGTATAAGGGTAGAAAAGTTCAATTGGGTAAACCAACCAGAGGTGATGTTAAGAAGTACAAAGTATTTGTTAAAAATGCTAAAGGTAAAGTTGTAAAGGTTAACTTTGGTGATAAGAATATGGAAATCAAGCGTGATAACCCAAAAAGAAGAAAATCATTTAGGGCTAGACATAAATGTGCTCAAGCTAAAGATAGAACAAGTCCTAAGTATTGGTCTTGTAGAATGTGGTCTAAAAAACCTGTTTCTAAAATAGTTGGAGAAAATTTTGGTTTTGATGAAAATAGTCGTATCTTTGTTAAAAATGAAAATATGACACAACCAACAACAAAACCAACTCCTTTGACAAAGCCTTCGGTTAATCCGAATAAACCTTTTGTTGAACCTGTGCAACCAAGTAGAAAAAATAAACCATTTTTACCAGATGTTGCCCCAGGAATCAAAACAGACCCTAAGGCTAAAGTATAATGAAAGATTTGTATTTAATATATGTAAATCATGTAGGGAAAAATTATAAAGGGAACCATATCTATGAGTTCCTTTTTTCCGATACAACAAGTGGTATTGATGGTGAAGAGTGGGATACATTTCCCGCATCTGGAAGACCTGAACCGCCGCATGAAATATTTATAAAATACGTTGGTAAACTAGATTCTAATTTAAAATTGGATGTTGTTCAAAATAGTGATACATTTGCTGTTTGGGACGCGGTTGACGGAGTTATTGCGTTGGCTTGGGAGAATGTAAACGCTTATGATTCGTATCCAGAACACAGATTGTGTTTTAAGTTTGGTGAATCAGTAAAAGAAGTTGAAGATAAGCTTTATGAAAAAGATTTAATATTAGTAAATTTTGACAAATATGAAAAACAAAAATAAAATAAAAGAAGAAGATGTAACCAAGGGAAGTGACGGAACTGGGGATTCGCCATCAACGGATGATACTAGCGCAACAACTGATACTAGTTCATCTAGCAAATCAATTTCAGCAAAACCAAGTCCTGAGGGTACTCTTTATTTTAGTGGAGCTGAGATGAATAAAACTAAAGTAAAAAAAGCGATAGAAAAAGCAAAACAAGATAAGATGGACGTTAAAATAGTTAATGAATCTGAAATGAATACACCTATGAAATTAGAATATCTATCTGAAATTAAAGACGCTGAAACTGGTGAAGTGTCTAAACCGTTCACAATAGCAGATAAAAAATATCAAATGGTTAGAGCGATGACACCCGATAGACAAAAGGTTATGGGTGTGTATTGCATGGATGAAGTTGATGGTGAGGGTAATAATATCATACATGATGTTAAGCATTTTGAAGAAAATATAGCAAAAAAAGCAATCCAAGAAACTGGTGTTGTAGAACCTGATGGACCTGAGGCCGCAACGTTAATGGGGCTAGAAGAAAAAAAAGAAAATAGTTTTGCGGGGCATAAACACTTTATTGTAAACGAAAAAACTGGTAAAGCTAGAAAGTTTAAGTCTATTGAAGAATTAGCTAAGGCTCAAATGGGTGAAGATGAAAAATATATGGGTATTAGAGAATTTAAAAAGTTTGTTGATGAAGCTTTATTTGGTGCTAGTGGTAGAGGTGCGGGTGTTGTTAATGAAGTAACACCAACAGGTCAAGAGACAGATGAAGAAATGAACGCTAAAGCTCAGAAATTAATGAAGATGATAGGTAAAAGAATACCTACAACCATAATTGATACTATTAAAACAAATAAAGTTGCGCAAAGAGAAGTTATTGCAGCTTTTGCAGAATTGATAGGCGTACCTAGAAACGGATTGTCCGCGTTGATTACTGGTATTAAAGATATTGCAAAGAGTCAAAAACAAACACAAGGAAAACCTGCTGAAGAACCTGCAGCCGTTACAGAAAAAAGAATAATTAAAGTAAAAGATATAAAATAAAACTATGAGCGAATTTAAAAAATTAGCAGAAAAAGCTTTGGCTAAGTCAAAAGAAAAAAAAGTATTAAACGAGAGTGTTGTGTATCCAGAAGGTTTAACCGAAAGGATGCATCCGAGTTTAGAAGAGGAATTAGCTAATGATAAAACATCGATAGGTAAGCATCCAGCTATCCCTGAAGGTGACGAGCATTCATTTACCCAAAAAATCATGGGTGAGCGTTTTAATGAAGTTTGTAAGCGTTATAAAAGAGCATTTGATGTTGATAATATAGATAATCAAAGTGTTATGATGGAGATGATGCCAATGGTTTATGAAACTATTGCATTAGAATCTAAGCATAAGAAAAAGCTTGAGGATTTGGCAATAAAGATGATTAGGGATGAATATGATATGCGTGAAGATGCGGTTGAGATTATTGCTGAGTTAACGCCAAATATCAATATAGAAGGAACCAAGAAAAACCCAACACCAATGCCAGTTGAAGGTATGGAATTTGAATCACATGATGATATGGTTAATGCGACTGATGAAGTTTATAAAAGAAGATTTTTAAATGCTATGACACAGGGTGCTGCTAAAAAATGTAACCACATGTTTCATATGGCTGATGATGAATTAACTGATATGGACCCTAAATTACCAAATAAGTATAACAAGATTATGTCGGCAGCCGATTATATGTATTATGTTATACCTAAAATGGAAAATCAAGTTAATGGCGGTGTTGTTAGAGTTGAATTTCCAACAGCTGAAAATCCTAAAGCTAAAATACATGCACAAGCTATGGTATTTCCTGTGTTAATACATGAAATTGTTAAGGGTGTTATGGAGTTGCTTTCAGCACATGGTTTACCAAAAGATAAAAGCATGGCAAACTATGTTGTTAATAAAGCAGATTTTTTAGCGGCAGAGCCATGGGACATGAGATTAGGTCCAGCCGTTTGGGGTAAATTTACAGACAAAATACCTGCCGATGATTTCGGGTTAAAACATCACGTATATTCTGAACTTGCATCATTGCCAGCAAAAGAGTTTCATAATCAAATGAGAGAGATTATGGCAGGTACCAAGAGAGGTCAAAAAGTTATAGATGAAATATTACATGGTGTTAAAAGAGGATTGCAAGAAGATGAGTTTAACCAAGCAATAAATGAACTGAATATGGGTAATGATTGGGAGGAAAACAACGATGATTTTGAAGAATTTTTATAAAAATTAAGACACTCAGAAATGAGTGTTTTTTTTTACATTTTTTTTAAAAAATAGTTTATAAAATGTGAGTGTAAGTTATATTTATTAAAAAAGCCTCACATGACAACCCCAAAAATTTTATTTGTTTTAAAAAAAAGAAGACTGTATAACATGCCAACAGCAAAAACGTTGCATTCAGGTCTTTTTAATAGCGCAACGTTTGTA
>Ga0214921_10000565_pt1 | contig 68303 bp, 70 predicted proteins | sample LL1505_MetaG_FD_177992 | JGI IMG/M metagenome (GOLD analysis project Ga0214921, IMG submission 177992) | Freshwater microbial communities from Lake Lanier, Atlanta, Georgia, United States - LL-1505 | ecosystem: Environmental > Aquatic > Freshwater > Lake | place: USA: Georgia | collected... | reverse complement strand
TAACGGATAAGTTAACATTCAAGGAAATCCAGAAAATTGCTGCAAGTCTCATTGTCTATGATGAAGCTCTGAATCGCTCTGTGATTAAGGCTCTAGATAAGGCTGGAATTAAGACAATCTTTGATATTGGAATCCAGCTAGTCACTGGGGCTGATGCGACCCTGCTAAAGCGTTTTGCGATTCTAGTAAAGGCATTTCAGGTAAGATCAAAGAAGGAGAAGCTAAATGTGTATGTGATGGCGGATTCCTATGATTCGGTTTTAGAATTTCAGAAACTATGTGATCCATCCTGGAAGATTACTTCTCTAAGTAAGAATCCTCCGAGAGATTCAACTGAGAATTTTATTCAGGTGCTAGCTGAGGTACAGATTATGACTGCACTTTCTGCTCTCATTCTTGATTTCAATAGGCCTGTAGATAGATTTATTTATTTAATGAGGAGAAATGAGAAACTAGATTATTTTGTTGAGCTGACTTCTAAGGAATGGAAGCTTTTTTAAGCTTTTTAGAAAAAAGCTAGAAGCTTTTAGAAAAAGCTAGCAAAAATATAAGAAGTAAAAATAGAATACATGGAAGTTCCATACCTCCCCCAAGCCGACAAATGGATTGAAAAACAGAAAGCAACAGAAGCAGATGCATCTAGAACACGATCTCAAGGTCACTATAGCGCCAGTAGACGTCATAGCGCCAGTAGGCGTCATAGCGCCAGTAGACGTCATAGCGCCAGTAGACGTCATAGCACCCATAGGCGTCATATGCGCTATAAACGCCATAGACGCTATACTCATAGGCGCAGACGCTAAACCATTAGGGCTAAACGCTAAAGCACAAAAATTTGATTATTACGCCAGCAAAAACAATTCATACATGGATGATCTTTACCCAAGTATGAATTCCTATGAAGCCCACCTTGCAAGTCCTGCAGAAATGTATCTCTATTCCTGCGTTCTTATTGGACTTCTCATACTTATATCTTTCATCTGGATTAAGGAGCCTGAGCGCTATTATAAGATAAAGCGCAAGAATACTGATGAGGCGCCTGTAATCCACGCCTAAATATTGAACTCTAAAGTATATTAATGAATATACTTGTTATATCAACACTACCACATTTTCTAAGTATTTTACCACTTAGAAAATACGATAGGGCCACACATGGATATATTAATATTATACTTGCCTCAACTTTTTTTTCTATTCTGTATCACCTATATGAAGAATCTAATCAATATATTACAATACTTGATTATATTTTCGCGACCATATGGTTTCTTTATGATTGTAAATTCGCTATATACTATATGCCATATACCGAAGGCTTAACTATTATATCTAGTAATTGCTTAGTTTTCCTTATTCATTCACTCATACCTTATAATGAATCCTATGCCCTCTATCATAGCGTATGGCATTGTCTAAATGCATATAAGGCATATTATGTTTCAAGCATTATACAAGTTTGGCGTATTAATCTATAATACATCCATTTAAAATACTTGATGCCTTATTACCATTTTTCCAGTGCTCCAATTCATCCCTTGAAAAATTCTTTTTCAAAAATCCCTTATACCAAGGTAAATGTTTTGCAGTGAAATCTCCAGCAATACGCAGTTGCCTCTTTTCAATTATATTTTTATTTTTTAAGAAAAAAGTAGATGCTCCATCTATCGGAGAATCATACAGTTCATACTGAGAATCAGCCACTGGCTTTTCCCAGAATTGTTTTTCCCAATGATAAATCGTGCTTGTGCCTTCATACTTACTGCATTCTACAAACTTATCCTTATCACTTATATCAAGCGCTAAAGATATCTTATTAGACTGATATTTATTTGATAACTCAAACATAATATCACTAAAATTTGCCGGCATCTTGGGATTTAATTGTAAATCTGGATCGCTCAAGATGTATATATTAGGTAAACGATTCTCATAAAAACTAATAACACCATATCCGTAATTTTTATCTAGAAGACGAATATCAATCTTAGATCCAAGTTCTGCCTTTATCTCTTTATAATACTCTAATAATGGCGTATATGTGCTCTTATTGTCAAGAAGAATAATAGGATTCTTATACTGTTTTATTTGTTCAATGAAATTTCTAACAAAAAATAAATTATTATATGCAATCACTACAATTGGAATTTCTTCTGAACGATTTTTATAAATATATATACCAATTACAATTGCAACAATTGTAATTGAAACTATATAGATTAATTGGTCATTTTCCATATCTACTGTTACCGGGTTTATAAAATTATCTGGCCATGTGTCCAGATAATTGTGGCAGAATTTCTCTGTGATATGTCTTATCAAATTCCCCTATAGAATCTCTGAAATTCGCTTGAGGACGAAAGGCAATCGGCCTAATTCCCTGCACATAGGTAATCGCCTGATGCGCACTGTATCCTCTCGTCGCAATCAAATACATGGCCATAATTGCCGCAGATCTCTGCATTCCAGCGTGACAGTGAATTAATAGATTATTCCCTTGATTGTGCTCCTGCATAACCTTGTAGACTGCCTCCTGAGACCACAGTGTCATATTACGAATTTCCTCTGGTTGTAGATTATCATCAACGGGAATCCGATACTGTTTCTTAATCGTCGTGGAAAAAGGAATATCCTTAGTGGCATTGAAGACCACTGTTATCCCCTTATCCTGCATCCATTTCGCATTCTCTGATGCCCGCTTATTTCCTAACCAGATCCCTGGGACTATCTCATGTGCATCTGGTATTGCTGCCATACTAATTGCCTGTATCAGTAAAAATGAAAGGTTTTCACGTAACCACCTAGGACACCACGAATGGAACCATCGAAAAACCTCACTAAACATCTCTATCGTAAGGATGAGGTCCTATCTTCTTTGAGATGGTCAATAATAACTCATAACCTTACGGAGACTGCCTTCTGGACCATTGAGCTCTTTGTTTCTGGCTTAGTCCAAGAATGCACTGAACTCCTCGAAACCATCTGGCTCTACCATATCGGATTCGGCTCATGGTTTGCTCTGAGGCTAGTTCTCAGCATTTATGAGGCCGGTGACATTACTCAGGAGAATCTAATCGCCATAACATGCGCCTTCGCCAAGCGGAGAACATGTGATTCCACTATATTTCATCTCTTACTCCGGGGTGCTATAGATAAAGTAAGTAAGCCCTGGACCCCAGCATTCCCTCATGCCACAGAATACCAGACAGTTCAACAAGCCATCCTCGATTGTTTGAAGCGAGGGAAGCTGCAGGAAGCATGGCTTCTAGGTCGAGCCCTGACTGAAGAGGAGCAATGGCTAATGCTAGATGCGGTAGCTGCGGATCTCGGGCGCGTCGAAGAGTTTACTATACTCAAGGGGCTAAGAGAATGCCGTCAGGAATCTCTTGCTGCTACATACGTTCTGGTTTCTCTTGATCATATTACATGGATGCAGTCCCAGGAAGCCCTAGACAATACCATGCCGAAGGAAGTCCAGATGGCGATTGATGATTGGGCTGCGCTAGCTAACTCAATGAGGAAGCGCAGAGCCATAAAACCCAGGCCCGAGGCTCTCTTACTAACCGCTCGTTGCCAGCAAACACCCTATGAATCCTCTGAGCCACAGATTCAAGGCGGGCTTCTTCAGGCCTTACTTGCATCGGAATACTGGTCTGCCGTGATAGAGCCATATATGGTCAGCGGCAAATGGAAGACACCTAGGCACAAGGAGCTCTTCTATGATACTCACTTTCCCAATGATATACCTGATGAATGGTCGCTTGCCGATAGAGAAAAGTCCCATGGTCGCGGCTTAGGCAAGACTAAGGAGCAAGCCCGCGCGCGATTTATTCAACTCACACTTCAATACTCAAAGAGTCTTGAACTATGGAATTCTAAATTTCCCAGCAGCCTGGATTGCTCAATGGAGTGGGATGCACTATATTCTTCACGACCTGAGTATAAGTTGCCCATGAAACCAGTAAAGAAGGTGTTTGAGATTATTTAGCTTGAAACTTTTAGATAAAGCTCGCCAATCTTATCTACCACCACATCATCTAATGGCTCATATGTTGTGACACAGAAGCGAACAATGTTATCTCTATTATGCGAAACCATTGAGCACACTACCTTTCCTGAAAGCCTATCTCTTAAGAATGTTAAAGTAGAATTATCGTTGCCAACAAATACCAGACAGTGCTCCGAAGGACTGTAGACAAATTTAATAGAAACCGTATGAACACTTGTATTTTTTGCAAGATCCGTCGTAGTAATGACGAAGCCACTGCTCCCATCAGTGAATTTGGCAGTATCCATGGAAAAAGAGGGCAGTGTGCTCAAACTATCCTGGCGAATAATCGCCTTTACTACACTCGGCTCAAGTTTAGATTCTGTTAGACCCATTATGCATTTTATTATGTATTAAGGCTTTAGACATGTATCCTAAAATAGCCTGTAAATCATATTCAAGAGAACCTCCGTTTCAACGTTAAGCTTTTCTAATAGGCCTGAATTATTCAACTCCTTTGCAATATAGTAATCCCTCGTATGATTTATCCACTTTCTGACCATAGTATTATCTGGCGTTGTATCATATGCTCGTATGAAACTGAAGACCTTTACCGTGGTTAAATCCACAAAATCAGCCTCTGCTCGCAGAAAATCTATAACCGTTTCTCGTATTACTCGGTTAGATTTCTTGAAAAAGGTCTTGATTGCCTCCACATTCAGCCGCACCTTATTATAAATCTTAAAATCTAAAAGACACCCCTTTCTGGCCCGAAGCTCTTCCAGAATCCAGGAATACTGACCATGAGCCTTGCATTGAAGAATTACCGACATAAGTTGCCCATAGGTAAGAGGAGAATTCGTCAGTAAATTCAATGGCTCCTGTGGCTCAGAAAACATATAATCCGAAAAAAGAATCTTATGTTCAATGGCTCTTCTAATCGTATTTGCCTCATAGACAAACGAATGTCGTTGTTTGAAATCAATAATGCGCACTAACTTTCTAGGAACTTCCAGAGTTACTGGATCTTCCGTATTTTTACTATTCTTCAAGCATTGCGCAATACGCCACTTATAAATAAGAGGCCCAAGAATCTTCTTGGTCTTGAATAATCCAAGATAAATTCCATGCACCATATTCCATTCTAGCTCTTGTCGCGCATAATACGCCATAATATGCGCCTTCATTGCATCAGATGGCTCAAAGGTATGCTGTGGTATATCAGGCTGTTTAGTCTTAAAACGAAGATTCGTCATAAAAATAGAACCAATTGTTTTCTTCAGAGTATTGTAAGAAAAAATATGGCTAATCAGGCTAAACTTATGCATAACAGAATCTGAAACCGTCAATCCACGCGGTATCTGCCAAAAGGGTCCCATATTCCATTTCAGATTCTTTGCCTGAGGTGCAATAATGGATTTCGTAATCATTGTTGCAGTTTTCCTATTCGCCGTTTTTGCTTTTTTTTTAATTCGCCGACCATTTATATCTCTTGGACCTCTTTGTCCTCTTTCGAGTCTAGCTCTTGGTAATCCAAGAGAAAACTCCATTACTTAAGTATCGTGATATATTTTTAGGCCTTAGATGTAAACAATCACTTCTCAATTTGAAACAAGGTAACTCTCTTATTCTTCAGATAACCACACTTCTCCCCGTTCAGTGTAAAGATATCTGAGCCATACAGCACATAGGGCAAATCAGATCCCTCTATCAAGCGAACATGTCTGAGACCCCGAGGGATATCTGGGCTATAGCGCTCATGAGCGCTGCAATAACTCGGTGCCGGCCTCAGACTCGGACATCTACACCGCATGAAGGTTGCTCCATGCTTAATCAGAGCCTGACACTGATACTTAGTTGCCTCATCATCTGGTAAGATTATGAATTTTCCCCGCTCCTGAGTATTCAAGGCCGCAATAAGCGGCTGTGCTGGAACTTGCAAGTCTGCTGCAATCTCCTTTGCCAGAGCCATTCCTTTGGTAAATAGCACCGCATCTAAGCTTTCCCAGAGGGTCCGTGGAATTGTATAGGCCATTGTGTGCCTAATGCATTGCGTAAGTAAGTTTCATTTTTTTAGCCTAATTCAAAATTAGTAAATATGGTATCACCCGAAGAATGGGGGCCTGGTGCCTGGGAGCTTCTACACGGCCTCGCCGAGAAAGTTGGCAATCAAACAAAACATTTGCTGATTAATGATGAGCGAAATGAATTAAAACTCACACTACGGCATCTATGGGCACTTCTGCCATGTAAGACATGCCAAAAACATTACAAGGAATGGTTACAAGGGCATTCCCCCGATTCTTTCATTGCCGGCTCCTACATGGATCTCCAGGAATCTATGCGCTCCTGGTTATTCGCACTTCACGAGAATGTAAATCGTTCTCGTGGAGTTGAATCTGGGTTGACACTTGAGGACATGAAGGAGCGATATTCGGCAGTATCCGTGAGAGAAAAGGCCCAAGGCCTCAAGAGCTTCTATCAACGTGGATTATTAGCTAGAACTCTAAATGCTGAAGACTGGAAGAAGGCCTGGAGACACCTGGATGCATTACTGCGCCTGATTTCTTAGCTTTAGCATACGCTTTTAGCTGGCAGTGCAAACAATCGGCTTAGGAGAAGTTGCCGACGGAGGCAGAATCTGAGATAGGATTCCAAATAAATCAGAAGATCGCGCCCCACATCGTTTAGAAAGGTCATACATTCCATAACCAATTACTCCAGCAAGTATAGCACTTAAGACGCTTAATACGATTCCTCCGAATCCAGATCCCTCACACCCAGACATATAGACAAATCTGGCCAGAAGTATACATATGCTAAAAATAACAGTTGTTACTATTACTGTAATTGCGTGGGTATTACGTTTTTCATGATTCGTTTCATTCGATCCTGGATTGGCAGGTGTCTGTAGACTATCCACGGCATTAGAAATAGAATATCCTATGAAAAATGCAACGGATGTCATCCAGTAACTAGGAACTGAACCATCTAGATTCGTTTTCTTTAAAAAATCAAGTGGACTAGTCTTTGTGGAACTTGGTATTATATTACATGTATCGCCTGCAGAACGTTTCCAGAATATAGAACTTGGATAAATATAATTCATAAGACTTCCTATAATTAACTGTAATGCATACGTATATGCTGGCATTAGGACTCCCATTCCTAATGCTAGATTTGCATGAGCTATTGATCCAGTGGCTATTGTGAATAATAAGGAGGTGCTTCCTATTACTAGAGGCAATTGTTGGAATCCGCGATATGTATATTCTCTTAATCCTCCAACAAATCTAGTTGCTGAAACCAGCGACATTCTATTCTACCTATGTGATTAAATATCAGAAGGGCCACAGACATACATTGGTTTACCTTGTTCTAGGGATGTCTGAATAATTGGTATATTTAGTATATTAATACCATCACGCCCAAATAGGGCGATATTTTGATATACAACTACACATCCTACAATGAATCCTAGAACCGTTGAAAGTAATAAGCCACCAAATGATTCACAGCCGTAGGAATACCGGAATATTAATGTGAAAAACATAAATATTACACTCAGGACTAATGCGACATTTGTCCTTACTTCTATATCACCACTCAGAGACTTGATTTCTCGGCCAAATTGTTGCATGGAATAAATCATATATGCCATAATTCCTGATAAGAAGAACATTGTTGGTGAAGGAAACATTGAGGGTATTCCAATCGTTTCAATAATTGACATTCGCATATTATTTGGAAAACTAAATCCAGGTTGGCATATATTTTGTAATACCTCGGGCCCTGCACCAACAGGCGCAATAGCACCAATGATCATTGAAAATGCACGCTGACCCAGCATTAATTCAAACATAGTTAGTAAAAGAACCGCATATGATTTGCACATACTCAGGCCTGCTAGGATTGCTGTTCCTAGAACAAAGCTATCCGGAAGTAATCTGAGAGTTTCAACACCTATTGGAAGGAATGTTGATATAAATATTTCTGGAATTCTTTCAAAAAGGGTTTTTTCGGTGGACATAAGGCCTATCTATCATAATACTATAAAGCAATGGGGATCCCTTCGTATTATCGAACACTCATTCAACGATTACCACACGCTATACAGAGAAAGGTGCCCAGTTCTGCTGGCGCAACTAAAACACTTGTTGTCGATATGAATTGCATGATTTACCATGTTCTGAAAGAGCCGAAGATGGAAGCCACACCATACACTGGAGAAGCTGGTAAGTTAGGATGGGAGCGGAAACTACAGACTGAGGTTTGCTCCTATCTGACGCATATTTGGAAGGAGGCAGGGGAACCCAAGCAGACCTATGTGGCTCTGGATGGTGTTGTTCCTTATGCGAAGATCAAGCAGCAGAGATTCAGGCGATTCAAGGGTGGGGCTGCTGCTCAGGAAATCGAGAGATCTAATGAAACAAACGTCACACAAACAACTTCTATTGATGGGGTATGGGGTGGGGGTGCAACCCAACCCATATGGGATAAGAATGCCATCACTCCAGGCACTGCCTTTATGGAGGCCATGGGATCTATGCTCAGAGAAACCGGCAAAAAGCACGGCTGGATCATCAGTGACACGAATGATCCAGGAGAGGGAGAGCATAAGGTTCTTCAGTGGCTCTTAAGGCAGCACGAAAACGCAGCCTTAATTCAAGGACCTGTAGTAGTCTATGGTCTTGATGCTGACTTAATTTTATTGTGTCTAATAGCCGGAGATAAGCTAGGTGATGCATATCCTATTTTCCTACTACGTGAATCCATGGCATTCGGTAAGCTAGTGCGACAAGAAGGTGCAGAAGGAACTAATGGCGAAGTCGATCTTTGCTTTTTTCAGATTTCTATATTGCGCGATTCTCTGCAGGAGAAGGGTCCTAGAGGACAATGGACCAAGGAGCAATTCTACGATTACATCTTCGGAATGTCATTCTGCGGAAATGACTTTCTGCCCACTGGTCTCTCCTTACGCATTCGTGATGACGGGCATTCCATCCTATTAGCTGGTCTCAATGACCTTTGGTCAAGGGGTATGAATCTGGTCTTGGTCGATGTAGAGGGAATTCTGAGGCCAAATGCCCAAGGACTCAAGGCCTTCGCCTACTGGATGTCGAGGCAAGAAGAGCGTCTCATCCTGACCACAATTCGGCGTAAGATGACTGCACGCCTTGGGGAAGATGAGGCCGATAATCTACCCTTAATTGAGCAAGCCGAGAAACCAATGATTGAGCTGAAGGGTGAGCGCGACGTCTACTTGAAGAAGGGATGGCAATCTGAATATTGCAAGCTAGCAATTGGCGAGGATTCCCTGGAGCAAAGGAAGGCCAGGGTCTCAGATTTCTGGAGGGGGTGGTGCTGGATTCTCGATTATTACCAGGGTCGCAGGGTTGATCTGGAATGGGTCTATCCTGCAGGATATCCACCGACATGGTCCGATCTCGTGGAGCATTTTGAGCTTCCTGCGTGTGATGACTGGGTTTTAAGGGAAGGGTTAAAACCTCAGGAGCAGTTAGCCCTCGTCTTGCCACTCAGCAGCTGGGGCCTCATGCTTAAGACACCTTACCGCGATCTACCAACGAGGTTACCTCAAATGTGGCCTCAGGGATTTGCCCTGGAGTCATTTGCAAAGCGATTCGGATGGGAATGTGAACCAATGATACCCATGCTAACTCCTGGACGCTTGAGATACCATGTGCGCCATGGACAACAATAAACGAATGTAGGCAATTAGAAAGCAGAAAGAATGGGGAACAATCTCTCATTAGCAGCACATATACCTGATGCTCATGTGAGAATCTACCGAAATATCCTACAAATCCAGTCACCCAATACGCGATTACAAATGTTAGAAACTCTCTTAGCAGGACAGGAGTATGTTGCAAGTATCAAGCAAGCTGGCCTCTATGGCCCGGTCCTTTCTTACATTTCTTCAATCCGTCGTGGCGAGCCCGCCGTCCTTCCCGGAGAAAGAGCAAATCCAGGGAACCAACAAATTGCCCAATTCCAACAATTCCCAAATTCAGGAAACCCAGGACCTCCTCAAAATTCCTTTGTTGGCCGAAATCCAGAATTGAGAAATGCAAACAATTCAAATTCTCACAATTCAATAATTCATAAATCCGGAGACCCAGGGGATCATGCAAAAGCCATCTCCTTCTTTTCTCAATGTCTCCAAATTCTAGGATTGGAAGAAGAAGTTGCTCTAAACGAGGAAGTTCTGAAGGCCGCCTACAAGAAAGCATCATTCAAGGCTCATCCTGACAAGGGTGGGTCCGAGCAAGCCTTTGATCAAGTAACTCGAGCATATGCATATTTGGGTGATATTCTCCGGCGTGTCCGTGGAGGCCGAAATGAAATGGTAAATGTTTCCGAGGAGTCCCCCGCTCGTTTAGTTGGAGCAAGGGAGCAAAACTCTGAGCAATGGAAAATGGCGGAACCCGTGAAACTCAATCCGAAAAGTTTAAATATGAATTTGTTCAATAAAGTTTTTGAAGAGACCCGGCTTCCAGATCCAGATGGGGATGGATATGGAGATTGGTTGAAAGATGCAAATTCAAATTCTCAAAATTCCCAGAATTCAAAGTTCAATGGAAAGTTCAATCGCTCGGTTTTCAATGAAGCCTTTGAACAAGAAATCAAATCAAGAAGTTCTGGATTTGGAGGTCAAGGGCGAGCTGGCACCTTAGCAAATAGACAACCCGAGGCACTCATCATGGCTCCAAATCTAGGAATTGAGCTGGGAAGAGAGAGACCAGAAGATTTCACCGGAGCCAATTTGAACGGTCTGAAATATACAGATTTGAAGAAGGCCTACACTGAAGAATCCACCTTCAGTCATCAAGTCTCAGATGTCCGGGTGCAGAATAAGTCATTTGATTCAGCAGCCTCAGAAAGAAAAGCTGCCCCAGCACCTCTAAGCAGTGCAGAGATGGAGCTAATCCAGGAGGGCGAGAGGCGTATGGCTCAACGACAGGCCCAGCAAGCCACAAGGATTGAGGCCGAAGATAGACGCATATCTGAACATTTTGCAAAGATGCAAAGATATGTAATTACTAATAATTAGAGATGAAGGACTGGATGATACCATTTACCATTGGCGTAGTAGCTCTAGTGGCAATTGGTGTTGGTGCATCAATGAGTCAAGGAATGATAAGCAAAAATCCATTTGAAGCGACTGATCTTTTTAAGAGAGGTCTTGGTTTACCTTCAATTTGGGTATTCTTTGATACATCTATTGTGAATTCTCGCAACTACGCGGACTTTGGCTCCCGGTCATCAAGGGCAATCAATCTACCCTTCTTAAATCTGTGCTACGAATCCATTGCTAAACAGAATGGCTTCATATATCAAGTCAAGGCAATCAGTGGCCTCGCTGGTCTTGCTGAACTCCTAGGTGGATGGGACCAGCTTCCTGAGAAGCTCAAGAATCCTCTAGTGACACTGGAGCCCACCGATTACGCATGGATTCGTGCATCAGTTCTGGCAAAGTTTGGTGGCCTCTGGGTCCTACCTTCAACTATCTGCCTCCGTCCATTTGGTAAGCTGCCTGATGTGCCCACATTCTTTGGAACTGATAGCGACGAGACCTTTGTAGGGACCGCTGGAAGTGCAGTGCCCAGCTTCCAAGTCGCTTGGTCTCCCAAGCCCGAGGAACCTTTCTGGGTCGCCTGGGAAGCCTTATCCAGAAAGCGTCTGAATACTTCTGGTGGAGGTGATACTGCTCGTAGTGCAGATAAGTGGGAGTATTTAGCAATAGCCGATCGTTTTCCTGATATTGAAGTGCGTCCTCTGGCTGAAGTAGGGCGCAAGGGTGCAGCTGGTCGTAGAATTCAGATTGAGGACTTTTTGGCAGCTGGTCAGGAGGGAGAAATACCATTTGATATTGGGGCTATGGCTGTCTACGTGCCTCTGCCTTGGCCTGAGCTGCGTGACAGGAGGGCCTTTGGGTGGTTCTTGAAGATGTCTGAAGACCAGATAGCAGAGAGCGATCTGGTCATCAGGGACTTGTATAAGATGGCTGGGGTTATTTAGTATGATGTATCTCTTATTTTCCTTTTATCTCGGGCAAACCTACATCGTCTTGCGCTTTCTTGTTCTCTTACCCCTTGGTTTACCACCCTGTATAGCACAGAATCCAGGTGTATTACAGGGTTGATTAGCTTCTGGAGCTGGCGCAGCTTCTGGAGGCGGCGCAGGTTGATTACGTTGATTAGGCTGCACAGCCTGCACAGCTTCTGGAGGTTGTGCAGGCTGATTAGGCTGATTAGGCTGATTAGGCTGATTAGGCTGTGCAGGCTGCGCAGCTTGATTAGCTTGGCCAGCTATGCATTTTCCTTTGCCTATAAAATACATCCAACCGTATTTTTCCCAAATATCAATGACTTTATGTATTCTATTGATAATACGGTTCCCAGTCTTATATTTTTCAATGATATAATCATCTTCTGCATTATTAATGATATCTTTCCAAATTTTTTTATTATCTTTATGTTCAATAACTTCCTTAGTAATTTTTTTAATAATCTCTTTATTATTTAATAATTCTCTATACATTTGAATCATAGACATATGCTTAGCACGCTTCTGTTGAATGCTTGCTGTGCTACTTGGCGTCTTATCAAACTCAATATCTAAGTAAGTCATAAGTGAATATGACTGGCATAGAGTATCATTCTTATCAATACTAATATTCTGATACAGATTTTCTGCACTGCAGATTGTTGTAACTTTCCTTTTTTTCCCCATTTTTTCCTCAAGCTCATAAAAGTGATGAGATGAATTTCCAAATTCACGTCCAGAATTTTTTGATTTTAGCTCACCTGGTTTTTTCATAACCTCTTGAATAATTGCACGAACAGTAACATCTCCAAAGATTTGATTTATATATGAATAATGAGCCCTTCCAAATATAATAAGTTTTCTATCAGTGCATGGTAAATCTTTAATTTCTGTCAAAAGGTCGCTCATAATTCTAATTATATGATACTTTTTATATCAATTTTATGGTTTGCAGCAGATTACATCTTGCTTTTTTGCGCTCTCGTTTTTTCATTGTTTTTACAAAAACAATACGCGAATCTCTTCTCCCTGAGCTAGTATCCGAGGGGTCGCAGGATGTATTTGATACACCGTGCGCTTCTTCCCTAGATGAAGTCGTTCCGAACAATGTAACCTAAAGCCGTGAAAGGGTAAAACATGCCGGAGTAAAGTGACAACACGCCGTGAATCCAGGGCATCAAAATATCGTTTTGCCTTGCATGGTAAATAGAATGGCTCAAGTAATGGTGCCCAGGTATCTACCGTATCAAGCTTGAGTTCATTCGCTGAAAAGAGTTTTGTATCATTTATTCCTGAAAACCCCAGCTCCTTTAACATCTGGGTTACAATCTCGGCATGCGGGGTCTCTCGGAAGAGCTTACTCATTCTTTCTGTTCTATGGGCTTACTTGAATCTTGCAGCCCTTGCAGACCTTCAGCTCCAAGAGCTCCAAGAGCTCCAAGAGCCCAAGGCCTCACCTCATTACATGCAGCCATCAAGTCCAAAATTGATGATCTTGACTGTGAGTGATAAATCCAGCTCTTTATCAAAAACTGCTGCACATTATACCATGCTCTATGATCAATTACATTCATTACAATTATATTATGCTCCAATTCAAATAATATATCTTCAAAAGAATATCCAAGTTCCCAGATCTTATACATTTGTTTCTGGGCTTCCTCCCATCTCGAATTCATTAAATTATCCAAAAGTTCCTTCATTGACCCCCAAATATGCGGATCAAATGATTTCTTAATGTAATCTAGGGTCAATATATCCCAGCCTTCAGTTTTCTTCAAGCTAAAAAGCATTTTCACCAGGCTTTGGAATTTCATCACTGAGCAAACTGAGAGCATAATGAGTTCTGTATATGCCTCATCTGTATAGGAACCCTTGGGAAACCCTTCTCTTTTTAAGATCTCCGTGTATACATCTGAACCGGTTGATGGCTCAATAAGAATTATATGACATCTTGATTGCAGAGGAGTAATGAGTGACTCCTGATTCTGGCTAATGAAGAGAAAGCGAGTAATATGATCAAATGTCTCCATTGGCCTTCTTAGGGCCTGTTGAGAGATTGCAGGGAGCGTATCACAGTCATCAATAATTATCCAGCGATAGACGCCCTTTCTAGGGGCAATCCATCTCACATGGTCATTCAAGATTTGTCTGAAGGTGTGGATTCCACGGTCCTGGTGTGATGAGATTTCAACGCAATATTCAGATTCCTCTTTCTTAGATATACCGGCCTTCTTGAAATACGCCTTGATGAAATCGCGTGCAATTGTTGATTTTCCAGTTCCAGGAAATCCGACAAGGAAAATGTGTGGAGGATTATCTAGGCATTTATCTAATTGTTGGACTATAGAGTCCATTCCCACTAAGGATGTGTTAATCCTTAACATCTGATTTATCTTAGAGATGGAGTCTTAGATCCTTTACGCAGATCACTGCGTGATAGCTAAAGCCCCAGCCATCACATAGTCCATATGGGCACCTACACCTATTATATCACCAGCAGGTTTACTGAAGATGTTACAATCGACTGGGATTCTATGAATACCGAGGCCCTATTTAAATTTAGACCCCTCGAGCAATGTTACAAGAAATGCAAGACCCTAAGTGAAGTCGGCATGGAATTCAATGAATCCAAGTTATTCGGTTATTTTACTAGTGATCTTATAGGCGCCCTGTATGAATTTAATTCACACTTGATTCTTGCTCAGCATAATCCTGAGCTACAAGGACCTACTCTTTACTACGAGTGGGAGGGGGGGAATATTGCATACGCCCTCGAGTTTAATCCTAATTCAAGCATTGTATATCATTATTCGGTTTATTATGATCATTTAGTAAATGACCGAATGTCATGTGATGAACATTATGGGGTATTACAGAGTTTACCTGAATTAGATGAGTGGGCAATTGAAATTCTCTAGCCTATAGGCTATAGCGCAGCGATAAGGCCTAAACTAATATCTATGAATCTTAAGAGATGAGCAGAAATCTATACTCTGTTCTTGGGGTTACTAAGGATGCTGACATAGGCACTATTCGCACTGCATACAAGCAACTTGCTAAAGAGCATCATCCTGATAAGGGCGGTGATCCTGAGAAATTCAAGGAATTGAGTGAGGCCCACGAGGTCTTATCTGATGACGGGCGTCGCCGATTATACGATATGACAGGCAGTATTTCTGAGCAACCTGGTGGCCCTGGCCAGAATCCTTTTCAGGGCGGCGGCTTTGGCATGCCTGATATGTTCTCGCACATGTTTGGCGGAATGTTTCCTGGTGGCCCTATGGGCATGGGTCATGGTGGCCCTATGGGCCCTATGGGCATGGGTCATGGTGGCCCACAAAGAAAGCGTGAAGGTAAGGGGCCAGGAAAGAATCAGGAAATTCCTCTGAGACTCGTCGACTACTATCATGGTCGCAACCTCAGTATTAAACTCGGTCGCCAGTGCTTTTGCAAGGGATGCAAGGGATCAGGTGGGACTTCCAGTAAGCCCTGCGACCACTGTGGTGGACGTGGTCAGATGAATCAGGTGGTTCAGATGGGGCCAATTCAGATGGTCAGTCAGACTACCTGTCCTCCTTGCGGTGGTAAGGGTCAGCAGGTCCTAGGAAAATGCACGGCATGTGGTGGTCGTGGAATGGCGCATGAGGAGAAGACGATGGATGTTAAGGTTGAGCCAGGGATGATGCCTGGAAATACGCTAGTATTCCCTGGAATGTGCTCTGATCATCCTTCCTTTACTGAGGCAGGTGATGTCACAGTAATCTTGCGTGAGGCAGACGAGGATAATGCTGATACGGCTCAGTGGGCTCGTGAGGGCACTAGACTCAAGCTCACGGTAACACTTGGTCTGAGTGAGGCTCTGCTAGGAACAATCAAGGTGGTCAAGGGGCATCCAGGATATCCTAATGGCCTCCCTCTTGAGATTCCAGTGGGGGTGCAGAATATGTGGTCAGGAACGTTTCCAGGGCTGGGTATGCCGATACGAGGCACACCTAGACATGGTGATGCGATTATTACGGTTCTGGTCTCACCTACGGATGCAGAGCTTCAGGCACTCAAGGCAAATGGTCTGATGATGAAGACCTTCATGCCTGCAGTTCAGAATAGTATTGACCCCAATGCTACTGTATCACTGAATGTGGGCAAATGGACTGCTTAAATTTAAGAAAACCCCTTAGGAGATTCTGCAGAAATGCAAGGTGAAACCGTAACCTTCTTTGGACTCTTCGCCTTTGTGGTAACATTTGGAATTACAGTAATAGTTCCAGTTGTTGGATTACATTCAATACAACGATAAATATAGTGTGCTCTATCAATCAAGGCTGCTTCTGAATGTTTGCACATCCAGTTGGGCCTTGGGACCTTCTTTCTTTTTGGTGATAATGGAACTAGTCCATTTAGGGGATTCGTGATAATTTCTGACATCTATGTGATGGCTATTTACCATTTTTATAAAGGTGGTAAAAAGACATTTTATTTAGGCCGCTTACGCCTTTGGCGCAATGCCCAGCTCACGCCCTAGCTACGCTTTGGGTGCAAAGCACAGCTCACGCCCTAGCTACGCTTTGGGCGCAAAGGCATTAGGATCCTTGGCCATAGACCACTCGTAATTCAGAGCAGCCTGCTTATCCATGCCTGCAGGTAGGATCATGGAATCCTGGCTAATAGGAGATCCAGATAATTCCATTGCACCACCCTTCATCTTGCGCATCATCTTGCGCATCTTCTTAGTCATTCTCATCTTACGACCCTTTCTGCGTCTGCCACCATCCTGCATTCCCTGAATCTGAGACATTGCCGCATCGAGGGGTCCAGTGCGGGCAGCTGTAATCATAGGACCAGTCAGAACACTATTGGTAACTGCCGTAGGATAAGGGGATGCACCACCATGTTGATCCTTGTGTGCAGCCAGATACTGGCCACCCTGGGCAAGAGAATCTCTCATTGCCGCTTGCATACTGGTATCGCCAAGTTCTGCCATACCACCCTTCCAACAATTCTTACGACTGTTACGGCTCTTACGACTGTTACGGCTCTTACGACTGTTACGGTTCTTACGACTCTTCATCATGCGGTTCTTCCGGCTTCTAGAGACCATTCTATTAAAGTGCGTGAAAAAAGTCGTCTCCCAGAATAGAAAATGCCATCTGAGCCTGCATGGTCAAAACAGATTTCCAGTGCATCAGTTTGCACATGGTTTTACGCACTTGCCCTAGTTAACTTACTGTTCGGAGTAGCCGGGGTTCTTGGAAGTGTATATTTACTGTCAAAGGGGAAAAGCTCTATAAGCAATGTTCTTATAACTGTTCTAGCGGCCTCCATAGGATTCATGAATTCATGGTTCTTCTTTCTAGTCTGCAATCGCGGCCTACACGTTGATGGATTTAAGAATCCTAAGGAAGAAGAAGAAGAGTCTTAATCTTCAGTAATCAAGCACTTTGCCTTTGCAGATCCAAACATTTTAGGAATAGTCAGAATATCTGCCTCTTCCTTCACTGTTACACTATAATCAACGTCTAGAAGCACTGGGCTTACAGAATCTGCTGCAACCACGTAGACTGGACAATCTGGTCTCCGCTTAGCGATTTTCTCAGCCATATCGAGGTAAAACCGACTCCTGGGTCCCTCAAACACTAACAGCGCATTGGAGTTCTTCTCAATCTGATAGTCTCGCATTACACCGGCTTTCTTACCATATGTGGCCCACTCTGACTTTAGTGCAGTAAAAGGGATACCCTTCCTATCAGCCCAACACTCAATGAATGTGCTAGAGAGTGGTTCCTCCGGACAAATTACTTTTATCAGCTCACCACCCAGATCATTTAAGATGGGATTAAGAATCTCATGTTGAATAATCTGCTTCGTCAGTGCATTTCTTGAGCCAATTACTCCCAGAATCTTCGGCATCCTTATATACTGTCGTTTGGCTTGCTAAACTAGTTCAAATTTTTAAGTCGTTTATATTTAGAATGGAAATTACGTTCCATACGATTTTAGGATCGATGATATTACTATTTATTTTATTTTATGTAGTGAGAGTTCTACTCCGCTTGAATAAAGAGGGGTTCTCAAGTGCCACTTCTGGTGTTCTTACTACTATTTCTACTTCTTCTCCAGCCCCTTCTGGTGAATATACTACATGGTGCCCAAATGGTTCAGTCTTATTTAATATTTCTACCCTTGGCAGTAATGGTTCTGGCGATAAATGGGTATGTTATCCTACAGGCACTACAGTAGTAGATCCTGTATTTTTACAAGGGTCTGCTAACACATTTATTAAAATATTCTATCCTAAAGGATATACAGTGGCGCTGTTTTTAACTGCAGATGCTTCAGGCACTGCAACTAAAACATTTAATGATGCAAATTCGTCAGGATCTCTACCATCATATAATTATCAGTTCATTAATGCTACAGATCTTTCGTTTGCGTCTGTTAAGATTGTTAATCAAGCGACTATAGGCGCCGCTGGCGCCGCTGGCCCCCCTGGTCCCCCTGGCCCCCCTGGCCCTGCTGGTCCTCGTGGGTTTGATGGTGCTATAGGCCCCATGGGTCCTTCAGGCCCTCTAGGTCCTTCAGGCCCTCTAGGCCGCACAGGCCCTCCAGGCCCTCCAGGACCCCCAGGACCTCCAGGACCCCCAGCTAGTATACAACCATACAATGGACCTTCTCCTGGAGAAGCTAATAGTGATGACTATGATATGGATAATTCATCTAGTGGTGCAAATTCTATTAGGAATACAAGATATATAGGAAATAATCGTGGAAATGTATCAATGTTTGACAGCAGTTGCGGGAGCAATGACTATACATTTGATCCAGAGACGGATTACTGATTACTGAAAAAAGTCTTTAAAAAATAAAATTAAGAATATATCTTCATAATTTTATTTATACGTTTTTGAACTTTGTGGCTTTGCCTGTAAACGCTTTTTTGCTGGCTTTTTGCTAGCTTTGTGGCTTCGCCTGTAAAAGCTTATGCCTATGCATCAATGGCTACATCACCACGAAGCACAGATGCCTGAATCTTGCGCTTCTGGATCTTGGAGCTCGCCAGATAAATGGAATTCTCAGTCATGATAATGAAATCTTCACCCGCCTTGTAGATCTTCTGGATATGGCTGGTATACTCCTCAGAGTTCTTTACTAGCATCTTCTCACCTGTGGTTGCATCCTCACCTAGGAATGCCTTGCCCTCAGCGGAATCTACAAAGTAGTCGAGCTGGATGGGCATATCCTTCTGGATAGCTAGCTTGGCTGCACTTACTAGTGTAGCAACAGAGGGCACCTTATCATTAGCAACCTGCTGTGCAGCTTGCTGCGCAACAGGCTGTTGTTGCTGAGTATTAACAACTGTATTCGTCGGGACAGGTGCTGACATTATCTGCCGTAGAAAAGGAAATCTGACCCTCAATTTTACGCGCTTGGCTAAGTCGTTGCCGTTGGCTAAATCGTTGCCGTTGGCTAAATCGTTGCCGTCGGCACAAAGAGAATATCCCTATCATGCGTGGCAAGAATTGCATTGAAGAATTCATATGCCTCATTAATCTGGTCCATTTCACGCGCCCCCGTAATGATAATCTTGCCCGAGCTGAATGGGCTAATTGTAATGCGCTTGCACTGACCCTCACCATCCCCTAGGCCCTGACCATTACACTGCGCCTTGCACTCACAAATCCCTGGCCTCAGAGGATTGCCCTTCTTGTTATAGTAGTATTTCGTATTAACACCCTGGTAAATAGTGCTCTCATGAGAGGAGAACAAGTTATAGACATTGCTCAGAACCTTGTGGAGCTTATCCTGGTAGATTTGCCTATTAATGCTGTAGTCACTGTTAATGAGCTGGATACGAAACTTGGTCAGAGCCGCTGCAGCTCGAACTGGAGGATTCGTTCCTACCACATGAAAGACATCAGGGTCCTTTGCAGTAATCTGATCCATGACGAACTGAATGGCCTCCTGGCTGAACTCGGCGGTAGGAACACCTGTCATCTGAATTCCGCCATTTGCAAACATCTTGATATTGACCTCCTTCCATCCTCGGCCAGGAAAGGTCTTGCGAATTACAAGAGTCGCCTGATTGAAGAAAGTCTTCTCAGTAACCTTGCGCTTTGTTAGAACATCACGCGTAGATGAACCAACAACCTTGGTCTCATATTCCATCTTTAGGAATCCCTCGCCTGGATAGCCGAAGGGAATTGCCCAGAGCTTAAAATTATCATAGAGCCGGCTGAGACGAATGCCACAACCTACATGGCAGGTTGTGACCATCGTTGAAATTCTCAGAGGAGAGGTTACAAGCGGAGCTACAGACGAAGTCACAAGCGGAGCTACTGACGAAGTCACAAGCGGGGGTATATTAGCCATAATACCTAAATGGGTGTAGGTTGTGCATTCATTTTTTATGGCTACGAGTTTTACGACCCTTGCGTCCCTTTGACCTTCGGGTTCTTCTAGAACGCCTTCCACCCATTGCTGCTTCTGGAAATCCCTTTTCTGCTGTCCAATTAGCTACAGCTTGATCAATTGTGCCCTGGCCTAGACTTTCAAAATTAATTGATACCAAATACGCTCTAAAAGCTGCTACTCTTTGATAAGAGCTCAGAGTCGTATCATCAACAAATGCACTCATTCTTATATTATATACTAGAAATAAATCCTAACCACATTCGCTCCATAGATTCTACTGAACTCTCAGCCGTGAGCCATCCAGATAAATTCGGATCACAGAGTTCTATCCACTCCTTCCACTGTTCAAATCCAGTATTCGTAGTTAGTGACAGAGTAAGCATATGACAACCGAAGGTCTGCAAGGACATTTCTTCGTAACATTTCTTCCAAAAGGCTTTTCGCTCCTTCGGGTGCATACAAAGCAAGCTGCAGAGCCATTGAGTCGCCTTCTGAGAACTTTGGGGGTTCAGCAAGAAATAACGCAAGTCGCTCCGCCGAAGACGAACATCAAATCGCCCTGGGGGTAAGGTTGTCGCTGCAATTGTCTGAAGCCTAGATCGTAAGATAGATTCGGGGATAGGATCAAAGCGTAGAACAAAAAAACGTGTCCTTAATGACGGGTGGATTTTGCAAAGTGAATTACATAGGAAAAATACTAGAATTTCACTTGTCGGCTTTTCCAAGAGAGGTCGAAGAGCCAGCTGGGCCGGTTCGGTCAGAGTTTCCACCTCGTCGAAAATAATAATTTTGGGTTTATCTGAAAATCCGAAAAGACCCGTGCACGCAGACTCAGTGAAGGGATACACCTTGGATCTAATAGCCTCCAGACTTCTCTCGTCGCTTGCATTCAAGAAAAGCGCTCGACCAACACGCTCTAGAGAAGTCTTGTAGAATTGATTCACAATATTCCACGCCGCGGTAGTTTTTCCGCATCCAGGAGGACCGACAAAAATACAATGTTGGAATGTGCTGGGTGTTTGTATCATTGATTCTATACATCTCTCAACCCGAGAGGATTCCATCTAGTGTAGATTGCTGTTTGACATTAAGTAGCTATGAAGCTTAGGTGTAGCCATTGCCATATTAGAGCCCATAAGGAACGGGTATGGGCAGAGCCCATGGGCCTAAACACAACTGTCCATTTTGATACAGTATACTATGCCTAAGGTTTCTGCAAAAAAGACAAAGGTAAAGCAGGTTCCAATTGTCGCCGTTGTTTCTGCAAACGGAGAGATTGAAGGATCTTTCTCACCAGAGCCTCGTCGCCCTCTGATAGCACATCTTCCCTTTCGCAGCACAGAAATCCAGTTTCAAGATGGTCCTCTAACCTATGATCCCCGCCCTCCAGGTGTTCCTGAGCCCTATGAGGAAGATGATCTATATACAAGTAATGCAGAACTTCTAGAGAATGCAAATTTAACTGCAAAAGATACTCTACTTGCTCAGGCCCCGAATGAAGCAAGTGAGGCTCAGGAGATAAAGGAGGTAAAGGAGATAACCAGGGTTCAGGAGGAGATCAAGGTATTTCGCACAATGGATGTTATGCTCGAATACCACGTGGCAAATGAGACTAAGACCCTGCCCGAATCCGTTGAGGCCGCATGTTTCTGGTGTGCAGGATGTTTCGAGGGTCGCCCAGTTGTTATTCCCTCTCTAGAAGAGTATGGGGCATACAAGGTGTATGGTAATTTCTGCACCCTATCCTGTGCTCTGTCGTCTCTACTAAATGAGCAAGTTGATCCTCAGGTTCGCTGGGAGAGACAAGCGCTACTTCATCGCATGTATTCACAGTCCGAGTCTATTCATCCTGCTCCGCCACGAGAGAGTCTCCGATTCTTTGGAGGCACCTTGTCTTATGAGCAGTATAGGGGCATTATTGAGAAGAAGAAGATTCGCATTGATACTAATCTGCCCCCAGTAATTAGTATTCTTGCCACACTTGATACTAAGCCGATTGATTTCTATGAGACTTCTTTGCGTAATACAAGTGCCGCTGGGGCAGGAATTGATGTGGTAAAGACCTTGGAGCCAGGCTTGAGGTTGAAGCGTTCTAAGCCACTGAAGGATAAGGAGAGCACACTAGATGCAGTAATGAATTTAAGTGTAAAGGTTCGTGGATAAGCTAAAGCTAAAAGTTAAAAGCTCGTAGTAAAAATTGACAATCGGTTTTACACCATACTTGGTATAGTAAGATGTATAAGGCTCTGAGAGATGCACAGAGCGATATTAACGTGGCACTGTTGAAGCTTGTTGATACTATTGCAGGTGTATCTGAGTCTAGAAGTTCTAGAACTGAACTAAGAGAGAAGGACGGTGATCTTGAGGAGATTCGTAATTCCATTGCATTTCTAAATCAAAAGCAAAATGCGCAGTTTGATTCTCTTGTTCAGGAAATGAAGGGATTAAAGGAGAATATGGATAATATTCTGAAATTTATTATGGCGAAGGGGGCAATTAATACTGAGTCAACAATTCCAGTTATTCAACCGAGTTCTCAGGAGTCTGACTTCAAGCGTGTGTTCATAAGTAGTGTCTCTAAGGATGTGGAGGCTCCTGTGACACCTGAGACGGTTGAGGCCGAGCAGGCAGAGGAGCAGGAGGCTGCTGACGCTGAGGAGGCTGAGGAGGCTGAGGAGGCTGAGGAGGCAGAGGAGGCTGCTGACGCTGTTGAGGCTGAGGAGGCTGCTGACGCTGTTGAGGCTGAGGAGGCTGCTGACGCTGTTGAGGCTGAGGAGGCAGAGGAGGCCGAGGAGGCTGTTGAGGCTGAGGAGGCCCCTGTAACACCCGAGAGTCCTGTAGAGGAGGAGGTGGAGGTTGAGGAGTGGACTTATAAGGGCCGCGTATTCTTCAAGGATTCTGAGAATACCGTCTACGCTAATAATGCAGGAGAGATCGGCGATCCAATGGGTCAATATGATCCAATTAAGAACATTGTAAAAAAGCTCCCAACTAATTAGAAATGGCCTTGTGTGCAAGCGGATTATTATTATCTGCATTAGTTCTCATAGTTATCTTAAATGATGTTCTTTCTGATAGAATACATTATATTCCTGACCACTTATTTCTTGGAGTAGTTACATGCACACTTTTCTTTACATTCTGTAACTACGGCCTTGAACAAATAAATTGGGCATTTCTTGCATTAATTCCAGTTATTTTTTTCATAAAATGGATATATACCCCCCCTCCAAGTTTTTGTTCAGATGATTATGATGAATGCCAGGCGTGCCGAATACCTAAGAAGAAATGCAGCTGTCCAGTGAAAAAACCGGAATTTAAACCACCCGCATTAAATTGTCCAGGAAACCCAGTTGTTTTACCAACTGCATGTGGAATAACAAGATATTCTTAACAATTCTATACCTAAACATTCTGAACATTTTTTCACTAATGATGTTCAGAGAGTTCTTATGGACATGGGCACCCTGGATATTTAATAAGACAACTGCAATTCTTTCTAAATCACATTCACTGTATAGAGCAATATATAATGAATTAATGGTTAAGAAAGAATGGATCTTCATAAAAAATCTATCAATTCCAATAAATTCTGAAATCTTTGGAACAATCGACAATGATACGATACAGTGGCGCTGCACACTATGCCCTACCACATTTACTGAACCTAGCGCAATGACCCATCAGAAAGAGAAACATCTATCTTATCTCGGATTTACAGTTAAGATTCAAGACACAAACATTGATTTATCTGATTGGGTAAATGAAGTAAAATGGCGAGGTTCTCGTGAACCAACCGTCAAGGAAATTTTCCTTCTTTGGTCATGTGAATCTGGCGAATCTTATTTTCATTGTCTAGACAATATACAGGTTGAACTTGTTACTGATATGGGTGATACGATAAAAAAGGGACTTAATGATTAGTCTATATGTTACTATAGTAATGTGCGAGGTTCCTAAAATAAATCTCACCGACCTAATTCCTACGGGTTCTTGGACCCTGTATTTCCACCAGGGGGATTCTGAGAAATGGACCCTTGATACCTTTGTAAAGATTCAAGTGTGCACTACTTGGGGAGATGTTCTCGGTGCAATTGAGGAGTGTGGCAGTGTAAAGCTTAAGAGTGGTCAGCCCTTCTTTATGAAGGGAGATACCCTACCTCTGTGGGAGAATTACCAGAATATTCGCGGTGGCAGTTACAGCGTAAAGGTTCCATCTGAGAATGTAAAGGATGTATTTACCACACAGGTCATACAAGCAATGCTTGGCCTCGCATTCAAGGAGCAGGATAATACATGCATTGGAATTAGCATGAGTCCCAAGAAGGGGACCTTCAATATTATGAAAATATGGAATGTGAATTCTGAGCATTTCAATTCGGCAGATGGACTTTGTTTTCTGGATTATCGCTGCTCCGATTCCGAAGTTCTCTATACCCCACATGTTCAAAAAAGAATGTAGGACTAAGAACACTTCTGCTTGCACACAGGGCATCGCCCTTTCGAAGAAGGTAGGGAGAGCCAGTGTGTAATTGCAGCCGTTGTGAATACATGGCCACAAGGAGTCACAGTTGCATTCGTCTCAGTGATATCCTCACTAGTAATTGGACAAAGCTCATTCTTTCTGATAGAATCAGCAAGAACGATTTTTGTAATATGGGCTGGAAGAGATGCAAGTGCAGGCTCATTTGCAGATGTCTTTATAGACGTAGTCATAGACGTAGGCACAGACATAGAAGTAGTCAGAGCTCTATCTTGAGACATACCAGGAATTGGAGTTGTATTCTCAGGACTATTTGGATCAGTCGTGAATACTCTTGCTGGAGTATAACTCATCTCCTGCTCCTCCGTAAACTTAATCTCATTTGGAGAAAAGGAAGTTGAATTATATGGAAGGATTCGTTTATTTGCTGCATCCATAAAGACGATTGGGGCAGTAATTAATAGGCCATATCTCTCTAGATGAACATAGATAGATGAACCTGTAAAACTCCATTTTATAGATTTCAACTCAGATCCATTCCATGAACGCATTAGTGAAGAATGCTCCGTGGTATCCGTTAAGCGAATTGTCTGGCGCTTCCCCTTAACATGAGGGATTGGCCAGAGGACATTTATAGGGGGCGAATCATGCCTTAGTCCACTGTGATAAATAGTATTCTGATATAAGTTGAACTTGGGCTCTTGGCCTTGGCTTTGGCCATAGCCTGAAGCAACACTTGGCTCATGGCAAACTGCAATATACATTGGAAACATAGTCATTCTTCAATACCTTGATTCCTGGTTACAAAAAATCAGGGAAGCCGCCGTTTCAATTTTTTGCTAAACAATGCCGCTCAGTCTAAGGTATAAGAATTACAGGGAGTATTACAGACTGGACATTTATCTCGTGATCCAGGCATAGAAAGCCATTTGCAAATTGCATCCCTGTTAAAGAGGTGAAAGCAGGAAGTAATGGCTCCATTAGATATATCAATCTCCATATTTGTAATTGGACAGATTTCCTCATGCATTACTGCGTCACGAAGAACTGCACGAATAATATGCTGGGGAATAGTTTCAATAGGGTATATTGGTTGCTCTTGAACTGCTGGCACTTCTTGAACAGGAACTGCTGGAGCAGCAGGAGCATTCGTAACAATCGGAATAAATGAAGTTGCCTTAATGCTCGGCAAGGCATTCATTGGTGAAATTCTCAGAACAGGTATTGTCATTTCTTCATACTTTAGTTTCTCAGAAGTAAATCTCCAAGTAATTGGTCTCACAACATTTCCAGCATTCTTTCTTGTTGAAATTCTAAATAAATTATTATTCTGCTGGGCCAGAGGAATAAACTCAATATTGTAAAACCTTCCATGGTGAGGTGTAGGCTTTAGAATATGAACAATTTCATTATTTACCATATTTCCTAGGCTCCATCTCATAAGAAAGTATCCTTCCCGTTCTCCCATATATGTTTTTACACAAAACATATGTGGGAGTTCTGGCTGCTGAGCCTGAGGCTGCTGAGCCTGCTGAGCCTGAGGCTGCTGATGCACTTGTTCTACCTCAGCCATTTGATACCTAAGGACTCAGGTTCCACCTCATCAATTTTATACCATTACTCCTTCTTGTTCTTAATCGGGGCCAGCACTAGCTTGACCTCTCCCAGATTCGCCACCATATAACGCAGGATGAGAGGATAATCATTCTTCAGATAAAGCTCAATGCTCGGGCACAACGTGGTGCACTTGGTAAATAGAACCAGGTGCTTCAGCTGGAAGATGCCCTGCACAATCTCACTGGTCGTTCCCTTTGTCTGAACCTTCATAGATGCCTGGTTATCCGCGATCACTGTCTCCTGTTCAGCGAAATCGCCAACACAACGGAAAATCAAGTTTGACCCAGAGCTCGTAATCTCCATCTTCTCACCTAGCACATTCATGTCGCGACAGATCTTCTGGAAATCCGCACTGTGCATGTGAATAATGCTGGTGAAGTTGAGACTGGGAATATTGATATCTTCCACATCCGTGTCAAAGAGCTTCAAGAAGAAATTCGTCACCTGAGACTTCTCCGTATTCTCCATGCGAATACCGAGCTTATTGGGGTTGTTGGCTGGCAGATAGAGAGTCATGCTGTCATTATTACCCATGGTCTTGATAAGCTTGAAGAGGTAAATCATGTTCACACCGAGCACATGCTTCACGGGGCAGTAGAAGTTCTCAAAACGATCCGCATGAAGCCTCAGATAGACTAGCACCGTATGGGTCTCATCTACTGCAACAATCTTCATGCCCTGGGAATCGAATTCGAGATTTGCCTCAGTTAGAATCTCCTTGAGTGCCTCAATGAGTGTGCGAAAGGCACCGGACTGAACGGTTTTAACTTCAAAAAGGTTTCCGTTGGCATTCGGAGTTGCCTTTTGTTGTATGGATGTCATCCCTTCTTATTGTCGGACGCTTTCTGGCTTTAGGCGAAATAACGCAAATCTAGGCTTTTTGTAGGCCAAGCCATATAAAAGACTAATTTCCGTTTAATTCTTTCTCCTGGTCTTTTTAGGACCTGTGTAATTACGCAGCATACGATAGCCTGATACTGCAGCGGGGACAGCTAGACTAGGGCCGGTCCGCATAAATGGTCCAAGGGCAGATACTGGAGGGAAGAATCCACCTCTTCTTATGATGGGCTTTAAACAGCGCCTCGTGTGCCTGTGTTTTCTTGTGCATCTTAACTTTCTAGAACGAGCACGAGAACCACCAGTGGCACGTGTGCCACCGGTGGCATTTATGGAAGGCCTGGCAAGACCAGGTTCGGAATGGAGAGCATGGGGTCCTGCACTGGAGGATGGTTCACGGTAACTAGGATTTAAATAAGATAAAGGGGCCATTGCAGCGCCACCAACTTGTTTGGCTCCACCAACTTGTTTGGCTCCACCAACTTGTTTGGCGCCACCAACTTGTTTGGCTCCACCTAGTTGTTTGACCCCACAAGACATATCTACTTGAACAGGCCTATTTTTATTTTCCTAGTTTTATTCTTCGGATCCCTTAGCTTTCTTGTCAAGGTTTTAATTTGAGAAAGATCCATTGCTTCCTTTTTCCCATTAGCGCGGACGCGAATAAAATAGAAATTCACATGATCATATCTAATCTTATGCTTACGCATGGTGGCAATTAAATATTCTTCAGATGCTAATCGATGCTTCTTAGAATATGCAAGTGCATCATCAAAGCGATTTCCATAAAGGCGCATTTCTTCAGGACGACCCAAAGCAAACCGATCAGTCACGTTACCGCATAATGCAAAATTTGGAATATAAATTTTCTTAGAAGTAAAAGAAAACCACGATATATCTAAGGGAACTTGGTAGAGGACATCTGGTCTGCAGTATATAATATGCGAATAAGAACGTTTAGCGTTTGCATCAACCCACATTTTAGTTAATTTTTTCAAAGACCATAAATACAAAATATGATTATCAAGACTTGAAAAATCTCCTTTTACTGCACCTTTTTCATTTTTCCAAGGATTTCCATGAGTTCTATATTTTTCTAGCTGCAACTTTTTTGAAACCGCTTCCTTACTTTCTACCATATGAAATGATGGCTCTAGTAGCTTATACTCATCGGCATCCAGAATTAAATCCTTTTCTCCAGCTCTAGGATTAGAATATGAGCCACTAAGTTTATATGTGTGCAAGATGACATCATACTTTATTCCATGATTTTTTAGAGGTTCAAATAAATATTTCTTAATTGATGGGAGGGTAAGCTTGAGAGACCGAGTCAACCCAAAGAAGCATAGGGCTACACTTACCTCTGCAATATAATTATGATAGCAAGCCACTTCAGGAATATACTTGAATTTTTCCTCGTATTTTTTATGAAGTTGAGAAATAAATATGAAATCAGCATCATATTTATGAACTACCCAGCGAGTTGAGCCAATAAGATTTATTGGCACTATATATTGAGAAGTATCTATCTTTTTCAGAATAATTTGACCACCCTTTAAAAATCTATCTTCCTGAATTCTATTTTGGTCCCAGGTATAGATGAGCTCAGGATCTAGAGTTGGTAATAAGGTCCAGAAATTCTTATGAAAAATATTATCATCATCCATAAAATACACAAATCCATCTTTTATAAGATCAAGAGCCATATTTCTCTGAGGATTTCCTGAAATTCCCTTCGTATTACAGAATAATTCAATTATTTTTTCTTCTAAAGGAAATTGTAGTTCATATGTTCTGCAATTGGAAGTATCGTAGATAATATACCATTTAGAAACCATGGAAAAATTAATAGATTTCTTTATTTCTTTTAAATTCTGGGGCCTGGAACAAGCCGTTATTATAGATACCATTCTTCTTAGTTTTAGAGTATAATAAAAAGTTGGAGATACCGGAAATCTCATATTCTTTGGTCATAGCTATAAATTATAATAAGTATTGTTATTACAATTTATCTTATGTGTTCTATTATTCTAATAACGAATTTTATAAATATTAGTAAGAGATTTTAATTTCGGCTTTATACATTTTGATACAAGAGTTGATGATGAAGAATTCTTTACATACATATATAATTCATCTTTTGGAATTTTATTCAGAGAATCTTTATACCATGGTAAATGTTTCATGGTAAAATTACCTGCAATTCTTATTGCGGATCTTTTTTGGCTCTTATGTGCAGTATGATATTTAGTATTTACTAGACAAAACGTAGTTGCACCATATTGAATCCAGTCATAATATAGTTCATATTGTTCATTCTTAATAGGGTGAACTAGTTTATCCCATTCGAAATCATAGCTAGAACATTCCAATATATCTTCCTTTTTTATCTTTTCAAGATATGGCCCTACTTTATATACCTTATACTTTTCGGATATTCCATATAAGATTTCTGCAAAATTCTTGGGCATATGTTTATTTAATTCCAGGTCTGGGTCAGTTAAGATATAGACTTTTGGTAATGTATGTTTTAATTTTATATATACAGTGCATCCATAGTTTTTCTTTAGCATTCGTATTTCTATTTTACTTCCTAACTCATTCTTAATTTCCTTATAATATTCCAATAATGGTTCATATGTGCTATGATTATCCAGTAGAATTATAGGATGATCAAGGTGTTTTAATTGATTTACCATGTTCTTTATATAAGTCAGCTCATTCCAACATATAACTACAATTGGCATTGTAGCCGGATTAAAAGATTTCTTACGTGTCATTGATTTTTTTTCTAATTTTCTTTTTCGTGTTGCCATCTCTACTAGGATTATATTTTCTTATCAAAGATACCTTTGACTACTATTTTTTATACTATACGTATAGTAGATCAATGGATGCATATGTTATAAATTTAAAGTCATCTAAAGATCGCTGGGAAAGGATTCAGAAATCCTTTAAAGATACAGGAATACTATTACATCGCGTAGAACCAGAAAATCCTAGAAAATATCGTAAAACAATTAAAAAGCGTGATATTGGCTGGCAGTCATTATTCTTGACATTTCTTAAATTAGTTAAAATGGCTAAAGAGAAAGATCTTCCGGAAATCCTCATACTAGAAGATGATTGTAAACCCTTTCCTAGATTTCTAGAACTATGGCCAAAGGTGAAAGCCTGGTTAGATTCTAATTTAGAAAAATGGGATTTATATAGTGGAGGGTCCATACTTATTAGAGACATCGCTGATAAAAGACCTAAATTAATTGGTTCATCTGGTTCAATTAAATTTTTTGATCCTACAGTAACATGTGGCACTCATTTTATTTATATTCATAGTGGTGCATATAACTCATTTATTAAATTATACGAAACAAGATTTAAAGAAAATAACCTTGAAGAAACAGATATAGTAGCTAATAAATTAAAGTTTATAATATCATATCCATTTATTGCATATCAAGAAAATGGAAAAAGCACATTACATGGAAAATTTAGAACCATGGAATATTATGTGAGAAAAAATCAACGTCTACTTGGAAAACATCTAACGCGTAAAGTAAAACGATAATTTGCTTAGAATTTAGACCCGTGCGCGATTTAAATGCGCATCAGTCTAAAATATAGCGCACGTTAAAAATTGACCCAAGGGTCCCCCATTACCCTTTACACACACATGGCTGATCAGTATAAGAAGCATACCCACCGTGAGCATATTCTCGAGCTGCCTGACACCTACGTCGGTAGCACCGAGACACACGAGGAGGTCCGTTGGGTTTACGATGCTAGTAGCTCAAAGATGGCTCACCGTAAGGTCGCTTTCAATCCTGGATTCTACAAGATTTTCGACGAGATCATTGTCAATGCGCGTGATGCACTTGTTCGCTCTCAGGGCAAGGGTTCAGGTCCTTCTGCTACCAAGCAGCCCATCAAGAACATTGATGTTAGTGTAGCAAGGGATACAACCAATGGTGTCACTGTGACTGTAGAGAATGACGGTGATGGTATTCCTATTGAGCTCCACAAGGAGCACAAGGTGTATGCACCCGAGCTCATCTTTGGTCACCTTCTCACCAGCGGCAACTATGACAAGAATGAGGAGAAGATTGTCGGTGGCAAGAATGGTTATGGCGCGAAGCTTACCAATATCTTCAGCAACAAGTTCACCTTGAGCACTCGCCATCCTGCTTCTGCACAGCGCTACACTCAGACCTGGACAGATCACATGGCAAGTGCATCAAAGCCGAGCATTGTGGCCGACAAGGCTGCAAAGGGATTTGTCAAGATTACCTATGAGCCCGATCTTGCGCGCTTCCCTGGCCTGGATCTGGATGCCATGGTCCAGATCCTCCATACCCGCGCAATTGAGCTGGCCGCCATGGCCGGCAAGGATGTCAAAGTCTCCTGGAATGGCACCGTGATCCCCACAAATACCTTCGAGAAGTTCATCCATCTCTTTATTCGTGACGGCACCACGCACGCCTATGAGCGATGTGGTGAGCGCTGGGAGATTGGTGCCGTTCTGGCCAGAAATCTCTTTGCCGAGGATGATTCTCCTGATGACCGTCACATCTCGTTTGTCAACGGCATTAACACGCGCAAGGGTGGTAAGCACGTTGAGTCTGTGCTCAAGACAGTGCTAGGCAATTTCACTGATCTGGCAAAGAAGAAGAAGATTGATATTAAGCCCGCGCAGCTCAAGGATTCAGTTGTCTTCTTTATCAACGCGACCATTGTAAATCCCGCCTTTGACTCCCAGACTAAGGAGACTCTGACAACGCCCGCTGGCAAGTTTGGATCCGTCTTCAAGTCAGATAAGATGGCGGAGCTTCTAGTAAAGATTGGTCTGCTCGAGGAGGCCCAGTCAATCCTTGATGCCAAGGCAGCGAAGGATGCCAAGAAGACCGATGGCTCCAAGCGCAAGACACTGCGTGGCCTCCCTAAGTTGGAGGATGCACTGTGGGCCGGCACGGCCAAGTCGCCTGATACTACTCTTATCTTGACTGAGGGAGATTCAGCTGCCGCCAGCGCAATTGCAGGCCTCGCCGTTGTCGGTCGTGAGAAGTGGGGTGTCTTCCCTCTTCGTGGTAAGATGCTTAATGTGAAGGACATTAGCCAGGAGAAGTTCAATAAGAATGAGGAGCTAACTGCAATTAAGAAGATTCTTGGTCTGGAGCAGGGCAAGGTCTACCAGGATGCCAAGTCGCTGCGTTACGGTCGTGTGATGATTATGACTGACCAGGATCATGATGGCTCGCATATCAAGGGTCTCCTCATGAATTTCTTTCATACCTTCTGGCCTTCTCTGCTGCAGAAGGGGTTCCTGTGCTGTCTGGCAACTCCTCTGCTCAAGCTCACTCGTCGCGGCACCGTGCTCTCGTTCTACTCTCAGGGCGAGTTTGATACCTGGAGGGAGGCAAATGGAGGTGAGGCGGCTGTAAGAGGTGCGACCATGAAGTATTATAAGGGTCTAGGCACATCTACTGCTCAGGAGGCCCGTGAGTGGTTCAAGAATCTCTTTGATATGAAATACGAGTGGGACGATCTCTCCGATGATGCAATCTGCCTCGCCTTTTCAAAGAAGCGTGCCGATGACAGGAAGGAGTGGCTCAAGACCTTTGATGCCCGTCGCACTCTTGCTGTCGTGAAGGGTGGGAAGGTGCCCTACAATCGCTTTATCCACGATGAGCTCATTCACTTCTCGAATGCGGATAACCTGCGCTCTCTGCCGCATGTGATGGATGGCCTGAAGCCATCACAGCGCAAGATTCTCTGGGCTTCTCTCAAGCGTGGTCTTCGCTCAGAGATCAAGGTTGCCCAGCTGGCAGGATATGTTTCGGAGCATGCAGCCTATCACCACGGTGAGGCATCTCTGAATTCCACCATCGTGGGCATGGCCCAGAACTTTGTTGGGTCTAACAATGTGAATCTTCTGGTGCCTATTGGCCAGTTTGGTTCTAGGCTTATGGGTGGTCAGGATGCAGCTCAGCCCCGATACATCCATACTCAACTGGAGCCCGTGGTGGATTCGATGTTCAGGAAGGAGGATTCGGGTGTGCTAAAGTATCTGGATGATGACGGTGCACTAGTTGAGCCAGAGTTCTATCAGCCAGTCGTGCCTCTGCTTGTCATCAATGGTGCTCTGGGTATCGGCACAGGGTTCTCCACTAATATTCCTCCCCACAATCCCAGTGATGTTCTGTCACTGCTGCGAGATCGCCTCTTCATGCGGCGCCCCACGCTCGCTGGGCTTATCTTGCAGCCGTGGTGGTATGGCTTCACAGGCACTATCCATCGCACGGCTGATTGCACTTGGGTGACCAAGGGCAAGGCAACATGGGATGATGTGAAGCATACGATTACAGTAACGGAGCTCCCAGTGGGCACATGGACCAAGGACTATAAGGTCTATCTGGATACCCTGTGCACTGGTGATAAGGAGAAGGACGTGAAGCCAATTCTTGAGTCATTTGATGACCTATACAATGATACAGAGGTCAAGTTCGTGCTCTACTTCAACAATGATACCTACTTCGAGATGCGCACTGATGCTGCAGCGGCTGAGAAAATGCTGCAGCTGAACACGACATGGCACACGACTAACATGGTTTGTTTCAGTCCCGAGATGAAGATCAAGCGTTATGGCACTGTTGGTGATATGATGGAGGATTACTACCAGGTTCGCCTTACCGGCTACGAGACCAGAAAGACCCAGGAGCTCGCGAGGCTCGACAGGGAGCTGGTGGAGTTTGATGCAAAGGCGCGTTTCCTGCAGGCTCTGCTTGATGACCGCATTGACCTGAGGCGCAAGTCCGACGAGGAGATCGTGGCAGCGATGAAGGCTCATAAGCTACCGGCACTCGATGCAATGGATAAGCCTGATGTGGCGGATTCCTATGATTACTTGCTGAAGATGCGGATGGACAGGGTGAAGGCTTCGGCGGTGGAGGAGGCGAGGAAGCATGTGGAGGCCGCTCGACTTGCACTGGAGCTTCTACGGGCAACGAGTGCAGAGAACCTGTGGCTCCGGGACCTTGATGGGTTTGAGAAGTCTTGGGTGGCGCTACAGGCGACACGCGAGGCTGCGTTGGGTGATGCTCCGCTGAAGAAGGAGGTGAAGAGGGTAGTTAAGGTCAAGCATTAAGATTACATTAGGGGATTAAACGGTAAAGACTTAGTTCCAGCGGAACTCAAACTGACTGATCTAGCCAGGGGCACTGGCATGTGACTGATATCATTCAAGTAATACTGGTAATGATCTACGGCGCTCAGAATATGGGGAACTGACCAGTTTAATACTTTTTCATTGAGGTCGGCAACCTGACCGGCAATGTTATTTGGCAGATTTTGGGCATACTGGAGATACATTGTTCTCATTATAATTGTAAGTTCATCTACGGATTGCTTATCAATGACATAGTGCTTCGGCGCGGATTTTTCATATACGGCCTTACGAATAGCATTTTGAATTTGATCTGCATTCTCCTTGCTGAAAAAAGCCTTAGATAAGGCATTCACTTCCCAGTTTCCACGGAGTGCGTCAGTTGCAAAGACTTTTTCAGTTTGGGTGCGGTAAGAAAATCCAGGGACTTCGGCATGGCCACCGGCCCCAGATGGCGCGCTAAGATTCACGCGTCCATTCATCCCTCCTACCGGCGGTGGATTCGTGTTTGGTAAAATAAAGGCACCCTGTTCCATTCTGTTTGGAGTCAAGTTTCCCTACCGGCAAAAAAACGGGTTTATAAAAACTTTTTTCTAGGCCGGAAGTATAAGCAAATGGCTAATGCATCTGGATTCCGCGGCCAAAAGCAAACGAATGGTTATTTCGTCCCCCTAGCTGACTGCAGAGGCTCCGTGCTAAACTACACTGAGGGCACTGGTGCTGGTGGCTCCTTCCTGCCTGGTTCTTTTACCAGTGCCGCCACCACCCTAGATTCCGTTTACCTATCTTCCATCAGCTCCCTAGGTGCTGGTGGTCTGCTAAGGGATATGGGCAGGACCGTGGTCTCCTCTAACCGCACCTTCCGCAAGGTGCAGATTGTGGGCCCTTCCCTAGCTGGCGGTGTAGTTGGCAGCGCCGCATCCAAGTATAACTCTTGCTACATTGAGCTGGCCACTGGCAACAGCTGGGCCTCTGCCGCTGCCCCCGCCAAGGTGGCCTACATGCCTGGCCTCTTATAAGCTATTGCTCCATGGATATAGGATATCATGTATATAAAATCTTAAATTTTAATCAAGAGATTAAGATTTAAGCTTTAAGCTTAAGCTTTTTTAGAAAAAGCTAGCAAAAACTAAAAGGGTGGCCTACCGCGGTTGCCTAGTCCCTCAATGTATTCATCAAAACCTGGCCAACTCTTTCTTAAAGCCTCTCTAGTCTTTTCATTCAATGCCAAACGTATCTTGTGCTCAGCGTCCTCCTTAATTTCATTTTGTATATATTTAACACTCTCTTCTGGAAAAAGAATCTGAGGATTATCACCATTATAGAAATTACAGTAATAGTCAATTGCATAGCTGTAATGCAGCTGTTCTAAGGCTCCCACTGGAATTACAAGTGCATCTATGATATGTTTCCACGTAAATTTTTTAATCTGATTCATTCTTATATTAATACCTATACAAATTTTTAGGCTAACGATGCTTTTCACGATCTTTTTTAAAAAAGCTAAGTAGTATGCTTTCATCAGGGGGTAGCAGTTTTAGTGTAAATTGGGTCATTATTTTACTTGCAATAATTCTACTCTACGGATTAAACAATAAAGCGGGGTTCAGCCTTTCTGAGATCAACTGGTATCTAGTTATCTACGCAGTATTAAGTGTATTATTTATATTCTACGCCACAAGCGCGGTATCCTCTACCGGCGAGATACGTGGTATCGTCTTCTGTATTGGAGCATCTCTGGTTTTTATATATTATGGTCTACGCTGGTTTGCAACACCAGATGAAAAACTCAAAAGCTGGCCACCAGTAATTAATATGTGCCCAGATTTCTTAACATTCATCCCTAATATAAAATCAGGACAAACAACTGTGCCCGGTTGCGTTGATTTATTAGGTGTATCAGTTTCTACAAATTCGGGTGGTGGCTTTCTAAAGGTATTTCCAACATCAATTAGCACACTAGATGCATCAATGACAACAAAGGTATTTGCATATACATCTCGTGATGTGAAGACTACAACTTCCGAAGCAGGCCTTCAGGCCATTTGCGACGCCTGTCAGAATGCAGGATTAACCTGGGAAGGCGTGTATGACGGTGATTCTTGTGTTGGAATTAACAAGGTTGCTTCTAAAAAGGATGCAATCAAGCAGTGCCTTGTTTCAATTTAATGTGCGCGCATGAGTCTAAAGAGTTAAAAGTCTCTTTAAAGAGATGGACTATACAAGTCTTCATCCAAGTGTAGAAAATGCACTTAGACGATGGCTTAAAACACCAACCACTGCAGCATTTCTTCTGGTTGGCCCTCCAGGTGTAGGAAAGACAACACTCGCTAGAGAAATTCTCAAGCAGGAAACTTATAGAATTGTTGAACTAAATGCAAGTCATACTCGCTCTGGGCAGGCATTCAAGAAACAAATTATTCCCCTTCTGGTTCAGAAATCTGTCTTAGAATCCATGTCTCCTGAAAGTAATAAACATAAGCTTGCAGTCCTTCTGGATGAGATTGATGGCCTGAGCCTCGGTGAGAAAGGTGGGCTCAGTGAGCTCCTAGACTACATGCGTGCCTGGAAGCCAGGAAATACTACACACCCTCTCCTTCTCATTTGTAATGAAATTAAGGGTCGAGTCTATCAACATATTGTTCGTCTGAGCACATATATTCAGATGGAATTTCCTGCACAAACGGTTCAAACCTGGCTAGGGAAGAATCTGAGATCTGAGGTCCTAGCTACTGCTGACTTGCGTGTAATCTTAAGATCACTACAAGGATGTGATTCTAATTCTATTTTTAATTCGAGGAGTCAGGAAGAACGGGATACACCTGAACTTGTTGCTGATGAAGCAACTGAGGAGGAGCCTAGCACAGAAATCTTAAGATTTAGCCACTCATGCCTCTATGAAAACTGGGATCCTCTTATTATTCCAGAGGTTGAGAATAATCTGGGAAATCTTTCTGGTCTCTGTGTTCATGAAAATATTCATAGACGACTTGATTCTGCAGAAAACCCCTGGACACATTACAAGGAATTCCTTGCACTCTTTGATCTCAGCGACAAGGCAGATTACTGGGCATTCTTCTATCAGAATTGGAATCTGCTGAGGCCGAGTTTCCAACTGAAACTCAAAATAACAAATGCATTCTTATCTGAATATCCAGTGACTCAGACAGTAACGCCTTCACAGCTACAATTTACTCAGGTTCTGACACGTCAATCATCTATGTACAATACTTGGAAACAGATGGTTCAATTCTCAGATGAGCACGATTGTGCAATTGAAGATATTCAGGTGAAGCTAAATCAAGTGATTCAGGCCAAGACAGCAAAGCTCCCTGCAGCCCAGGCCAAAAAAATAGAATCTATTAGTATTCCCAAACAACTCTGTATTTATAAGGATTAGGTCGTATGATCGCGTCCTTCTCCCTCATGCAGTAAACGCACTAAATTCAGTTGTTCATTGCGCCCCAGGCGTATTGCACGACCGATAATCTGCCTTTCCTCCTCTGTCTTCATCAGATGCATTAGAACCACATGGCTTGCGGACTTCAAGTCCATCCCAACTCCTGCCTGCATGCTATTCATTAAGAGCACCTGTATATCCCCCTTCTCAAATTGTTTTAATGTGCTAGAAATGTGATCCTTATTACCTTTTACCGTCGCAACCTTGATACCCCTTTCTAGGAGTTGTCCTTCGATCTCTAAAAATGGATTATCATAACGATTGAACACGAGGAATCTTCCCGTGCGATTTTCGGTGATAAGCTTGAGTAAGGCATCCTTCTTCTTTGGCTTTCTTTCTGGAACTTGTTCAATTATCGTATTTTCCCTAGAACCTTCGGCACCATCTGCCTCCAATTGTCTGAGGCGCTTGAAATCTAAGGATGACCTGCACAGAGGACACGATGGATTTCTCTGAATACAATTGATAATACAGGCGCCACAGAAGAGCCGTTCGCAACAGAGAACAAAGGTTGGAATCTTGGGCTCTTCAAAACAAATAGCACAAATCTCATCTTTGACGTGTAAGATTCTCTGCTTTAGAGAAGCAATCTGCTCCTTGATTGATGAAATCTTTGTCTTCAGAGCCGCAATAGCTTGTTCCTTTGCTTGCGGTGTTGAATAGTCAATCGACTCCTTGAATATGAGGGTTTTCTCAAGACGATCAAGTTCCTTTTCACGCGTTTCACACAAGGCGGTAATGAGAGAAGATTGAGATGTATTATTTACACCAAGTTTTTCTAGGGCCGTCTGAATATCGCCTGCATGTAAGAGTTCCTGAATTTCCGAATTTACATATTGTGCAATAATACGATGGGATATTGGTGTCTCGCATATAATACGCTGCTCTAGAATTGGCGGTGATCTCCAACTCTGCTCCATAAATTGCGTATTCGTCCTCAAAACAAGATGTCCGCGGGATGGATGTTTAGATAAGAACTCGGAGAAGAAACTTGCACTCTTAATATCATAACGCGAATAATAATTCGAGCCATTTGTAACTTGGTCCTGGTGTAGTAGTTCAACCATATCAGGATGTAGACCTGCGGCTGCTCTCTGAGCCAGGAATGCGTTAGACATATACATGTAATGTCCTTGAAAGAGAACATTCGGCCATGTTGCTGTTATCAGCCAATAGAAATTTGCACGTGGTCTGGGAACGGTGGAGGTGAAATGGATACTATCGACCTCATCGAAGATAACAGTTTTCCATTGAATGAGATTACGATTCTCAGATGTCATGAAGGTCTTTATAATTGTATTAGACATCAGAGTTATATCACGTGTCTTAATCAGGTCATTAAAATCATTTTTCTCAAGGGCCTTAGTGGTCTTTACTTCAAAGAAGGAGAGAGTGGTTTGCTGTTGGATTGCAAATTTCCACTGGTGGAAGAGGGTGTGTGGAACTATAATAAGAACATTGCCAGAGCATTCAACACTATGCACAGGTTTCTGACTCCAGAAGGTTGTCTGAGACCTATTGTGAATCGTGTTGAATACGGATGTAATTTGATTATGTTTCTTATGCGCAATGAATCCGAGAGTTGTCAAGGTCTTTCCTGAACCGACCTTATCTCCTAAGATTGCAGTTTGACTATAATGGGTCTCATTATTTATGGTGAATCCCTCAATGCATGTGCGCTCTTTTTCATGCATCGCACGAATCATCGCCAATTGATGTGGCCTTAGAGGGACCTTGATTTCTTGCGGTTGCACTGCATATCCTGACGTATCAGTTACGGCGTGAATTAATGGCTGCTCATAAACTTCTAAAATTTTATTTAGAGATTCATCTCGGGCTGACATGGGAATGATCTAAATTAACCAGAGAATAACTGTTTAGGTTATACTACGCCTTTCTTAAAAAAGTGTAATTCAAATTCCATAAAAAAACTCATGTAGTTCAGGGTCCTTGATAAAATCAATCATACGCAAGGAAGTCTTCACTAATAATTTATTCTCAGCATTTCGTAATTCAGTTTTATCAAAGGTATTATCTGAATGACTCATTACCAGCATAACGGTCTTGGGATTTAATTGAACAAGAGGATTCTTATAGTTTTCTAGGAATGATTTCTCCTCCGCAAATGCGACTGTCTCATCATATTTGTGCTTGGATGCATATGCCTTGGTCCATGCCATTGTTCCATTCGTCGCATGGCCTTGAAAATATGGACCGGCTTTCCAGATTTCCTTGGTATCTGTGAAAAACATATAGACCTCACTGGCTCCTGCCAGTGATACCTTTGGATTAGTGGTTAATGCATTTACTGCATCCATAACACGGGTTGGAAAATAAAAGTCATCATCATCCATTGCAACTATTATATCACCAGTTGCTTCACTGTTAAGGCGATTGCGCTTTTCTCCGAGAGTCATTTTGTCCTCAGACCAGATGAAGATAAGTTTGGGTAGAAATGGTTTAGCTGCATCAAGGAGGTCCTTGATTTCTTCCTGACCATCATCGTAGACTATCCACTCCATACGATCTCTTGGATAAGTCTGGGTTTGGATCATTTTAATTAGAGCAGGAATGAAACGTCGGCGATTATATGTCGGCGTTACAATACTTACAAAAGGCATGAGGGATTGCATTACTAAAGTAATTTAATTGTTCATTGTTTAGACACCTAATTGTCTAACGACCTAGAGGAGCCTGAGGAGGTGGAGGTGGGGCCAGAGGTGGAGCTAGAGGTGGAGCCAGAGGTTGAGCTAGAGCCAGAGGAGCCAGAGGAGCCAGAGGTTGAGCTAGAGGTTGAGCCAGAGGTTGAGCTAGAGCCAGAGGAGGTGGAGCCTGAGGAGCCAGAGGTGGAGCCAGAGGCGGAGCCTGAGGAGATAGAGCCGCTAGAGGAGATAGAGTCTGAAGAGGTGGGGCTAGAGGAGGTGGAGCTGGAGCCTTAGGAGTGCTTGCAGCTCTACTAGGGGCACCCTGTGCAATACTATTCAAATATCCATTCTTATAAAGCAATTCAACTGCCTCTTTTGCTGCAATTGATTTTTCATTCTCAGTATAACAAAATGGTCCTAATAAAATTTTTCCAGTAGTAAATATAGGTTTAAATGTTGAAAGTGGTAAAAATGTAAAATATAGAATTTCTTCATTGTAATAATATCGCTTAATCAATGATCTCGGAATAATATACCAAAAACATAGGGCACCATAAATGAAACTAAGAATACGAAATGAAATACTATATCCAATTGCCTCATTCGCCGCTAAATGGCCAGCATACAAGATTACTGCTAAGAGAATTAAATTATAAAAGACAGATAATACACCTGATGTAATTTTACCGAATGCCCTACCACTATCAAACTTATTTCTTTCATTTAAATCAATGGCATCCTGTGCTGCTTGGGCACTTTTTTCCGCTTCAGCATCTGCCTTTGCAATTTCCATTTCATGACGTTGTTTAGCTTCTGCATCCTGCTGTCTCTGAGCCTCTTGTTGCTTAGCATAAGCGTCGGCATCAGGATCATTTAAGAATGATGAAATAAAATAATTGAATTTATTGGATATTTGTGTAAATATACCCATCTATTCTAGAAAGAAACTTAAAAAATATCTTACTACGTAGCATATTTCATACCTCCCATACCACCTTCTATTACCAAAAAGTTAATACTCTCAACATATACTGAAAAATTGTATGAAAATAAAGAGTTTGCAGCTAATACCCATGGATCAACGTCAAGCTGGAAATTTTTAACCCTACTTGTGTTTAATGAGCCACTCGGTTTCATCCATTTCGATGTATCAAGTGCAAAACTATAAATTGCTAGACCTGGAGGAAATACACCAGTGGCATATTTCCATGAACTCAGTTCATTAAAATACTGAAGATTCTTGAGTTCCTGGATTTCATTTCCATCACATATAATTCTAACCTGACGTATAATATCTTGCTGCATTGCCGGTATTATGAGGCCCGAATATCCTCCTAGAGGCACAGAACTATACGCTGGAACAAAGGGTGCATTCGGATATAACCACCAATTTGTATAATTTGTCCAAGCATTCAGATTTTTTAAATAATCAGTTCTTCTAGGTATTAAAATTAATCGTGGAACCGGATTGTGTGTATATAAATCAAATAGCTGTCTGGTTGAAATATTTTGATATGTGTAATTTGTAACCTGTCTAACAATATATGTCAGAGGTTTTGTAGCAAATGTGCGACGCTCATCATCTGTCAGATAAATATAGGTGGCTTGAAGCCTAGGATTCAGAGGCCATGTATTTAGGGTAGGAACAGTATAGCCAATATCCGTTAAATATTGTCTGATATATATTCCAGGGTCTGTATCAGTAGTATAGGATAAATTACCAGATTGCAACTGTGTAATCGAGGAATTCACCTTATGCTCAGGCCTGACCCTATATCCTGATGGATCTAACACAGTATAGAGATCTCTGATTGGTCTTAGAGTTAACTGGACTTCACACTCGTGGTATTGAAGAGAAATAAGGGGGAGTGCTAGACCAGGATTCTGAGAAAACCAAAAGGAGAGAGGTAATGTTATATCACGTCCAGGAATTGATGGAAAATTAGTTTGCGCCTGTAGTGCTGGATCTTGATTTTGAAAGACATTCGGGTATAATCCACGTGCGCGAATTAAGGGGGCACCGCTTGATACGCCGGAGTATTTTCCATTAGCCGGATCATATACCTCAGGAATATCACCAACCAGTTGTTGCCATTTATTATACTGAGTTTCATCTTGGTCTGTGAAGGCAGTTGCAATAATATAGTCACTATCAAATTCTTGAATCTGGGTTCCTCCAATTAGGAAGGTGGCATTCTGAATAATTTGTGCACCGATATATCTGACCCACTGGAATTGGTATTGACTTCGCCCATTCGTAGGACCTGGAAGAGATGGATTGAAATATTTCGAGTAAATATCGGGTAAAGTAAAAGTGAAATAGAGATCTGATAGTAAGTCGCCGATGCGCTGAATCTTTGCACGAAGCTGGATTGGTTGATCAAAGAAGAGTTCTTGGGGCCCTTCGAGAGGTAGGGTAACTGATTCAAAGGAAAAGTGGCTATATTTTTTCAAGATCATGTAGAAATAAGTAAAATCTGGATTTCCACTGAGAATTACATTTTGAGATCCGTATGCAACTAAAATATATAATCCACCTCCTGGCATATCTCTTCTTGTTACTACGAAACTAGAAGAGATGTGTTTTAGATAGGGACTATTCCCCTATGGCCTATGGCTATGCCTATGGCTCTGCTTATGGGCCCTGTCTATTTACCCACCATGTATCAGATAGATATGGGCCAAATTCCATGCCACTACCGTTACTATTAATCTTACTGGATGGTCCCATATTTAACAGTGACTGTATTTCACTGTAAGTTAATGCATAACTAAAATAATATACTCTACTAATCATTCCCTTAATGGATCCATTAAATGTAATAGAAGTTAATGGGGCAATTGGATCACTAAACATTGGATCCTTTAGAAGAGATTGCGTGGTTGCTGCAGTTAATTGTAGCTTGCGATTATTAAATGCATATATGTTTCCATAGTTTTGGTAAGGAGGTGTATTATTACTGAGTGCCATTTTAGTCTTCAGGTTTCCATTAATGTATGCATATAATGTATTACCCTTGCATGTCACAGTTAAGTGGAACCATTTATCCACTGGAATATTCTCAATATCCGCGTAATTATCCCATGTATCATAGCAATTCATAAATATACGTAATTTGTTTATGTGACCCCAGCAGAAGATTCCAGGGCCCAGAAGTGGATACGTTCTTCCATAGCCCTTGTGTAAGATATGATATAATGACGACGTGTCCGTATTATTAAACGTATCGCTATTTATATTAATGAAGAGCGAATAACTAAATTCTATGCCGGATCTCTGATTGTCTGAAAAATAGATTGTCTTAGAACCTGCAACGTTTGGATTCTGCGTTATAGTAAACATTTTAGGCCCGGAAACATATGTATCAGGAAACAGTTCAACACGGTCCTTATACATTCGGGTAAAAGACGTGTAAATATATTCACCTGAAGCCATCATCAAGTATACTATGATAATAAGAACCACCCCAAATAATATTTGTGAAAAAGCATCTGCACCAGTTAGTACAGTTCCTGTTATTGCATCTGCCATACTATCTATCTATGATTTGTAAAAGATAGAGCTTATAATATTAAAAATTAGTAATTTTATCACTATTTTTTAATATAGAGTTTACGAGCTTATTTTGACTATTCCCAAACAATACGTGGCGCCTTATCGGTAGTAAATATCGTTGTATTATTCCTTGTTACAGTGAGCACATACTGTGTTGGGTCTAGGCTGCTTAATGACCAACCGGAAAAGGGACCCTCTTGATAATTAGCATAGATCCTGTCCGGGGTATATGCTACATTTGCAGCACGTGTCATTCCAATTAATCCACCGAAGCCGTCGGGGCTTCCTAGAGTTAATGTCGGAACTTCACCATCGGCCTTGAATGCTCCAGGAAGAACGGAACTTCTAGAAAGTTTACCATCGACATATACATCCACCGTCTTTCCAATCATTACAACTGTAATATTAACCCATCTCTGTAAATCTACAGACTCAATATCACACATTGGCATTCCGTCCGTGTCAGAATATGCAGGAGTTCCTTCAACAATCTTTGGAAGATCAGACTCATTAATTACAGTTGAGCTAGAAGATGTATCATAACTTACTCTGATGCCAAGCTTATTTATACGTTGTCCTAGATACATGATCATGGTATAATACGAACCACCTCCGCCAGATAATGTGAGGAAAGGCTTATTCTTTCCTACAGATCCATTTGCTCCCCAGTTTGTCACATAAATCCATGTGCTTACAGAGTATTCTCCACCAGGGTATATTTGAGGAACCTGTGACTTTTTATATACCATGCCGGTGGTAGTTGTAGTTCTTCCAGGGAGGCCATCAGATGGAGAAGAATATATAATCATATCCTGTGCACCATTTGTTCCATTTAGCCATGCATATAGCATAACTAATAAATACATTAGCATTAATATAACTACAACATATAATATGGTCGTACCGAGATCCATTAGTCTATTCTATTTGTAATAAATAGTTTATGCGTAGGGACTTGACCATTGTTCCATTGGACTAGCCTTTTTTGGAGTAGTGCAATTTCCACCCGGGCACCAGAAGTTTTCAGGCAGTGAAGGTATCAAGGAAGCATACAATGAATTCAACTCAATTGGCATATATGGTTTTCCAGAAGTATCGACCGTGCTACTTAATAAATCGCGAACTTCATTTGTATTTAATGCAGTTGGAGAAAGACTTATTAATGAGATCTTGCCCATTAACCGCGTATCACCAACTAAAAGGGGCGCAGTTTCATCATAATCTGGCATTGCCGTACATGTGTGCGAATTAACTAGATCGCCATTCAAGAAAATATTAAATTTACGACCCTTCTTCACAATAATCACTGAACTCCATCGCTGCATTGGAAATTCAGGAATATCAATATATTCTGGCTTAGTGTTACCCTTTACGTAAATTTCAAAGCGGGCAGGTGCTAAGCTCATTCCACGACCTGCATCGGGCGCAATTAGAAGTTTTAGATTTTGTTTACCACCTATTTGAACCACATTTGCATATTCATTTCCTGTTATTATTGCATTTTTAGCATTTAAAGTTAAATAACCAGTTCTATCGGTGACTTGTGGATTTATATAAAAAATAAGCGATGATCCCTCACTAGATGCCCACGTCTTATTTAATAATTCACTTGTAGCAACCTGGATTCGTGTATCTAATTTAAGTTCATTTGGACCCACTTGTTGAAATTGGTTTGGAATAAGAACATATGAAACTGAAAGATACGTTAAATATGAAAATGCAAGAATTGCAATAAGCACTAATACAAATTGCATAAATCCAGTGACCTCATTAAAATAATAGACAATGGAAATGATAGATCCTATTAATACTAAAAATACAAGTGCAATTTTAATTTTTTCCATTGTGCTCATAGAATTAACTGTGTTTGTTGCACTTGTGCTTATAGTATTCACTGTATTTATTGCACTTGTTGTGTCCATCTATTAGGTTTATAAGATATTTGTTTTTATTTATGATTATTTAAAACTGTTATTACTTGTCAAGTCACTCATACGCCCTTTCATTTCAGACGAAGGTACCACATAACCAAATGCTCTTACATTTAAGACCCTGATACCCTTTGATAAAAGTATAGGAGGAGAACCAGATTTAATATTAGAAGTTGCAAAAATCTTATCACCGCTTGATGGGGGTTTTGGAACAGATGTAATTCTTTTTGTATTCATAAGCAAGCCGTTCATATATGCTTCCATTATATTCTGAGACATTGTTAGACCAATTCGGAAAGAAGTATGTATAGGAACATTATCTATACTAATACTTTGCTGAAAACCAGTTGAATCAAATGCAGTAATATATACAGTATTTTTATTATTGTCAAGGCACACTTGTAATGTTGGATTATTTATAGTTTGTCCCATAAAAAAGAAGATACGCATAGATTCTCCAGATGGAAGAGCCTGGGGATATTCATCTTTTATAAACACATCGAGTGTTAAACTATAGGCCGTTTGAGCTTCTATCACGGTTACTGAAAGAGGGGCAATATATCCAGGTTTTGGGGGAGGAACTGATCCAATCGTAATATCTCCAATACTAGGGGCATCTGTCCAAAACACTTGTGATAAATCTGTGCCGGGTATTGGAATATAACCAGGAGCGCCAGGACTTCGTTGAAAAATAGGTGTAACCCATTGATCGACACCAAGTAGAATAATTCCAATTAATAAAATGCCTGCAATAATATACATTAGTATGCGAACAAATCCAGTGCCCTCGACAGGGACTCCAACTGCATTTGTTGCCTCTGGCACAACTAGCGATGCACCTGGAACACGTATCTGCTTTCCAAGAGTTGATACGTTTTTCAACACTTGTGAAATTTTATTAGATCGACTCTGTTCCATATCTAAATTACTCCCTCTTTTTCCTGGTGACCGTTTTCTTCTTTTTATCTAAGGTATTTGACTTAGGATTATATCCAATGCGCTTGTAATAAGGGAGGGAGTCCTTTGCCTTGCAATCTACCAACTTCTCTCTCAGATAGCAGACAAACGAAACACGACTAAAAAGTTTCTCAATTCCCTGGGTCCCTGTTTCCTTGTCATTTCTGTAGACGTCTTTCAGGCCCGAATTTGTTTTCTTATCTTCAGCGGATTCAGTGAGTTCCGTATTACAGTGCCACTCGTGCACATCCATGGCTACGAAATCCCCTGTTCTCAGATTAATACCCACCTTGTAACGTGGGAAAATAGTGAATCCGCCTCCGTATTTTCCTCGTTCAATGACAGACAAGTTGCCAAAACCGGCTTTCAGATCTCCCGCATCCATATGGAGGCCAGTGCGAAAATTACGGTTAATAGTAACTGAAGAGAAGGCGGTATCCTTGATTTGGAAGGCCGAATTATCTGCAGCCCTCTTGTGCTGCACCTTATAGCGATCTGGCACTAGTTTCTTGAAGAGTCCATCAATTGCTTCAATGTAAGGTAGGCCTGCCTTGTATTCATTGAAGTAGCGCTGGGTATAGGATGTCAGACGACACGGGAGTCCCATGAATGGTGTCTTCTCAAAGTATCCGAGAACGCTGCTAAAGACATTATTATTGACACGCATTTTAGAGAGTTTACCATTTTCCATGTATTGTGCAGACCATCCCTTGATTGATTTCTTAGCTAACTTTCTGCGAGTCCAGTATTTGGATTTCACATCAATTGGCCCAGCTGCAGCTCCACGATTTCTTGATGCACCGGCAGCATTGTAGAAACTCTTCCAGCCGAGTTTTACTATATCATGAGGAATCACGTTTTTTCTGAGTTTGAACAGGAGTCGCCTACCCCCAGGCGCTTCCGGGTCCTTTCCATATACATCAATATCTTCGTCGTATATGGTATCTGCGTCTTTTTCACTAAAATAGGTGCCTTCTCTTGCTTTAATTTCATCATTGGTTAGCTTCGGTTCTAGGATAACTTCTTTTACCGTTTCCTTTGGTTCCCTTGCAGGCTCCTTGGGCAACTGGAGGCCTTCAAATAATTCTTCATCTGAGATAGCCATCTACACTATAGGTTTATTTTAAGACTATAGAATAGAAAAATGGAGCCGCCACCAGTTAGAAATGGCAAGAGAGCAATGATTAGACCTCGGCTTACAAATAATGAACGTAAAGAAATTAATGAATATGGTCTCTTAGTTCCTTCAAAGAATTCTAAAAATTATGAACCAAATCTTAACTCACATGCAACTTTATGGAATGCTGGAACATTGCCTGGGACAAGGCCATTTAACTACAGAAATCAAGCAAAGGCTAATACAAAGACCGCCTGGAATCAATATTTAGAGAAGCGTGCCAAGGCAGAAAATACAAGAAGAAATAAGAACAAGAAAGGTGCTAATGGCAAGAATAACAATACCAGAAAATCTAATAATCTTAACAAAGATCCAAGAATAAAGCTAGGGTTTTAAAGAATCTCCATTTATGGATCCTTATTTCTTAGGCCAGCTGAACCAAACAACCCCTCCAATCACTGCGCTCACCGCAACTCCCGCTGCAATTCCCTTCAACATTGCCTGATTATCAGCCTCCATGAAATCATCGGCCTTGATAACGGGTGTCTTACCACGTGCACCAAGACGCGTGTAATACTGAATTACTTCCGTCTCCGTGAATTTCCGTTTCCCCAACATTTCATTCACCTCATTGTGTAAATCTACTGTCCAGCGAAATAATTCAGTTCTTGAATCAATGGATGCTGTAATAGGCAGTTTAGCCATATGCGACGTGTAATGTGCTCGGCAAATCGGACAAGGTATGATATGCTGCAATGACTCGAAAAACTCCTTCATAGCCTTCTTATCTGAGTAAGTAGGCTCCTGAGGATATCCTAGTGCCGCTATGTGAATTGTATGCCAGAAAAAAGGGCCCCAAACTTCTGGAGGAACATGCATTACTATCTAATATATACAAAGACACTATACAAGTCACCTAAGACGCATTATTCAGTATATATTCAGGGTGCATTAAGCACAATGTTATCATTCTATCAAAAAAATGAGAGCATGTGCTCAAATTGTGGAGGGACCGGGCATGGATATCGTGTATGTATAGAACCAGTTTCAAGTTACGGAGTTCTAGTATTTAGATGGATAAGCCGTAGTGGGGCGTGGCCACAAGTTAACGAATTCTGCAAAGATCCTATAAATCCAACTGGAATTACAAGCCTAGTTCCCCAAGTGCTGATGATTCAGAGAAAGGATTCTCTCGGATTTATGGATATTATGAGAGGAAAATATAAGGTAAATGAGCCCGATTACATTAAGAAACAACTCAAAGGCATGACTGAGAGCGAGCGTCAAAAACTCAAGTCAATGGAATTTGAGGAGATCTGGCATGAACTTTGGGGCTCGGATACTGAATCTACACAGCGATATGTGCATGATCGCGTAAATTCAAGGCTTAAGCTCGCAGAACTGCGAGCTGGAGTTAAGCTATCAAATGGTGAAGAGTATTCACTCGATGATCTACTCCGGCAAGAGCCTGCACTATATACTACACCTGAATGGGGGTTTCCTAAAGGACGTCGTGATCCATATGAATCAGATATCCATTGTGCATATCGGGAGTTGGAAGAGGAGACAAGTATAACTGAACAGGAATTATTAAAAGTAACGAATATCCAGCCATTTATCGAACAATTCTATGGATCTAATAATATTCATTATAGGCACACGTATTACATTGCTCAATACGTGGGTGACAGAGATATATCGTATAATAAATTAAATCCTGAGATGACCCGTGAGATTGGTAATCTAGCGTGGAAAAACCTGGATGAAGCGATTCTCTTGCTTCGACCTGAAAATTTAGAAAAGCGCAGTATGTTATTACAACTTGCAAATGTATTACGGAATTATTCGCCAGTTCTTCGCTGTGAATTAGTAGCCAAGAGCTTAGGCCAAGGCCAAAGGCTGGACCAAGGTCTAGCGCCTACAAGTGTAAATGAAAATACCACTGAAGAACAGTATGTCTTCACCGGCCAATCTAACGGTCCAGGCGGCCCAAACGGCCCAATTTCAGGAAAGATGGAAAAAACAAGACGACTCTTCGGAGCGAGACAAATTACTCGCAGAGTTTCATACATATACCGCTCCAATCAGGGCAGCAACACTGAGGGGACTCGATCCAATGTCATCCAGGGAGCAACAGGGAACACTATATCCAGACATTAATGACGAAGCCTTCCTAAAGAAACTATTGAGCAAACGTGAATTCAGAGAAACTAGACAACCAAAGATTACCGATAAGACTCTTGAGCAAAATGTCTGCGATGTCGATGAATTCGAATATACTTCTTCTCAGAAATTTGTCTCACAATTCATTTCCCCTAATACTCCCTATAATGGCATATTGCTGTATCATGGTGTAGGCGTCGGTAAGACTTGCTCTGCAATTCTAGCCGCTGAAGCCTTCCTGCAACTCAGTCCCAAGAACAAGGTCTATATTCTGGCACCACCTGCAATCCAGGCAGGATTCTACAGAACTATTTTTGATAGTTCTCGCATTGTCTTTGGTAAGGATGATCAACAGAATCAGCACGAAGGCTGCACTGGTAATCGCTATCTTGAACTCACACAGACCCTCTATGAACGTGAAAAGAAGGATATTGAATTACGTGTTAGTCGTCTGATAAACAAGCGCTATGCCATCATGGGCTATGTGGCATTTCGTAATATGGTTCGTGATATTAAGGCGCAGATTGCTTCCACGCTGCCTGCAAGGCGAAAGGAAGAGCAGAATACTATTCTCCTACGACGCGCCCTAAGCGGTTCTTTCTTTATTGTCGACGAGGCCCATAATTTAAGAGATGCCATTGAGGGAGCAGAAGATGATGACGATGATCTGGGTGATCGCAGTGATGCCTCTGCCGGCAAGAAACTTACACCAATGTTACGTGAAGTCTTGCAGAAATGTGAGGGTAACAAGCTCATGTTAATGACTGCAACCCCAATGTATAATAGTTACAAGGAGATTGTTTCTTTACTAAATCTCTTACTCTATGTGGATAAGACCCCTAGACGCGAGCCAGGTGACAGTGACACAGACATTCGTCTCTTGACAGATTCTGATATCGTCTTTGAGAAGAAGATGGTAGGTGGCAAAGAAATAGATGTGTTGTCTGCTTCTTCTGAGCGAAAACTTGTCGCAATTGCAAATTCCCATGTGAGTTTTATGCGCGGTGAAAATCCCAAGGCATTTCCTACGAGACTTGATCCTGCAGATGAGGTCCGTGTGAAGAGCTGGCCGGCCTTCAGTCCAAATGGAACCACGGAACTCAAGCCTGATGAAAAGTCTAATGCTCTCCAGCTACCTCTGGTGAATTGCGAGCTTCATGGCGAGCCTCTGGCAGTGATTAAGGCAATGACGGAGAAACTAATTGCCGCAAAGGGTGTTGGTATTCGCACAATTGACACCTTGCTTCAGGCAGGCAATTGTATATTTCCAGGTATAGGCTCGGATGAAGCAACTGGCTTCGAAGGCCGTGTAGGTTCAGAGGGATTCCAGACCTGGTTTTCTACAAGAGCAGTCGGTGGAACATTTGAGGGAACCCGCCTTTCTATCTTACCCCAATATACTCCAGCTGATCCTGACGAATCCTATGGGTGGATGATTGCATCAGAGGATGGGCTCGGCCAGGCATCTCCAAAGTTCAATCGCGTAATTAATACTATTCGCACGGCATCAGGGATTTCATTCGTCTATAGTCGCTTTGTGGAAAATGGTGCTGTGATTTTCTGTCTTCTTCTTGAAGCAAATGGCTACATGCCCTGGGGGCGCTCTGCACCACTATTCTCGAAGGGGCCTATTCAGGGACCTGCAGGAAAGCAGTGCTGTAAATGTCATAGGAAACAAGGCGAGCATACTGCGTTTGTGCCTAGTGAACCAGAGACTCGCGATAATCACAAGTTTAGCCAAGCCTACTATACCCTACTCACTGCAAGTGACGTCAATACAGTCGAGAAACAGTCACTTCCTCTATCACCAAATAATGTGGCGGTTATCAATGCAGCACGTAGTCTGGAGAATAAGGATGGTCACAAGATAAAAGTAGTTGTAGGGTCTCAGGTGGCAGGTGAGGGTCTGGATTTACGTCACATTCGTGAGGTCCATATCTTGGAAGGCTGGTTCCACTTGTCCAAGGAGGAGCAGATTGTGGGTCGTGGAATTCGTTATTGCTCTCATAATGCCTTGCCTAAGGCTAAACGTAATTGCACGATTAGCTTGTATGTGAACACATTTCCAGCAGAAATCAATAAAGAGACCATTGACTTATATTCTTATAGAACTGCCATGAATAAGGCAGTTCGCGTGGGTAATGTTAGTCGTGCTCTAAAGAGGGGTGCTGCAGATTGTAATCTTAATCGCGATGCAATCTTAGTGACTGGTCTCTCAAAGAAACCCGCCCTTGATGAGAACGGTAATCCAAATATGCTGGATAGCCAGGGTAATGCTCGCCCTGTAGATCTAAATGACAAGGATTTCACACCGACATGTGATTGGATTGCCTGTAATTATGCTTGTGCACCCTCCTTAAATTTATCTGATAAGAAGGAAATGCCAGATGATAATGGGACCTATGATATGTTTGCCGCGAGATTTGCAGAGCAGATGCTAATTCAAAATCTGAGAGCCGCATTCAAGAGACAGCCATGGTATCATTGGGATAAGTTGGTTGCTATATTCAAGGATATTCCACAGGCTACATTGACCAGCCTACTTCTCAAAATCATAAATAATCAGTCGCTCGTTTTTGAAAATGGAAATCTGCAGGGGCATATTATTTTTCGTAATAATTTGTTTCTCTTCCAGCCGAATAAGATTCAGGATGGGGCAATTCCGATTTCCTTTCGCCACGGAGTATATCCAGTAAGACGTGATTACTATGAGCCCAAGATGGCTGCACCCAAAGGAACAAAGGCTGCTACTCTTGCTAGAAAGCCTTTAACGCTTGCACCTTTGACTGCAGCTCCTGAATCTGGAGCTGCTGAAGCTCTAGGTCAAGGCCCTGAAGCTGAAGCTCCTGAAGCCCAAGGCCCACAAGATATTCAAAAAGCCTCTCTTTTCTGGACAAGGTCAATTGATTGGATAAATAGCTGGTGCAAGGAAGATGCCACAAAGGAAACCATGAATGAATATATTCCTCCTCAGCTTACTCAAGCTATTCTAGAATATCTAGATGGCGATATTAAAAAGAAGGATATTATTGAAAAGAGTCTAAAACAACTTCAGTGGTGGGGAAAGGTTCTTGTAAATACACCCGCACCTGGTGGTCTGAAGGATTTGAAACGCGTTGCTAAGGAATTTATCTGGGATTCTTTTTTCAAGGGCGATGAACAAATTGCCATGATTGAAGTTCCTCTACCCTCGGCAGATGAAGGCGGTAGCGAGCAGTTTGTTAAAGAAGGATCTATTAGTGCAACACGCTATTTAGACTTGGACACAAAGGAACCAGTATATTTCTGTGGCCGAGGCACTTTATGCCCTCCTTCTGTCACTAAAATTCTATTGGGATCTAAGACTGACCAGGTAGTAAATGCGAAGGCGAATAAGGTTACTGCATCTCCGCTTTATGGCTTCATGGTGATCTGGGAAAATGCGATTATGTTCAAGACAAATTCTGCCACAAATGCTGAGGGAGCTGCGCCTGGCCCAGGGGCTGCTTGCTCCATTGTCAGCACGGTGAAAGGGCATCGCATGAAATTAGTTGAGCTAGGCACAACCCTGCACCGATTTACAGGAAACCACTTTGAACTTCTTGAAGATACATTGGCTACAGGTGCTAGAAAACTAGTAGGCGCAGTGCCATTCTGTGCACTTATGGAAATTGTCCTACGCTGGATGGATATTCGTAAGGATCTATACGGCGGAAAACGATATTTCTACAGACCTCTTGCATCATATTATTCTAAACATAAATCTAAGAAGTAATTATAATGCAATTTGATGAAAAACAATGCACCCGCTTATGTGAGATAATGGGAAGAAACAAGAGTGACAAAGGTCATAAGAATATAACTAAAAGCTGGCATAACTATACCACATTTTATTATAGTATATTTAAAGATATATCTGAAAAACCATTGAGAATTTTTGAATTAGGATTAGGAACAAATAATGTAACACTCACATCTAATATGGGGGTAGGTGGCAGACCAGGTGCGTCCCTATACGGGTGGAAAGAATTTTTTCCTAATTCTGAAATTTTCGGCGCAGATATTGATAAAGATATATTATTTAATACTGATAAAATAAAGACATTTTATTGTGACCAAACAAAACCGGATGTTATTAAACAAATGTGGGATACATCTGAGTTACAAGAAAATTTTGATATTATTATCGAAGATGGATTGCACACATTTGATGCGAATGTTTGTTTTTTTGAACATAGCATACACAAATTAAAACCAAATGGGTATTTTATCATAGAAGATATAAAAAATGACGAGAAACATTTATTTATAAATAAAATTAAAGAATGGGAAACTAAATATACAGATTGCACATTCACATTTTTAAAAATACCATCGTCACGCAATCGTAATGATAATAATTTAGTAGTAGTATATAGAAAAGAATAGATGCCAAAATTTACACAAGATTTAACATCTAATCTTAAGGTATCTTTAAGAGAATTATATAATAATAAACCAGTGGAAGAATTATTGTGTGTTGAAATTGGTTCATTTGAGGGAAAAGGGAGTATTGTAATACACGAGTATCTTTGTAATAATACAAATAGTAAATTATATTGCATAGATCCATTCGATGACGAATATGTAAAGGGAAGTTCTACAATGAGTTTTTGGAATTCAGCCTGTAAGGGTCAGAAAGGTAGATTTTATAATAATACAAAAGATTTTACAAAGATTATCCCAATGGAGGGATACTCCGACGAAATGATACTTAAACTTGAAGATAAGACAATTGATTTTGCATATATTGATGGCGATCATAGTGCTGAACAAGTATATAAAGATGCTGTAGGAATGTTTCCAAAAATGAAATCCAATTCTATTATACTTTTTGATGATTATGAATGGGTAAGGAATGGTCATATAACAAAGAATGGAATAGATAAATTTTTAAAGGAATATGAAGGAAAATATATATTATTATTTAAGAAATACCAGTTAGCAATTCGTATATTATAAACACTAACACTTAAAATTGACTATCTAAGCCTAGAATAGACAGGCACAATGGAGACTGAAGCATTCTTTCAAGAAAAAGTATACCTCACTCCCAAGGATCTTCGCAACGATATTGAATCCGTTGATGATATTCTGCTTGAGAAGCTCAAGGAACGTCTTGAGCAGAGATGCTCCCCAAATGGATATGTTCTTCCTGGCACTTTAGAAATTCTGACGAGATCCACTGGCATGGTTGATTCTGGGCGATTCTCTGGTGACTGGGCATTTCTGGTAAAGGCTAAGGGTCGTGTGCTGCATCCGCCTGAGGGAACCATGGTGGAGGTGGAGGTGCTCAAGTCAAATAAGATGGGTATCTATGCAGTTTATGAGAATGCAATTAGGCTGATGGTTCCTCGTGACTTGCATCTGGGTGATGAGGAGTTTGATAGCCTGAAAGTTGGTGATAGGATAAACGTGGAGATCCAGAAGTCGAGGTTTCAGCTGAGAGATCCTTTCATTGTGAGTGTAGGAATCTTTAGAGGTGCTGGCTCTGTCACGCGAGTAAAGGCCACAGGCGAAGCCACAGAGGCTGCAGGCGAAGCCACAGAGGCTGCAGGCGAAGCCACAGAGGCCACAGAGGCCACCGATGAAGAAGAGGCCGCGGAGGAAGAGGAGGAAGAGGAGGAGACTGAAGAGTAGAATGGCTGACGATTATGAGCAGCGTAAAGAATTCTCCAAAGAGATAAATACCCTATCAAGACCAGAACTTGAGGAGATCTATCGTATTCTAAAACGCGAAGGAGGTGCCCATAGTGAGAATTCAAATGGAATTTTTTTTGATATTGCTGGTCTTCCGGCCCCTATATTCCAGGCACTCTGGAAATTTCTCAAGTTCTGCAAGTCAAATGCAAAAGATCTCGAGGAAAGAACAAACCTCATTCATACCATGACGAATGCAGATAATTAAGGCAATGGTCTAAAGTGTCTTCACTAACTATATGTAATATGAATGACGTTCCAAATTCTCTCATCCAGTTGTGTGAAACACATCAGGATGGGACATTTTCTGTTAAATCTAATGGCTCAGGCTCAGGCTCAGGCACAAACAGAGTCAGAAGAGGCGCTATAGGCTCATGCAACAGTTCTGCAGATGCACAGGACCATGTGCCCAAGTGGAATCTCACGACTCACTCTATTTCACCTAAGCATCCTCTAGCCGCATGGATGTGGCTCAAGGACTCTCTCTTCCGTGTATCACCTGATGCTCTAAGACAACGTCTTATTCTCGATGCAACAACTGAATGGCAGGAGCGCTGTGCAACCCTTGACTTCCCCCGCATCCTCAGCAAGAAGAAGGCACTCGAAGGATTCGGTTCTCAGAGACCTGAGCCCCTTCAGGCCAAGGCCGCCATGATCGCAATGGAGAGATATACCCATGATAATCCTCTCCTCTGGATCTTATATAACGAAAAGGAGAAGAGAGTCTCATTTCTTGATGATAAGGCATTTCCTCGTGAGGGCGGCTATAAGCAAATCTGGATTCTGCGTGAACCCTATTGGGATTCCTTGTGGGATGCAAGTGAATGGTCTTCAGATGCCCTTGTGCAGTGGCTAGAGCAGCAGGAGGAGCATGGGTTCAAGGTCGAATGGCCTCTGGAGCCTGCAACTGCAACAATGAAAGCTATGACCTCCGAATATGAGGCAATGCAACACAGGGCAAAGGGTCTTTCTAAGGATGAACTGCGTCAAAAGTTGGGAAGAGCCAAGGCAATGAGGAAATTGCTTACGGCCTAGTAGGATGAAGGATTACTTGATTCTTCAATTTGAAAATAGAAAAATCACTCCTATTGTCCAAAAGTTTTTAAATACAAATAAGGCCTATGCTAAACAACATGGATATGAATATAAGTTAGTTACGCATGGATATTCTGATATGCCACCATGGTGGATTAAGGTATTTCTGGTAAAAGACATGCTAAAAAATTATAAGGGAATTTTCTGGCTAGATACGGATGCTGTGATAATTAATCCATCAAAAACCATTGAATCATTTGAAGTTCCTGGAAAATACTTTTATAAATCATGTGACGTTGCAGTAAATTCATCTAAACATTTTAATGGAGGAGTATGGTTTGTAAAAAATGCACCACCAATGGTTTCTTTATTAGAAACCTGGGCCAATAGGTATTCTAAGGATGACTGGATCTATAAAAATGGCATGTGGAGAACCAGTAAACTCAGTAATTTCGCAGGAAAATATTACGAACAAGGCGAATTCATTGCAATTCAGGATAAATATTCAAAATATATTAAACATATTCACCCCAATTTATTTCAGGGAGGCATACAAGATGATTTAATTGGTGGAAATCAAGTGTTTGCCTTGCATTTTTACGGGGGGCGAAAGGATGACATTCCTATTTTCAGTGCAATCCTTTAATTATGCGGTTGCATTTACACCTAAAGTTGAAACCCAAACCCAAAGCAGATAGATCACACCATGGATATACGTAAGGCTGAATTTGATCAGCTGAAGCATCTTACCCAGGAATGGCTTGATCACCCTGAGCAAGAGCTAGAGGCCACCTTTACTTCGAGTTCTAGCCAGAGTCAAGAAGGCCAAGTGAACTCCACCACATTTGCAGCAATTGCAAAGAGACTGAAGAATCGTGGTTACACTTCTGTAACCCAGGAAGACAAGTTAAACATCATCACACCCAAGCATGTGCGTATTACCCTCAGCGGTCTAGGAGTAATACAACAATATTGTCGTGATGATCGCCTCTCAGGCAGGACGTTTTCCGCCATGATCAAAGACCGAACTGCCCAGAATGCAACTCTCGACCTGGAGGAGTATGGAGTCCGCATCAAAGCCCGCCGTGAGCGCGAGTTAGGTGACAAGGATCCAGATGTCGCTGAACTCCTGGATCAATGGAAGGTTCAGCAGAAAGCCTTCCGACTTCTCCGGCGCTGGACATTTCGCGGGGACGGCATCAGATTTGATTTGTCCATGGTCCGGCAGACCAAGAAGAATCTCCGCGGGGAATTCCGGTGGCAAACGAAATTCACGCAAAATGATATTTCCAAGGAAATTCCAATTTACGAAGTGGAAGTTGAACTCGAACGGAAAGTTGGAGATACTTCTGAAATTGCAATTCAAAGATTTGTAAAGGGAATTGGTGAAATTCTCAGAGGAATCCAAAAGTGTCCCTTGCTGATACGGGAATCTGTGAAGCGTCAGGTTTTCGCTGGTTACAAGTCTCTCGCAAAGACCGATAAATTCCGTGGAGTTTCAACCAGAACTCTGGAACTTGCAAATATGGTGAGTCTCGTTGAACCTGGGACTCCGAATATTCGCGAGGGATACAATGTCACAGATAAGGCCGATGGTCTCAGGACGATGGGATATGTTGATCAGAAAGGCCATCTCTACTTGATTGATAGTGGTCCTAATATCTACGAGACAGGCCTAGAGGTGGAGGGATGTGCTAATTCCTTGGTCGATGGAGAGTGGATTACCAAGAATTCAGCAAATGAGGCAATTCATCAATACTTGATTTTCGACATTTACTTTGCTCCTGGTTCTCGAGATGTTCACGGTCTCCCCTTTTACAATCAGGATTCTCCCACGGCTCCCCAGAGATACAATGAAATGAGGGCCTGGGAGAAGCTGTGGAATGCAGCTCCTGGGCCAAAGGAAGTAGTGGCTCTAACTTCCAAGACAAAACTCCTGGTTAGCATAAAGAAATTCTTATTTGCAAAAGCCGGCGAAATCTTTGGACAAGCTGCCAAGATCCTGGATACTCCCAGAATTTATGAGACCGACGGTTTGATTTTCACGAAGAATTCAGCTCCACTTCCTGAGAACCCACAGGGCGATTTCATGGAGCAGATGAAGTGGAAGCCTCCTCATGATAACACTATTGATTTCCTGGTTGTTACTGAGAAGCTAGCAGATACCGCAGTCGATGCAATTCATAATGGATTTCATCCAACTTCAGGAAAAGAGATCCGCTACAAGGTTCTCAGGCTCCACGTTGGCTTTCGTGGAAATCCTGGAAAGCTGAAGGTGGATCCTAGGGAAATTGTTCTTCAAGTGCAACCTCTCAAGCCTGAGATGGGCCCTGGAGCCAATGTCTATCGCCCAGTTCTCTTTCAGCCTGAGGACTTCCCTGATGACAAGGCGAATGTCTGCTACGTTGAGGTCAAGACTGATATTGAGACTGGAGACGAATACGCGTATTGTGAGCACTCTAATGAGCCTATCACTGACAAGAGTATTGTGGAGATTTCCTATGATGCATCCAGGCCCGCTGGGTGGCGCTGGGTCCCAAAGCTTGTGCGTAAGGATAAGACCGAGCGCCTGATGAAGGGTGAGCTAGGTCGCACACTGAATTCCAATCAGACAGCCCAGAGCATCTGGAATTCTATTCATGAACCCGTGACTCTCAGCATGGTTCGCACTGGTGCCGAGCAACCCAATATGACCGAGGTAGTGGCTGTAAGCAGCATTGAACGCGAGAGGGCAGCAATTACTCAGAAATACGCTGATCGCACGGCTTCTGAGCAGGACATGAATCGCGTTGGCCCCCTGCGTGATTTTCACAACAAGTTCATCAAGGAGTCTATTCTATACAATGGCGTGATGAAGAAGGGTGGCCTGGGTCTTATTGATCTGGGAATGGGCTTAGCCCAGGATATTCAGAAGTGGCGGCGTGTGAATGCTGGAGCAGTTCTAGGGATTGACGTTGCTGGTGACAGCATTAATAACCCGAATCACGGTGCTTACCAGCGTCTCTATTCTACTATGCTGCGTAATGGACGTGATAAGGTTCTGCCAATGGTATTTGCAGTGGGCGATGCATCCAAAAATATGCGTAGCGGCGAGGCCGGTGCAACGGTTGATGACAAGGTGATTCTGCAGGCAGTTCTGGGTCGCACTACTCCTGAGGGCGTGGTGCCTCCCTATGTGCGTGATGAGATGTCGAACAGATTTAAGATGGGTGCAGATGTAATCAGTTGTATGTTCGCAACTCATTACTTCTTCGAGTCTGCCCAAAAGTTCGGTGGTTTCCTACAGAATATTGCAGATAACTTGAAGATTGGTGGATTCTTCATTGGCTGCTGCTTTGATGGTGAGCGGACCTTTGACTTTCTGCGTGGACGTGATGCTCGCGTGGGTGAGGAGGGTGGCGCGACACTCTGGAAGATTACTAAGCGCTATGAGGCAGACGAGATTCCTGCAGGCGATGATGCCTTTGGGATGCCGATTGATGTGGAGTTCATCAGTATTGGCATGCCTCACAGAGAGTATTTGGTGCCATTCAGGCTTCTAGAGGAGAAGTTGGCCACGATTGGCCTGGAGCTGTGCTCAAGGGAGGAGTTGGATGCTCTTGGTCTCGCAAAGAGCACTGAGCTCTTTGAGGAGAGCCATAAGGCAGCGGCTACTAAAGGTCGTAAGTTCCCGATGACGCCGGCAGTTGCACAGTTCTCTTTCTTAAACAGGTGGTTTGTCTTCAGGAGAAAGAATGAGGTTGGGGAGGTGAAAACTGCAGCTACTAGTGCAGCGGTGCCTGCGGCTACAAAGGCAGCTACTAGCGTAGCTACAGTAAAGGCTCCTGGAGCCTCATCATCTGCATCAGCCTATGTCCCACCCGAGGAAGCCGAGGAGGATACTGTCACTGCCGCGAACACAGTAGGCCCTAACGCAGTAGGCCCTAACACAGTAGCTACTAATAGCGCTAGGAAGCAATATGATGCTGCCGCAGTTCTACAGTTTGAGCTTGAGTCTGCCCCTATTGATAAGCTCCGCATTGGCGACAAGCTTGCCCAGCGCTGGATCGCCCCTGGGTCTCCTTTCCCTATCAATGACCCTGATCCACGGTCCCAGGGCGAGGTCTACCCATCCATGGAGCATTTCCTCGCCGGCATGAAATACAAGGTGGCTACAGATAAGCCATCTCTAGCCCAGAGTCTCTTTGGCTCCCAGGGCACAATTCACCAGAAGTTTCTCAGACAGAAGCAGGCTGAGATTGGCGTTGGTGCTGGTTCTAAGCCTCTAACCGAGGCTCGTGAGGCAGCCTTACTGGTGGAGGAGATGAAGGAGGTTCATACTGAGTCTAGGCAGGCTGCCATGAAGAAGTGGAAGGCAAAGTTTGATGAGCCCAAGTGGAATTCAGTGAAGGAGGAGCTCCTGGAGAATGCTGTGCAGCAGCGTTGGACCAAGGATGCCCGATTCCATAAGATTGTAGAGGCCGCAAAGCAGCAGGGTAAGTATTTGCTCTTCTTCACTGGTTCTTCCTCTAGTGAATATGGTGGCAAGAGAACCAAGGAGGGTCATCTGGAAGGAGAGAATAAGCTAGGCAGGGCAATGATGAAGATTGCAGGATTTGAGTAGTATATAATTGCAAGATAACTTCTGATATTCTAAATACTCGTAAATAATTATAAAGAATATTATATTAATTAAAAATAGATACACAAATGGTAAATCGGAATATGGTATTTACTTCAGCAGGGGATAATACAAATTTCGTAAAATGGTGGTGCACTGATAAAGAAAATCAAGAGTATGATATATATGTATTCTACTACGGCAATAATGAGGAAAACTTTAAATTATACGAGTCGCATGTTAATCACATTGAAAAATCAACTGGTTCTAAATTTCAGAATTTTTATATGTTCTGGAGAAAATATAATGACATTATAGACAAATACGATAGATTTTTTATATTAGACGATGATATTGAAATTCGATCTAAGGATATAAATGAAATGTTTGAGCTTTCTAAGGAATACAACCTGGAAATATGCGGACCTTCCTTTTCTAAGGACTCCCATATAAGTCATGGAGTAACAAAACATAAGCCTAATTTGGTATTATCTTATACTAATTTTGTAGAAGTAAATGTTCCATTATTTACTAGATCAGCCCTAGATAATCTCATGAAATGGTATGATCCCATATTAATAGGTTGGGGCATAGATATATTATATATATGGGCAAATGGACTAGATAAGAAAAAATCATATGCTATTATACATAAGATACAGTGTAAAAACCCTGATGCTAAATCTAAGAAGATAAAAACACGCGAACTTATGCTGATCAAGGATGCAGGAAAAAGAGCAGAGACCTGGAATAACTATGCAAAGAAAATTGGTTGTCCGACTATGTTTGCGTTTAAAGATGTCTAATAAGCATATATAATATAGAATGGAACCTATTGCAGTAATTGTTCTTAATTATAAACGACAGAAAAATGTAAGAGAAATTATTTTACCAAGTCTAATCAATAATCCTCTAGTATCTACGATTATAATAGCACATGGTCTACGCGAAAGTGTGTTTGGTGTAGATCATATTTTAGAGGATGAGGAAATAGTTAGAGATGGTAAGATTCTACATGTTGGGAATTTTAAGGCAAATGATGAGGTTTGTTGTTGGCGTAGATGGAAACTTATAAAGGAATTAAGAGAAAAAGGTATCCTAAAAGAAACATATATCCATTCACAAGATGATGATTTACTTTTTGATACTAATACAATTTGTAATTTATTACATGCATATAATCAAGGTAAAGGTATTCTACTTTCTGGATCCCCTTGTAGAAAAGTTGAAAATGGTAAATATTCTTTTACACAAATTAAAGGGCCTTGTAATATTGCGTTAGGTAGATCTATTTTTACTAATGTAGAAATTATTTGTAAGGCGGTAGAAAAAGCAGATAAATTAAAAATACCTAATGAAATCATTAAGTTCTGTGATGATATTTGTGTATCATTTTTGTGCCTCGACAATATTTCAGATCATATATTAATGAAACATTGTTCTATTCCATGTATTTTTAGAGATCTAGCTAGCAATGATGCATTATGCGCAAAACCAGAGTGGAATACAATAAGAAATAAAGCAGTTAATTATTTTCTTTCATTTTATTAGAAATAAGTTATAAGATTGGTATTTTACACCTTTACGATTTAAGGTGCTGATTTATGCAGCTATATACCAGAGCCATGGCAGACAACTTGAATTTCTGAATACCCATCTTACAGGTAAGAAAGGCGGCGAAAGCTTAGAGGCGCGCTACACATACTTCTGCATCAATGCGATTTGCACTATCTCCTCCATCATACACGCTGTTTGATGTATCATATGTATTAATGTAGAATTGTCCATTTTTGGCAGGAATTCCGCCTGTTCCTAATGAACGCGATCCATATACTAATTGAACCTTTGTCATTATAAATGCGGTCTGACCACCAACTGTAAACACTATTTTTTTACCCATATCACGAAATAAGGTGCCCTTAACAATTCCATTACTACTTGCATTATTTATACCATTATCATATAAAACAGATGGATTATTCGTGATAATATTAAATATTGATAATAAATTTTGATATGTGCTTGTGGAAAACATTGTTCCGTCAAAGGAATATTTAATGCTTGTAGGAATTAGTTTCAATGCTACCTTAATATCATTCTCAGTTAGACCAAAAAAATATGTTTGTGCATCCGGATGTATGAGAATATACGTCCCATTGAAATTTGCCTGTGGAGAAAACTGTTTTGTAATACTGCTCATCTATATATTACTTATATTATAAAAATTGACCATGACATTTACTAGTAATGCACGTATATATATGCCTGAGCCATGGCAGACACTTGGATTTCTGAATGCCCATCCAAGGGATAAGGAGGTTCGCTTTGTAGAAAAGACTCACACATACTATGTGAAAGGCTCTTCTAAAGGTATTGTATCAACCACTGGCTTTGTGCACGCCTTCTTTCCCCACTTCGATCCAGACGCAGCTCTGAAGGCCATGCGTAAATCGGCCAAGTGGGCTACGAATCCGCTTAATGGAAAGACAGATGAGGAAATCAAGGCTATTTGGTCCGATTCGGGCAAGGAAGCTTCAGGCAAGGGAACTGCAATGCATCTAGCCATTGAGCAACACTTGAATGGTGCTCTGAACCATATTCCTGAGGATGTTAAGGCCACGCCCGAGTGGCTCTATTATATGAATTTCTACAATGACATCAAGGATAGCTTAGAGCCCTACAGAACTGAGTGGGAGGTGTGGGACGAGGAGCACAAGCTGACTGGTAGCATTGATATGATTTTCAAGCGGAAGGACGGCGCCTTTGCAGTCTATGATTGGAAGCGATCCAAGGAGATCAAGAAAGACAATTCTTTTGAGAAGGGTCTAGGACCGGCGAGTCATTTGCCGAATTCTAATTTCTGGCACTATACTCTTCAGCTCAACGTTTATCGATGGTTTCTTCAGAAGCACTATGGTCTGAAGGTAGTGGAACTTTGTATTGTTATCTTTCATCCTAACAATACAAACTACCAGATGTTTCAACTAGATATCCTGGATAAGGAGATCGAGGGGATGCTGGATGCGCGTAGGCGCTCGATTGCGATGGGCTCTAAGAATCCGGTGGAATTTAAGCCGATTGAGTGCCTCTTGGATGACTAAGCAAGCTTTTTAGGAAAAAGCTAGCAAAAAGATAAAAAAATATATTATAAACTATTTTTGCTAGCTTTTTTCTAAAAAGCTTCTTAAACCGTGAAAAACATCTTTATCCGTGAATTGATTACAGATCTGCACTGAGGACACTTGGCATTTCTGCTTCTATCAATATCTGAGCAACCCTTGCAATACGTGTGGCCACATGGAATGAGAACTGTATTCACCTCACTTTCGAAGCAAATTGGGCACATTTTTTTCTGAGCATCCTCGGGTTTTACAATTTCATCCAATCCAGCGACAATAACCTTGCGTAGAGAATTTAGTTTCTCACTAATCTTTCCTAGCTCCGCATTTTTTTCTGCAATCTTCTTTGTGAGTTCTTCATTTACCTTAATTTTAATAGGGAGCATTTCCTTCTGCAGGTCAGTATATCGCAAAAGTAGCCCTTCAAATGCCTCCTGATTGTGAATCTCGCACATTTTCTTTAGAGTCTGGAATCCAGCCTCCATCTTGACAATCGAATCTTGGGTCTCCTTTTGTTGGTCTGTATATAATTCTATAAACTTACCAGCCTCCTTAAAATCCGATTTAAGCTTCTTGAATAAGGAGGCCGTCTGTAAATTGGTATTTGCCAGGAGATCCTCTTCAGATAATGGAGCACCCTCTGAATTTCCAGGCCATGATACTGGCGCTAGCCTCTCTTGCAGAAGATCCGTATATGCGGACTGGATTCCTTCTGCATTTTGATCAATTATATCATTTAGCCCACCTAGATTTCCAAATGCTACAAGGGCGAGCAATCTTTCTTCATAGTTATTCATTATACTATATCTAGAAGGGCTCTTTAGATATTGGGAATAGGTTCAAATTGATCTTCAAATGTCTTGGGACCTTCAGCCTCAGTGGCTATCCATTCAGCTCTTAGTTTCTCCCACCAGGTATTCCAGTCTGCAGACCCTTCTGGTATAATAAATTGATCACCGATTAACTGAGCTTCCTGTCTGATAGTGAGTCTTGGCACCTTTCTCGTAAATATTTCCTCACGCCTGGAAACATAGCGAATTAGCTCATCAATGAGGCGTAGATAGAGCATTCGGGGCACGTTGATTATGCTGCCATTTGGTGATATAGATGCAGGTGTGTGAATGCTGCACTTATTTGGTCCTTGACTACTAGCGGAGCTAGAGCTACTACTAGAGCTAGTAACCCACTTACATCTTCCGCGACATGTTGACTGAGGCTGGGTTATGCAATCCACACGTAAGAATCCAAGTTCCGTCTTATCACCTTTCTCTTTTGGCTCTAGCCACCCAGTGATCCTTGCTTCCAATAAGATATCAAGACGCTTTCTCTTTTCAAATAGGGGTAAATCACGACGTTTCAGAATTTCCTCTAGATTCTCACGAATTTCCTTTCCAGCAGATGGTCTGGCTAACCAGGATGCGAAACTTAGACGTAGATGCTGGTAGACGTCTTCAATCTCATCTTGAACACTGGAAGATTCGAGTGTAATATATTTTCCCTCCATCGGATCCTTAACACCTGCATGCTCAAAGGCTATTTCTCGCATTTTGGAATCATAGGCAATTGTTTTATTATTGTCCCACTCCCACATTTCAATTGGCTCTGGCTTTTCCAGACCTTCAGGCAGCGCTCCAGAAGCTGGTTTAGCGGGAATCACGAATTTATTTCGTAATTCAACCCCTACAACTACGTCATCCTGAGTTCTCAGACGTCTCGGTGCATACGTAGAAGAAAAAGGCTTGAATTTCTCCATGATGACCTTTCTATAGAAATCCACGATTACATCCGCCGCTGCAGGCTTGAAATCATCCCAGTCGAAAAATGTATTTCTATTCAAATGCATAGATCCATCATCTGAGACGGGTATAGAAATCATTTCTGAAGAATCATCGACCTTGTAAGCCACTCCAACCATGTGATTATAGGAATCACGAATAATAGCATTTGGCTGCGCCACGCTTATTCCCTTTATGAGACCACTGGCTCCAATCAGAGAATAAGGGTCAAATCCAAACTGACTGGTAAAGGGTCCACGCTTATTCGAGCAATTATCAAGAAATTCCTGGTAGCGTTTTTCAATAATAGGTGGCCATGGTCGCTCAGATTGTTGAAAGAACATCTTTGGTTTATGACGACTTCCAGTCGCAGTAGTTACACCCTCCACATATATGAGAGGCTCCCAACCATAGTTCTTATATACCTTTTTCTCGCTATATTTTTCTCTCGTAACCTTCGTATAGTGGATTAGAAAGGCGACATTCGATTGTTTCTGTTCTTCGGTAATAGGATAGGGAGGATTTCTTACACGCTCAAACTTAATTTCCTTTTTAAATTCAGTCTTTTCTCCCTTCTTTATTGTAACTTCTTCAATGGATACTTCCAGAATTATTAAGAGAAGACCGCGCTTAGTTGTAAACCCTGGCTCAGCTAGGGCTTGATAGAGAAGACGATAATCCTTTTTCTGTTCATGGTCTTCCATATAATCCTTGAAACATTCGTAGGAATTCATTATTCGTTCAATTGCAGGAATATTAGTGCTGGATAATTTATCTACACCGAGTTGCTCAGATGCCCAGGATCGCATCTCATTTTGTTTCCTTTTCTCAAACTTCATGTAGAATTCATTTACTAGATTTCCACTATTCATTTGGAGAAAGCGTTTTGGAGTAATAGATGTATCAAAATATGTATCTATGACCTTTCTTGCATTTCCCTTATCAAAGAGAATTGGCACTAGAGCGGAAAGAAACGAGCGATTAATGTCAGTATTGTCTACACCGAGACGTAGGAACCCCTTAGCAGTTGGCTTTAATTTTCTGACAATGTCGCGGGCTGCGAATTTTTCGGATGTGGAATCTTGTTCAAAATAGAGATCGAGAGCTTCTGGTAAGAGGCCAATTTGTGGACCTGATTTGGGATCTGATGTAACACCTGCCTTGGGAATTACAATTTCTAGAGGAATGCGAGATGCATCCACAATAATTTTTACACTGACACCTTGAATTACTCGGAAGAAATCTGCTTCATAGGAACTGTCTAGTGCAACCCTTTCTTCTTGAGGAAGTTGAGGTTCTTGCTGCAAAGTCTGCTCTAAACCCTCTTGACCTTCTTCTAGAACAGGGCCTAGCGTTGCTTGTGGCACCTTAGGCGTCTTAGGTTTCTTTAACTTAACTACACGTTTTCCCATTATAGTATCTGCTAGTGGCTGAGCCAGAGCTTCTGGTTGAGCCAGAGCTTCTGGTTGAGCTAGAGCTTCTTCTTCAGGGGACACATATGCAGATGCGGATGATGATGCACCTGGTGCTTTAACTGTAGGGGCAGGGGCAGGGGCAGGGGCAGGTTTTCCTACAGGAGCTGCGGCGGTCTTTACAGCAACAGTTCGCTTACCTTCTGCCTTACTTATTGGCCTCAAACCAAGTCTAATAAATTCCTCATTATT
>Ga0214921_10000564_pt1 | contig 68339 bp, 58 predicted proteins | sample LL1505_MetaG_FD_177992 | JGI IMG/M metagenome (GOLD analysis project Ga0214921, IMG submission 177992) | Freshwater microbial communities from Lake Lanier, Atlanta, Georgia, United States - LL-1505 | ecosystem: Environmental > Aquatic > Freshwater > Lake | place: USA: Georgia | collected... | reverse complement strand
TGAAAAATGAGTGGATTTTTAGTTTTTCAGCACAAGAAATAAAAAAAAGCATACTTCAAAATTTTAATAATTTTGAAGTATGCGTTTTAGGGATTTTCGTAATTTTTAGTTTTTCAGCAGACCCTAAATAATGATTTTACAAAAGTGTTAAACTTTAAAAATGTTAACAAACGCATGAATTTTGCACCCAATTATTTTCATGATTTGGTATCATTAGGGAATCACAACTTTGTATCAAGCTATGATGGTGTGTATGAAATAAAGGGAAACTCTATATTTTTGTCAAACAAAATGAATTATATAAAAGCCAAAACCCATCGATTAAGAAAAATAAACGATTCGCTTGCTTTTTACAAAAAAGACCAAAAGCCAGTTATTGTAAAATATAAACATGGGCAATTTTACCCATTGTTAGACATAAGCAATATGCCAGTAAAATTAGCTGGTAGTACAGAAAGCATTACTTTGATTGGTCAAGATTATTTAATTGGTACCGAAGAAGGATTTGCTTATTATTCAAATAAAATTAAAGATGGTAAAATATTTCCGCCTAAAATTAATTCGGTTTGTCTTCTCGAACATCCAGACTCTAATGTTTTGGGCCTAGAGCCAATTATATTTACTGCAAACCAAAACAACCTAAGTTTTCATTATTGCCTTCCTGATTTTGGCAGTGTTTCTGAGCAAGTATTCGAAACTGTTTTACAACAAAAAGGCCAAGTAGCTATAGTTTCTTCAACTACAGCCCCTTTTAAAGAATATACTAATTTATCTTTTGGCAAATATATTTTTTATGTTCGAATTCGTCGCAACGGCAAAGTATATCAATCAACGCCCTTGAATTTTGAAATAAAAGTTCCTTGGTACCTGACCACATTTGCCTTTTTACTTTATTGTTTGCTATTTATCATTTTGGGAGTAATTATTTTCAAAATATTTAAGTGGCGATTAAACAAAATCAAACATAAGCTTGAAGTGGAAAAAGCTGCTGAAATAAGGGAGATTAATATACTCCGAGAAAAAGAAGCTTTAGAGCAAACCTTGGCAAGAAAACAAGAAGAGTTGGCATTTATATCTATAAATTATGTGCAGAAAAAGATAAGCCTTAGTAAAGTAAGCGATAAAATTATTGATTTACTGAGTGCTTCAACCTTTGCACCCGAAAAAGGTTTGATTAAGGTTAAAACCTTAATGAATGAATTCATAAAGGAAGAAAACCAGGATAATTGGCATGATTTTGAGATGCATTATGACAAAGCGAATGATAATTTTTTTGCTAAATTAAAAGCATTTGACCCCGATATTGACGAATCAAATTTATTGCTTTGTTCTTACATTTTGCTTAATAAAAATAATCAAGAAATTGCAGATTTAATGTTTTTAGCAAAAGAAAGTATTGCTAAAAGAAAATACCGTCTCAAAAAAAAATGGAACTTAGACGACAAAACAGATTTAAGATTGTTTTTGAAGGCTCTTTAAAATAAACGAAATGCATTTATTTATAAAAATTACTGATCTAGGAGTAAATATTTAAGAATCTAACATTTTTTTACAATTTAGTACTTTCATTGCCAGCCAAAAAGCTGCGGTACCAAAAGCCTGAGTCTTTTATAAATCGTGCTTGTTTTTCAAAATCAACATATACCAAACCAAATCGTGGATGATAACCTTCGGCCCATTCAAAATTATCTGTAAATGTCCATACAAAATAGCCGCCTACGTTAATGCCTTCGTCCATAGCCAATTTCATTTGTTCAATATTGGCTTTGAGGTAGTTGGTTCTGTGCTTGTCATGGATTCTTCCATTTACCAAAAGTTGGTCTGGAAATGCGGCGCCATTTTCGGTCACTAAAATTTTCTTTACGCCTTCATAAGCACCAAATTTCTTGAGCATATTGTACATGGCTTTGGGATACACTTCCCAGCCCATGGCTGTTTGGGGAAGGTTTCTTTCTGCTGCCGAAACAAAACGAGCTTGCACATAAGGCGTAAAAAACGAATGTTGTACTTTTTCTCTGGTATAATTTTGAATACCAATAAAATCGAAATTGAAAGGCATTAGTTTTTCATCTCCAGCTTGCATATAATCCTCTACTTTGTTCAGCATTCGCACATCCGTTTGTGGATAACCAAGCCCAAGTGAAGGTTCAATATAAAGTCTATTTAGCAAGGCATCTACTCGGTTTGCTGCCAAAATATCTCTAGGGTCTTGCGAGGCAGGTTCTACATAAGAGCATGAAAATGTGGTGCCTACTTTTGATTTTGGAAATAATGAACGTACAATTCTACCTCCAGCTGCTTGTGCCAACACAGTGTGATGCATGGCGGGAATAAAATTTTCTATGTCTTTTCTCCCAGGGGCATGCAAACCTAAAAAATAGCCAGCACCTGTGTACACCATTGGTTCGTTCAAAATCATCCAGTTTTTTACACGGTCGCCAAAGGTATTTACACAAAAAGTAACATAGTCAGAAAACCATTCCACCACGTCTCTGTTGGTCCAACCACCACGTTCTTCGAGAGCTTGTGGCAAATCCCAGTGATAAAGAGTAACCCAAGGTTTAATGCCAAGCTCAATGCATTTGTCAATTAATCTATTATAAAAATCTACTCCTTTTTGATTTACGGTGCCAGTGCCGTTGGGGAAAATTCTGCTCCAAGACAGTGAAAATCTAAAGTTGAGGATGTTCATATATTTCATCAACTTCAAATCATCTTCAAACAAATGATAAAAATCATTGGTGGTATTGGCGTTTTGGTTGTCTCTTACTTTGCCATTTTGATTGGTAAATACATCCCAAATAGAAAGTCCTTTGCCGTCTTGTAAAAATGCACCTTCGTTTTGATAGGCACAAATAGATACGCCCCACTTGAATTTGTTTCCAAAATCTTTCCTCTTCATAAAATATAAATTAAAAAATTAAAATGCTGGTTTTCTTTGTATTCCGGCGTATAGTTTGTCTATAGCAGCATAAAAATTATTTTCAGCATTGGCATTTTTATAATAATGTTCGTCAATAATCCAGTTTAATATATCTTGGGTAATGTCGGGGTAATTTACATCTCCTTGTTTTCCGTTTTCAATCCAATCAGAAATAATGGGATAATGTTTTCTTTTTAAACTTTTAATTACCGGAATCCCCATTTGATAAAGTGCCGCTGCGTTCAAAGCTTGTTCGTATTGATTTCGCATGGGGATGACCAACAATTTTTTGCCTAAGTGCAAAGCCTCAGCAGGGGTTTCAAATCCTGCCCCACAAAGTACTCCTTTTGATTTAGCCATACTGTTTACAAAATCCTCATTATTAATAGGATAAATAGAAACATTTTGTACTCTTAAGGGTTCTGAATTGTGTTTTGAAAATACTTCCCACTTAGCATTGGGGAATCTTGTAAGGTGTTTGATAAGTAAATCGTCCTGATAAGAAGGCAAATAAACCGTGTAATGTCCTTCATCTGAAGCTACTAACTCTCTTACCTGTTGACGAATAACGGGTGTAAAAATATGGTCGTCGTATCTTTCAAAATGAAAACCATAATTTATATTTACAGGTGCATAATGTTGAAGAATAAGATGACCCATCCAATCTTTTTTCACTGCCCTGGGAGCATTTTTTGAAATCACCGCAGATTGGTGACTAAGCCCAATTATGGGCACATTTTGTAACTTACAAGCCCATGCTGATACAGGTTCAAAATCATTGATAATTAAATCGTACTCTTTCACTGGCAGGCTTTTAATTTCTTGAAGCAATTGCCTGGTTTTCATGTTTTTGAAAGTAGCCCACAAATCAACGCCTCCTTTTTTGCCAAAAATAAAACTAAGCCCTCTAAATTTGTATTTAATTGGGTAGGGTAAAGCCACATCTGCCTGCACACCACTTACTAAAATATCTAATTCACCTTTTTGTTGCAACAATGGAATAATATCTCTTGCTCTGCTTAAATGGCCATTTCCTGTGCCTTGAATAGCATATAAAATTTTCATGGGGATTTAAGTAGTAGTGTGTTTTTTCTTTTTCTTTTCTTTTTTTTGTTTGCCAGGAATGTCAAATTCTTTGAGTAAGTTTTGAAATAATTCCGAATTGTTGGGAGTGAGATCCGTAGGTTCGTCCATGGCAAAATGTTTGGCAGTTTCGTCTTCAGAAAATCTATACACCGACCATTTGCCATCTGTATATTCAAGTGAAGTAAGGTTTTCAACCCAATCGCCACTGTTTAAGTACAAAACTTCGCCACCTTCTACTTTTATTTTGCGGATATCTGGCTGGTGTATGTGTCCACAAATTACATAATCGTAGTTTTTAGAAACCGCTATGCCTGCAGCTGTATTTTCAAAATCGTTTACAAATTTTACAGCGCTTTTTACTTTGTCTTTTATTCTTTTTGAAAGCGAAATGGGTCCTTTGCCCATTAATTTTGAGAAAAAATTAACAAAAGTGTTGATGTAAATTAATAAATCATAACCAATTGCACCCAATTGAGCCAACCATTTTGAGTGTTGCATGGTTACATCAAACACATCACCATGAAAAATCCAAGCTTTTTTACCTTCTACGTTAAGTAGTAATTTGTTTTCAATTCTAAAGTTTCCCAACTCAAAGCCAACAAATTTACGCAACATTTCATCGTGATTGCCGGGGATGTAATCTACATCTACACCTTTTGCAATCCAACCCATTACATATTTGATTACTTTCATGTGAGAGGTGGGCCAATATCTTTTTCTAAACTGCCATATATCTATAATATCGCCATTTAAAACCACCTTTTTGGGTTTTATACTCTTAAAATAGGTTAGTAATTCTTCTGCATGACACCCATAAGTGCCTAAGTGTATGTCAGAAACAATTAAAACATCAACATCTCTTTTTTTCATTAACCACCAATTGAAGTAGAGAGTATCAAAAATAGAATACACTCAATATAACATTTCACAATGTAGTGTAGCACCTTCATCTAAAAATAATGCTAATGTTAAGTAATTGTTAAGTTTATGTGTGGTATGTTAAGGATGTGTTAACAGTTATCAGTAGTCAGTTATCAGTTTAGACTTTAAAGCAATAAGTATTTGTTGCAGAATTTACTTTAAACTTTAAACGTTTAACCTTAAACCTCTCACCATTCACTGTTCACCTCTCACCTAATATCGCCAAACTCACCATTTTCATATTCCTGAAATGCTTTTGAAATTTCCTGCATGTTGTTCATTACAAAAGGGCCGTATTGCACGATGGGTTCAAAAATGGGTTCGCCGGCTAATATTACAAAGCGTGCATTTTCTTTTGCAATTAGCTCAATTTTGGTTGTATTGGGCTCAATGTGAGCAAGTTCAAATTGAGATAAGACTTTTGATTTTACTTTTATTTCACCTTCCGTTACATAAATTCCTGCTTGAAAACCTTTTGGAAGTATCAATTCATGTTCAAAATTGGGCTCAACAATAAAATCAAGAATAAACAAAGGGGTTTGGGTTACTAATTTTGATTGTTCTTTGTGGTAAGAACCTGCAATAAGGCGTGCAAGGCCGTTTTTTAATTCAATTTGTGGAATTTCATTTGCTTTTGCTTCTTGGTAAAATGCTTTGTTTTTCTTGGCAACGGCTGGTTCATTGATCCATATTTGAAGATTTTCTATTTTAGCATTGTGAGGAAAAGGATTTGTAATGGCTTCAGAATGAACAACTCCAGACCCAGCTTCCATCCATTGCACATCGCCTGAGCCTAAACTACCAATACTGCCAAGGCTGTCTTGATGTAAAATTGCACCCGATAGCAATACACTTACGGCTGCAAAACCTTTGTGGGGATGGGGAGGAAATTGGAATATAAAATTGGCAGCAGCATTGGCTACAAAATGGTCTAGCAACACAAATGGGGAAATTTGTTTAATTCCAGCACCAGGAATAGGATTGTACATTTGTGCTCCATTGCCAGCTTGATGTGGAGTAGCCGAGTAGATATTCATTTTGTAGGAAATTAGCTTAAATATAGAATCGAAATATACTTTCAAATTCAGTAAAATCCCAATGAAATTTCTTTTTCAAAACTTAAAATATAATAAATTTTGATTTAATATAAGAAAATTACATATTTGAAGTATTGGATTTAACTATTTACAAATTATAAATTTTAGCATTATGTACAAAATTGGGATTGACCTTGGGGGTACCAAAATAGAAGCAGTAGTAACTGACGAAAATTATAAAGAATTACACCGTAAACGTATTCCTAATGGAAAGGAAGGTGGATACGAAAATGTGTTAACTAATATTAGTGCTCTTTACAATGATTTAAAGGAACAAATTGGTGGACAAGCGCATACATTGGGTTTAGGAACGCCAGGTTCTATTTCTCAGCAAACTGGTTTGCTTAAAAATTCAAATATTGCGGTGATGAATGGCAAACCTTTTCAGCAAGATTTGGAAAGAATTTTAAACCACAAAATTGCCATTGAAAACGATGCCAACTTATTTGCTTTAGCAGAAGCTGTTTTAGGTGCAGGTAAAGGTCATGACTGGGTTTTTGGTGTAATTATGGGCACTGGAGTTGGTGGAGGACTGATTTATAAAGGTCAAGTAATTCGTGGTGCGAGAGAAAATGCAGGCGAGTTTGGTCATTCAACCATCAATTTTGACAATGGTCCAACTTGGGGAAATTCTGCTGTGAAGGGTATTATTGAAGCATATACTTCTGGAACTGGCTTACAAGCTAGATACAAAGAAAAATTTGGTATTGATTTGCCATCGGCTGATATTGTGTATAACTATCGTCAAGCTGAGCCAAAATCTACTGAGATTTTTAATGAATTTTTGGTGCATTATGGTGTATCTATGGGTAATATTATTAAATTTTTAGATCCTGAAGTGATTGTATTAGGTGGTGGTTTATCAAATGTAGATGAGTTATATACAGTTGGTTTAGAACACGTTAAACATAATTGTTTAGGTCAAGATTTATATACTCCTATTCGTAAAAATGAATTTGGAGATTCTGCTGGTGTGTTTGGAGCAGCAATTATTGGAGTATTATAGGTGAGAGGTGAAAAGTGAGAAGTGATAGGTGAATGGTGAGAAGTTATACGTTTAAAGAAAATTACTTTGAACCTTAAACTTTGAACCTTAAACTTTGAACCTTAAACCTTCAACCTTCAACCTTGATCCTTCAACCTTCAACCTTCAACGTCTTTCATCTAAAATCAAATAAAAAGCCATCTGAGTAGTACTTAGGTGGCTTTTTTAAAAATATACATTTATGTCATTGATAAGAGAAAAGTTTGCATCTATATTTGAAGCTCAGTTGATTGACGAACTTGAGGCACTTGAAAATATTACACAAGTAAAAGAAGGTGAGGTAATTATGGACTATGGAAAAACCATAAGGGCCATGCCTTTGATACTGAAAGGCACTATAAAAGTGATGAAACAAGACGATGACAATAAAGAAATTTTGCTTTATTATTTATCTGCTAGTGAAACTTGTGCCATGGCTTACACTTGCTGCATGGAGGCAAAAGCAAGTGAAGTAAAATCCATAGCAGAAGAAGATGTGGTGTTGATTTCAATTCCTCATCAAAAATTAGATGAATGGCTTTGCAAATATTCAAGTTGGAAAAGCTATATTTTTAATAGTTTCACCCACAGATTCAATGAGTTATTAAAATCTATTGAGTCTATTGCGTTTCATAAATTAGATGAGCGATTGGTAAAATATTTAACCGACAAAGCCCAAATTGCTGGCAAAAAATCGGTATTACTCTCTCATAATCAAATAGCAGATGAAATGGGAACCAGCAGAGTGGTGATTTCTAGACTCTTGAAACAGCTAGAAAACGATGGCAAAGTATTGCTATATAGAAATGAAATAAAACTTTTAAATAAATTTTAAACTCGCATTTCGTTGTATATATTTGAGTAAATAATTTTGATATGAAAAAATTACTAGTCTTCATAAGTTTATTGGCAGGTTGCACCCTCATTTCAAATGCACAAAGTGCCTTTTTGCCAGACCTTTGTACAGTTTTTGGCTCGGTATATGAAACCAAAAACAGAAACGAAGCCAATTTTAAAGTATATGTAGAAAATGGTGAAGCATTCTCGCAACTTGTTGTATTTAAAGCAGATAATAAACTTTTTGCCGACAAAGTTGGGCTTTGGTTTTTTACTCCTACTAAAGCCTTTGCCGATTATATTATCTATTTTGAAAAATCAAAAGCAAATGCTGATTTCAGCATTTACTTTACTGATACACAAAGTTTTGCTACTTGTAAATAAGGTTATCAATCTTCCATTTCTGCACTCACTTTTGTAAATGGTTGAAAATTATTTTTCACCATTTTGCACCAATCGCAATTGCCACAACCTACATTAAATTCTTTATTTTTTATTTTGGAATAAACTTCCACAACCTGATTTTCAACCAATTCCACATCATAGTCGGTAATATCCATGCCTACTCTTTCAAAAACCAAAGTATCATCTGCTTTGCGTTCTCCTTCTATTAAATCAAAATAAATATTAAACTTGGTAATTTCATTTTCGTCAAAAGTATCATTAGGTTTTAAACGCCAATTTTTATTGTGTTGGTTGTTCTTAATCAGCATTTTATAAAAAGCCATCTGACGCCAATAGTCACCACCATACAAAATTTCAAATCTTTTTTCTGGTCGTGTTTCTGTTACTTCTTGCCCAGGGCTTAAAGTTGCAGGGCGTTTCAATTTCTCTTTGGCATTTTTAGGATTACCTGTTTTATAATCCACAATAGCTATTTGATTATCAGTATAATGAATAATTTTATCAATTACACCGGAAAGTGGTATTTCATTCCATGTTACATTTTGAAACTTATATTCAGTATCAAAATTGGGGTGGGCTTCCCAATCTTGAATGTAATGTGCGTGGTAAAGAGGCAATAATCTGTCAATTTGCTCTTTTTTAAGGCTAAGTTCTTTTTCTGTAAAATGGGAATGGTATAATTTAATAAATGAATAAGCCAAATCAACCAAATCTTGGGCCGTTCCAAACTTACCCGTATCTTTGGCTCTTTTAAAAAATGCTTCTAAACTATTGTGAATCACATTTCCAAAGCCCATACTCATGCTTCTTGCTGCTGGCACTTGCAATATTTTTTCGTAGTAAAAAGTGGTAGGGCATTTTAGATATTTACCCAAATCGGTCACACTTAGCTTATAATTTTGTAGTCTTTTGTCGATGTATTGCTGTATAACCATCTCAAAAGCAAGTGGTTGATCTGGTGCCAACAGAATTTGGAGATGATTGAGCAATTTTACTTGTTCTTCGTTGGTAACTGTAATTCTATTAAATTGAGGAGCTGGCATTTTTTTGTCCGCTTTCAATTCATCTAAATAATTTAATATTTCAAATACAAAAGCAGATGGCTCATATTTAGATTTTTCGGCATTTGAATCACTTTCTTCCCTTGCTGAATAAGTGATAAACACTTGTTTTTTGGCTCGGGTAATGGCTACAAAAAACAATCTTCGGTCTTCTTCTATTCTGGCTTCTTTTTCTTGTTCCTTAGTTTGTGAATCAACCTCTTCAAATTGAGGCAATTGCAAATAATCGTTTGATGGAAAAACATAAGATCGATTTTGTGGTTTCTTACCTTCCCACTTATTTTTATCTACATCAAAAATAAATACATAATCGTATTCTAGCCCTTTAGAGCCATGCGCAGTAAGAAAATGAACCCCTTGTTCGGTACCAATCAATCGTTTGTGTCTTAATCTTAAACCATATTTTTCCATTTTTGAAATTCGGTTTAGCACAAAATCTAGCTGGGTAATGGCCTGATTCAGTGACGCTAAAACTGTATTCGAATCCCAATTGGTAGTAATATTTTTTATAAAATCAAACAGCACAGTTACAGTTTCAATCAAAAATATTTTCTCTTCATGATTTAAAATGTATGACATGATGCCAGTTTCGGCCAATAAATCTTCAAAAAATGATTGTAAGGTTTTGTTATACAAAGCTTTGAATAATTTTTGAATAACACCGCCCAGTGCAATTATTGGTGCTGTATTTTCTATTTTAGCAGCTTCTAAAAAATGCTTATTTTGAAGAAAATCAATCCAATCAAGCACCGCTTCTCTTTGACCTGCTTTATTATTTCCGTATTGATATTCTTTAAAAGCAATACTAAATTTCTGAATATCAAGCCAATAAATATTCAAAAAGTCAAAATGCATTATTTTGAATAAAAGATCTGTGTTGCCAGCAAGATGTGGATGTACAGTTACATTTCTGAAAAAAGTTAAAAAATCTAATACCTTTTCAATGAGTGGTTCTTTCAAAATATCCACTTCTTTGCTGTAAAAAAATGGAATATTTTGAAATTGAAGGGCTTTGGCAAGTGGCTCAGCGTTGCTGTGGTTGTGCACAATTATGGCAATATCAGAAAGTGAGCCTTTGCCAGTTGTTTTTTGCAATTCACTGATTTTCAAAATCTCATGAACTACACCAGCCGCTTGGTGCAAAGTGGTATCATATTCCTGCAACTGAACAGCATTTTGCAATTGTGCATATTCTCCTTCAGCTTTCAGTTTTTTGGTAAGCCCTTCGCCAATATATTTTTTTAGACTTTGGTCGGCAACCACCCTGTTTTGCTGGTTATTTTCTATAAGTGCCGCAGAAACATCCAAAATTTCTTGTGCAGAACGATAATTTTTATCTAGCACCACCACTTTATCACTAGATATATTAAAATTGATGATAAAGTGTTGGATTCTATTGTATTGAGCCCCTTGAAAACTATAAATAGATTGGTCGTCGTCGCCTACTACAAAAATATTTGGTTCGTCAATATTTTCATCTTTGGTAAGTAATTCTAAAATTCTTATTTGTGCACCATTGGTATCCTGAAATTCATCAACTAAAAAATAGAGCAGGTTTTCTTTATAATCTTGCAATAAGTTTTCGTTGCTAGCAAAAGCATCAATTACCCAATTTATCATGTCATGAAAATCGTACCTTTTAATAGCCGTAAGCTGATTTTGGTACAAATGAAATAATTGGGCAGCTGCCAAGGTTTTTTTGTAGCGGGGCAGTAAAGTTTCGGTGTCTTTCTTTTTAATATCCCCAGCCTTGTTATTTCCAGATTTACGCTTGTAAACAAGTCCTAATTCAATGGCAATGCTTTCTAATTCAGGTATTTGCTCAATAGAAGTAGTCGCATAAATTTTTTCTAAATCCTTTACAAAATTGTCGCAACCCAATATTAAAGCCTCAATATCAATAGCTTCCTTTTTTATTTCACCAAAAAAAGATTTCAAAGCACCTACATCATACGTTTTTTGGTCGGTAAAATCTTTCAAAATATGATTACTAGGCAAATCTTGAATAATTTTATTTATGATTTCAAATTCCTCAATTTCATCTACAGGTTGCCATTCGGCACTAAGTTTAAACAACTCCTTATTTTCATCAATTACAGATTTGCAAAAGGAGTGAAAAGTATGAATATGCACTTTAGATGCCTCACTACCAATCATTTTAATCAATCTTTTACGCATTGCAATTCTGCCAGCATCGGTATAGGTTAGGCACAAAATATTGTTGGCAGCACAGTCTGTTTTTAGTAAAATATTGGCAATTCTGGCAGATAAAATTTGGGTTTTTCCTGTGCCTGGCCCTGCCAGTACCAAAACAGGCCCCTCAATACAATCTACTGCAATTTGCTGATTATGATTTAGTTTGCTGTAGATTTCGTTAAAATGCTCTATTTGATTTGTCATGGTAAAAGATATTATAAAACTGAGTATTAAATCTATTAAAAATTTTTGAAATAAAAATAGAGAAAACAAAAAAGCCACAACTATCTGTGAACATTTTGTTTTGTGCTAATATGACCAAAAGGAGACTTTTGCTTATTGAACTTTTTTATTTAGCTTTGCGTACTTAGTAAGTGAAAATAAGGTTTAAATGAAAAAACAAGGAGAAAAAAGCAAATTAGTAAGTGGTAATATTGACTTTGATAACGGAGTGAAGGTTTCTATTAATTTGCCTGTGGTTGTTTTTGAAGAAGATGGCACCTATTTTTATTTTTGCCCTGCCTTAGATTTAAACGGGTATGGTAAAACAGAGCAGCTAGCTTTTGAATCTTTAAAAACCACTTTGGGTATATATTTTGAATATACATTAGCAAAAAATACATTAAGGGAGGATTTAAAAAAACATGGTTGGAAAATACCAAAAAGTAAAGTAAAACCAATGATTCCGCCCAATTTATCTCAATTACTTAGAGATAATATAGAGTTTGCAGATATTTTTAATACTAAGCCAATAAGAACTGTTTCATTGCCAATTGAAATGCCAATTTTAGCATAATGACTATTATAAAAAATATACCTTTAAGGCTATTTAAGAAATTTTTGACAGCCCAAGGTTTAAAGCATACAGGCGGAACTGGTGGTCATGAAAAATGGAATAAATTAAATTTATCAAGACCAGTAATCATACAAACCCACGAAGATCCAGTACCCATACATATTGTAAAGTCAAATTTAAACACAATGGGATTGAAAATAAAGGATTTAGAAGAGTGGTTGCTAAATAATTAATTGCCAATCCTAAGCCATCAACCCTATCATTTCATCAGCTATACCCACATTACTTACTAAGCATTTTTTTGTGTTGTGGCAATTTTGCTATGGCACATATTGGCTGCAGTGATTTCAAAACTAAATCTAATTTCATTAATAAATTTCTAAAATTGTTTGTCCTTTTTTTAACCTACGAAAAATCTTTTGAGCAAGAAATAGTTTTATGTATGCCCTTAAAATAAAAATGAACCACTTAACAGTGATTCATTTTAAATAGTTGGTAATTTTGTGATCCCGCTGGGATTCGAACCCAGGACCCATACATTAAAAGTGTATTGCTCTACCAACTGAGCTACGGAATCGTTTGCAATTGTGAAAGTGTTTTCCGTAATTGCGAGTGCAAAAGTACGGCTAAATTCTGATTATGCAAGGGAAATGTAGTAAATATTTCATAATAATTCTTAGTTTATTGATATTCAATAATATTAATATTTCAGTGGCGAATAATTATGCCACTCTAGATAAAGCAGATTCGCTTTTCGAAGCCAAAAAATATATTCAGGCAAATAAGTTGTACGAACAAATTTTTGCAAATCAACAAACTTACACACCTCGTATGCTTTTAAAAATGGCATTTATCAACGAGGGTTTGGGCAATTATTCACGGGCATTGTACTTATTAAATCATTACAATGAATTTCACCCAGATAAAGCTGTTGTTGAAAAAATGGAAAATATAGCCAAAGAATACAAGCTAGAAGGCTATACTTACGACGATACAGAGTATTTTTTACTTATATTTTACACTTATTACAATAAAATAATTGCTCTTCTATTTTTGCTAGGTATTGCAGCCTTTTTATATGTAATTTTTAAAAAGAAAAAAGCGAAAGGAATTATTAGAATAAGAGGCGTGATGGTAGGTTTGTATTTGTTTTTAATTTTTTATCTCATTCATTATAAGCCATTTAAAAAAGGAATTGTGAATAAAAAGAATGCTTTGGTGATGAGTGCACCCTCGGCTGGGGCAAAACTTATTGCACAAATTGATGAAGGAAACCGACTAAAAATATTAGGTAAAAACGACATTTGGTACAAAGTGAAATGGCAAAATCAGGATGCTTACATTAGAGAAAGCAGTTTAGAAGTGGTAAATCATTAGTTAAAACTAGGGTCTAAGGGGGTGTTGGCTACAATTTTATATTTACCTCCCATTTTTTTATAGATGTTTCTCCATAACTTTTCGTCCGATTCTTCAAAAATAGACACTTCATCAGATGAGGTTAATGCCCAAGATTGACTTTTCAATTCACTGATTAATTGATCATTACCCCAACCAGAATAACCCAGAAAAAATCTGAAATCTTCTTTTTTAGCCAAACCATTTTTCAGTTTTTCTTTCATTTCTTTCATTGAGCCTCCCCAAGAAATTTTATCTGTAACTGAAATACTTGCCTCAATATTCGATGAAGCGCTGTGCAACACATGCAAGGTGCTTTTTTCTACAGGTCCACCAATAAACAATGGTATTTCTATGTCTTCAAACCCATCTATAACATCACTTAAAAACAAATTGGCAGTATGGTTTAATACAAAACCAAATGCACCCTCGGGCGTGAAATCACAAAGTAATACCACGGCATGGTCAAAATTGGCATCGCCCAGGAAAGGGGCCGCCAATAGCAAATCTCCTTTTATGGGTTTGCGATTGTTCCAAAGCTTGAAATTAAGATTGATTTGTTCCATGAATTTGATAACAATTATTTGTTTGGCAAGTTTACAAATAAGCTGATTAATATTAGGCAACTAATTAAAATATTTTTGCAATTTTGTAATAATAAACTTTGAGAGATGAAAGCAGAAGATTTAAAAAAACTAAGAATTGAATATGCCAATGTGGCGTTGGAAATAAATGAGATAAATAAAAATCCTATTCTTCAGTTTGAAAACTGGTTTCAAGAAGCATTGAACGCCAAAGAGCCAGAGCCTAATGCACTGGTATTAAGCACCATAAATTTCGAAAACAAACCATCTGCAAGGGTATTATTGATGAAAGGAATAGATGCCAATGGATTTACTTTTTTTACCAATTATGAAAGTAAAAAAGGCAAGGAGTTGGAAATGAATCCTTTTGCTGCGGCTACATTTTTGTGGGCAGGTTTGGCTCGTCAGGTAAGAATTGAGGGCAAAGTAGAAAAAGTTAGTGCAGAAGAGTCGGACGAATATTTTGCAGTACGACCATTAGGTAGTAGACTAGGGGCGTGGGCATCTCACCAAAGTGCAGTAATTGAAAGCAGAGAAGTACTAGAAATAGCTGAAAATGAATTGAAAAAGAAACATGAAGGACAAGAAATTCCAAGACCAGCTCATTGGGGTGGCTATAGATTGATTCCTACTTATTTTGAATTTTGGCAAGGAAGAGAAAATCGCATGCACGACAGGTTGGCTTTTACCTTAGAAAATAATAATTGGAAAATAGAAAGGCTGAGTCCTTAAAATTAGGGCAAACGTATTTAAAATATTTAATACAATTTAGACCTCATCCCAACCCTTCTCCAAAGGAGAAGGGCTAACATTACTCCATTTTCGGAGTATTTTTACTCGAAAAGCAGAGTGATTTCAAGTCTCTCTCCTACGGAGAGACAAATAAACACGAGAGTGTGAAATTTGCAGTTGAGGTTTTTAATCTTATTATAAATGCGTTTTCCCTTCCTTAAAATAAAAAACCGAGTAAATTCAATTTTGAATTACTCGGTTTTTTATTTTTAATAATGTTTTTCCTTAATTTTCTTCGTTTCCTAATCTATTTTTGAGTGTCAATGCAATTAAAAAATGAAATTCTAAAATGGGCACATTGATTAGATAATACAAGCACTCTGTAATTGCTTTTACGTAAAACAGACGTAAACTTATGAAATACAGAAATATACACAAAAAGTAACTAAATACATACGACCTCACTGCGGGATATTTTTCACCCGCAATAAACAATGAAATGGCACCAATGCTTATTTTTAAAGGGAAAGCAAATATATAAAATGCAATATTTTTTGATACTTTAAAAGGATAATGAGCACTAAGTGCCACAAAATCAGCTTTAAAATAATCTACTAAAATGTATAATGCTAAGCTAATTAAAGCTAAAAATATACTTATAGTTTCTCTCTTTTTAGACTTACTCTCTGAAACCATACATACCAAATTACAAAAATTACTGCATAAATTGTGTACAAGTATAAAAACTTGTGATTGAACTCAAACGACAAATGGTTGTATTTCCAAGTGTAGGCCAATAAAGCTATTCTTAGCACATTGGTACAATAAATTGAAATTGCAATTAATGGAAAAAACCAAAGTTTATTTTTGAGTGAAGTTGGCGTACTAAAAGTGAGCCCTCCAATAACCCCAATAAAACTAATACCATTGCAAGCTGTGCCCACGCCAACAGTGTAAGCTCCGTTCATGTGTACTACATTTAAAACATTGCTTGCTTCAAAACCAAATAATCTCAGCACCCAAGAAGCTGTTTGTGCCAAATGAATGTTGAGTGATTGATTAAATGACATGTCATAAATAAAAGCCCTTGCCAAATATTCCCATACAAAATAGATGGCCAATAGCTTGATTATAAATAAGGTATAAACTTTATTGTAAGTATTTGTGCCAAAAAAATGATCCGTTAGTTTATTCAACATTCTCAAAAATATTATTTCTCTTTCTTTCCAAATACTGAAAAATGCACATATCTTTTTGGATTTGCCTGTAAATCAATAAATAATTTATCCAAATCTTTCACTGTTTGGTTCAGATTATTATGCAACGAATCAGATTTTACTAATTTACCTAAACTTCCTTCGCCACTATTTATTTTGGCAACTACACCATTTAACTCGTCAATTGTTTTGCGAGTTTGTGCTATAGTAGCTTGAATTTGAGATTTTTGTATAGAATCTGCAATGTTATCAAATTTAGAAAGTATAGGTTTAAGTTGTTTTTCTGTTTTAGATAAAGAAGCAGTTAGTTCTGCAATGTTTTTAAGCGATAATTCTAAACTTGGGCTTATGCCTTCTATGGTTTTGTTTAAGGACGAAGTAGTTTTTTCCAAATTTTCAAAAATTCTCTTCAGGGATTCTTTGGTTTCTTTATCGGTTAGGCGATTGATATTGGTTAATGTGGTATCAATCTTAGGCATAATTTTGTCGGCAGTAGCTTGAATTCCGTCTAACATTCCTTTGCCAATGACCACATTTAAGGTATCACCTGGCTTCGCAATTTCAGTTTGTTCAGTTGGGATAATTAAATTGATTGAAGGACCATCTAAAACACCACCAGAGGCCAATTCACCTACTGTTCCTTTTCTCAAAACCACTTTGTTATCCATTGTAATGGCCACCACCCAACGGTATTTACCATCTTTTTGCATTAGTTGAAAAGAAGATACCTTGCCCACTGGGTTGCCTAGCAATTTTACACTTGCGGCCTGCGGAAGACTTTTTACGTCTTCAAAAATTAAATAATAGGTTTTGGTACCGTTAAAAAATTCGGTGCCTTTTAAAAAATTGTACCCAAAAAAGAAGGTTACTAAACCTGCAATGGCAAATAAACCTACTTTTAATTCTCTTGATAATGAAATGTTTAACAAAACTTATTATATTTTAATTTTCAGATTCTATTTCTTTTTTGTAAGCTTTTACTGCATCAGTAATTGCTTTTGCAACTTGTTTTTTTCCTTCTTCTGATGACAGATAGGCTTCATCCTGTGAGTTGCTCAAATATCCAATTTCAACCAAAGTGCTAGGCATACTAGTTTTCCATAGCACCAAAAAACCGGCTTGTTTCACCCCTCTGCTTTTTCTTTTAAGGTCGTTTTTAAAGTTTTCTTCTACTTTTTGGGCAAATTTAATGGAGTTTTCCATATAAGCATGCTGAAAAAGTGTCATTAAAATATGCCCAGTTGGCGATTTTGGGTCGTAACCATTATATTTTGCTTTGTAGTTCTTCTCTTTCAAAACTACCTCATTTTCTCTTTTTGCCACTGCCAAATTTCCTTCTGTAGTGTGCAATCCCATTACATAAGATTCTGAACCATAAGTCTCTGGCTGACCAGAGTTGCAATGAATTGAAATAAATAAATCGGCTTTGTTGTCGTTGGCTATTTTAGCTCTATCGTGCAACTCAACAAATTTATGCTCTTTTCTGGTATAAATCACTTTCAAGTCAGGAATTTCCTTGTTTAGCATTTTTCCTAATTCTAGCACCACATCCAAGGTAATTTTGCCTTCATGTACATTTTTGCCAGAGCAGCCGGGGTCTTTGCCTCCATGGCCTGCATCAAGCACAATTGTGGTGATTTTGAACTCCTTTTTACTCACTGGAGAGGCAGATGTAAACACCACCAAAGCGGCCAGAAAATAAATAAAAAGATTTTTCATCAAATAACTTTTCTTTGTTGGAAATGAACTCATAAATTTGCACAAAATTGATAATTTTTTGATAAATCTGAAAAAGCATCGTAATATTTTACATTGGGCAATTATAATTGTACTTCAATGTATAGCACAAGTAGCTGTGGCACAAGTAAATACTGCTGCATCTCCAGTTGCAAATAATGTAGGCAAAGATACAAATTTAGTAGCAAAAAAGCCTAAAAAGTCGTCAGATATTAAATCTACGGTGAATTACCAAGCACGGGATTCTATCAGATTTGATGTCTCAACTTCTATTGTGAGGCTGTATGGTGAGGCAAAAATCACTTACGGAGAGATTACTTTAACTGCAGAACGCATCACAATTAACTGGGCAGACAACAATGTTATTGCCGAAGGCATCACCGATAGTACAGGAAAAAAAATTGGGATACCTATTTTTACTGAAGGGGCAGACAAGTATGTGGCAGAACAAATAAAATATAATTTCAAATCTAGAAAAGGAATTATCAACAAAGTGGTTACCCAACAGGGAGAAGGCTATGTGCATGGTGATAAAATTAAGAAAAATGAAGACAATGAGATTTTTGTAGATCATGCTCGTTACACAACTTGTAACCATTCAGAGCCTCATTTTTGGATTGATGCTAACAAAATTAAATTAATTCCGAACAAAAAATTTATTTCTGGTCCGTTTAATTTAGTAATTGCTGGAGTTCGAACACCTTTAGTTTTTCCATTGGGTTATTTTCCTTTGCCTAAAAAACGTGCTTCTGGCTTAATTATTCCCGCTTATGGAGAGTCTCAAGCAAGTGGGTTTTTCTTACAAAATGGCGGGTTTTACTGGGCTGTAAATGACTATATTGGGGCTAAATTAGTAGGTAATTTCTGGACCAATGGTGGTTTTCTTTTGAGCCCAAGTGTGGATTATTTGAGCAGATATAAGTTTTCTGGTAACTTAAATTTTCAATATTCTGCTCTGAAAAATGGTATTGGAGCAAGACAAATTGAAAGCCAACAACCCCCAAGATCTATTTGGATTTCTTGGACCCATAATCCTATCACAAAAGGTACAGGAAGGTTTTCTGCCACAGTAAATGGTGGTTCTGGCGGTTTTAATAGAAATAATGCTATCACTACAGCTCAGGCTCAATCAAATATATTTAATTCTACTATTAATTACAATAAGTCGTTCAAAAACACCCCTTTTAGTATGGGTATTGGGCTAAGGCAAGATCAAAATATTGGTACCAAAGTAATGAATTTTACTTTGCCTAATTTTACTTTTAACATGAACCAAATTTATCCTTTCAAAAAAATAGCACCTAATGTGAAAGCTTTGAATATATTAAATTCTTTTAATTTAAGTTATAACCTGAACTACGGTGCAAGATATAGCAATGTAATTACAGAAAGAAAAACATTGGAAGGATTCAGATTAAAAAATCAAATAAAAGGCGATACCCTTACTGATGATGCTGATGTAGTTCGTAAAATTCTTAATAATGGAAATCAAAATATAAGTCACTCATTACCAATCGGAACTACATTTAAACTTTTAAAGTATTTTAATATCAACCCTTCTTTCAACATCACCAATAATACTTTTTTCAAGAAAAGAATATTTGAAGATTCTTTGGGTACTAACATTATTAAAATGCTAGATACTTCTGGTGTTTTCAATGCTTTTAACTACAACACAGGAGCTTCTGCTACCACTTCACTTTTCGGAATTTTATATGTGAGAAGTAAAAAACTAGAGGCCATTAGAACCACTATAAGACCTTCTGCGTCTTTTACTTATAGTCCTAAATACCAGGGAATAGCATATCAAAATATTGTGGACTCACTTGGTATTGAAAGACGTTTAAATTCGTTTTATGGTCTAGGTGGTAGTGTGCCAAATAGTTCATTTAACAGAGTTTGGTTGTTTTCAGTGCAAAACACCATTGAAATGAAGGTGAAAAAATATACCGACACTTCTATGACTTACAAAAAAATAGTTTTGTTTGATAATATTAGTGCAAGTAGTACCTTATCTTCTAATTCTGAATTTAAGAAAAGATGGTCGAATATTGTATTAAATGCGAGAACTGTTTTGCTTAAAAGGTTGAACATCAATTCAAATCTAATTTTAGACCCATATCAATATAGGGATACAATATACACATCAGATTTAAAAACCACTAAAGGATATAATACCTATAAATTTGCTCGTTTCCCACAAAAATCAGAAGCAAACATAAGTATTACTACCTCACTTAACAAACAAGCATTTGACAGAAATAGGAAGTTAGAAAACAAAATGACTCCTGAGCAGGTGGCTTTTTACAGAGCCAATCCTAGTTTGCAATACGTTGATTTTGAGATACCTTGGAATTTAAATATGAGATATAACTTATTTTGGAAAAACGATTTTATAAGTAAAAAAGTAGGTCAAACTGCTCATACATTCGATTTTGATGGTGACTTAAGTTTGACCCAAAACTGGAAAATAGTGTTTGGAACAGGGGTAGATTTTTTAAAGAAACAAATTTCATTAAATGCAACCAGATTTTCAATTTATAGAGATTTACATTGCTGGCAAATGAACATGACTTGGAATCCGTTTAATCCCTATGCTACTTACACATTCAATATCAATGTAAAAGCATCGTCTTTATCAGATTTAAAAGTGACCAAAAGAGGACAAGGAAGATTCTAAAATATGGATATTATTGGCTTAATGTCAGGCACTTCGCTTGATGGTTTAGATATTGCACATTGTAGTTTTGAAAATAAAGATGGAAAATATTCTTATCAAATAAATGCTGCAGAAACTATTTCATTTCCGGACTCGCTGTTGTGGAAAATTAAAAATGCACAATTACTTTCTGGTAGAGATTTAATGCAACTAGATGCTGAATTGGGTATTTATTTTGGAGAAAAAACCAATGAATTTTTATGCCAAAATAAGCTAAGAGCCAATTATATAGCCTCGCACGGACAAACCATTTTTCACGAACCAGCCAATGGATTTACAACCCAAATTGGTCATGGAGCACATATTTATGCACAAACTCAAATCCCTACCATTTGCGACTTTAGAAGTTTAGATGTGGCATTGGGTGGAAATGGAGCTCCGCTCGTTCCAATAGGTGATTTATTACTTTTTAATGAATTTGATTTTTGTTTAAACCTTGGTGGTTTTGCCAATATTAGCATAAAAAAAGAGCAAAATATTGAAGCTTTTGATATTTGTGCCTGCAATTATGTGTTGAATTATTTGTGCAACAAAATTGACCTAGAATATGACGAAAATGGCAAAATAGCTTCTGAAAATGAAGTAGATAGCCATTTAATTAAAGAACTAGACAATCTTGCCTTTTACAAAACTACTGGTCCCAAATCACTTGGTAGAGAGTGGGTAGAAAAAGAAATTTTCCCCATTTTAGAAAATGCAGACTGCTCTGTTGAACAAAAAATAGCTACTTTTTCAGAGCATATTGCCCAACAAATAAGCTATACACTTCATAAAAACTTTGCATTTTTTGGTACTCAAAAATTGCTTGTAACTGGCGGTGGTGCTTATAATCAATTCATCATAAGTAAAATGCAAAAATATACCAAAAATAATCTTGAAATTATAGTTCCCACAAATGAAATAATCAATTTTAAAGAAGCCCTTATTTTTGCTTTTCTTGGTTATTTAAAAGTTTTGGGAAAAGATAATACTTTAAAGTCAGTGACTGGAGCAACTAAAAATAGTATTGGTGGGGTGGTTTATGGTGGGTGAGTTAAGCTAAATATTAGCTAATTTTTTAAATTTATTTGCTATTAAATTCTAAAATAAAAAACTTTTTACTTACTTTTGACGTTACTAACGCAATGCGAAATGATACTTAGTTTTGGATCAAAAGATACAGAAAAAATTTGGGTTGGGCAGAGAGTTGCGAAATTACCTTTAGAAATTCAAGAAATTGGGAGAAGAAAATTGAGAATGCTAAATAATTCTCAAAACTTAACTGATTTAAAAATACCTCCTTCAAATAGATTAGAAAAATTAGCTGGAAATTATAAAGGTTTTTATAGCATTAGAATTAACGACCAATGGAGAATAATCTTTAATTGGATAAATGGTAATGCTATTGCAGTTGAAATAATTGATTATCATTAAATTAAATCTAAAAAAATGAACGAATTACATAATATTCATCCAGGAGAAATTTTAAACGAAGAATTTCTGAAACCTTTTGACCTAACTGCCTATAGATTAGCCAAGGAAGTTGGTATTCCTCAAACAAGAATTAGCGAAATTATTAAAGGAAAAAGAAGAATTACCGCAGATACTGCTCTAAGATTAAGTAAATATTTTGGTACTACGCCCAAATTTTGGCTGGGTCTGCAAGACGATTTTGATATTGAAGAAGAACAAAATTTGATTATTGAAGAACTAAATAAAATTAAGAGATATGACCAAGTTGCGTAATTACTTTATTTCCTTTTTGTAATTTATAAGATTAAATTTTTATTAAGAGGATGCTAAGTGCAATTTTTTTATTTTTTACTATGTAACTTTTTCAATTTCAATGAATAGAATTTATATTTTTGTAAAGAGATTTCATAGTATTAAAAATATCAAAATAAAGTTTGCGAATTATGATCATTAATCAGTTTATAGAAAAAGTGAAACATCACCCAGAAGAGGTTGAATTTCAGGAAACCATTGCCATTATTGATGAATATTTCCATTTTACGCCTACTACTTTTAAAAACGGGAATACTGTAAATGAAGCCGGGCAAAACAATGGTTCTTGCAAATTATTTGCTTTTGCGCAAAAGCAAAAATTAACAAAAGATGAAACCTTGGCGCTTTTTGGTGCTTATTTCAGAGAAGATGTGTTGAAAAACCCCAATGGCACCGACCACCAAAACATTCGCAATTTTCAGCAATATGCGTGGGAGGGAATTGTGTTTGAAGGAGAAGCACTCTTAGAAAAGTAATAATTTAATTTTTTTTAGTTGAATTATTGCCGATGATTTTTTATTCCTCAATAATATTTTTTTAACCCATTGTAAATAAGTATTTTATTTCAAGATATTAAATCAAATATTCATATATAAAACTTCTTAAAAGAAAATTAATTTGTGAATATTTGATTTTTTTTACAAATTGTGTGGTTGAATTTCATTTTAGTAATTAATCATAAAATTATAGTTTATGTCAGTAAGAATTACCTCGTTTGACCAATACAAAGAGGATTACAAGCTTAGTGTAGAAAACCCAGAAGCTTTTTGGGCGGGCGTTGCCGACACTTTTACATGGAAAAAGAAATGGGATAAAGTACTTGAGTGGAACTTTACTGAACCTAAAGTTGAATGGTTCAAAGGTGCTCAATTAAATATTACCGAAAATTGTTTAGATCGTCATTTAGCTACAAAAGGTGATTCTATTGCTTACGTTTGGGAATCAAATGATGTAAATGAGCCAAATAGAACTTTCACTTACAAACAGTTACACGAAGAGGTTTGTAAATTTGCAAACGTACTTAAAGCGCAAGGTGTAAAAAAAGGCGATAGAGTTTGTTTATACATGCCAATGGTTCCTGAATTAGCTATTGCTTGTTTAGCTTCGGCACGTATTGGTGCTATTCACTCGGTAGTTTTTGCAGGATTCTCTGCACAAGCTTTAGCTGATAGAATTAATGACGCTAAAGTGGAAGTGGTGGTAACATCTGACGGAAACTTTAGAGGTAACAAAGATATTGCAGTGAAAGCAATTGTTGATGAGGCTATTAAATCAACGCCAACTGTTCGTACAAGTATTGTTTATAAAAGAACAAATACACCTGTAGTAATGGTTGAAGGTAGAGATTTATGGTGGCATGACGAAGTTGCTAAAGTTTCATCAGAGTGTGAAGCGGTAGCTGTTGATGCAGAAGATCCATTGTTTATTCTTTATACTTCAGGTTCAACTGGGCAACCAAAAGGTGTAGTGCATACTACAGCTGGTTACATGGTTAGTACTTATTATACTTTCTTAAATGCATTCCAATACAACGAAGGTGAATTATATTTCTGTACAGCTGATATTGGCTGGATTACAGGTCACTCTTACTTAATGTATGGTCCATTATTAGCTGGAGCTTCTTCTGTATTATTTGAAGGCGTTCCAACTTATCCTGATGCTGGTAGATTCTGGCAAATAGTTGAAAAATTAAAAGTGAACATTTTCTATACAGCGCCTACTGCAATCCGTGCATTAGAAGCATTTGGTTTAGATTATGTGAAAAAATATGATTTATCATCTTTAAGAGCATTAGGTTCTGTAGGTGAGCCTATTAACGTGGAAGCTTGGAACTGGTATAACGAAAACATTGGTGGCGGTAAATGCCCAATTGTTGACACTTACTGGCAAACTGAAACTGGTGCATTTATGATTACACCATTGGCAGGTATTACACCAACTAAACCAGCTTATGCTACCTTGCCACTTCCAGGTGTACAATTAGCAATTTTGGATGCAGAAGGAAAAGAATTATTAGGTAATGATGTTGAAGGAAATTTAGCGGTTAAATTCCCTTGGCCTTCAATGATTAGAACTACTTACGGCGACCATGAAAGATGTCGTCAAACATATTTCTCAACCTACCCAGGTTATTATTTCACTGGTGACGGTTGTAGAAGAGATGAAGATGGCTATTACAGAATTACAGGTCGTGTGGATGATGTAATCAACGTTTCAGGTCACCGTATGGGAACAGCTGAGGTTGAAAATGCAATCAACGAACATTCTAATGTAATTGAATCAGCAATTGTTGGTTATCCTCATGATATCAAAGGACAAGGTATTTATGCTTATGTGATTGTAGATCACACTCCAGAAAATGAGGATAAATTAAGAAAAGAAATTTTAGATATTGTTACTAAAATTATCGGACCGATTGCAAAACCGGATAAAATTCAAATTGTACCAGGCTTACCAAAAACTCGTTCAGGTAAAATTATGCGTAGAATTTTACGTAAAGTTGCCGAAGGTGATGTTTCAAGCTTAGGAGATACTTCTACTTTACTTGACCCATCTGTGGTTGATGCAATTGTTGCTGGTGCTTTGGTGCCAATTAAAGCTTAGTTGATAGTTGATAGTTTATAAATGACAAAAGCCTTCTAATGAGGGCTTTTGTCTTTAAAATCAATATATATTCCTTTAAACAATAAAAAACAATAGTATGTTTAGTAAAAAAGCTTCTATAAATATATGTATTGCTATAACAATTTATACATTTGGGCCTTTAATTGTATCAATGCTTGCTGGTTTATTTGGAGCTTGTTTAGGATGTAATATTAATGAAGCAGGAACTGATAAATGTATTAGATTGGGAATTCCTTTCGGAAATTTTTTAAATTTTTTCGGAGTGGTGGGTTGGCTTTCAATAATTACATTGCCTACTGGAATTATTCCTTTTTTTATCTCATTTTGTGTAATGCTGTATTATATGGCACAAGATTAGTTTATGATGCTCATTTGTTTTTAAACTTTTATAAATATTTTCTTAGTTTTATCATAATACCAAACAAAATCTTAACTCCCAATTGGAATTTTTTATTTCAAAATATAGTTTATACCCTGACAAATTGACCTCAAATTATAAAATATGCATAGTCTTCAATTAAATGTAAATCTCAACTTTCAGCAATTACTTGAAGTTGTAAAGCAATTAACACCAGTAGAAAAAGCAAAACTGGGATGAAGCTTCTAAAACTTTAAAGCCTTTGCAAGTATAACCCACTAACCTACAACACCAAAGAAAACATTTCTCTCGAAATTTTGAGAGTTAAATGATGTCAAAGATTAAGGGAAAAATCAGGTTAGTGACTAGTAAAAAACATTTTGAAGGTTTAATTTACATTATAAATTGTAGGGGCAGACCTGTGTGTCTGCCCAAAATAACAATTAATTTTTTATAGAGGGTGAACAGGCAGGTTCGCCCCTACAACATTGACAACAAAATCATAAAGCCTTACCCCTTTAAAGTTAAAACTCGCTTTTCAACAGCGACAAGCAAAAAAATCGTTCTTAATTTGTTCGAATTATCTTTCAAACGCTAAAAGCCCCTGAAATGGTGTTTTACACCGCATGTCTCAGAATGTTTGTGGTGGAGCGAGCCTGCTCTGTAGATCTAAGTTACAACTCGATTTTCAACAACTCGCTTTGATTGGTAGTTTGTTAGGAATGCCTCGCAATTCAGAAAAAACCTCCAAAAACAACATTTTCAATACTGTCATTATGTTTCGCTAAATTTTCGTCAATTATATTTTCCATGCTTTTTAAATATTTAATTAAATTCTTATGATTAGGACAAAATCATCTAAAAAACATATAAATTCAACACAAAAAAAGATGACTTCAAAAAAAACACTTTTAATTGCAACTGTTTTTACTTGTAAGAGTTTTATGTCATTGGCACAAATAAACAATGACGATGTAAAATTTGAACAAATACTAAATTTTAATCAATTAAATTCATCTATTGTTCAAAATTTATATGGTTTGCAATCAAAATCAAATTTTCAAATCATAAAACAAATTGAATTACTCAATACTGCCACCTATTTATTGGGGCAAAAGCAAGATTATTTTATGAATGACATAAGACTTTGCTTTGCAGGACCTAATGCACAAAAATGGCACCCTGCTTTAGGTGCAGAACTGGGGTATGTATTTTTGAAAAGAGATTTTTTAGCACCAACAGAAGATCTAAATCAGCATGGTTTTGTATTTGGTGGCGATTGGGACTTCCCTTTAAAAATACTCACCAACGGACATGTAATAGCCAAATGGGGCTATGTAATAATGCCTCACGCAAAAGATATGACTATTTTTAACTGCTTTGTGCACTGGAATTTGAGCAAAAAAATTGGTTTCTACTGTGGGGGTGATATTTATAAAAAATTGGGTGGTAACAAATATAGCGGATTTGTGATGGGGCTTTCATTTACTTCTTGGAAAAAAAATTAACATTTGATAATTCTGATTTAACACATTAATATATTACAGAAAACGTAGTTTTCAATTTGTTCAAATTTTAAAAGAATTTTAGTTTTCACTACGTGAAACCTTAATTTTCTGCCACGAATTCACGAATTAAAAATTAATTCGTGAATTCGTGGCAGTATTTTTTATTACGTTTTACCAATCAAAAGTAGAATTTAGATAACTGAACAAAAAAGTATTCCAAAAAGAGAATTGTTGGCTTTAAAACAAAAAAACCTATTTCGAAACACTTGTTCCAAAATAGGTTTTTTAATTTATCTATTTTACTTTTTACTTATTTATGCAAAATCTTAACTTCACTTCTTCTGTTTTTGGCTCTTCCTGCAGGGTTGTCGCTGCCATCTGGGAAAGTGTTAGGCACTAGTGGTTCTGCTTCGCCATATCCTTTTGCCACTAATCTATTTTCTTCTATTCCTTTTTGCACCAAATAGGCTACAATTGCTTCAGCTCTTTGTTGAGATAAGTTCAAATTGTATTCTTGTAAACCTCTATTGTCGGTATGCCCAGATAATTCAACTTTTACCTTTGGGTTATTAATTAAAAATTGATGCAATATTTCCAATGAAGGCACAGCATCGTTTCTTATATCATCTTTATTAGAATCAAAATAAACATGCTCAAGTACAAATTTTTTGTCTTTATTTTCTGCCTTGTTAATGTCAATATCAGCAGTCAACTTTTGAATTTTATTATCCTCTTTTGTTGTATCTTTTTGATAATCAACAAATATTGAATCATTTACTTGTAATTGTTTGGTATTTAAAAATCGATGTTTAAAATTCTCTTTTTGCACCACCAATACATATTGTTTACCTTTGGCTACTTTGGCTTGAAATTTACCTGTAGAATCTGAACTTGTAATCCATTGAATTTCTTGTTCTAACGATGCCAAAGAAGTGTCTTTGTTTGCTTTATAAGTTTCATACACTTTTCTTCGAATAACCCCTATTCTGGCATTGTTCACAGGTTTGGCTATATAATTTTTTAAAGTATCCACTCTGTTTGATGCACTATCTTTGGGTAGTTTTACTTTTTCATAAATACTGCTACTCAGTTCCACTAGTTGTTGAGTTGCTTGTTTAAATGTATAAATATCATCGCAACAGGTTTCATTATGTAAGGCTACTCCACCTGGACGATTTGAGACCAAAAAACCCTCATTTTCAGGCGAATTTTTAAACTGAGGAGTAAAATAAGTATCGTCGTAAGAAGTATTGATAGGGAAACTCAGATTGGTTGGTTTGGTCCAAACTCTCAATCCTCCTGTAGATTTAAAGATATCATAACCTCCAAATCCAAAATGATAATTAGAACTGAAATATAAAACACCATCGTTTTGCACATAAAACGGCGAAACTTCATCACCTGGGGTGTTTATTCTATTGCCACAATTTACAGGATTTCCAAATTTACCATGGCTGTTCATTATGGCATACCAAATATCTTTACCACCAATTCCTCCAGGTCTGTCAGATACAAAATACATGATAAACTGCTCAATATCTTTACCTTTTCTGTCTTTTTTCTTAATTACCTGAAAAGTAGGCTGTGTAGCATTGAATCCGTTTTCATTTACCCCATCCACCGTTTTTACAGCATGTTGTTTAATTTTATCACCATCATGTTCTGTAACACAAATTCTACATTCAATTTTATTGGCTCTGTTTGGCACACATCTAGAAAAATAGAAATACTTATTATCAGGAGAAATCACACCATTTGCAGTATGTTCATAAGGCGTGTTAAACTCTTCTAATTCAAAAGGTTTGCCCCAAGTTACAGAGTCTTTTTTTGTAACTTCGTATAGCTTCACAGAATTAAAATGATGGTCATCGTGGGTATAAGTCAAAATCGAATCTTGCTGCATAGAAGCAAAAATCAAAGTATCCTTATGTACGGGAAGAGGAGAAAAATCAGAGTAAGCTCTGTTCATACCGCCCAAAAGTCTATGCATTGAATGCTGGGTGCTGTCGTCGTTTGTGGAGGCTGTTTGTGCCCACACACAACTATTTATTTCATTGGTGGTGTTTTTCAAAAACAATTTCTTGCCTTTTGCTTTGGTATAATTGGTAAAAGCTTCTTGTGCTTCTTTGTATTTAGCCAATGATTTATTGGTTAATCCCAAATAATAATGTGCTTCAGGAAACTTAGTAAAAGTTTTTTCACTTGCATATTCTTTCAAGGTTGAATAAGCATTTTTATAATCACGGGTAATGTAATATGCCAAGCCAAGCTTATAGGTAACTTCCTCATTTTTAGGATATGACTTATGAAGCCCTGCATAAATTTCAATGGCATTGTAAAAACTTTGCTCGTGCATAAGTTTACTAGCCTTTTTAAAATTTCTTTCTTCTTCGTTATTAAATTTTGTTTGTGCAAATACAACATTTGTAAAAAAGCTTAAGCACAAAAAGAGGTATATTCTGTTTTTCATTTTATTCTAAATAATCAAAAAGAGGTTTATATTAAAAGATACCGCAAGGTATGGTATATTGTCCTGGATGAGATTTTGGTAAAAAACCAGTGTAAATAAGTGAAATTTCCCAAGCACCTACATATTTGGCACTGTTGCTATTAGTAGCATTTTTAATGTTTTGAAAACTAGAAATGGTGTGGTCATAAGTCAATTTCACATCAAGGTTTTTGTATTTTATACCTACCAATGGAATAAATGCATCATTGTTTCTGTAAAATGCTCCCAAATCTAAACCCAAAGTGGCCGAGGGATTTAAAGCAAGTGTAACATAAGCACCTGCATTAAAATCAACTGCTTTTCTTTGACGCATATACATCAACTGAGGAGAAATTACTATTTTTTCACTTAACTTTTGTTTTAATCCAAGTGTGTATAAATACCTTGTACCTTGCGTATTTTCTTTACTTGTATAAATAATACTTTGCTTAGGTTGACGTAATTGATATAACGAAAGTCCAGTAAAAAATTCTGTTCTTTCTGATAATACAAATGAATAAATGGCACCAATTTGACCGTCAATTACTCCAAAATTAGTGGAGGTGAATGCTTCATTGCTCGCTAAACTTGGTTCGTATAAAAAGTTGGAATATTGATTTGGGAATTTCCAATTTTCACCATTTAAGGTATATTGTGAATAACCCGCCTGAAAACCAACCGATAACCTGTGTCTTCTTTGCAAATCAAGCATACGGTGGTAAGCACCAGATAAATATACAGTATTGTTTTTGATAATTCCTTCTCCCATTTGGTCATGATAAAAAACCACTCCCACACCCACTTTGTCTTTTTTCAAACTTGGCAATCTAAAATTTACATCGGTAGTCGCTGCAAACGATGAAAAATCAGATCCAATAGTAGCCCATTGTTTTCTATTAATGGCTCCTAATCTAAAATCTTCTCTAAATCTACCGGTGTTGGCAGGGTTGGTCATTAGGGGCATGGTATAAAATTGCGAAAAGTGCAAATCCTGGGCCATTAAAACCACTGGAAAACAAATACATAGCAATAACCAAAACGATTTTTTGTATAAAACTTGCATAACTAAAATAGTGTGAATTGTATATTATTTTAAAAGTGTAATGTTTCTTTTGAAATTAAATTCTCGTCCGTAAGCTCCTCTTGCCACCACATGTGCCACATAAACGCCCATTTCTTGTGTTTTTTCGTCAAGTTTTCCATCCCATTTTTTATTCAAATCATTGGTAGTGAATACTACTTGACCCCAACGATTATATATTTTAAACTCAATAAGCTCAGTTATAAGTTTATGTACTAGCCCTATTTCATCATTTGTTTTATCATCATTAGGGCTAAATGCGGTAGGTAAGTCTAGATAACACTCTGTATCAGCTGGTTTTTCAATTGAACTGCGACATCCTGCATCATTTATAATAGTATATTTTATGAAATATCTTTTCAAATCTGGAAAAGTATGTTTTGCATTGGCAGTTTCTAATGTATCAACAGTATTATCTCCCCAACTCCAAATGTATTTGGTAATTGGATTCATGTCATTCACCGTACTTATATCAATAAATTCATTTTCTTTATCAATAGATACACCTGATGAGTCAAAATAAAAATTTGCTTTAGGTTGATCATAGACAACAAATGAATTACTGATAGTATTAGAACAGTGTTTAGAATATGCTGTAAGTGAAACTGTTCCGTTGTTTAGTCCATAATCAAAATACTTTGATGGATTTTTTTGAGTGGTTTTATATTCTAAAAACTTATTTGCAGAATCTTTTTTAGGATATTTAATATTCCAAGCATAGCTATAAATAGAATCTTTAAGCTTAATGGTTGACAAATTATTAAAACGTACAGTGTCTTTACCAGCACAAATTTTATTATAATCAAAATTAGGTTCTGGCAATGGTCTCACCCAAATAGAAGTATCCACCACGGCCCTACATTCTTTTATATAACTTGGCCCGTTAATACCCAATGGGAAAATAGTGGTGTTCTTTTTCATATATACTTTTATTGGCACCACCCCAGGTGTACTAAATTTATAAGCAATAGTACCAATTGTATTATCTGGTTTACGAATTGCATTTCCTTCGGCAATATTAGTTTGACCATAATCTGCTCCATAAATGTTTGCAATAGCTATCTTACCACTTGGCGTTCTGTTGGTAGTACCCACCAATACTTTACTAGTATCTCCCAAACAAACAGTATCAAGTTTTACAAATGGCACGGCGGTTTCTTCTATGGCAGCCGGTATTAATTTTGCATATTCGCAGCCATTGTTATCCTTTACCAATACATAAACGTCAATAGAAGATGGATCCTTAAAAACAGTTCTACCTTGTGATTCATTGCTGTTTAAGAATGGAGTTTTACTTAAAATAGGGTTTTTAATATCGTACAAAACATTTATACTGTTTTGAGGTGCCAAAATCCATGTGTAATTTTTAATTCCCACACTATCGGCCCCAGAGGTTCTTTCAAATTTGAAAACTGCGGTATCTTTGGTACAAGAACGGAATGGTATAATTTCACCAAAAAATGCTGGTTTTATTTGAAAAGGAATTGATTTTGAATTGGTATAGGTACATGCTTTTCCATTTACGGTATTATATTTTACTGTAAAATTGAGGTTTTTAACTTGGTCATTGTAAGTATTATAACTAAATTTTACAGTATCCATATTTGACAAACTACCAGATGTGCTTGTGCCATCGCCAAAATCCCAAGTAATTAAATCTATATGATGACCGTATTTGGAAGCAATTACTGACCTTGCTTCAATCACATCTTTAGAACAAATTGTTTGAGTGGCAACATTAGGATTAGTACTAAATACATCTATAAATGAAGTATTTACAATATTTTGAGAGGTGGTATCTTTACAACCATTGTTATCTGTGATAACTAAAGTAGCAGGATAATCTTGTTGAACATTATACAAATGTTCAGGATTTTGGATATTTGAAGAAGTAGTATCTCCAAAATTCCAATTCCATGCAACTATGTTAGAGCCAATTGAAGTGGATAAATCTGTAAATCCAACTTTGTCATTATTCTGACAAGCAGGCACATAACTAAAACTTGCATTTAGTGGAAATATTATAGAAAAATCTGTAGTATCATCGCATCCCTTGCTATCTGTGATTATATTACGATAAAATCCTGTACCGTCTAAATCATAAGTAGCTGAAGTTGAAACTATTTTTCCATCTTTATACCAAGCAAATTTAGTTCCTCCATTTGGATTGGTTACAAAATAAGATTGCAAAGTTTTGATAGGATTGTTACAATTTAGTTGAAAAGGAGCTTGCACAATGTTGCCATCTTTATCTTTTAATCCAAGAGTTGGTTCACCAAATATTTCTACATTTTTAGTAATATTTAAGGTACATTTTGCCATTGTGATCACATTCATCTCAATAGTGTGTTGACCAGATGTTGCAAACTGATGGGTAAAAATAGGACCACCTCCATTTGAAACGCCATCTACTTTCCAATCGAACGACTGAAAACTACAAGACAATCCTGGATAGATTGTTTTATCTGAGAAAACTCCAATTCTTTGACATGGTAAATCTGTATCAAAATCTGCTACAGGTTTTGTACAAATTTCTACTGTATTTTCTTGTTCAAGGCTACAACCAACACTGTTAGCAACAATGTGTTTCACTTTATAGGTGCCCTCTTTTGGAAAAGTATAGTTTACATCTAAACCTGTTAAGTTCTCTGTAATTCCATTTCCTGTTAATTCCCAAGTACTTGTAGCAATAGTACCAATAAAAGAAGTTGATTTATCAGAAAAATCTGTTTGAGTACCCAAACATCTATTTTGAAATAATAAACCTATTGATAAACTATTTTGTAAATTTATACTAGCAGTACCAGAACAGCCAAGTGTATCTTTTACAGTTACTTGATAGTTGCCTAGTGCTTTGGTAGAAAAAATAGAATCGGTTCCGTTGGCAGGTTTTCCGTCAAATGTCCAAGAATAACTAAAAGGCGATGCAGTAGAAACAGTAATTGTGGGTTTTAAAAGTGTGGGAGCATCGCAAGGAATTTTTTTATCTACACCAAGGCTTACTACAGGTTTTGGCAATACTGTAATCGTGAATGTTTGTTGATTTTTTTGTGGAGTTGGGCAACCATTGTCTTCGGCAGTAACTACAAAAATATGTGTACCTACGTCTGACTTTAATAATGTTCTACTAAAATAACCTTTAGGATTTTTGCCATATTGAGGCACTAAAAATCCTGCATCTCCAAGTTCTACATAAACTTGTGCTTGTTGCGTATTGGAGTCAGCATCTGTTACTTTAAACCAAGAATTGGCTTGATTTAGTGTTTCACCTTCACAAAAAGTAAGTGCCGTTTTGCTTGTTCCTAAAAAGCCAGTTATTGAAGGTTTTGCGTTAGAACAATCAAAAGTATTCATCTGAATACCTCTAGTTAAATATCCAATCAGTTTTCCGTTTCTCCATTCTTCTATTTTAATATCGGTCAACCCAGATTGTTTAGGTGTGGTGGCAACAAATGAAATTGTACCAGAAGTATCAAAAACAAATGCACTAGAAGTAGAAACTGGGCTTGTTTTAGAAAATCCACTTGCGTAAGCAAGGTCAGTGGTTTCTGCTTTTTTAGGATTGATTAATGAATAGGAAAGTTTGTCTTTATCACTATCAACAGCATTTACACTGTATTTTTGAGGTTCAGTAGTACAAGCTGTAAATACCGCAGCACTACCAAAACTAGGCGAACTATTAGTTGGAGCGTCCACTGTATTAATCATGGCTTCTACATAATAAGCGTCGCTTGCAGAACCTGAGTGAGAAGTTAATCGGTCGGTTCTAAAGTCATATTGCCAAAAGAAAACAATGTCATTGGCTGGTTTATAGCCCTTTATGTTTTTTAAATCAAAAGTACCTACAAAAGTATATTTTCTAATTCCACGTTCTTTACCTCCGTTGCAATTGGTAATAAATGAACTACAAAGCAGTTTAATTTCCTCACCATAAGTGCCTTGTCTGAATAAATTGATTTTATTTTCACTTCCAGTAATACCTAAAGTTTTTGATTTCACAAAAACAGTCATAGAATTATAGGTATCTAATTGAATATCACCGCCACATTCTGTGTAAACAGTAAGTTGTAATTGAAACTGAGTGCCACCTAAACTCTTGTAGGTTAAATCTCCTGCAGTTAAATAGTTGGCAAATAATTGGTTTGAGGCCGATAGGGCAACTAAACTAATAAATAATAATAACTTTTTCATTAAAACTGAATAATGCGTGCGAAACAAGTGGTACAAATATATATTTTATATTACTGAAACGACAAATTGGTAAGTGAATATTTTGATTTATTTTAAAGAATGTTGATATATTACAATTTAAAAATTGATAAGTCATATTTGTAAGATTTTAGTTTAAATAATGTACTTTTGATAAATACAAACCAATTTCAGTACAAATATTAAAAATTTGAAAATCCATAAAAAACTATTAAATTGCAAACCTATTCAAAAACAAGGGGGATTAGCTCAGTTGGCTAGAGCGCTTGCCTGGCAGGCAAGAGGTCACCGGTTCGAATCCGGTATTCTCCACTATTCAAAATCCTAAGGTATTATTAATTAATAATTTAGGATTTTTTTGTAAGATAGTTTTTAAATTCCAATCTCCATAAAATAAAAAATGCCTTGCTAATTATTTTAGCAAGGCATTTTTGCTTGCAGAGAGGAAGAGATTCGAACTCTCGAGGCAGTTACCCACCTACACACTTTCCAGGCGTGCTCCTTCAACCACTCGGACACCTCTCTGTTTGAATATTTTAAAAACAAAAAAGCCTTACTTATTCAGCAAGGCTTGGTAGTCGATACGGGAATCGAACCCGTGTTTCATCCGTGAAAGGGATGCGTCCTAACCCCTAGACGAATCGACCATTCTGTAGTAGCGGGGACAGGACTCGAACCTATGACCTTCGGGTTATGAGCCCGACGAGCTACCTACTGCTCCACCCCGCGATATAACCAAACTCAAATTCTTCTTTCGTTGTTTCTGAATCGGGATGCAAAGGTAGTGATAGTTTCGAAAAAAACAACTACTTTTGTAAAAATAATTTCAAAAAATGTCAGAAGATTTAGAAAACAACACCCATAAGGCTGGTTTTGTGAGCATTGTAGGAAAACCAAATGTAGGAAAATCAACCCTAATGAATACCTTAGTTGGCGAAAAACTATCTATTGTCACCAGCAAAGCCCAAACTACTCGCCATAGAATTATGGGAATCATTAATGACGATGATTACCAAATTATTTATTCTGATACGCCTGGTATTATAAAAACAGCTTATGATCTTCATAAAGCCATGATGAATTTTGTAAGTTATTCACTTGAAGATGCTGATATAATTCTTTTTGTGACAGATATTTATGAAACTTTTGAAGAAGAAGAAATCTTAATAAAATTAGCCAAATCTGATGCCCCTGTTTTTTTGGTGCTTAATAAAACAGATCTATCAACGGCAGATCAAATAAAAGACAAAACCAATTATTGGGCAGAAAAGGTCAATCCAAAAGAAATTATTGCGGTATCTGCCCTTAAAAAGGAAAATACCGACACTTTATTAGATTTAATTATCAAGTATTTGCCTGTTCATCCTGCATATTATCCTAAAGATGAACTTACCGACAAACCCGAGAGATTTTTTGCGGCAGAAATTGTACGTGAAAAAATATTTTTAAATTATAAAAAAGAAATTCCATACAGCTGTGAAGTGGTGGTAGAAGAATTTAAGGAAACCGATGAAATTATAAAAATCAGGGCCATTATTTATGTAGAAAGAGACACCCAAAAAGGTATTTTAATTGGGCACAGAGGCGAGGCTATCAAAAACACTGGCATTATGGCAAGGGTGGAAATGGAAAAGTTTTTCCTTAAAAAAGTGTTTCTTGAAACCCACATTAAAGTGGAACCTGATTGGAGAACTAAACCTCAACTTTTGAGAAGATTTGGGTATGACCAAGAGTAGGTTTGGTAATTAATAATTGATAATTGAATTTCATGAATTCATTTTACGATAAAACATTTGATAAACAAGATTTTACACAAATTCAATTTGAAAAAGGTGAATATGAAAATTGTGTGTTTAACAACTGCATTTTTAGTAAAGTAGATTTTAAAAACTCTATTTTTAGAGATTGTATTTTTAATTATTGTGATGTAAGTATTGCCCTTACTCACAATACTACTTTCTCTGATACTCAATTTAATAACTGCAAATTACTGGGCATAGAATGGAGTAATTGCAACAAGTTTTTATTTTCTGTTTCTTTTCAAGATTGTATTTTGAAGATGTCGGTTTTTTATCAATTAAAACTAAAGAAAACAACTTTTAAAAATTGCAATTTGCAAGAAGTAGATTTCACAGAATGTGATTTAAGCGATTCATTGTTTGATAATTGCGATTTACTTTTGGCTACTTTTGATAGAACCAATCTAGAGAAAGCCACCTTTATCACTAGCATCAATTACCAATTTGACCCAGAAAAAAATAAAATAAAAAAAGCCAAGTTTTCTGCGCAGGGTGCACTTGGCTTATTGGCAAAATATCAAATAGAGATTGTTTAGTTTTAAATAAAAACATTGGTGCCACGAATAAAAACTAATTCGTGGCACTTTTTCTAAACTACTTATTTTTCACCGCATTATACCCAAAAGAAATCCCAAATCTGAAGCCTTCTTTTGATGGAATTACAAAACAATTTACTGGAATATTCATTTTGCCAGATTTGAAAGTTTTACCCACAGCCACCACAAAATTGGAGGTTAAAGTAACATTTCCTCTGCTATCCATACGTTCTATAATTGGATTTGGGTTTTCAGTGGCGCCATTCCAATCCGATTTTAATTTCCAATTACCGTTTGCATCATAATAACCTTCTGCGGTGGAGGAAATATTAAACGTAGGTCCAAAAGCAAATTCCCAACCCGAAACATTGCTTCTTAAACCGTTTAAAATAGTTACACTTGGGAAAAACTTGCCTTGGTCAAGCCCTGTAACCATAGGAATAAATTCAAACAAAGCCTGAAAATTTCCTTCATTAAGATACTGCTGTTCAAACTGATAGCCAAACTGAAACATCACAGGAAAGGCATCGTAACCACCATTTTCTTTAGATCTTTTCAGCACATTTGCCATACTCCCAGTGAAACCACCAAAACCCATTCTTGGTCCGCTTAGGTTTAATGAATTTTTGTTGGGCACTGTGGTAGCATTGTCAAAATTGTCTTTTTGGGTAAGTCTATTATAAACAATTTCATTTACAGGGCGGTGAAACATTTTTGCCAAAGTAATACCAAACATATTTTGAATTTCATCTGGTAGTACCAAAAACTCTACAATTTGGGTTTTTTCTACACTTTCAGTACGTACATCAATCATTTTTAATGTAATAATCAATGTTTTACCAATCATTTCTGCACTTCCCGTCATCATTTTATTGGCACCAATTACTTTAGCCACCTCCATCAAACATAGTTTTCCATAGCAATTAGTTATATTCAGTTTGTTTTTATCCACCACATAATCTACATCATATTTATCCATCACTTCAAAAGTATCCAACTTGTCCATTTCTGTTCTCAGCAAATTGCCAAGCTGAGCGGGGTCAAAACTTAATCCCTTAGAATCAATATTTAACACTGTAACTTTGCTTTTTTGAGCCATGCTAGTGCTTGCCATTACTCCCAATGCAGTCACTATTAAGAAGATTTTTTTCATTTTCATTTTGAATTTATACTGCAAACTTACTGCCCAGCATGGCCTTTCTAAAATTGATATTCGGGAGTAAAAAGTAAAAAATTTGCATTTTTTGCAAATTCTAGGTAAATAGCCTACTGAAATTTGCATTTTTTGCAAATAAATCACCAATCAAATTTCAAATTGTGATTAATCATAAAAATAAATCTTCAAATAAAGGTAAAACAAGAATTTTTTATGGAAAATAATGGTAAAAATGTACAAGCTTTTTTGTTTGACCAAATCAAAAAGCAGCTTCCAGTTTCTGTTTCAATGGTGGATAGCATTGCAGATTTGCTCAAAATTAGCAACGACAGTGCTTACAGAAGATTAAGAGGTGAAACATTAATTAATATTGAAGAATTGCTCATACTTTGTGATTACTTCAAAATTCCTATTGATACTTTACAAGAAAGTGCCAATAACTATGTGACTTTTAAATATTTATCACTTTCAAATGATAACCAAAGTTTAGAAAACTATTTAAGCGGCATACTTGCCGAAATGGAAATAGTGAAGTTAGCTACTGAAAAACACATTTTATTTACTTGTGAAGATTTGCCCATTTTTCACTATTTCAAATACGATACGCTTACCGCTTTTAAACTTTATTATTGGAACAAATGTATTTTAAATGCTCCAAGTTTAGAAAAAACTAAATTTAGCAAGGAAATTTTCCCAAAAAACTTATTAGATATTGCTTATAAAATATATGAAAACTACACACTTACGCCATCAACCGAAATTTGGACCACCGACACCATAGCAAGTGTAATAAAACAAATTGAATTTTGTTGGGAATCTGGATTGATAGAAAACCAAGAAATTTTACTTGAAATCATTTTTCAACTTGAAGATATGATGAAATCCATTGAGCATAATACAGAAAGAGGTTCAAAATCATTAACCGATTCGGCACCCAATTACACCATTTATTGTAGCGAGGTTATGATTGGAAATAACTGTATTCAAGTATCAATGAACGACTTACAAGTAATTTATTTTTCATTTAATACTTTTAATTCTATGCAAACCCACAATAATTCGTTTTGCAAAGAAACCGACACCTGGATAAAACACTTACAAAAAAAATCTATTCAAATAAGCCAAGTATCTGAAAAACAACGTTATCAGTTTTTTAACAAAATCAAAAAAATGATTTCTGACCTTAAGAAAAGATTAGAAATTTAGTTTAAAACCGAGTACTAATACCCAAATTAATTGTTGCGCCACCTAAAAAACTGCAATCTCCAAAAACTCCTAAATAATCATTAATATAACGTCTTGCACCTAAACCCACTCTCATTGCCAAAGAAACTTCAGGTGTAAATTCATTTTTAGTGCTTTCATTATAATATAATTTGTTAATTACAACACCCATACCATAATGAAAATAGAATTCAACTTTATCTTTTTTAGTAAAATAATAACACATTCTTGGAAAAATCCTCAATCTTGTTAATGTAACAGTATCGTTTACAGTATACAAAAATCCACCTTGATTATAACTATAAATCAATTTGTCTTTCATGTATAAATAATTGATGTCAATACCAACACTTGCTTTTTCTGCAATCATGCATTCAAACCTTCCACCAATAGGACCAATATTAAAAATTGGAATTAGTTCAGCCCTTATAGATGAAAAAATTCCAAATAGATGAAAATTAATTGTACTAGAATTTAAGTTAGGTCCTCCGTAATAAACTTCAAATTTCAAATATTTCTTTCTGTTTATATTCTTATAAATAGAAATTGAGTCTTGAGCAAAAATTACATTTATTTGAAAAAAGAATAAAGAAAATAATGTTATGTATTGAAGATGACGCACATCAAAATTTATTTTGTAATAAAAGCAATTTATTACTTAAAAACTTTAATTAAAAGAAATTTAGTTTAAATGATTGTCAATCACAATATAATCTGGCAAAGCAGGATGAGTTGTAAAAAAAGCATCTGTTTGAGTGGGTACATTTTCATCTGAATTTTCAGCCATTTCATTCTTTATCAAATGAATATAACTCAAAATCTCAGCCAAATATTGGTTAGGAACATTTTCTAATTCTTTAGAAATGATGTTTTTATATACATTAGTCATGGTGAATGTTGTTTTAAAAATATAGGGCTCTTTACGAATATACCTTTTTTAGGTTACCATTTAAATAAGATAGAAGATTTTAGATGTTAGATTTTAGACGGAAGACAAAAAACGGACAACAAATAACTAATAACAAATAGCTAATAACTGAAAACTGACATTGTGCCGAAGAATATGAAAAAAAGTTTGGAACGGTGCTAAAAAAAACTATTTTTGTAATTCAAATTTTAGAATCTACCATGAGTGTATTAGTAAATAAAAACTCGAAAGTAATCGTTCAAGGATTCACAGGATCAGAAGGAACTTTCCACGCCGGTCAAATGATTGAATACGGCACTAATGTAGTAGGCGGTGTTACTCCAGGTAAAGGAGGCTCAACTCACTTAGACAGACCAGTTTTCAATACAGTGGCTGACGCTGTAAACACAACAGGTGCTGACGTTTCTATTATTTTTGTACCTCCTGCTTTTGCAGCTGATGCAATAGAAGAAGCTGCAGATGCTGGCATTAAAGTTATCATTGCTATTACTGAAGGAATTCCAGTAAAAGACATGATCAACGCTAAAGAATATGTGAAAAAACGCAATGTAACCTTAATTGGCCCTAACTGCCCAGGTGTAATTACCCCAGGTGAAGCCAAAGTAGGTATTATGCCTGGTTTTATATTCAAATCTGGTAGAATTGGTATTGTATCAAAATCTGGTACTTTAACTTACGAAGCGGCAGACCAAATTGTAAAAGCTGGTTTAGGTGTTTCTACTGCAATTGGTATTGGTGGTGACCCAATTATTGGTACTCCTACTAAAGATGCAGTTGAATTATTAATGAACGACCCAGAAACTGACGCCATTGTAATGATTGGTGAAATTGGTGGTAGCTACGAAGCTGAAGCTTCTCGTTACATTAAATCAATTGGCAATCCAAAACCTGTAGTTGGTTTTATTGCTGGTCAAACTGCTCCTAAAGGCAGAAGAATGGGTCACGCTGGTGCAATTGTTGGTGGTGCTGATGATACTGCTGAAGCTAAAATGAAAATTATGGCTGAATGTGGATTATACGTAGTGGCTTCTCCTGCAGAAATTGGTGAAACATTGGTAAAAGCATTACAAGAAACTGGTGTAACTGCTTAATTATCATAAAAATAGTTATAAAAAAAGCCTCGTAAAATTTACGAGGCTTTTTTTATGCTGGTATCAAATTATTTCTTTTCAACAATGATTCAAAAAATCTTAAATCATTATCAGAATTGAATATTTTTTCTGGTAAATACAGAAATTGACCTTTTGAAATATACAAAATGAAAGAGTCGTTTTGTTTTTCTACTTTTTTGATATTTTCCCACTTCATTTGCATGCCTTGCTTGTCGTTCATTTTCATCAATATCTGACGAGAATCTATCTCATAAGTATACTTGTCAAACAACATTTTGTATTGGTCTAGCTGGGTAACCCCCGTAAATTGTATGGCCCAAAATGCCACAAACAACACAGCACCAAGCACGCCCACCAAAATAAACCACCAACTAAAAAAGCCAAGTGCACATATTGCCAAAGCAATTAAAAATGCCCACCATTGGTCTTTTAAAGCATTTATCAATGCAGTTTTGATGTAAGTGTTTTTTTCTAACTGGTATTTTTTTGTTTTTATTATCATTTTTTATAGGTGATAGGTGACAGGTGATAAGTGACAAGTGATAGGTATTTGTTTCACATTTTACCTAATACCTAATACTTAATACTTTGTACCTTATAGATTATAGTTTTTCAAATACACTGGTAAATGCTACTTCTTTGGCAATTTTTGCTTTAATTTCGCTTAGTGTAAGTCTTTCTTGCTCAGTGGTATCTCTGTAACGAATGGTAAATGTACCATCTTCAAGTGATTGATGGTCAACTGCTATACAGAATGGTGTACCAATTAAATCCTGACGGGTATAGCGTTTGCCCATAGAATCTTTTTCTTCATAAATTACATTAAAATCAAATCTTAATGCATTATAAACTTCTTGTGCTTTTTCTGGCAAGCCGTCTTTTTTTGTAACAGGGAAAATAGCTGCTTTAACAGGTGCCAAAGCAGGGTGCAATTTCAAGTATTTTCTTTCTTTTACTTGGTCGCCTTCGCCTGTAACTTCTTCACTATAAGCATTGCAGAGTGTTAGCAAGAAAAGTCTATCAGCCCCCACAGAGGTTTCAATTACATAAGGAATATAATTTTGATTTACTTCAGAATCAAAATATTGCTGTTTTTTACCCGATAATTCTTGGTGACTTTTTAAATCAAAATCGGTTCTAGAGTGAATTCCTTCTACTTCTTTGAAGCCAAAAGGGAATTCATATTCAATATCAACCGCTGCATTTGCATAATGAGCAAGTTTCTCATGGTCGTGATAGCGAAGTTTTTCTGCAGGTGTGCCAAGTGCTTGGTGCCATTTCATTCTTGCCTCTTTCCACTGCGCATACCATTTCAATTCTTCTCCCGGGCGAACAAAAAACTGCATTTCCATTTGTTCAAACTCTCTCATTCTAAAAATAAACTGACGAGCAACTATTTCATTTCTAAATGCTTTCCCAATTTGAGCAATTCCAAAAGGCACTTTCTGACGAGAAGTTTTTTGAACATTTAAGAAATTTACAAAAATTCCTTGTGCCGTTTCTGGTCTTAAATAAATGGTGCTAGAATCCTCTGCTACAGAACCTACTTGGGTTGAGAACATTAAATTAAACTGGCGTACGTCTGTCCAGTTGGCAGTGCCAGAAACGGGGCATACAATACCAGCAGAAATTATTAATTCTCTTACACCTGCTAAATCATTGGCATCTAAAAGTTTAGCCAAAGTAGCAGTTAGCTTTTTGCCTTCTTCTTTTTTACCTTCTTTTTCTAATTGAGCTGCTTTATCTTCTACCAAAACATCAGCACGGTATCTTTTTTTAGAATCTTTGTTATCTATCAAAGGGTCAGAAAAACCATCAATATGCCCTGAAGCTTTCCATGTAAGTGGATGCATAAAAATAGCAGCATCTATGCCCACAATGTTGTCATTGAGCTGGGTCATGGTTTTCCACCAAAGGTTTTTGATGTTGTTTTTTAATTCTACCCCATAAGGACCATAGTCGTAAACGGCTGAAAGTCCATCGTAAATTTCGCTCGACTGAAATACAAAACCGTATTCCTTGGCGTGAGATATAATTTTGGCAAGTGTACCTTCTGTGGTAGTTGCATTCTTTTCTGTGGCAGTACTCATAACAACAAAGATAAAATATTTTAGCTATAAGCCATCTGATTTTATCAGAATAGCTAAATGAATTCAAAATTTGATATAGAAAACAAAGTTAAAAAATTATTTATAGTATTGAAGATAAAAATTGAGTATTCAAATATTTGGTATTTTATGTTTCCAAAATAAACACATTTCTAAGCATTTTTTTACTTTTGTGTAGCGGAGAGTTTTTGTGGAGGAAATGTGAAATATGCTTAATGGCAAGTGGTATTGGAAGAAGAGGGGTACACCTCACGGAGCCAAAGGAGGAACTCATTTAAATATTATTGTAAATGAAAAAGTTTGAAACACCCTTAGATTTTGAAATCAAATTACAGATTGATAATTATAATATCGAATATTTGAATCTAAAGGAATTCTCCCAAGGAAGTCCAGAAATAGGTGAATTAAAAATTAATAATATTCAAATTGAAGGCTATCAATTTGGAGGTCCTATATTACATAAAGATAGTTATATATATATTCCTATTTACAAAAGAAATTTTTTAAGTTCTGGATTTATATTAACTAGAATAAATCTTGAAACATTAAAAATTGAAGAATTATCAAACGTTAAGAGATTAATTTTTTTGGATAGGATTAAAGAAAATAGGGTATATTTTTTTGAAGATATTAATAAATCAAAAGAATGCTTCTTAATATTAGGTAATGTTTAAGCTGTTCAGACTGTTCCAAATAGCTAATAATTAAAACGTAAGGGCTCTTTCAGTTTTGTATACCATTTTTAATCATTAGCCAAAAGGTTTTGCCTTGCGAGCTGTTCCTAACAAACTACCAATCAGACTCAACGAGGGTGTTTTTCACCTCGCTGCCGTGTACTTGCCACAGCTAGTCCAACAGTGTATTGGCTGTTGCTTGTTATTGTCGCTCGGACATAGTAGAACAAAAAAACCAACTAAAAGCTGGCACTAACGGTGAAAAATTTCAAATAAAAAAGCCCTGCAACAAGGGCTTTTTTTATGCTTAAAAAGTTTATATTTGTAATTAATAATAATTGAGAATTTAATGCCTAAAATAGCTGTATATAAATTTTTTACGTTTTATATTTTTGCATTTGATGTGATAAATGAACCCCCGCATTTACATATCGCAAAAGAAAAAGGAAACAGGCAAAGGTCTGCTAAAATATGGCTTCATACGTTAGAAGTAGCAGAAAAAGGAAGTTTGACAGATATTGAACTTAATAAAGTATTGAAATTGATAAAAGAAAATCAAAGGTATTTATTACAATCAATTGAAAATGTTAAAGTTGGTAAAAAAGTAAAAACACTAAAACTTGACTAAATTATGGATAATGGTTTAAAAAACTCAACGCTTATAGTAAAAGAAATGCGTTTTGACAAGGTGGGCAAAATAAATATATCCTTAAAAGATGGCAGAGTGTTTATAATTCCTATAAAATATTTTCCCGAATTGAAAAAATTGCCAATAGAGAAAAGAAAAAAATACACTATTGTGGATGATAGAACAATATTGTTTTCAAACTTAAATTCGGTGTATCATTTAGAAGATTTTATAGGCTTGGAGAGTAAATGGAGAGAGAGATAACTTTATTTATGCTATTACTTTTTATTCTTTATAAAGTGGGAATAAATTATCTCTCTTTGGCTTGGTATTTCATGGGGCTCTAAAATTTTATGTAAATTTTTAAACGTACCATCAGGTATTTTCATAGCCAATTCTAAAGTACTTAATTTTTTCTTAGGTTCTTTGTTTACTTTTACTTTTACTTCTTGCTTTTTCATAGGTTGTATATTTTTTATTCGAACAAAAATAGTAAAAATTAATTATTCATTAGTGTAATGCAAATGTTCTGAGATTGTGCAAGCTTGCTGTTTGTACTCAGCTAGTCCAACAGTGTAATGGCTGTTGTTTTTTCTTGCAACTCGAACATTGTAGAAAAAAGAACCAGCTACAAGCTGGCACTAGCGGTGTTTAAAGGGTTGCAAGAACGCCGGTATTGGGAAAAAAAGTAAAATTTCAGATAACCTTTACATTTTAATAATTATCTGATTTTGAAAATAATGGGATTTAGAGAAGAGGTTACTTATTTGTAAAATAAGCTATTAACAATTTGTACCCCCCTCAATAATTATTCACATTCAATTCTCTTAATTTTAAATTATTTGTATGCTAAAAAATTACAAAAAAATCCTCCCAAATGCAATGGCATTGGCCTTGTTATGTTTATCTAACTCTTTATTAATTGCTCAAGATTGTAATTTTGATAAGCAATCTAAACATGGTCATGAGCAAGTAAATGCCAAAATTTATGATTATTTAAGTAATCAGGAAAATGCAAAAAATGCCAGAATCACCTCATTGTCATGCCCTTCAAGAGATAATGATACTCTGAAAATTCCGGTAGTGGTGCATTTGGTTTATAATTCAAATAATGCATTAAATACCAAAGCAAATTTAAGCGATGCCACCGTGAAAGGTTTAATAGACGATTGGAACCTAAGATTTACCAAAAAAACAGGAAGAACTTATACCAACCCTTATTCTGGGGTTGAAACTAAAATTAAGTTTGTGTTAGCCACAAGAGACCCACAAGGAAATGCTACCTCTGGCATTTTACATCATCCTGATAATGTACTGGCGGTAACCACCTCCCAAGAAAATGACACCATTATGAAAAAGAAATATGGATGGAATTCATTCAATTATTTCAATTTTTATGTGTTGGATACTTGTTATTCTACAAGTGCTGGGGCTTTGGCAGGTTATGCCTTTTTCCCTTCAACTCATGGCACAGTAAGTGACGGGGCAGTTTTTCAAGGAAATTATGTTTGGAAAGGATTTTATTACAATACAGGTTTAATGGCGCATGAAACTGGTCACTACCTAGGTTTGTACCATAGTTTTACCGATGCAGGTACCTGTACAAATAATAATTGTATGCAAGATGGTGACCAAGTGTGTGATACCCCTCCAAAAAATGTAGCTGCTGCAACAGGAACTTCGTGTACCTCTCCTGGAAATAGTTGCAATTCGGATACGGTAGATACCGACCCAAGAAATCCTTTTAGGTCTAAGAAAATTGGAGGCTTAGGCGACCAACCAGATGGAAATGAATTGTATATGGATTATACTGGAGGTTGTTGGGGTGTAAATTATTCAACCAATAATGTGCAAACTGGTGCTTTCACCGTTGGGCAAATGAATAGAATGAGGGCTACTTTGCTTACTTTACGTCAAAGTTTATTAACATCGCCTGCCTTAGTTCCTTTTAATAGTAATGAAATCGGTATCAATAAATTAGTAAGCCCCGCAAGCGAAGCTTGTATAGGAACAACCCCGTTAGTATTTAATGTATCTAATTTAGGATCAAGCACTATCACCACATTTCAGTACACAATTTCCATCAATGGAGTAGCTGGTTCAGCGCAAACTTGGCAAGGTAGTTTGACTTCAAACCAATCTGTAAATGTTACTTCACCCAATATTACTTTGGCAAACGGTGCCAATATTGTTACCATTACACTTAATTTAAATGGTGATAATTATTTAGTTAATAATACTTTGTGTACCTCCATTCAATATAATTTGCCTATCACATCAAATAACTTTGTAAATAATTTTGAATCTACCACTACAGGTTGGACATCGCAAAACCCTGACGGACTTGTAGGTTTTGCTAATTATAGTTTAAATACATGTGCAGGAAAAGGCAACTCCGTATTGGGATATTTATCGCAGCCAACTTCTGTGGCATCTACAGGAACAAATGATTATTTGGTGAGTGATGCAATAGATTTATCCAATTTTACCACTGCCAATTTAAGTTTTGATTATGCTCATAAAGGCTATTATTCTAATAGACAATTAAATTTAGCAATTGAAGTTTCGCAAGATTGTGGGTTGAATTACACTTCACTGTGGTCGTATGCCACCAATACAGGTTTATCAACAGTTCTTTCTGGAGGGGTTTATACAGCTTTCACACCTGCTTCTTGTAATGATTGGAAAAACATCAATGTAAATTTACTAAACTATGTAGGTAAAAAAATAAAATTAAGGTTTAATGCCAATGTAGTTTCTTATGGTGCACAAAATTTATTTATAGATAATATTGCTTTAACAGGTAATAAAACTTCTACAGGATTAGAAAATAACTTGTCGGATATTGAAAAAATGGCTGTTTACCCCAATCCATTTAGCAATCAATTAACCATAGTTTCGCCAAATAACGATTTAGTAATAATTGATTTAATGGACATTACAGGAAATGTAATTTTTAGCAAAGAAGTTGTAACCAACGAAAAGTTTGAGTTGAATACTCATCTATCTCAAGGAATATACTTTGTGAAAGTAAGTACAAAAAATGGTTCAAAAATTTTGAAATTGATGAAGTAATAAGATTTTATTTTTGTCTGATTCTACAACAAGCCGTTTTTTAAAAAAATCGGCTTGTTGTTTTATAACCATTTCAGCTGTGCGTAATGTTATTTATTTTAGGAAGAAGAAAGTTCTTGGCTGTTCGTAGTATTGAGCAGAGGCTAAGGAGGGGAACTTCGAACTGAGAACGGAAAAGATGACTCTGTTTCGGTTAAAAAATATACGGTCATAGACCTACAATTTATATTGCCAATTGTAGGGACAGACCTGTGTGTCTGCCATATAAAATATCAAAATATTATTTATGGCAAACACTCCGGCCAGCTTGTAGCTGGTTTTTTTGTTCTACAATGTCCGAGTGAAAAACTAGAACTAGCAACAGCCACTATATGCTTAGACTAGCTGAAGGATAACTCTAAATTAAAATCACAAATTCTTTTAACTTATTAATAAATAACCAATTAAAAGCATTAGCTTAGGGCAATAAAAAATTTGTTGTAATGGAAAAAGAAAAAATTACCCAACAAGAATTGGATTTTAAAATTGCCATTTACCAAACAGGGCTCTTTGCTACTGCATTTATGCTAATCATGATTCCAGTACAAATATTTTTTTATATTTTTTGGCCCCACCCTACCACTATTCATAATTGGTTGCTGCTTTATCAGCAAAACTGGATGATTGGTCTTATTAGCTTCGATTTTTTGTATATTTTCTCCATGATTGCTTCTATTTTCCTTTATATTGCTCTCTATGTTGCACTTAAAGATGAAAACAAAACACTAAGCACATTTGGATTAACCATTGGACTCATCGGTTTGGCAATCTATTTTCCTTCCAATACTTCCATAGAAATGCTTGCAATCAGTAGCCAATATGCAGTTGCGGCATCGGAACAGGAGAAAACAATATTGCTAGCAGCAGGACAAACGCTATTTTCAATTTGGAGAGGCACTTCGTTTGCAGTTTATTATGTGCTAAATGGTATAGCTCTGATTCTCTTTTTTTTAGCAATGTGTAAAAATAATAAATTCAGAAAAATAACCGCTTATATAGGTCTAGTAGCTGGCATATTGATGGTAGTGCCCGCCACTGCTGGCATAATTGGTATTACAATGGCATTATTATCACTAATTCCTTGGTCCATTTTCTCCCTTTTGGTAATTAAAGACTTTTACAAACTCATTAAAACGACAAGACTTCGCAGTTCTTCGGCTCCAGTAGAGTAAGGTTTATCATTTTGGTTTATAGCCATTTAAGCGGTAAGATTCCTTTTTCATAGCTGTCACTCGGCTGGAGCCTAGGTATTGAGGGGGGAGGCTCTCCGCTAGGCTTTTAGCTTAGCGGCAGTCTACTCGATTATGCAGTCGTTTTTTTTCTATCGTGTTCTTAATTTCCATTTTGTCGGGTCGATGTTTTTACTAAATTCTATGTTGTGCTTGCTAACCTTGAGAAGAATAGTTTCGTGTTCGTTTTCTGGTGTCAAGATTACTTCTTTGTCAAGCAGGATTGATAAGTCTGACATATACTTAATAAGTTTATCGTGTTCGTCAATTGAGTTAAATTCTCTTGGGTCAATGTCGTTTTCTATTTCTGTCTTGTCCAAGAAATGAGAATTGATTTGTATTTTGTCGATGAACACTTTTGCAGTCGAACAAAGGTCGTGGTCGCCACTCCAAAATTCTTCTATAACCTTAAAGTCAATTTGATTTTCGTATTTGTCAGCCTTGCCATTAAACCAGTCTATACGATAATTCTTATTTACAAAGTCAACCCATATTTTCCAATCTGCACCAGTTGTCTGCAACACATATATGTCACGCCACGAGCCGTCACAATAGTAAATTTTATCTTTTAAGTCCGTCCAGTTCATTGTCGTTTGTGTGTCGTTTTAAAATGCCGCTAACATTTGTATTTACGACACCAGTGTCGTAAAGCCGTCTAATTTGGTTGTGTTTACAACACTTATGTCGTAAACTTCCACAATTTCTTCTAGTTGTAAATTAAACTCAAAAGATATTTCACAATTATAAAAGAAAAGTAGCACTTATCCAATAAGACAATCATTCACTCCTCCATTTCAAAAAGTTGGTACAAATGCTTTTTTAGTTGTTTTTTTACCTCTTCAATAGAAATTGTTTTTTGGTTTTCTTTTTGGAGGGAGGTGACGGCTTTATCGCTTATGCCACAGGGTACTATGTTTTCAAAAAAACTTAAATCGGGGTTTACATTCAGTGCCAAACCGTGCATGGTAACCCAGCGACTGGTTTTTACGCCCATGGCACATATTTTTCTAGGAAAAATTTTGTGTTCAAAGTCGAGCCACACACCTGTAAGTCCTTCAATTCTACCAGCTCGCACCTCAAAATCGGCACAGGTTTTTATCACCGCTTCTTCAAGCAAACGCATGTATTTGTGAATGTCTGTAAAAAAATGGTCTAAATCTAAAATGGGATACACAACAAGCTGTCCTGGTCCATGGTAGGTGATATCGCCACCTCGGTTGATTTCGTAATAATTTGCTCCTTTGGTATGTAGCTCATTTTCAGAAACTAAAAGGTGTTCTCTTTTGCCAGATTTTCCTAAGGTGTACACATGAGGATGTTCGCAAAAGAGCAAGTAATTGTTGGTAATAATTTGATTTTCAGGAGGAAGATTTCTGTTTTCTATTTTTTGGGCTACCGTTTCATTAAAAAGTTGAGATTGATAGTCCCAAGCTTGTTGATAATCAATCAATCCTAAATCCTTGTATATTACTTTTTTATTTACCATTTAAATATATCCTTTCAAATTTAATCTTGTCACTATAATCTTCTAAATGATTATTATAACCACATAGAAACATAGGAAAAATTGATGCCTTTTCTTGGCTACTATATGTAAAACTTTAGTTTCTAATTTTAATTTACATTTATTTAATTATCATAAAGTTAAGTTAATAGTAAGCAAACATAGAAAATCAAAATTTGATTTTTTTAAATATTTAATCCTATGTTTCTATGTGGTTTAATCATTAAGTAAAAGTAAAAATATCAAATCAGGTTTTAAATTATCTATTTCCACCAATAATTTCGTGTTATTTGTGAAATTTGTGGGCTAAAATTTATAGTCTTATTTCTTATCGTTCTTTTTCCAAATGGCGAGCAAGATAAATCCAAAAAACATGCCTCCGAGGTGGGCAAAGTGTGCTACTCCGTCGTCGGCTGGTTTGTATAAGCCTGTAAATAACTCAATTGCACCATAAATAAATACCAAATATTTGGCCTTTACAGGAATAAACAATGGGAAAATCATTAATTCTAAATCAGGAAAAGTAACCCCAAAAGCAAGCAATAAGCCAAATACTGCCCCAGAAGCACCCAACATTAAGCCATCTTTTTGACTATTGAAAATAAGTTGTAATTGGTCTGCAATACTGTGCTGAATGCCAATATCGTGTGGGTTTTTGGCAAATAACTCAATGATATTCAGATTCTCTTTGTAAATACTTGGCGCTTGGGTTCTTAAAAAATGAGCCAAATTATCAGGGTCAGGACTGGCAAGGTAAATTTCGTAAGCATTTTTTAATTCGTAAATTTCATACGTATTTACCAAACCATACAAAACACCACCCCCAATACCGCATACCATGTAGAAAATCAAGAATTTACGTGGTCCCCAAGCCATTTCTAGCATGGTGCCAAACATAAACAAAGTAAACATATTGCTAAACAAATGCCCAAAACTACCATGCAAAAACATGTGTGTAATAAGCTGATAAATAGCAAAATGATCGGAATAAATGGAATGCAGCGAGAAAGTATCGTTGATGTTGGCAAAAGGCAAGGCGATGCTTAATAAAAATATGACAACATTGATAATGAGTAAATTTCTGACTAAAGGTGTAATTTGAAACATAAGATTGATTTTTTATTTGTGAAACAATTGACTCATTTTATCTAAAGTCAAAATGGTAAAGGTTAAATTTTGATGCAGTCCAAATGCAGGATTGTTACAACTGAACAATTGGTTTACAATGGCTTGCATTTCTTCTTGATTAAGGTATGTGCCAATTTTAATGGCCGATTTTGTTGCCAAAGCCCTTGCCAAGGTTTCTTTGGTATCTAGTTTTAGTTCGTTTTTATATTGTTTGTATTGCTCAACAAGTCCTATAAATGCCTCTTTTTCATCGGCATGCGTAAGGTCGGTTGGTTTGCCACTTATCATCACTGTATTGTTTGATAAAATGGAAAAAGAAAAACCTAACAAATTGATTTCATGCTGAATTTCTTGCACCAAGGCATAATCTGAAGGATGCAAGGTAATGGTTTGAGGAAACAAACTTTGTTGAGAAGCTGCCAACACATTTTGATTTTTGCGCATGTATTTTTCAAAAAGTATTTTTTCGTGGGCAGTATTTTGATTGATAACCAACATGCCAGCAGGCACTTGTGCCAATAAATACTGTTTGTGTAATTGCAAAATAGGAGAACCCAATACTGGTTTTTCTGCCATTTCTTCTACATCAATAGATTGATTGATAGCACTTTCCAGTGTGATGGTTTCTAGCTCATTATTATTGTTATTAAAAATATCAATGGCATCGTTACCTTTTATGGCAAATAATTTTTCCCAATTTTTTAAATTACTTTTCTCTTGCGGACTTTTAGTTGAATAAGAACTATAATTGGTAGGAGCCTGTTTTTCATCGTTTTCGGCATATACTTCATTGTAATTTATTCTAGATTGGGCATTGCCAAAATTCATGTCCACATCAAAATTGATACTTGGGGCAATGTTGTACAAACCAAGTCCTTTTTTTACAGCCGTTTTTAAAATGCCATAAATAGTTCGTTCGTCTTCAAACTTAATTTCTGTTTTGGTAGGGTGCACATTAATATCAATTGAAGCCGGATTGATTTCCATTTTTAAAATATAAAATGGATAGTATGCTTCTGGCAACAAACTTTTGTAACTTTCCATCACTGCATGGTGCAAATAATTGTGCTTTATAAATCTGTCGTTGGCATAAAAATATTGCTCGCCTCTGCGTTTTTTGGCATTGTCTGGCTTGCCCACATAGCCATAAACTTTTACGTAAGGCGTTGTTTCTTCTATAGTTACCAGTTGTTCTTTGTATGAATTACCAAAAAGAGCTACAATTCTTTGGCTTAATTTGCCACCGTTTAAGTTATACACCTCGTGGTCGTTGTGTACCATAGAAAAAGCAATTTCAGGAAAAGCGAGTGCAACTCTTGTAAATTCTTCTATGATATGGCTAAGTTCTATTGCATTGGATTTGAGAAAATTACGCCTTGCTGGCACATTGAAAAATAGGTTTTTTACCGCCACCGAAGTGCCGTTTTGTGTGGCAATAGGTTCTTGCAAAATCACCTCCGAGCCTTCAATTTTTAGCAATGTACCCACTTCAGCATCAGCTGTTTTAGATTTCATTTCTACCTGAGCCACAGCCGCTATGGATGCCATGGCCTCGCCTCTAAAACCCATGGTGCGGATGCAAAACAAATCGTCGGTTTTAGAGATTTTAGAGGTGGCATGGCGTTCAAAACACATTCTGGCATCGTTTTGGGTCATACCTTTGCCATTGTCAATTACCTGAATAAGTGTTTTACCAGCCTCTTTTACAAATAGTTTTATGTTTGTAGCTTGGGCATCAATGGCATTTTCTAGCAATTCTTTTACCACCGAAGCGGGTCTTTGCACCACTTCGCCAGCTGCAATTTGATTTGCCAAAGAATCGGGTAAAAGTTGAATAATGTCAGCCACGTTACTATAAATTAAAACGAATGCAATTTAGTTTATTTTGTGGTTATGTAAGTAATAAATTATGTCGATGTTGTGTTTTTATAGGTGAACATTCATAAAATAATCATTATTTAAGTAGAACTTGCTATTAAAAATAAGAATGTATTTCATAATTAGTGATTTATTATAATTTTTGAATTAAACTTTATTTGTTGAATAATGTCTTACCTACAAAATGTAAAAAACATCAAAATGTAAACAGATGTATTTTACATTAAATAAAATCATTAAATCATATTATTATGAAATTAATAAACAAAGTTATTGTATCAATTATAGTTTGCATTGCTTTAATAGGAACTCAAGAAGTATTTGCTCAAAGAGGAAAAGATGGTTTTAGAGGAAACGGAAAACATCAAAGAAGAAATAATGCTGTTGTAAGGCACAGACCCGCCAAGAGGGTAATTGTGAGAAGTAAATATAGACCAGTAAAAATGGCTGTTTATCATCCATATTGGGGTCTAAAACGTAATTTTAACCGACGTTGGATATATTTTCCACTTTATAATATTTATTGGGATAATTGGAGACAAATGTATGTGTTCAGAAATGGAGCTGTTTGGACTGTGAATACCAACCCTCCTGTAACCTTAGTGAATATTAATATAGATAATGAAAAACATTACGAACTCAATGAGACGGATGATGACTTTGATGAAATTTATCAGAATAATGAAAATCATCAATCGATGTATAAATTAGAATAATCTTATATTTCACCCTAACCTTGACTAGGTTAGGGTGAAATAATTGTATTGATCAATAGAAATAACCGTTGAAATCTAGAGGCTTGTATCCTCCCGCAACTAGTGAAATATTAGCTTTATGATTAAAACTTATAATCTTGTAATTCTCAACACCTCCACCTTGCCTTTTACCAATATTTTTAGTAAATAAACACCCGATTTTTGACTAGTTAAATCAATTTTATCAGTTTTAACAGCATTTATTATTTCAATACCTAAAACATTGGTAACTGTAACAGATTCAGCAATTGAACTTAAATAAATCAAGCCTTCGGTTGGGTTGGGATAAATTTCAAATTGCTTAGGGAAATCATCATCTAATCCGGCAACTGATTCGGGTTTTGAGCTAACACATAAAACATAATTTGAAACTGTTTTTAAGTCGTAACTAGTAATCCCAAATTGTGTATCCCAAAACCATGCTTTAGTGGTTTGATTTGGTAATGAAGTGGAAGACCAAAACTTTTTTGTACCAGTAGTAATTCCAAATTTAGAAGTATTTACCGCAGGATTGGAGGTGCTATAATCTGTGATTGATTGTAATTCCTTAATATTGGGTAATCGCCAGTTTGAGTTATTGGCAAGTGTTAAATTTTCAGCATAATTTAAAGCATCTTCCCAAGTGAGAGTGCTCACGTTAGGTACTTTTTGCCATACTAAATTGGTTAAATTATCAGTTATTGTACCATCATTATTATCCACAAATCTATTAGGAATTGTTTGCGGACTAATTCGATCTCTTACAGCTAAAACATTATAATGTTTAGTTCCACCTGCAGAAATAGTTTCAATTTTAGGTTTATTTCCAATGCCACCACCTGAATTGATGCACCAAACTTGTGCATTATTATTGTATTGATAAGTGTTTGTCCACCAGTATTCTGCAAGTGTTTTAGTGAAAATGTTTGTGTTTAAGGATGGATTTACGTTTTGTAAATTCAAAATCGTAAATGCTTCTAAAGGGCTTGGCAATCTCCAATCTGTAAAACCTCCTAAAGTTAATGTATCAGCATAAATGATAGCATTTTCAATAGTCATTTCACCTTCATCTGTTTTTTGCCACATTAAGCCTGTTACTGTATCTGTTACTGTTCCATTCTGATTATCAACAAAATAAGGAACATTGCTATTGTAATCATTGTCTTCCCCAAAAGTAGTGGTATAGCTTTTATTCATACCTGTATCAGGAAATCCCAATATTGTTTTAGTTACTGGTTGAGCATGGCAAAGCATAGGCACAAATAAAATCAACCATAATAATTTTCTCATTATTTAACTACTAACTTTTTAGAAACCTGCGAATTAGCCAATTCAAATACTACTAAATACTGTCCTTTTGCAAGAAAATCAATGTTTAAATTTGACTTAAATTGAGATGATTGATACAACACAGTTCCTTTCTGTGAGATAATTTTAATTGATTTAATTTCATTTACAACATTTTCTGCAATATTAAAATTAACATTTTCGGTTGCAGGGTTTGGGTAAATAGAAATTCCTTTATCAAGATTTGAAACTTCTTCAATACCAGAAATTGTTCCTGTACAGAGTGTTTTCTGTTTGAATTTAGTTGTAGTGGTACTTGTTGGAGAAATAAGATTAAAACTATAATTCCCTACATTGTCCCATGAATAATCTAATTTGTAGGTTTGATTATTTAAAGTATATGTTAACACATAACCATTTCCATTTAAGTAGGCAACATTACTTGTAATTATTGCTCCTTTTAAAGGTGTTTGAGCAGGACGTAATGGAAAAGCTTGGGCTTGTGGAATTATCTGCAAATCAGCATCTTCATTTACTTTTCCCACCATATTTCCAATCATATATGGTGCAGAAGTTGATGCATGGTAATGATAAACTCCATTTGTACCAAAGTGACCATGATTCGCATCTAAGGCAGACATATTGCTTCCGTCTGGTTCTTTTGCGCCAAACACTGCAAAACCATCTAAGGCATAAGCAATTGGTAATTTTTCTGAGGTTTTACTATACAAATGTGTAGGAGCAATATGGTAATGGTAATCATCAGCTCTTCCACTATGTCCACCATAAACATCTAACTGTCCGTCTAAAAAAGCATCAACACCAGTATTGGTATAAGGATTAAATATGGCAATTCCGTTTACTGCAACGGCTACTGCTCCTTTCAAAAAATGCTGAGAATTTACAGGTACAGGCGTTGTCGCAATTTCTGGATTTAGGGGAATACTCCAAGCATTAGTACCAAAATAACATTGAGGAATTGGTACTTGTTGTTGCCAACCTGTAATGCCTGCCATCATTTCGTGTTGTGCCATTCCATTTGATTCAACATAAAAATAGGTATTATCCCATCTTGTATTTACTTGGTTTTTAAAAGGTGCAAAAGCTGAATCTACTGTTAATGGATTGGTTACAAAACTTAATGTTTTTTGTTTAAATCCATAAAATAAAGCTGCTGAGCCAAGTCCAATTACTGGTATCAAAATTTTAGCTTTTTGATTTTTAATTAAAATAAAACCTACAAATGACAAAGCCAAAATTGCGATTAAACCAAAGTATAACAGATTGTTAGTTGCGTGACTTTCGTTTGCTAAAACATTATTTTGAGTAGTAAATTTTTTATTGATAGATGCAATTTTAGCATATTTACTCATTACAAAATCTTGGTCAATTTTAGCCAATGAAGTTAACGGAAAATGTATTACCTCTTGATGATGGTTTTCAATATAAACTTCTCCATTTTTATACATTAAAAATGAACCCTCTTTTGAATTTACATCATCTTTAAATATCCATTTTTTAAGTGGAATAGTTTCATTTTGATGATCATGATGATTATGTCCAAATGCCATAAAACTCATGATAAAGAATAGAATACAAATTGCTTTTTTCATTTTTTATTATTTATTACTATCTTGAAATTACAACCTTACCTGATTTTTTACTACCAATTTCACTTTCAATACTATACCAATATATTCCACTTGGTACTAAGCTTCCATTGGCATCTTTCCCATCCCAAATAATTTCGAATTTACCTTCTGGCACTTCACTTTCATTTAATAATTTTCTTACAACAATTCCATTATTATTGTAAATCATTAAATTAATTTTTTGAGATTGATTAAATGATAATTGAATTTTAGTTTCGTTCTCAAATGGATTTGGGTAAATGATTTCATCGGTATAATTTGAATTCCATAAAGTTGGAATACCTAATGTCAATGAATCATAGCAATTAGTGGCAGCAATATAATAGGTTGCAGATATATCTTTATTTTTTCTACTACCCGTTTCATTTTTAGGTAAATAAGCTCTTACATAATCAACTTTTACACCTTGTGGGGAAACGTTAATTCTTAAATGACCAGCATTGGGTAATATCTGACCTGATTTATAACCATAATCAGTTGCCTGATTTGCATTTTGAAAATTAGGCAAACTAGGCTGAGGTGTTTCTTGGTAAATCATGCAATCTTTTTCCTGTTTACCAAAAAAGTGATCATGTCCATGAAAGAAAATATTCACTTTATGTTCAGTCAATAAATCTTTTATGGGTTTATACCAACCTGGTCGTTTGGAAGCAAAATCATAATTTCCATTTAAGCTTTGCCCTCCCCATTCATATCTATCTGCAAATTCAACTCCTCCTCTGCCTTCAGGGTCGCCACCAATGATTTGATGAGAAAAAACAAACTTATATTTTGAAGTACTTTTTTCAAGTGTTTTCTTTAGCCAATCATATTGGGTTTTGCCTAAAGTCCATCTCCATCCATTCAATGAATCAGGTTTAGGATTGGTGTACCAATATGGATCTAGTACAATAAACTGAGCATCACCCCATTGCCATTCGTAATAATTTTCTCTTATGCCCACAAAAGGTTGACTTATAGTATCTCCAGTATAAAATCCATTTGGGGCAGGATTCATAAAGTATTTTTTTCTTTCCAACACATTCCAATTCGCAATATTATCAGCTTGACCTGTTAAATACCAACCTGCTTCGCCTTCATGGTTTCCTAAAGCAATATAAAGAGGAACACTATGAGCCACAGTTTCATAATAAGAACGAAGTAAATGACACCTTGAAACGATAGTATCTCTTGTGATTTTTTTAGAAGAGTTAGTAAGTTTGTCTGTCATCAAGAAATCACCCAAATCTATTACAAAATCAGGTTTATCATCAAGTTCATTTTGTAAACATCTTCTATACAATGCTGTATCACTAAATCCATCAAGATGAGGATCTGCTTGTACAACAAATGTAAAACTAGTTCCTTGGGGTTTAGCTGTTTTAAAGCTAAATTCAGGTCTTGTAGTAATATTACTAGTTCCTGTTAATTTATGTTGAACCCTGTAAAAATAAGTTGTATTGGGCGTTAACCCAGCTAAACTAAACTCTGCAGGCGTATTAGCATTAAATGATAACCAAGGAGTTTGGTTTGGATATACTCCACTTTGAGTACCATATTGAATTGACACATCCGCATTTTCTGAAAACATTAATTGAATATCAATGTTTTTATCCGTAGGGCGACCAAGTAATTCTTTATGAATTAGTTTTTGAGCATGAATTTGTAAAAAACTACAAAATGCTAAGATTGTAAGAATGTATTTCATAATTAATGATTTACTATAATTTTTCTAGTTGTAATAATATTATTTGCTTCAATTGTCAATAGATAAACCCCATTTGGCAATGTGCTGACATCTAAGTCTTTTGTATTAGTTGTTAACATTTCTTCACCAAAAGTATTTGAGAGTTTCAACTTAAAATCACCCACATTTTCAGCAAAATAAACGGATATTTTATCATTGGCAGGAACAGGTGCTACTTTAATCAATTCTTTATCAGACAATTGTTCGTCAACACCTGCCGCAGTACAATTTCCTAAAGTATATGAAAATGCTATTTCTCCATTTTTATGTTTGCCATCCAAAGTATCTTTTGGCAAATAAGCTCTTACAAAATCAACCGTAATACATGATTGTTTTACAGAAACTCTTACATGTCCTGTGCCTCCAATGGTATCTGAAATATAAGCACTTGCATTTGCCAACATACCAATTTCATAGGTAGAGTCGCTTGGCATAGGCACTTCTTGATATACTACCCCATCTAAAACTTCATGTGCAAACAAGTGGTCGTGACCTTGAAAGAAAATATTCACACCATTATCTACAAACAATTGATGTATTGGCTTTGCCCAACCTGGACGCTTTTTAGCGAAACTATATGTTTTTCCATTTTGCTCATAACCACCCCATTCAAAATACTTGGCATTGGTTACTCCTCCTCTTCCTAAGCCAGTTACATGGTGACAAAATACAAATTTATATTTTGCAGTACTGGTTTCTAAAGTTTGTTGAAGCCATTTATATTGTTTTTCACCTAATGACCACTCCCAACCTTTCGGCATGGCAGCTGTATCGCATTGGTCACGATATGCGTCAAGCACTATAAATTGAGCATCTCCCCAAGTCCAAGCGTAATAATTTTCGGGGTTACCAATTCCAAAGTTTTCAACATCTGTATTTCCTGAATAAAAGGCATTTGGCGATGGATTTGGATAATAATATTTTCTCCACAAAGTTCCCATGATTGATAAATTGTTAGGAGGAGTTTTGGTGTAATAAAAATCATTTTCACCCTCATGATTTCCTAAACAAACATAAAATGGTATTGAATGGCAAATTGAACCTAAAAACGGACGATAATCTTTGTGTAAAGAATCCAAAGCTCCTGATGTAATAGTGTAAGGATTGTGGTCGTCGCCAAAAATATCACCCAATGACATCATAAAATCAGGTTTATCTTTCGCCTGATTATTAAGCGTAACTTGGTACATATTTTTAATACCTTTTTTATCATAAAGATGTTCATCAGATTCAAGTGTAAAAGTAAATTCTTCACCTTTTAACCTTTGAGTATGAAATGAATATTCAGCTGAAATAGTATAATTTACACTAGAAGTAAGTTTATAATTTACTCGATAAAAGTATTTTGTACTTGCGCTTAAACCTGTAATATCTATTTCATCAGGTTTACCGGCTAAGCCTTTATAAACAACCGATTTGTTTGGATAATTCCCTGAAATTGTGCCATATTCAATAAAATAATCAACTTCCTTGTCAAACATAATACTTGCAGTAACAGCATTATCAGTTGGTCTGCCTAAAATAATATTTAAGTTTTGTGCTGATAAAGAACTGATTAAAAACAATCCTAAAATAAACAAAACAAATCGTTTATATTCAAAATTAAATTGGATTCTTATTTTCATAAATTAAAGTTATTTGAACCTATGACTTGATTGATACGAAAAGGTTTAATTAGTTTTTAAAAATAAATGAAATATTTGCACTCTCGGTTGAAAATATATTTTTTGCTCATTAAATAATCTAGTTACATAAATTTCTTTAAAATTTTGTAAAGTAATTTAACTAGAAAATGTATCTGAACTAAAGTGAATGATTTTCAAATAGATTAATAAATCCATTTTTACCCTCCCAAAAAGTGATAAATAGTAAAATTTTACTTCAAATTAGTAAAACTAAATTTGTTTTTTTTAGAGATAATATTGTACTTTTTATAGAAAACTTACCGTTCACTCAAAATATTGACCGTTCACACAAAATTTCTTTTTCTTAAATAAAGAAACTATACTTTTGTAGTGGTAATGTAAACAAGAGATTTTTTAAAATCCATGAAGCAATGTTGGGTTGTTCTGGCCAGTAATCCAAAGAAGCTTTAAGTTTTAAACTGCCTTGTTTTATTGCTTTTTTAAAACCAACTATTTTAAAGTAAAAACCCTAAAAATGAAAATCAATTTACAAAAACAGTTTAAACGAAGATTTAAACAAGTAGCACTTTGTGGCTTACTTGGTTTAGGTTCGTTTAGTGCTTTTGCACAGCAAAGCACCAATCTTGGAAGTGTAAAAGCTTTAAAAGATTTATTAGCAAATAATGCTAAAACCGCAACTGCAAGACAGCAGTCTGCAAACAATCTAAAATTTTCTACAGAACAAGGAAATTTAGAAGCGCAAATTTTAAACGTAATTTCAAAAAAAGGCTCAGAAAGTTACGCTGGAAAAATTTTAAATCATGGTTGGGCCGATTTTCAAGTTGAGTTTGTAAATGGCAAAGCCAAAGGTTTTGTTATTTTATTTGACGAGAAAAAAGCTTATGAATTTACGACTAATGATGCTGGAAATGTTGAATTAAAAGAGAAAAGTTTTGAGAAAACTATTTCAATTGATCATTTCAATTATCCTGCAGTAAGCAACGCTTTTATTGCACATTCATCAGCAGGCACTCCTGGAACAACAGGAACAGGTGAACAAATTCCTTTATTACAAAGCAACACTGGAGCATCAACAGTTGTTTATTTAGATTTTGATGGTGAGACAGTTACCAATCCATATTGGAGCAATGGTGAAACTATTAATGCTGCAAAGAGTGAATCATCGGCATCTGATATTCAAACTATTTTTCAGATTGTAGCTGAAGATTTTGCGCCATTTAATTTAAATGTAACAACTAATAGAGCAATTTATGATGCTACACCAGCTGGTCGTCGTCAACTTGTAATTTTTACAACTACAAATTCAGTTGCGCCTGGTGTTGGAGGAGTTGCTTACATTGGTAGTTTTGCATTTACACAAGATTTACCTTGTTGGGTTTTTAATAATAATGCACCTGCCAAAGATTATGCAGAAATAGCCTCACATGAAATTGGACATACTTTTGGTTTACGTCATGATGGAAGAGACTTTCCTGATGGAACTCACGAAGAGTATTATGCTGGTCATGCAAATTGGCGTCCAATTCTTGGTGTAGGCTATGAAAAAACTGTTTCTCAGTTTAGCAAAGGCGAATATCAATATGCAAGCAATACTGAAGATGATTTAAACATAATTGCTTCAACTTCAAATGCATTTGGGTTTAAAATTGATGACCACGCCAATACTACTACTTCAGCAACCGTTTTGTCAATTGTAAATAACAGTTTTACTAAAGATGGTTTAATTAGTACACCAACTGATAAAGATTATTTTAAATTTACATCTACAGGTGCAAACGCTACAATTAATATCAGAGGCAAATATTCAAGTTTTTCAAACTTAAATGTATTTGCACAAATTTTAAATGCAAACTAACAAGTAATTTTTGAATCAAACTCAAGTAATACTTTAGAAGGAGAGTTTGTAAATGTAAATTTACCAGCTGGCGATTATTATTTAGTTGTAGATGGTATTGGTGAAGGTAATCCAACTACAGGTTTTTCTGATTATGGCTCACTTGGTGCTTATGTAATTTCAGGTACATTCGTTGGAGGTTGCACAGATCCAGCTTGGATTGCAGCTACTGCATATTCAGGTGGTGCAAAAGTTTCTTACAACAATAGAACTTATACTGCTCAGTGGTGGTCTCAAAATGAAAGACCTGATTTAAATACAGGTTCTGGTAAACCTTGGGTTGACAATGGTGCTTGTGCTGTTTCAAACAGATTACCTTTGGCTACTTTCACTGCTCCTGCTAAAAATTCAGTATTCAATGCTGGTACTACTGTAACTTTAGTAGCTGATGCAGTTGACCCTGATGGAACTATTTCTAAAGTTGAATTTTTAAATTCTTCTGATGTAGTGGTGGGAACTGTTACAACAAGCCCTTATCAATTGGCATTAACAAATTTACCAGCGGGTAATTATGTTTACAAAGTAAGAGCTACTGATAATTTAGGTGGTGTTTCTGATTTAGCTACTAACAATTTCACTATCAATGCAGTGAAACCAGTTGTAACTATTACTTCACCAACAGAAGGTCAAAACTTTTTCTTATATCCTTCAGAAAATAATACTGTAAGTGTAGCAGTAGGTTTCAATGTAGGTGTTGCAAATATTGATTCTGTACAATTTATTGTAGCAGAAACAGTTTACAATGGCCCAGGTGGGGTGCAAGTGAGATACTTAAAAGTAAAATCTGCTCCATTTACTTTGAGCTATATCCCTGCTTTAAAAGCAGACGGATACACTCAAGTTACTGCTGTAGCATTCTCAAAAGGACAAACTTCTGATGCAGTTGTTAGGTCTTATTATGCAAAACCTTTACCAGAAGTATTCTTTGTTACGCCTGTAAATCAATCAAGTGTTTCAAGATCTGTAACTTCTATTCCGGTAGCTGTAACTGTAAACTCTGCTAATTTAGCTATTGACTCTGTGGTGTATTTCGTTTCTGATTTCTCAGGAGTAAATCAATATACTACTGTACTTGATAGTAAATATGTTGTTAAAACTTCACCATTCGGGTTTAATTTGCCAGTAAGAGCTGGTCAAAATTACACAAGAATTACTGCAGTAGCTTTTGGTGACGGTGCTAAAAACTCAAGAGGTCTTTCTACTCAAGTATTTTATAACGATGCTCCTGTAGTTACTATCACTGCTCCAACTGTTGGAAGTAAATTTAATGTAGGCGGTTCGGTAACTGTTTCAGCCAACGTAACAGACGATGCTGCTGTATCAAAAGTTGAGATTTATTCTCCACACATTGCTAACTGCACTGTTACTTTAACTGCTGCTCCTTACACTGCAACTTTCTCTAATTTAACTAGTTCAGGAAACAGAGGTTTAACTACATTTATTGTAAAAGCAACTGATAACACAGGTGCAGTAACTGTACAAACAATTGATGTTACTGAAAACAGATTACCTGTAATTTCTGTTACATCTCCTGTGGCTGTAAACGGAATCAATCCTAAATATTTAGTGGGTGGTGCAATTACTGTATCGGCTAATGTTACTGACCAAGATGGAACAATCTCTAAAGTTGAAATCACAAGAGGTTCTACCAACACTGGTTTAGTTACTTTAACTGCTGCTCCTTTCACTACTACTTATTCTAATTTGCCAGCTCCTCAACCAGATGGTTCTTACTCATTTACAGTAAAAGCTTATGACAACAATGGTGGTGTAAGTACGCAATTAATTATTGTTTACAAAAACAGAGTGCCTTCTACTACAATTACTACTCCAAATACAAACTCAGCAACTTATAACACAGGTGCTAACATTGAAATTGGTGCATTGCCTTATGACCCAGACTTTACTTCTGGTAAAATTGAGTACTTCAACGGAACTACTAAATTAGGTGAAGTGGTTGTTAATGGTTTATTATCAGGCTCAGCTTATAAATATACTTGGAACAATGTAGCAAATGGTACTTATACAATTACTGCAAAAACTACTGATGATTTAGGTGAATCTGGTGTTTCTGCTCCAGTAACTGTAATTGTTAGAACTCCAACTGCAAACTGTACTGCACCAGCTTGGTCAGCATCAACAGCTTACAATGGTGGTCAATCAGTACAATACAATGGTATTAAATACACTGCTAACTGGTGGACGCAAGGAAATCAACCTGATTTAAATAACGGTGCTGTAGGTACTGGTAAACCATGGACAAGCAACGGTACTTGTACTGCTCGTTTAGGTGATGCAACTAGTTTTGCAACAGGTATTTACCCTAATCCATCAAATGGCGAATTTACAATTGTGGTAGAAGAAAACGCTACTGCTGTAATTTTAAATGCTGTGGGTAAAGAAGTTACAACTTTGGCTTTAGTAAAAGGAAATAACAATATTTCTCTTTCATTGGCTACTGGTGTTTACTTTGTAAATATCAACAACCAAGTAACTAAGTTGGTTATTGAATAAGTATTAGGTACAAGGTATTAAGTATTAGGTACTATTTTAATACTTAATACTTAATACCTAAGACTTAATACTTTTAAAAAGGGTGAATTATCAGCAATGGTAGTTCATCTTTTTATTTTTCAATTAAATTGAAAATAAATAGCAAAGAATAAATATTTTAATATTTGCTTATTTATTTTATTATCAATAAGTTAAGTGTTTTATTTAAAAATTATAGTTCGCCAAGTTTGTGTTTAAATTGCCTAATTTGGCGAACTATAACAATTATCAAAGCATCAAAAAAACTTTATAACTCGCCAAATTACATGTTTTTATAGTATATTTGGCGAGTTATAAATTTTATCAAAATGAATATTGCAGGAAGAGAAGAGGAAATGAAAATTTTCCAAAGACTGATAGATAGCGAAAATTCAGAGTTTTTAGCCGTATATGGACGACGACGTATTGGTAAAACCTACCTGATTCGTCAATTTTTTCAGCCACAACTTTTTTTTGAAACCAGTGGTTTGCACGAAAAAAGCATGACACAGCAATTAGAATGCTTTTGGTTTTCACTCAAAGAATTTTTCCCTAAAAAAGAAATTGAAAAGCCTAAAACTTGGTTACAAGCATTTTCAATCCTAAAAAATCAAATTATTAGCTCAAAAAAGAAAGGTAAAAAAGTGATAAATAGTAAAATTTTACTTCAAATTAGTAAAACTAAATTTGTTTTTTTTAGAGATAATATTGTACTTTTTATAGAAAACTTACCGTTCACTCAATATATTGACCGTTCACACAAAATTTCTTTTTACTGAATAAAGAAACTATACTTTTGTAGTGGTAATGTAAACAAGAGATTTTTTAAAATCCCTAAAGCAATGTTGGGTTGTTCTGGCCAGTAATCCAAAGAAGCTTTAAGTTTTAAACTGCCTTGTTTTATTGCTTTTTTAAAAACAACTATTTTAAAGTAAAAACCCTAAAAATGAAAAAATTCAACTCAATGCTTGCCCTGCTATTGCTGTGGGGAGCAGGTGCATTTGCACAAAAGCCCGTGTTGAATATAAGCTTAAAAGCTTATGTTGAACAAAAAACGGTAGCGTATTATGGTGGTTTAGCTGCCATAAAGGATTCTATCAATCTTCAAGTATCGAAGATTAATGCAGCTTACAATGCTGATGCTCGTTTCACTCATACTTACAATTATACTGTAGGTGTATTTCAAGTGTATGATAATTCAAATACTTTTATTTGGAAAAATTATTGGACAAATCTTGATGAAGTTATTGATAGTTCAAAATATTATCAATATGTAAAACCAGCTGATGGAAATAATGTAGTTAGACTTGTATATGATGCATTTCCTAGAGAAGGATCTGTAGCTGTAAATTATACACAAGCTGTAAACATTTTCTACAAACAAAATCGTGATAACCAAGGCTCTATTTTTAGCAATAGATTTACTAAAGCTTTAGTACATGAATTTGGACATGTAAGAGGTCAACTTGATTTATACAACGGTAAAGTACCAGTTATATATAATCAAGTAAACCAAGTACGTTACGAAAATGGTTACAATTCTATTATGAATAACTGTTATAACGAAACTGGTTTTGACCCAATTACTATTGGTGTATTAAACAGAAACGCTTCACTATTAGGAAATGCTTATGTTTCAGATGTAATATCGTCTCAAAGAGCATTTTTTCCAACAACTACTCAAATTCGAGTAAAAGACGCATTAGGTAATCCTATCAATAATGCTCAAGTAAAATTATATGGGGCTCAATCTTATATTGACAATGGAAAAAATGGAGTAATTTCTTCAACACCAACAATTTCAGGTGCTACAAATGCTGCTGGCTTGCTTTCATTTGTTGGTGAATCTCAAAACCCATTTGATTTAGTTTCGAATTCTGGCTTCTCATCTAAATATGCTACATTTTACGTAGGAGTTACTTATAACGGACAAACTAGATATGGTTGGTTATCACATGTAGATGCAATGAATGCAAAAGCAACTGGTAATGATACTTATACTTTAGATATTGCGTTGCCTGCTGGTACAACTCAACCTGCTAACGTGGCTCCAATAGTTGCTTGGGGTATTTCTGGTGGATTAGTAATTTATAAAGACCAGGTTATTTCTCTAGGAATTAGTGTTACTGACCCAGATGGAGATGTAAGTAAAGCAAATATTAAAGTATTTAAAAATGGTGTATTAGCATCAGGTACTCCATATTTTGATGCATTCAATCAAAACTGGTGGTACACAATTAATGATAATACTACTCCAGGAGAATTTGCTTATTCAATTGAAGTAAGAGATGAAAAAGGTGCTTTAGCTATAAATAATGATGTTGCAAAATATGTAGTTATTGATCCTGCTCAAGCTATCAAAGTGGCTATTGCTAGTCCTTTAAACAACGCATCAGTTTCTGTTGGAACTGTAGTTCCATTAAGTGCTAGATTTTCAAGTGCAGTAAAAACAATTGCTAGAATTGATTACTACAATGGTGCAACTTTATTAGGTTCGTCAACTACTATTCCTTTTGGAATTAACTGGACACCAACTGCACAAGGAAGTTATTCTATTACAGCAGTAGCTTTTGATACAATTAATAATACTAAAACTTCTGCCCCAATTAATGTAACTGTAACTGCAGCATCTGGTTGTTCTGGTATTGCTACTTATTGTGTATATCCATGTATTTATAATCAAGGTGATTTTGTTCAATATAATGGTGTAAAATATCAAGCACAATCAAGTGGTTTATACAATGTAACTCCTGGTACTGCTGAACAATACTGGAAAACAATTGGTGCTTGTGGCGCTTCAAACCCTGCACCTGTGGTTAGCTTAACTTCTCCTGCAAATAATACTTCGGTAAATCAACCAGCAACTATTACTATTAGTGCAAATGCTAGTGATGATGTTTCTATTTCTAAAGTTGAATTTTACAACGGAACTACATTATTAAACACAGATGTAACTGCTCCATATTCATATTCTTGGACAGGTGTAACTGCAGGAACGTATGCTATTAAAGCAATTGCTTATGATAATTTAAATGCTTCAACAAGTTCAAGTGTTGCTAACGTAACTGTTATTAATCCAGCTCCAAC